>Ga0153942_1000007_pt1 | contig 148626 bp, 245 predicted proteins | sample TSNJ026MetaG_FD_104731 | JGI IMG/M metagenome (GOLD analysis project Ga0153942, IMG submission 104731) | Attine ant fungus gardens microbial communities from New Jersey, USA - TSNJ026 MetaG | ecosystem: Host-associated > Fungi > Mycelium > Unclassified | place: USA: New Jersey, Brendan T.... | reverse complement strand
TTTTAAAATATTACAAAATGGAGAATTTAATGCAACTGTTGCATTTAGATCAAATCTAAATTATAACAATGCACAAGTTATTTTGGAAATATTGGCTGATGATGTAGTAATTGGAAATTCTAAAAGAGTATTGAACATTCGCGGTCTGCCTAATGTGTATTCTATATTGTCATTTAAAGGTGTTTACAATCAGAACTTAGAATTCGATTTGGCTAAAAGTTTAAAAATCAGACTGACTATGGCTCAATTAGAATTCGGTGCTCAGAATATAGATATTTATGTTATGACATCTTCTTTGCTACAAAGCATGTTGATTTTAAATTCAGATGCTGTTACATTAACGGGTGACAACATTCGTATTGGCGATCAGTCTTTAACTGAGGTATTAGATGTAGTTGATAGTAATTTGACAATTATGGTAGATAACATAGACACCATTACATCTGATATAGTCAATATAAATACTAATATGGCTACAATAGAAGCGATTGCTAAAGGGGCGGCGCAAGCGTTGGTGTTTGATACATTAGTTCAGTTGGAAAATTGGATTAATGGGTTATATATACGTAGCGATGGGAAAACCGTTAGCGATTTACGTATTGGAGATTGGTTGCTAATCATAGAGTTAGATGTGCCAGATTTTTGGTGGGATGGAACACAAAAACAGGAACTTGAAACTGGAAAGATAGATTTGTCGGATTATGCTACAGTCGTTCAATTAGATGCTGTAAGAACTACTTTGAATACTCATACAGCAGATGCAAATATACACACTTCGGTTGCAGAAAAGAAAGCCATATCGGACGCTTTTGATGCAATAGGGGCCGATATTCTTGCAATAGAAACTGCCACAATTGAGGTTGGCACTGTAACCAGTGGTGCTAACGCAAATGTTACTAATGTAGGCACTCCCACATCGGCTGTTTTCGATTTTGTATTGCCACGCGGAGAGAAGGGCGACACTGGCGATCGGGGTATTCAAGGTATTCAGGGTGCGACTGGCGCGACTGGTGCAACGGGTCAGGCGGCAACAATAGCTGTAGGAACTATTACTACAGGCGCAGAAGGAACTAACGCCGCAATTACTAATTCGGGTACATCTAGTGCAGCAGTATTCAACTTTACTATACCGCGAGGAAATACAGGTGCCGCTGGAGCAACAGGTGCTGCGGGAACTGTGGGTGCTGATGGAAAATCGGCATTTGCATCTGCACAATCCGGAGGGTATACTGGCACTGAATCGGCTTTTTACTCTGATTTGGCCGCCGTTGGAGGTTTGGCAGACGCAATATTAGCGATCGTTGGAGGTGCTTAATGACGGATATGGCACAAGCACTAACACAGCTTGGAAATAGGCGTGACCAGTTGGCAGACAACTTAAAAGCTATGGGGGTTGCTGCAAGCAATACCGAAACAATGGATGTACTTGTACCAAAAGTGTTAGATATAGAAACGGCTTCAGTTATAACTCCTAAAAATGTAAATTTTTATGATTATGATGGAACTTTATTACATTCATACACAATATCTGAAGCAAATGCGCTTACTTCATTACCTGATGGGCCAACACACGACAGACTTGTCTTTCAAGAATGGAATTGGTCACTAACAGATATTAATGCATTAACCATGTCAGCTGATATAGGTGCGATATATACAACAGCAAGTGGGGCTAGTGAATTTGATTTAACACTTACGTTGGTGACTGGATTGGATGTAACATTGCTAATGTATAATGTTACAGCAGTAAGTACAATCACTGTTGATTGGGGTGATGGTACAAGTGATGATATAGATACAACTTCATCAGTATTAAGGACGTTTACCCATACTTATTCTGTTATTGGAAATTATACCGCAAGTGTTGATAGCACTGGCGATTATTATCCATATGGATCAGCTACAATGCCATATAATATGTTTAATATTACACCTAATTACACATGTACATCAGTTAGACTTGGTACTAGATGCACAAGAGTTGGAAACTATACTTTTCGTAATTGCTACAGTTTGACAAGCATCACAATACCAAAGAGTGCTACACTTTTTGGAACCTATGTGTTTGGTACTTGTTATAGTCTAACAAATATTATTATGCCAAGCGGTGCTAGTAGCGGAAATTACATGTGTTTGAGTTGTTACAATTTAAGGCGTATTATAATGCCAAATAACATTACAAGTATTGCCGCTTATTCATTTCAGTATTGCTATGGCTTAACAAGCGTCACAATACCAAGTAGTGTTACAAGTATTGGAACTACTGCATTTGCTAACTGCCTCTCTATTACAACACATACAATACATCGAACAGATCCTTCATCGCTAGCATCTACTACTTCATTTACTGGAATTAATGGCATATGTATAATATATGTTCCTCCTGGCACACTTGAAACCTATAAAAATGCAACAAATTGGGTATCGTTTGCAAATTATATGAGGGAGTGGACACCATGATTAAAACAGAAATAATTTCCATCAATGGAGTTTATTTTAGACGCACATATTCTGATGCTAATTTTATGATTGAACGAGATGATGCACAATACATTGATGCAATAGATCCAATTAGCAGTGGAAGAATATATATAGAGACAAATGAGCTAATTGAGGAGGATGTGTAATGGCTACTATACCGCAAGCTTTAACGCAACTCGACAATAAGCGTGATGAATTGGTTACTAACTTAAATACAATGGGAGTTAGTGCGAGTGGTAGTGAGACATTGGCAACACTTGTGCCAAAAGTGTTGGATATAGAGGCTGGCGAAGTTATAATGCCTAAAGATGTAAATTTCTACGATTATGACGGTACACTTGTGTATGCATGGACACTTCAAGAAGCTCAAACAGCAACTGCGCTTCCCAATGGGCCAACACATGACAAACTTATTTTTCAAGATTGGAATTGGACATTGGATGATGTTAATACTTTAACTATGCCTGCGGATATAGGCGCATTATATACTACAAAGAGTGGGAAGACTGAACTTGATATTACACTTACTACTGTTACAACAACAAGTGTAACAATTCGGATTCAGAATAGCTCTGGATCACTAAATGTTGATTGGGGAGATGGTCAAACTTCAACATCATCTACAGCTGGGGTAAATACTCTTACACACAACTATGCCCAAGTAGGAATGTACACTATTAGTATATCTGGTGGAGTATATTATCTATATGCATCGACAAATGTCAATACGTTTGGTAATGCATCATCAGCCATATGTACAGCAGTAAGACTTGGTGTGGGAGGTTCGATTTACTCATATACATTTTATAGTTGTGTTAGTTTAAGAAGTATTTCGTTGAGAAGTGATAGTGGTCAAATTAGTGCTTATGCATTTTATGGATGCCGAAGTCTTGTAGCGATTGTCTTCCCTAACCAGATAGTGTATAATGGAAATTATCTATTTCAAAATAATTCAGCGATGTCTAATATTATTATGCCCTTTTTTTCTCCAAATATTACATCCTCTATGTGTATGGGTTGTACAGTTTTAAAAAGAGTAGTCATCCCCGCCAACGTAACCACAATTGCTACAACTGCATTTTCAAGTTGTTACGGGATTGTCGAGTATATCATGATGAGTGACACTCCACCTACACTTGGATCTACATCGGTATTTAATTATATTAGCGATATATGCAAAATAAAAGTTCCTCCAGGCTCATTAGAAGCATACCAAACAGCTACAAATTGGATAACATATGCCAATTATATGGTAGAATGGGAGTAGACACATGGTTAAAACAGAAATAATTACTATTAATAACACATATTATCAGCGCACTTATTCTGACACTGGTTTTATGATTGAGCGAGATGGTGCGCAATATGAAGAAGCAGTAGATTCAATTAGTAGCGAGCGAGTATACACAGAAACAAATTTACCTTTAAATATAGAAGAATAAAAGGAATGAATATTTATGACAAAAGCTTTTACAGATGGAATGATAGTTTTAAGACCAGATGCTGGTAATGTTCTTACTAATGGTGAGTCGTACACCTCCGAAAATGGTGCGGTCTTTTTACCATTAAGTGTTAATTGGCAAGATTGGTATGAAATTACGATGGAAGAATACCAGGCATTACAGGCTGAACAAGACGTAGAACAGGAACAAATAGATTAAACTCTGCTATTTTGTTGGCATTAATTGTGGGCGTGGAATAATTTCTCTCCTTTATTATTCCATGCTTGCCTATATACATATTTTTCACATTTTATAAAAATTATATTTTTGTATAATGGAGGAAAAGATTATGTCATGTTGTTGTGGAAATAATAGGTTTACTAGCGGTGGATTTAACAATTTTAATGGTGTTAGAGGAACTTACGCTGACATACAAAACGGAAATTTCTCTGCAATTGATTGTTGCACATTAACAAGCTTCAAACCGTCTGAATTTACATTTATGTCACCCGAGTGTTGCTTAATTTCTCACTCAAATTCAAGGTGCTGCGCTTTAGAAAGATTTAATCCAAGAGGCTTTAGAACTTGGTAAAATTAAAGGTGGTGTAAATATATCATGCCTACAAAATTTGGATATTCAGACAAAACTCGACAATATAATATAGACGAAATGATTAAATCTGGCATGAAGCCTGACAGAGCGGTTGCTGCCGCATACGACATTCAGAGACGTGCTCGCGCCAAAAAACGCAAAAAATAAATTTTATACATTTTCAATTATATTATTTGGAGGTGTAGAATGATTCAATTAGATGAAAAGACAAAAGCAGACATTAAAAAACCAATCGAAGATGTAATACCCTATAAAATGGATATAGATATAAATTATGCAGAAGATGAAGATGATGATTCTGTTGAGCAATTATTGGCACTTATATCAAAAAATGCAAAAAAAGAATATGATGCAATCGAAGAATATTTTGAATTGCTGGATGAATGTAAGAATATAATTTTATCGGGACATCAAGATATGATTGTTGACGAATTGGTAGATAAAATCTCTGAGATTATTAGCGATGAATTGGAACATGTGAATTCACTCACAGATTTTATAGTTAAATTGTCAAATATCCAGCCAGCCAAAGATTGAGAATAATATGGAGATTTTTGACAGGATTGAATTAAAATATTTGATACCGAAAGAAAAATACTCAAGTTTTATAAAAGATCTAGCTGAATATGTATCGCCAGATAATTATAATGGATCGAATAATAAATATAACATTTTTAACATTTATTATGATACAGTGGATGATTTGTTAATTAAAAAATCTATAGCTAATGAAGACTATACATGCAAATTAAGATTAAGAGCGTATAAGGAATCTAAATCTAAAGATATAATATATATTGAATTAAAACAAAAAAAACTTGGAGTAATTCATAAAAGTCGCTCAGTTATTAGGTTAAAAGAGGCGTTGGATTTTTTAAAGACTGGCGATATATATATCCAAGATTATATGAATGCATCAGCAATTAATGAAATATCAAATTTACTTAATTTGCATGTCGTTGTTCCAAAGGCGTTTATTTCTTATAAGCGCAATGCTTATTTCTCAAAAAATGATGAAAGCTTGCGTATTACTTTTGATACAAATATTCAATCAAGAAGAGATAATTTAGTATTGGAAGTTGATAAAAAGCATTTGCATAAACAATTATTGAATGACAATGTTATGCTTATGGAAATTAAAACAAACAATGATATTCCATTTTGGTTAATAAAGTTGCTTTGTAAGTATAGAATACACAATATTGGATATTCGAAGTATGGAACTGAATATAAGAATAATCGAATGATTAAACTCTGATTTATTATATAATATGTGATAGATTGGAGTGTAAAGGGGATTCGCCAAGTGGTTAAGGCACAGGGCTTTGAACTCTGTATTTCTGAGGTTCGAATCCTCAATCCCCTGTTATATTATGCATGAATGGTGAAGTGGTCAAACACAACAAGCTGCAACCTTGTTATTCGGGGATTCAAATTCCTCTTCATGCTTAATAACAAAATAAAAAAACAAATTAAAAAGGAGATTTATTATGGACTGTTCAAAGTTTAAAAAGGAATTAAGGGATGAAGTTAGGTATCATAGAGATGCGCTTGATATTTTGGAAGGTGAGCTTGCAATGATTTCGGATATTGAAGATGAAGATTGCGAGTCTGAGTTAGAGACTGAAGAAATTAATGTAAATGTTGATGTTGAATGCGAAAATTTTTATCTTGCAAATTTTATATCAGAGTATATATCTGATGAAATTGATGAGTTGGTCAGAGATGCTGTTGCGACATTTTATGATGTTGATGAATACGATGAATATTTTGAATGTAATTGCGATCAAGAACAAATACGCGTCCAGTTTGAAGAATTGGAACAGGCTTCTAAACCGTTAATTGATTTTTTGAATAAATACTATGATCCAATGTGTAAAGCTATCGTAACAGATGGTCATATTGAAATAGTTTGTTGTGAAATGGAAATGCCATTAGAGATTAGGGACTAGCCAACAATCACACTTATATTATAAATCATATTAGTATGATTGTCAAATACAAAAAGAAAGGGGCTAATTTATGCCTGTAAAACCAAAAGTAGCTCCTAAGCCTAAAGTAGAAAAAAAGAAATACGTATGCTTATGTTGCGAAAATGAAAAAAGTGAAGATGATTTCTTTTCATCAAAATGGTCTAAATTTTGGTCAGCAACTGATAAAAAAGTATTGTTTTGCAAGACTTGTTTAAATAAAGAGTTTGAAGAGAATAGCATTAAATTTCAATCACAGGCCGCAGCATTAAAAATTGCTTGTCATAGGCTTGATGTTCCATATTATGAATCTCTTCGTCAAACTTTAATTGTTAATAATACTAATTTTGGCATTGGTATGTATTTGAGAATATTAAATAATAACCAGTATCAAATGAAAACTTTCTTAAATAGCTTAGTTGATGGAGAATTATCTAAAAGCGAACAAGAAGTAATGCAAGAAAGAGAAGCTAAATGGTCATCGAAAGATTTAAAAAGCAAAGATAGAATTTTAAAAATACTAAAATACGATCCTTATGAGGACTATGATGAGTTTTCAAGAAGGTTGATGTTTAATTTAACATCGGACTATCTTGTTGATGAGGATACAATCAACGATCCGCATAAATTACAGAGTGTTATAGAAATGGTCAAACTATATCAACAGGCCGACATATTAAATAAGCAAGTTTTAAGCGAATTTAATACTGGCTCAATGAATGAAAATAGGATTAAAACTTTGTCAGCAGTTAAAAATGATTGTCTAACAGCAATAAATAATTTTGCTAAAAACAATGGATTTGCTGCCAATTTAAGCTCTAAAGGCAATAAAGGTTCAAGTAGTCTGGCATATTTTGTTAAAGTGTTGGAAGAGCTAAAGTTTACTGAAACAAAAGTTAATTTGTTTGATTTAAAGACGTGCGAATCTTTTAGACAATTCGCCGACATAAGTAACTCTAGTATATTACAACAAATCAAATTAAATCAAGATGATATCGGCGATATGCTGAGTATCCAACACACAAAAATAAAAGAATACAGACAATCAGTAGAAATGCTCGAAGAGGAAAACAGGCTTCTGAAGATTTTATTGGAAGAAAATAATATCATATATGAAGATGAAAGACAAGAAGATATTTTAGATATAGATAATTTTAACTTAGAAGGTGAAGAGAATGGAATATATACTCAAACAGTCTAGGGAAGAATTATCGGAACGAAAGTTAGAGGCGTATTTAAAATATGCTGAAATTATAAACTGGGGAAGAAAATATCCAGTAAGATTTTGTGAAAGATTTTATGGTATTGAGTTACTAGATCATCAAAGATATGTCTTTATGAATTCTTGGATTACACCAAGAAATGTGTGGTGCCAGAGCAGGGGCAGCGGTAAAACTACCCTAATTGCACCATTCGTTATGGCTAAATCCAATCTATTTTCAAAACATAGAACTTATATAATGGCTGGCGTAGGTTCGCAGTCGCAAGAGTGTTTCTTAAAAATTGAGCAGATTGCTAAAAATGAGATAGCTTCATTTACTGGATTGACTGATTTTTTCTTAGGTGAGATTGAAGCAAATTCATCCCAGTATGATGGCTTTGTTCATAATCCAGCATCGTTTACTTATAAATTATTTAACGATAGTCGAGTCAATAGTCTAAACGGTAACTTTGATAACAACAGAAGTAAGAGATCAAATTTAAATATTTATGACGAAAGTGGATTTGCGCCTGAAGATTTATTTGTAACTTCTATGCCATACATCACTCAAGATAGCAACTTCGAGCTTGGTGGTGAAGGAGATATAAGATTAAATCCTAAAAATGTTCCCAACCAAGCTATTTTTGCAAGTTCTGCATCTGATATGAGCACATATTTTTATCAAAAAGCATATAAGGAATATGCAAAAAGAATGTTCCTGGGCGATGACGATTACTTTGTTGCTGATGTTAATGCTAATGTGGTTTTCAATGCTAAATATAATGGCAAAATATACCCAGTATCTCTACTTACTAAACAAGAAGTAGAAGATGATATGAGAAAAAATAAAGAAAAAGCATTAAGAGAGTATTTCAATAAGTTTAGTATTGATGGTGGCGACAAAATGCCATTTAAACGCGCCGTAATCAAAAAGAATAGCGAAGTTAGAGTACCAGAACTTAAAAATGTTGATAATAAAAAATACGTAATTGCTTACGATCCTGCAAGACAAATAGATAATTCGGTCGTTTTGGTTGCTGAATTATACAATGACGAAAAAGTTGGATATAAAATGAGACTATGTGCAGGAATAAGCTTTGTTGATATAGCAACAAAAAACAAAATTCCAATGAGATATCCAGAGCAAATGAAATATCTCAAACAGATGATTGTCGATTATAACGGAGCTGGAAAACCGGACTACGAGAATATTGAAGTTGTTATGATTGACTCAGGTAGTGGTGGTGGTGGACGATTTGTTGGCGATGATTTGATGGAAGGATGGAAAGATAATAACCGTCTAACACATAAAGGATTGATAGATAAAATCGAACATGAAGAATATATATCAATATTTCCTGATAATATCGATAAACTAAAATTAATGAGTCCTAAAAAATATAAAGTCGAAATGTTTGATGCATTAGTTGAAATGTTGAATCTTGACTTAATATCATTTACAGAGGAATATGATGGTAAAGGCCATATTATGCTATATGTAGATTGCGACATTGAAGGTGGGTACGAATATGAAGACGAAGATGGAGAACTTATTAGAGTAGACAAAAATAGAGAAACGTATCCTTACAAACTATCATTTGAAGAAGAATTATCTTTGATTAATATAGATTTAACAAAAGAAGAAATTGCTAATTTTTATAGATATGATGGCAGTAATGGTGGATGTAGATACGATCTATGCGAAGATCAAAAAAATAAAATGAATGATGACCGTGGATATTGTCTAGCTATGCTTGGTTGGTACTTACAGCAAAAACGCAGAGGACAGATATTGGATAAGCCAAAAAAAGAGCAAAAGCCAACATTCCAATTTAGAAAGCCCAATATTTATGGTTCTCAACGCAAAAGAAGGTAGGTGAATAAAATATTTGAAATAAATGAAAACACAGTACAAGATTTACAGAGCAAACGTGCAAATTATGAACTTCCAAATGCAAAATCTATAAATAATCATTTAGATGGATTGCAATCAAGAAAGTTATCAAATTACGCAATAGCAAAAAAAGTAGTTACCAGAGATTTTTTAAGCAGAACTGAATCTTCTTATCTTTTTTCAAGATATACAAAGGAACAGATAAATAATTATTTATCTACACCCGATCAAAATGAAAAAACTTTAAGAGATATGTCTATTTATTTATATCATATCTCTAATCAATATAAGTCTATTATAAATTATTTTGCCAATATGCCTACCTTCGCTTATGTGTTATCGCCGTTGAATTTAAATAAAAGTAAGACATTAAACGATAAAAATATTCTAACGCAATATTATAAAGCAAATGCATATGTGCAAAATATGAACATGGCACATGAATTTGGCTCTGCATTAAATGTGGCTTTTCGGGAAGATTGTTTTTTTGGATATATATGGAGCACTGATTCAAGTTGGACTTTGCAAAGATTAGATGCAAATTATTGTCAATTATCCGGTAAGGTTGACGGCTGCTGGGTTTATGGATTTGATTTCCAGTATTTTGTAGGCAGAGAAGCATTTTTGGAATTTTATCCTGTCGAATTTCAAACTAAATACAGAGCATATCAAAGTAATAACAACTTAAGATGGCAAGATTTAGAACCTAAGAACATAATTTGTATAAAAATAAATGATGATTTAACTTATCAGTTACCGCCTTTTGTTAGTCTGTTTGGAGATATTGCAAATATACAAGATTATAAAGATTTATATCTCGCCGGAACTGAAATGCAAAATTACAAATTAGTTCATGCAGAACTACAAACAGATAAAGATGGAAACTGGCTAATAGATGGCGAGTTGGCAAAAGATTATTATAATCAACTCGCAGGACAATTGCCAGACTTTATAGGCTTAGGTATGTCGCCATTTAAGCTTCAAGATTTTAAATTTGAAAAATCAAATATATCTCAGGATGATGATGTTAGAAGGGCTGAAGAGACTGCGATCCGCTCCATTGGCATCAATCCGCTTGTCTTTGGCGTAAGCAAAGATGCTGCATCTGCTGCCGCTGCAAAATTAAGCGTTACAGTAAATGAGACTTTTGTATTCCGTACACTTAAACAAATTGAAAGAAATATAAATAGGTTATTAAAGGATTTTGCTGGAACACAAAAATTCAATATTACAATGTTACCAGTAACATATTTTAATCAACAAGAGTACCTAACAAATGTGCTTAAATGTGGTACTTATGGACTTGGCGTTAGGTCTATTTTAAACTCAATAATTGGAGTAAGTCAATCCAACATGGAAGGAATTCTTTACCTTGAAAATGAATTATTAAATCTGCAAGGCGAAGAAAGACCTCTGGTATCAAGTAATACACAGAGCGGTAGTCAAATAGATGAGGGTGGAGCGCCCACCGCTGCCGAAACTGGTGGTACTTTAGATACTGCGGGAGAGCAAGCTGTTGAAAATGTTGAAAATACTTAATAAAAATAAGGTGATAATAAAATGCATTTATTATATACGGATGATTTAAAAACTAAAGAATATTTAGAAAAAAATCACCGCTTAGTACAAAAAATAGAAGCAGAAAAGGGTACAATTTATGTATTTGAAGGTAAACCTAATGAAAAATTTGATAAAAATTTAAACCTTAAATATACTGTATCTAATCGGCTTCGTTTTTAATTAAAAGAAGGTGATTAATATTGAAGATTTAAAATATGCCTCATTGCCAGTACAATATGATATAGACCCATTATTTGATGATGAAAGATTCATTAAAATGAGAGCAAGAATTCAGCATGACGATTTGAATCTAAATGGTTCTGTATTCGAAAAAGAAGATATGGAGAGGGCTAGACACTCTCTGGTAAATATACCAATCTTGGCAAATGTTATATTTGATGATGATGGAAATCCTCAATTTGGTTCTCATGATATCATACTAGAAAAAGACAAGCTAAAAGAGAATGAATACAGAGAAATATATAAAGAAGTTCCAATTGGTTTAATTCCAGAAACATCAAATTATGAAATCAAAGAGTACGACGGAAAAAATTTTGTATACACAGACATATATCTCTGGCGTGGGTATATGAACTACGGAGAAGATGTAGTTCTTAGAGATAAAGATATTAAATTGTCAATGGAAATATCCATAAGTAAATTCACTTATGACAACAATAAAAAGACATATCAGATTCTCGATTATAAGTATACAGGAATCACTTTCCTTGGCAATGATCATCAACCAGCAATGCAAAATGCTTTGGCTACTATTGAACCTAATGATGATTTTAATTTAGAGAAGTTCGCCATAAGTAACAAAGAAAATATGTTACAAATGATGTCAGAACTTCAAGATGCTCTACAGAACTACAATTCATCAAATAATGATGTTAATATAAATAATACACTTAGCAATATTGAAGGAGGTAACAAAAATTTGGATGAAAAATTAAAAATTCTTACTGAATTCAATCTAAAGCAAGAAGATTTATCATTCTCAATTGATGAATTATCTGTTGAAGATTTGAAAATAAAGCTGGAAGAATTTACAAAACAGGAAGCAGAAAATAAGTTTTACACAACCAATACTTTTGCAGTAACGGCAAATCAAAAGCGTGAGGCTTTGAGAAACGCCCTATCTCCAATTTATGAAAGTAATGGTAATGGAGATATTATAGCAATGACAGACTTTTGGCTTATGGATTGGGATGACAACTTTGCATATGTAGATAAAGACAGATATTCTGACGTTGACTACACAAGCGATTTTGGAAGAATAGCATATACTTTTAATGAATCTAATTTCAAAGCAACCATAACTGGCGAATTTGAAAAAATGGTTAAAGTTTATATGCGGCCAGAAGATTATAATGCTCAAAAAGAAAATCTAGCTCTATTGAAGTATACTGAGGAAGATGTAGCAAAAATTCAAAAAGAATTTGAAGACTATAAGGCTGAGTATACCACAAAAGACTCAGATGTGCAAGAGTTTGAGGCGTTGAAAGAATACAAAGCACAAAAAGAACTTGAAGAGTTTAATGAGGCAAAAGATGCATTGTTTGCACAATTTGAAGATTTAAAAGACGATAAAGAATTTGAAGATTTAAAATCTAATGCAGAATTTACATTAGATGATTTTGAAAAAGAATTATTCTGCTTGCGTGGTAAGAAACTTACAACAAACTTTACCGCAATTAAAAAGAAGAATAAGACTGAACAAAAAGCACAATTTACAAAAATACCCTTGATGCAATCTGAGGTAAATGTAAATGATAAGCCGTATGGCGATTTATATGAAAGATATAGTGATTAAATAATAATGGAGGAAAAATAATATGGCAAACGAAAAGCACGGCGTAGTTCGTACGGATTTAATGTCTGGTACTGATGTAAGATCTGATTTGGTATCATTGAAGTATATGGATGGCACCAATTACGCAGACATAGACAACGGATCGATAGTAGAAATTGGAGAATTTTTGGATGGAGAAAGAGAGCTTTATGCAGCCAAAGATATGACAGCAACTTCCGATATTAAGAATTTAGTATTAGTTGCTAGTCCAGAAGTTATGTATGACGAAAGACTTGATGACTTGGCTGATTTTTATAATGAAGCTGGAACTGCTGCAAGAGGTTATAGGTTGCGCGAAGCTGGCAATATTTTCTCAGTGACTATTGAAGCTTTAGATGGATTATCAACTCCTGTCGTTGGAAATTATGTTGACAAACAAGCTGGCAACAAAGCTCTTGTTGTAGCGGCAAGTGGAGCTAATACATTCGGAAGAATAGCTCATATTGAAAAAGTTGGTACTCGTACCTATTATGCAATTAGATTAATCTAACATAGGAAATTTGGAGGAAAATAATATGGCAGAACATGATAAATTAGTAAAACTTGCTCTGGATAACTACTATGGAAGAGTAGACAGCAAGTTCTCAAATGAAGATACTGATAAAGTGCTAAGAAACGCACTAATTGACCTCAATGGTGGAAGCGAAACAATAAGCAGAAAGACGTTGAGAGACGGCAATAGAACTGGCTTGTTTGCATTGATTGAGGTTCTATTGCAAAAGACTGTAATCGAAGGATTGCAGGGTAATGAATTCTTCATGAACTTTGTAGAGTATAGGAATGTTGCTCTTGGCGATAAGAATGAATTCGTAACCGAAGATGACAGGACTCTGTTTGTGGTTGCGGAAGTTGCTCGCGGTACAGGCGGTATTCGTAGGCAGAGATTGGGAGAAAGAGTAAAAGTCAGTATTCCTACTTCCACTAAGGCTGTAAGAATTTATGAGGAATTGGACAGAACTTTGTCTGGTCGCGCAACATTAAATGATTTTATTGACAGAGTTGGCAGAGCATTTACAAGATACACTCTTGATGAGATTTATGCTGTATTTAGCTCATTGGGCCAAGCACAATTAGGTTCTACGCTATACAGAACTGGCTCTTGGGATGAAGATATCATGCTTGATTTAATTGAGCATGTAGAAGCTCAAACTGGCAGACGTGCAACTATATTGGGTACGATGAGAGCGTTAAGAAACTTATCACCATCTACCATTTTTATTGGCGATGGAGCAAAAGACGATATGTACAATATGGGATTCTTCGGCAAATTTGGTGGAACTCCCACTATGAGAATTGACCAAAGATATAAAGTTGGAACTGAAACTTTCATTTTCCCAGATAATGAATTGTTTGTAGTTGCTGGCGACGAGAAGTTCATTAAGCATATCACTGAAGGTGAAAGCATAATTGATATGCGTACAGGACTTGATAATATAGGAGATTTTACTCAAGAATACATGTACATGGAACAGAATGGTACAGGACTTCTTTTGAATAATACTGCATTAGGTAAATATAAACTTTCATAATAAATAATATTGAATAAAAAGGAGTTTTAAATATGGCAAATACAAGAAGAACGGCTACAAAAGTAGTAAAAGAAAATATTGAAATTGAAAAAACTGATGATGTTGTGCAGGAAACTGTAAGTGAACCTGAGACTGAGGCAGTTAAGGCACCAACAAAGCGAAAAGTTAAAGAAGATATTCCGCTAAATACTATGGTTAAAGTTGTCAATGGAACTTATGGCCAATTAATTTATAAAAGCAAGAAAAATACTGGCATGAAATTAGTTTGGAGTAAATTTGGTGATGATGAATTTATGGAATTGTCCGAACTTTTGTCTGCAAGAAATACAGATAGGAGATTTTTTGAACAAAATTGGTGGCTTATCGAGGATGAAGATGTTTTGCAATATTTGGGTGTAGCACAATATTATCAAAACACTATCAATCTTGAAGATTTTGAGCATTTATTTACCGAGAGTGCTAAAGATATTGCCGAAAAGGTAAGTGCTATGAGTGATGGCTTAAAGAGGACTGTCGCAGCAAGAGCATACGAACTTATTGAAGCCGGAGAAATAGATAGCAGAAGCGTAATTCAGGCACTCAAAGAATCTACTGGATACGACTTGATGGATTAAGGAGGTTGTAAAAATGGCAACCTCCTATGATTCAGTTATACAGAGATTTCTTAGGAAAGTGACAGACTATAATCTGCTTGAATTGTCTGATGATTTGAAAGATAAAGATATACTTGAATTGCTTGATTCCGCAGTGGGATCTTTTGAGAGGTTATGCAAAAACGATTTATCATTGCGCAATGACGCTCTTAGAAGTTTTGAAGTAAATTTAACTTCGTTAGAAAAAAATATTATCACAGAATTAATGGTTCAAGAATGGATACAGCCGTATCAGAATCATAGTGAATTGTTACAAAATTCACTTACTACCCGAGATGTCAACGAATATGCTACAGCCCCACAGTTAAGGGCCGTATCTTCAGTCGCAGAACGTGTTGAGAAGAAGTGTGATAAATTAACAAAGGATTATTCCTATAACTTTGGAGAAATGGATAAGGTTGGTGAATAGTTATGAACAATATAAATAATGAAATTCTCACTACTTATTTAAAATCTATTATAGGAAAACTTTATAAAATTATCCCACTGAATGAAGAATATAGTAATACAGTAAAAACATATATTAAAAGCCTGAAAATTGAATTAAGCGGCGCATTGAGCAATTTTGTGGTGTTAAGATTTGATGGAAATTTTATGGGGATTATTAACACGCTAGAATATTTGTCTAAGAATGAGTTTGATCAGGAGATTTGCAGAAGAGAAGTTTTTAAATGTATAAATACCATTGAAATAATCAACAGAAAAGTTGGTGAAATGCAATGAGCATTTATGACAATTACAAACAAAGATTGACTGTTTTTGGTGAAACTCGTAGAGAGCGTTCTAAGAGCAAGATTCAAAGAAACATTAATAATAAATTAGTTGACCATCTCTCATGTAAAGACGTTTTAATAAATGATGAGCAAAGAAACTTAATTTGTATAAATGTTGAAAAGCTGGATGAAAAAGACATAAAATCAATGCCGAATGAATCATTTGCAACCGGAGATGAAGTTGTATTTGCTGGTTCTCATTGGCTTGTAATTAAAGCAGACGTTGATGACGAAATTTATATGCGTGGTACAATGAAGCGTTGTGATACTCTTGTTAGATGGCAAAACATTGAGACGTTAGAAATAATTGAACAATGGGCTATTGATAGTCGGCCTTATACAAGCAATTTGAATATTGATAGGACAATAGTATTTCCCAAAAAAGAATTTATACTTCAATTTCGTAGTAATGAAGAAACTAAAATGCTTGGTGTTAATAAGCGTTTGTTGTTATACGAGATGTATGATATATCATCTAAGACGGTGGTGCCGATAGCCTTAACTATTCAGGCATATAATCCAGTAAACATAAGAGGTATTATTGAATTAAATGTGGTTGAAGATGCTTCATATAATGCCGCTACAGACAACGCGAAATTAATGATAGCTGATTATATTGATCCAACAATTACAATAAATTTAATACCAATACCAGAATTATTGCTTGGAAATTCAATACAAATACAATATGAGTTTTATCAACGAGGTGAGCTTGTCAATATCATTCCTAAGTTCGAGTCTAGCAATGAAGAAATTGCAACGGTTGATGAGAATGGGATAATTACAGCTCATAAAATCGGAGATGTTCAAATAACGATATCTCCAAGTGGAAAATATGCAAGTGAAACTATTAATATCGACGTTGTAAGTATGCAAATTAGTAAGCGAATGATACAAGTAACTGGCGTAGATTCAATTTTAAATAATAGAAGCGCTGAATATACCGGATTTATTTTTGATAATGGTATTAGACAGTCGGAAAAAGTATTTTGGTCGTTGAATACTGATGGATTAACTGGTGTTACTCCTACACTCAGTATTGTTGATGATAATAGTGTGATTGTAAATACTGGAAATAATGATCGCAATGTTGATAAGTCATTTATTTTAATTTGTAGAGATGGATTAAACACATTGGTCGAAGAGAAAACGATAAGAATCACATCTTTGTTTGGTTAAAGGAGGGGAATATTTGAGTAAAAGAAATTTCACTGATGAGAACAAATTCGAATTTCTTGAATGGTTTATTGGAGATGACGATTTGTGTAAGGCACTAATTAATAAAGAAAAAAATTTTTTAGACATATCAATTACGCAAGAGCAAAAAGATAGTTTAATATTTAATCAAATATTTCCTTATAAATTTATACCTGATATCACAATTTCGGCTAACGGATATTTATTCTTTACATTTAATTATGAATACTCCAGAACCAATCAGTTATTTTTGATTAGTGATATAAACGTATGGTGTTTCTGTCATCGAGATTTGATTCGCACACAATATAAGTATTTACGATATGATTTCATGAAGCAGCGTGTGAGCGAAATGTTACAAGATAAAACTGACAATAATTGGTTTTGGAAAATGAAATTGTATTCATCAAGAGAGATGAGCATAGATGAAAGTGCAACATACTATGGAGTACAATTAAATTTTAGAAATGAAATTCTGAAGTAGGTGATCATGTGAAAAGCTTGACAATATCAGATGAATATAAAGTCAATGATAAAATCTCCTTGGTAATACCTACTGTTGAGGAAATACTGAATGACGAAAATAATCATTATAGCATAGTGTCCAGTCTGGTGGCAACGCCGTATGATTATGTTGTGCAATTAGCGGAAAATGATATAGATTATGAATCTATTTCAGATTTTGAATTTTTCACACAAATATTCAGAAGAGTATCCATGCTAAATACATCTTTGATTTTTAAAGATTTGGATTTAACCAAGTTCGAATTGGCAATTAGCGATGTAAATAATTATTTTATTTTATATGACAAAAAAAATGATATCGTGATTGACCAGATTGTATATACGGAGATAGTTAGTGCATTAAAAAAAATATATATGCTAAAAGATGTTGCAAGAAAACACATTAAAAAGCAGTCTAAGTTTGCTCTATTGCGCTTTTTTAAGATGCAACAAGAAAGAGCTGAGGAAGAAAGACTGAAAAAGGGGCCATATTTAGAGGGTTTATATATTTCTATGTTGGCTGCTGGTTGTACTAACGAAATTTTAAGTTACAATATTTATACCTTTAACCGCCTTGCAGTATCAAAGCAAAAATTTGTATCTTATAATCAAGTGGCTAACGGATATTATTCAGGAGGAATAGACGGTAAAAAAGGTAAGAAAATATTAGACAGCCTTGATTGGATGGCTTAAAATATTATTTAATAGATATAGGAAGTGAATTATATGGCATATGAAGTAGATGGTTTTTTCTTATTGGATTCTATTGGTCTAACCGTTCTTAATTGGGACGGAACTATAGACACATATGTAGATCAGGTAAGAAACTGGACTATGAGTAATACTGAGGAAGAGGAAGAGATTACTGGTCGTGGTGGCGCATTGCTTAAGGTAATCAAGAGAAATAAAGCCACTGAATTTACAATTGAAAATGCTAAACATATGTTGAGCGTTTGGAAACTGTCAACCGGAGGTACGCTTGAAAAGGGCGTTAATAACGAAGGTGTTAAGACAGAAATTTTGTTTTTTGATAAGATTACTACAACTGCCAATGATGAAGTTACCATTAATTGGACACCTGTGGGAACAGTAGGTAATGAAATTGTAGACCTGGCTCTTTACACTGCCAATGGGTTGGGTAAGAGATTTGTACAGGGCGCTGCCGTAGGATCGGGCATATTTACTTTTGATCCTACTACTAAGAAAATCACATTTGATACTGGTGAAGTTCCTGTCGGAACACAGCTTGCAATTTGGTATAATCGTAACGTTAATGCAGTTACATTGAATAACCCTGCTACGAGTTTTTCAGAATCAAGACCTTGCTATTTGGATCTTGTTGCTCATGATAACTGCGATGGTATATTTATTGCAAGAATAGAAATTCCTCGTGGCGAATTCTCTGGAAACTGGGAAGCATCGGGTGGTGACACTACTGGTACTTCAACAATTACAATAAGGGCAACTGCTCAAACTGGTAACTGTCCTGGTATGACTTTCACGGGTAACAACTTCTGGAATTTAAGACTGTTCAACGAAGACACTCCTGACGTTGTTTAAACTTCAATACTATAAGATTGAGGTGATTTATGAGTAAATGTAAGTGGTGTAGGCAGGATTTTGAACCCTGCCCTCAATGCTACGATAATGTGTTGGGACGTTGGAATTTGTACGCCTGTAGCATAGAACACGCAAAATTATATGTTGAAGCCGTTGAAGCGGGAAGAGGGAAAAATCAAACTAAGACAGTCGAAGAAACTATACAGGAAATTCAGGAAGAAGGAGTTATCGAATTACAAGCATATAGGATGCAACAATATGCGAAACAAAACGAAGCTGAAGAACCCGAAATTACTGAAGAATCTGAAGTTGTTGAAGAGTTTGAAATTATTGAAAAAGCTCCAAAAGTTTCTCATTCTCGTAGACGAAAAACGCTTGACAATAAGTGATAGCTATGTTATTATGAATTTGGATAAATACTGTTGGCATGTATCTGTCCAGTAGGTAACATGAGTGCCTGCACAAACGTTGAAGCAAATGCTAAGTCAAGGTAGTGTCTGTGGAGTTTTGCCAAGGGTTTTATGTTAACCTCAACTTGAATGAATTCTGAAAACATAAATGGGGAAGTGATGGTGATTAATTAAACTTGTCACTTTTCATTTCCCCTATTTTTTTGTAAATTGTACATAGGTCGGGATGAAGACATTAAACTCATACCGAATTGCAGACCTTCCTGCTAAAAAGGAGATTAAAAGGAGAGAATATGAATAAAAAACAAGAAATTGATTACAAAATGAAATTATTTAAGCAAGGATATAGTACGAAAACGTTAGACATATTGGCTAAATTCGAGCAACAGGCCAAACTCATGGAAGATATGCAAATTCCAGCAGAGGGAGCAAAAGTTAAATTGAATTATGAGCGAATTACAACTTATCCCGATTATATCAAAGATAAGGGTCGATCCATTAGTAATCATCGGCAGCAATACATGGACTTTGTAGAGAATAACAAAGACAGAATTTTTACTATAAAATATGATATAGAACTTATGTCTCGACATCCATATTTGTTATGTTTGGCCGAAGATGAACGAAAATCAAAGTGGGCATGGCATCCGTTAGACTTAATTGTAGTGGAGGATGAATAATGAACAAGGATATACGAATCGGCAAATATAAAGATATTAATGGCAATATATATGAAGTTTTAAATATCGCCAGGCGTACTAATAGTGATGCGAATTACGTAGTCTACAAGACGACAATGTCAGATCAAGTTTGGTTAGCGCCAGAAGATAAGTGGATTGAGTTTGCTAACAAGCCCATAATGAGCAACCATGTAATTCATCGAAGATTGGAATTTGTTGGTGAGTGATTATATGCTCTTATTTTACGTTTTAAGCAATGATATTTTTTAATGAGCGCTAATACCAAAACAGTATTTAAATCGCTCTAGTGAAGCTACAGTAGTAATATGACCTATTGTGGACACAAAGGAGTAGTTATGACAAAAATAATTTCATTAGATTTGGCAACAAAAAAGACCGGATGGGCAGTCTTATATGATGATAGACTAATTGATTATGGAGTTTTTTTAGCAGACGAGAAAGAAGTGAATGTGCATGTGCGCATTTTAGATATGAAGAAACAAATTATAAAAAAGATAAAAGAGCATGACATTGGATATATTATTGCAGAACAAGTTCCAGTGAGCGCTCACTCAAACTTAAAAGTTGGCAAGGATTTGTGTATCTTGCAAGGCGTGTTGCTTTCTGTATGTGACGATTATGATGTTGGATTAGAATTATTATCACCAAGTCAATGGCGAAGCGTAGTTGGCTCCTATAACGGGACAAGAGCGGGCATGAAAAGAGATTATCAAAAAGAAAAGGCCGTTAGTATTGTAAATGATATGTATGGATTTGATTTTAAATATTACAAAACAGAAAGTAAAGCAAGAAAGAGTGACGATGACAAGGCTGAAGCGATTTTGCTGGCCTTAGCATATAAAAAAATTCTAAAGGAGAATAAAAATGAGTAAAAAATTGACACCAAATCTTTTAAACAAAGTAATTGCAGACATCGAAGATGAAATGGCAGAATTTGTAATATATTCTACACCGGAATCTTTTACAATGGACGAAGATTCAGTGAGATTTATGGTAAAAACCAAGCCAGATTTCAATGAAATGCGATTAATTGTTAACAAAACTGTTCAGTTTGTAATTGAATTAAGTAAAGTTGAATTGACTACAGAGGTTAAGAGAATAATATTTTATACTTTACTATTGGAAGTGTTATCGCCAGATTTTCCAGTTCCCAAGCAGAAATCGGGAGATAATGAGATGTATGATTTTGAACAAATGCAATTAATTTTAAACAGAATTGGATTTGATAGGCAATTAAGAAGTGTTACGGGAGATCGGTTGATGCAGGATTTACTATTTTCCGTGCAAGAAATGGAAAAATCCATTAATGAGAAGCTTGATTTTTTCAAACAACAAAAAATTAGCAATAGTGAGTTGTTTAAGAATGTCAACGATGTTATTGCAAGCTTTAAAGAAATTCCAGGCATTATAGAGAAATTTTCAAGCATACTTGAAGATGTGGGTGCAGAAGATGTCCAAGCATTAGTTTCTGCATTTACTGAGCTAAATAAAGATGGAAATCTGTCAGAAAATGTTGTGAACGCTTTTCTGAAGCGTAAACAAGATGATGTTGATGAAGCTTTGTTGGAGTCTGCAAGAAAAGAGTTTCAAAACGTAACAGAGTAAAGGGATGGGTGAAGATCTGCTCATAGAACGTGAGCAGGGTAAACAAAAAAAAGTTCACTGCATTTTTAAAATTTTATGAAAGAGGGTATAAAATATGACCATAGAGTTTATGGCGATTGAATTTGATACCAATATAGGTGTCAAATAAATGAAATACGATGAAAGTTACTATCTTAATTTTAGTCCTAGAATGCAAAGAAACCTGGTAGAATGCGGATTTGAGTTTGTTGGCGAACCCCAAATTCACATTAAAACTCAAAAGACATTTTACGTTTATGAAAAGAATTATGAATTACAATTATTTCTTGCTATGTTTAGATTAAACAATGAGAGAAATCTAGGCTACAAAGAATGTCAAATTTATAAAGCTTTTCGTGAAGGAAGACTTTTAAATGACACTAGTATCGAAGATTACGAAATTAAAGAAAACGCATTTACTAAATTCAATTAAACGGGAATATTTTATACATTTTTATTTGCCCATTTAATACTGTGGGACAAGATAGGCATATCTTTTTAATTGCTGTCACAATTAAAATTACCACTATACTAATATATTTCTTTGGCAGAAAGAAAATATACTTGACAAATAAAGTCTCCTATGATATGATTTAAAAAAATCATGAAGGGAGAATTTATTGATGAAAGAAAAAATCAAAAACATTTTAGATAAAAAGATTTATAGTGGTGTTATCTTAGCAATTATAACTATTTTAAGCATCTCTTACTATATAGTTAAATTTGTTAAAGAAAAAGAAATTATATTCTCAGAGAAAGATTTCATAATATTCCTGATTTTTGGATTTATGATTATTGCGGTTTCTATAATGTTAATTTATGTTATATTCTTGGTTAGAAAACTAAAATTTGATAATGAAGAATTGCATGATAAAATAGATGGCATTCAAAAATCTCTACAGTTGATATTACACGACACAAATTTAAGTGAAGATAATATTTGTAGATATTTGAGAGTGATAGAAGAAGCCATAATGAAAATAAACCAAACAAATTAGGGGGATTTTCCATGAGACGAGATTTGATGAGCAACAGAAGTGTTAAATGGATAATGAGAAATACACTGGATAAAAAATCAAACGAGAGTTACGTGAGAAAATTACTTGAAGAATATGAGATTGATGATTTCGAAATACAAAGCTATAAAGACGATGAACTTGCTTTATTTATTTATATTGACGATCTGACCTATATTTTGTATATAGATACAGATTGGGTAGAAATTAAAGTGTTATGTAGTAAAGATAATTACAAAAGATATGTTGCTTTTACCGGAGATGTTGCTTGGAGAAAATCTATTGAAGGAGTTGTAATGGGATTATGAGTTTAAAGGTGATATTATATACAGCGTTTTTATTAAATTTCTTAGAAGCATTTATTTTAGTGTATGGCACACATATCTTAGATTCTGCTACAAGGCATAATAAGTTTAAAATTAGTATAAAACTATTGTTGAGGATTTGGATACTTGGCATAATTAATTGTGTAATTCAATTTATTCCACTTATAGCGACAAATGACGTATTCATTATGTTTTATAATGTTGCGGAAGCATTGGTTATTATGCCATTGATTTTGTATTTGTATACAAATATATTTATATGTAGAAAAACATTAGGAGTTTGTTACAAGTCTATCATACTTTATGTATTTACATTGATTATATCTGTAATAGTATTCGATAGTAGTGTGGCGAGTTATGTTGATGTAGAATCTATTTTAATAGAAAAAGTTTTTCAACTAATTGTAATATTTGGAGTTGATAAAATTGTTAAAAGATTTCTTAGTACAAATTACAACGGAGTCAAATGAAGATAATGCCGCTGCAACATTATTTAGTCGTTATCAGCCTGAGCTATCTAAAGAAGTTGCATTATTAATTCAGGAATAGTTAAGAGGGTTTAATACCCTCTTTTTGACTTTTAAAATGAATAAAATAGATAGTTTTTTAAGTAAGTTTGAGCCATTGTCTAATATGATAACTCATAAAATGGTCAAAGTAAATAAAGACGATGAAGATTTTGCTTTGGTTGCTTATGCAGTTTATGGAATATTAAGTTTCATGTTTTCGACAATGATTGCATTATTGATATCTACGATTGGATATTTCCCGTACATAGTATTACTAATTATTGCTCTTTCGCTATTGGATTCTATGTCGGGAGTTTATCATGCAAAAACGCACAGAGCATGTTTGATCTATACTCAGTGTATGTATTTGTTTGGTGGATTAAATATAATGTTTATGCACGAATATTATTTATTATTCTTGATATTTAGTTTACTGGCAGCATTCTTCAATCTTAATCCTCATTACATGGAAAATGCTCCACAACATAAGCCAGAAAAACAGAAGATATTCAAAAGAAAATATATTGTAAGGTTAGCAGTATTTTGTATTACAAATATTATATTAAGCTTAGTGATTTACTTTAAGCCGATTGATATTAATTTCATTATATTGCAAAAATTAAGTATATTAATATCTGTAACGATTTTAATAAATAAATTTTCGATTACTAAACTGAGCAAAATAATTTTAGATAAATTAAAATGAAAAGCTTGAAATACAGCTTTCGTTACATAAAAAATGCTTGACAAATGATTTGTCTTGTGATATTATAATTTCATAAAAAAAATAAAAGGAGAATTATTATGAAAGATAAGGTGTTAAAGATTGTATTTGCTGTATTATTATCTATAAGTTTAGGATTGAATGGGTTTACACTTGCAAGACTGAATAGTTTTAAGACGGAGCAGGAAAATAGAAATCAAGCTTATGAACAAAGTTTTGACTTGCAGCTAGGTTTTAATGAGAAGGTTGTTGAAGCATTAGAATTGATAGGAAAATTGTTTCAGTATTGAATTTCCAAGCCGCTAATAATTTAGTGGCATTTTTTTAATATAGAGGTGGCGATTCTATGGCCTATGAAAATGGAAAGAGAATTAATAGATACTTTAATCAACAAAAGGGCAAACAAAAGTTAAAGTGCAAAGCAAATGGTTATTATGATTTTTATTGGGATAAAGAAAGATATTGGAAATTCTGCTATCTTTCGGGATGTAGAAAATTCGCTAAGCGTCAGACCAATAGAAAAATTCGGAACAATAAAAATTTAGAATTGACCAATCCATCGGATTATAGAAAAGTATTCGACTATGATTGGACAATTTGGTAAGGAGTGATAATATTGGAAGAGTTTATAGTTATAAACGGAAGAAAATATAAATATGATGCTCAAGAAGATGTGCTTGAGGTCAAGCACTGTACCGTTTATATAAACGGCGAGATGTCGGAAGAAATTATTGATTAAAATATATTGTGGGAAAAGAGATTGCAACTCCTGCCAATTGCCTACACAATTGGATACCACAATTATTTATTATTTACCTTGTAGGAGGAAAAAATGGGAAATAAACTGACAATTGAATTTATTAAAGAAGAATTTGTGCGACTAAAAGGATATGAACTTTTAGAAGATGAATATATTAATGCGAATAAACCTATGAAATATAAATGTCCCAATCATATGAATGAGGATTTACAGATATCTTATGGTAACTTAAAATGTGGTCATGGATGTCGATTTTGCTTAAACGATAAGCGACAATTAAATTATATACAAAAAATTAAAATAAAAAATGTTTTAATGTTAGATAAATATATAAATATTAATACTAAAATAAAACATAAATGTTTGATTTGTGAATATGAGTTTTATGATAGTCCACACCGCATATCTAAAAAAGAATGGAAATGTGATAGTTGCTTTCCTAATCGTGCAACTGTGGTTGTTGGTAAGAATGATATTTGGACAACAAATATTGAGTTGGCTAGATTGTTGGCAAATCCAGAAGATGGGTATAAATATAGTTATGGAAGCCATAAAAAAATTAACTGGAAATGTCCAAGTTGTGGGAATATTATTGAAAACAAAAGTGTAAAACAGATTAATAGTTATGGGTTGCCATGTCCTATATGTTCTGATGGAATAAGTTATCCACAAAAAATAATGGCAAATGTCTTAAAAGAATTAAATATAGAATTCGATACAGAACAATCGTTTGACTGGTGTACATTTGAATTAAATAATAAAAAGCATCAAGGAAGATATGATTTTGTTTTCAATTACAGTAATCAAAATTATATAATAGAAACTGATGGTAAGTTTCATAATAGTCCCCATAAAAAAGGCAAAATAAGTTTAGATGAATCTAAATTTATAGATTCTGAGAAAGATAGATTGGCTAAAAAAAATAATTATAAAATAATTAGAATAGATTGTTTGAAAAGTGAATTAGAATATATTAAACACAATATTATAAATAGCGAATTGAGCGTTCTATATGATTTATCTAATATAAATTGGGATTTATGTCATAGCAATAGTTTGAAATCAAAGGTTATCGAAGCTTGTAATTTATGGAATATGGGCATTAAGTCTACACCTAAAATCGCTGAAATGATAAAAATTAGTAGAAATGCAGCAATTGGATATTTAAAAAAATGTTCCGAAATAAATTTATGCGATTATAATCCCAAACAAGAAATAATTAATAACGCAAAAAATAGAGGAAAATTATTAGAAAGGGGGGTTGTTTGTAAAAATACCAAACAAATATTTGATTCTGTGAAAAAAGCGAATAAATTTTATAAAATTCGTGGGGCAGGTGAATGTGCTCATAAAAAATATAATTATTCCGGAATACACCCTGTTACTAATGAAAAATTAGTATGGGAATTTTATAATCCAGAAGTTCATACAGAGCAAAATGGATATAATTTCTGCCAATAATTATTTGTAAATAAAAAAATCAATTTTATACATTTTAAAAATAAAGGGGCGATATTATTTCTAAATTTAAAAAGGATGGAATATACTTTTGTGGTATGTCATCAGAAGAAGTTACAAACTCAGTGTATTTCGTAAAATATGGCAAAACTAATGTATGTTTAGAATTTGGCATGTATCAATGCCAGGATATATCAAAATCATATTCAATAAATAATAAAAGACCGCCTTTTAATGTGAAAACTTGCGACTTTGTAATATTAAACCATGTTCATATTGATCATATAGGGTTAATTCCTATGTTAATTAAATATGGATTTAATGGCAGAATTGTTTGTCCAGCTAATTCTAAAGAGCTTATTAAAGCCATGTTGTTAAATAGTTCATTTATTTGCGAACAGGAAGCAAGAATTTTGACAAAAAGAAAGAAGAAATTAATATCTCCATTATTTACTAGCGAAGATGTTTATAAAATATTAGATTATATTGATGAATATGATTTTAATATTTTGCATATTTTAAATGAAAATATTTCTTTTAAATTTTACAATAACTCCCATTGTGTATCAAGTGCTCAGTTGGAATTGAATTTGTATAATGAAAACCGTAATAAGAAATCGATCTTATATACTAGCGACCTTGGAGGAGATTCTAAGTTTAATTACTCTAATAAAACAGAAATACCAAACAAATTTTTTGATATATGCATCATGGAATCAACATATGGCAATTCAGGTAGGGTACAGTCTGGCAAAAAATCTTTTAATAAAGAATTAGAAAAGTTTAAAGTTGCAATTAAATCTACATTAGATAATGGTGGAAGTGTATTAATTCCCGCATTTAGTTTTAGTAGAACACCTCAAATACTAACATGTTTGTATGAGTTATTTTATAAAGATGAAGATTTTAAATATGATATTTTTGTCGATTCAAAACTATCATGCCAACTTATAGATATTTTTAAGGAGATATTAACTAATGAAAATTTAGAAAAATACAACAAAGTTATTGGTTGGGATAAAGTGCATTTTATTAAGGAAAAGGATGAATCAAAAAGAAATATTATAGATAGCAAACCCAAAATAGTGCTTTCAAGTTCTGGATTTTGCACAGCAGGACGTATTATTAATTATTTGCAAAAATATTTATCAAATATCAAAAATCTAATCTGCTTCTGTGGATATATTGGCGCAGATGAGTCTTATTTGTCATACAGAATAAAAAATTTTAAAAACAACAAACAAATCAAAATCGGAAGACAACTTGTAAAAAATAATTCACAGTGTATAGCTGTGAATTTTTTTAGTTCTCATGCCAACTATGGTGAGCTTGTAAATTTTGCTGGGAAGCAAAATTGTGACAAAATTTGTTTGGTACATGGAGAAAAATCAGCGAAAGAAGATTTAAAACATGGAATACAAGAAGAATTATCAAAGAACAATAAAACTACAAAAGTAATATGTTCACAAAAAGACATGTTTATCAGATTGTAATTTTAAAAATTTTAAATTAAAGGAGAAAATTCATGGCAGAAAGTATATCAATTGAATTAACTGAAATCTTAGATAACTATGCACAAGCAATGGCTGAATCAAACTATCATTATTATAATAATCTTAAAAATAGGACATTAGTTATTAATGGCGAAATTGATGAATATACGATGGATACTGTGATAATCCCACTTCTTCAGATGGATAACGATGGAAGCAATGAACCGATTACTATTTACTTAAACACTCCTGGTGGGATAGTTTATGTCGGATTGAATTTATGTGATGTAATTAGTAAATTGAAGACAAAGACTACGATTATCACTATGGCATACGCATATAGTATGGGTTCATTAATATTAATGGCCGGATTTAATAATCCTAATGTAACTCGAAGTTGTTATAAATTCAGCACAGCCTTAATACACGGGGGATCGTTATACCTAGAAGGTTCCTCTACTTCTGTCAAAGATACTTATGCGTTTAACGAGGCGTATGAATCTAAAATCGATCAATATATTTTAAACAATAGCAAAATTGACGAAAATATTTATAAAGACAAATCAAGATATGAATGGTATATGGATAGTCAGGATATGCTGAACTATGGACTTGTTGATGAAATAATTTAATATGGGCAAAAAAAGTTGGTGAAAATATGGCTAATAATCCATATAGTAATGCAGATTCCATAATAATAGATCAAAACAGCACAATTATTAACTTAAATACTGTAAATACAGCTATAACGGCAGATAATTTTGACATCAATAAACAGGCATTACAAGTAGCTATAGAAAATTTAGAAATAGCAAAACGAAATTGTGCAACAAATGAAAAAAATGCAGAACATAACCAAAAACTTTTACAACTAACGGAAGAAATGCATCAAATGAATCAAAATTTATCAGCATTGATTCAGATTTTAATTGAGAAAAACGGTGGTGTTGTCAATGAGCGAAGTGGAACTAAATAAATCTATGGAGGACTATAAGTTGGCACAAGAAAAATTACAAGAGATTGCAGAAAAGGATAAATTAAAATCACAAACTTTAGAAAATGAAGTACACAAAGCGGCTACATCCCAAGTTAAATTCGCACGACATATGGCTGTATTCTCAAAATTTATATCATTTATTTTTGTGATAACTTATTTGATTACTTTTATTGTGTATTTGGGTATATCAGTCTATCATTATTTTGTGTTTGGAGATTTTTTAATGGATATACAGACATTTGTTCTATCGCCTACACAAACTGTGTTAGCTTTTTATTTTACGACAAAGGGCGTAGAGAATGTATCATCAATAATTAGTGGATATTTGTCAAATAAGTTGAGTATTAACGGAATCTCAAAGGAAGGTGAATAAATGAATATAGAACAAAAATTATTAACTCCCAATAAATATAGCAGACCACAAACGAAACTTGCCAAAGTTACTAAGATTGCTATTCATTATGTGGGCAATGCAGGCTCTACGGCGATAGCCAATAGAAACTATTTTGAGAATTTAAAATCTGGTGCCAATGGATTATATGCTTCAAGTCATTATATAATTGGATTAAATGGCGAAATTATTCAATGTGTTCCTGAAAATGAAATTGCCTATACTACCAATGCTGCAAATAGCTATTCAATTGGAATAGAAAATTGCCACCCATCAGCAGATGGAAAATTTAATGATAAAACAAATCAATCCTTAATTGAATTATGTGCTGATTTATGTACGCGTTATAAGCTAAATCCTTTAAATGATCTTATTCGACATTATGATGTTACAGGAAAAAAGTGCCCATTGTACCATGTCAATAATCCGTCAGCATGGACAAAATTGAAACAGGATGTTTATAATTATATGAATAAAAAAGAGGTGGATGACGAATTGGTTGAAACGATAAAAATCAAGATTAATGGCAAAGAATATTCTGTTGATCGTATTTTGAAAGATGATCGTAATTATATAAAAATTAATGATTTTGCACAAGCCGGTTTTGTTATTGGGTATGATGCAAACGCAAAAACAGCAAGTATTGATTCACCAAAAAATTAATTAATAATTTAAAAAATGGAGTGATATTATGGAAAATATATTAACACAAGAAAATTTATCATGGTTGTTTCAAACGATAATTTTTCCCTTGATGAGCGTTCTCGTAGTTTATGTTATTACATTTGTGCAAAAGAAAACCGAAGAATTAAAAGTTAAAATTGATAACGAAGAAACCACAAAGTATCTTGAATTGGCAGAAAATGCCATCATAACTGCCGTAACAAGTGTGACGCAAACATATGTTTCATCTTTAAAAAATAATGGCAAATTTACAAAAGAATCACAAATACAGGCTTTTAATATGGCCAAAGAGTCTGCTCTTGCTATTATGAGCGACACAACAAAAGAAATGGTTGCATTAGCTGTTTCAGATTTCGATGTGTGGGTAAACAGCACTATTGAAGCTGTTGTGTCAGAGAATAAATAACTTTTAATTTTATACATTTTATGTGATACGGGGGAATTTTATGTCTGAAATATTAGCTATATGTATTGCAATAGCCGGACTTATATCAACTTGTTCGTGCCTTATATTAACATTTAGAAATATAAAAAAAACAAGTCCAAGTGCAGAATTAAAAGCTTGGCAAGCTGAAACTGATGCTAAATTGGATAATGATAATCGAAAATTGAATCATCTTGAAAAAAAATTTGACACAATGGAAGATCTTGATAGAATTATGCTTCGTAGTGTTAAAGGAATTCTTGGACATTTAGCAAGTGGTAATCATACCGAGGTCATGAATGGGCTGATTAAAGAAATTGATACTTATTTAATTTCAAAGTAAATAATTAGAAGTCTGTATATTTTTATACGGGCTTTTTACATATGTAAATAAAAAGGAGAGTAATTATGAAAGTTAATAATTTTGATGCTTTGACAAAAGAAATACAAAAAAGAATAGATAAAAGTTTAAATAAAGAAGTTTTTAAGGCAATACAAAAAGTTGAGCAGAAAGAAATTACTGAAACGGTTTATGATGTATATGAACCAGAAGTATATGTAGATCTTCCTAGTCGTAAAAGAAGACGTAAACAGGGTGGTATGGAAGATATCAGAAATATACAGATAAAAGGTGGTAAGGCCAAAGACGGAGTGTTAGAAGTGGTTAATGAAACCCCGCCAAATCCAGATGCTAGAGATGGCGCAACAACTAACAAGGATTTGCCATACTTGATTGAGCATGGAGAAAGTTTTAGTGGGCGATATCATTATGATTATCCAGGACATCCGTACTCAAGTCCACGTCCATTTACTGAAAATACAAGATTAGAATTGGTTCAAGAAAATCAGCATTTAGAAGCTTTAAAATTAGGATTAGAAAATAACGGATTAAATGTATGGTAAGAGAGGTGATTAAATGGCAAGTGATTTAAGTGTAAGAGTAGTTGCGCTGGCAGACACTAGTGGCCCTGCGGCTACAAAGTTTAATGAAAGCTTACAAGAATTAATAGATAAAAAAGAATTTAAAGTAGACAAAGTTCGAATAGCGTCATTTGATATGAAAGCTGCAATAACTGATTTAAAAAAAGATTTGATGGGTCAATTATCAGAAATTACAATTACAACAAAAATCAGTGAAAAAGAATTATCAAAGACAGTAACAGTAAACACCACTGCTGCTCAAAAATCCATTAAGGCATTAGAATCCGAGTTTGATAATTTGATTTCGAAAAATCAAGGTGCTAGTGAAGCCGTAAAAGGATTAAAAACAGAATTAGATAAAATTAAAGTAAATCCAGATATTCAAACGCAAAAAACTGATTTTGAGGCATTGAGTCAGACGATAAAAGATACTCAAAGCAATTTAAATGATCTTGAAAAAGCTCAAACCGCAATGTCTGGAAAGCAAGTTGGTATTGATGTTGATACTATTAACACTGATATAGCAAATTTAACTGCCAGATTGCAAAAATTAACAGTACCAGAACAAGTTGCAGAGCGATTATCAACAATCAAAGAATTGGCAAATACAATTACACTTGAGGGTTTTAGAAATGAGACAGTTGACGATCAATTGGCTGTTTTTAAACAATATAATGACGAATTACAAAGAATAAGAAATAGTACAGCATTATTAGAAAAACAAAAGGGTTTTGATGCACAAAATAATCAATTAATAAGATTAGATCAATCTTTGGAGAAATATTTAAAGACTTATTCTAAAATATCTGCAAGCGAATATGCCAATGAATTCACTAAGTTGCAAACAGCAATAAAAGGTGCTATTACATCGGAAGACTTATCGCAGACTGCCAATTTAAGTGCCGAATTTAATAGACTTGATGCGGCAGTTACTTTAGCCGGACTTAAAACTCAAACTTTTGGCGATAAATTATCACAGGTCGCTGCAAAATATGGAATATTTCTATCTCTTGGTGCCATTATTAGACAAACCGTTGCCACAATTAAAGATATGGTATCTGCTGTTATTGAATTAGATGCTTCGATGACAGATTTGGCTATGGTTACAGGAATTGGTACTCAAAAGCAAAAAGAATTTATGGAATCAGCGAAAGCAAGTTCCAGAGAAATAGGCACTACAATAAGCGATGTAATTAAATCTACAAGTGATTTTGCTCGTCTTGGCTATGGACTAGGAGATGCAGAACAGCTTGCTAAAATAGCAAATGTATATTATAATATAGCTCCAGGAATTCAAACTATAGATGATGCAACAAAAAGTATAATCAGCACACAAAAAGCATTTAATATGAGTGTAGATGAATCTATGCACATTGTGGATGCTTTTAATCAGGTAGGTAAAGATTATGCTATCAGCGCACAAGATATAGGAGAATCATTTTTGCGTTCAGCCAGTGCTCTAAGTGCTGCAAATAATACATTTGAAGAAAGTGTAGGATTAACTACAGCGGCGTTTATAACACTTCAAAATGCAGAACAAGCGGGTACATTCCTCAAAACATATAGCGCACGATTGCGGAATACAGCAGGAGAACTTGAAGAATTAGGTGAAGATGCGGATGGCGCAGCAGAATCCATTACACAACTTCAAACACAAATATTGAATCTTACCAAGGGTGCAGTTGATATAATGGATACGAATGATACATTTAAATCCACTTATCAAATCACTAAAGAATTAGCGGAAGTATGGGAAACTTTAGATGACGTTACACAAGCAACTCTTACCAGATTAGTTGCTGGCAATATGCGTGTAAATGCTTTTTCTGGCGTAATGATGAATATGAAAGATGGGATAGATGCTACAAATACCGCATTAAATTCTCAAGGTTCAGCATTGGCCGACAACGAAATTCGCATGGAATCTATAAGAGGTAAAATTAATTTATTTAATCAGGCATTTGAATCTTTGTCAGAGACAATGATAAGTTCTGATTTAGTGAAAATATTTGTAGATATAGGAACATTTGGAATTAGAGCTTTTGAAGGAATAATTAGTATTGCCGATGGCGTTCCTTTTACAATTATAGCCATAACTGCATCACTTATTGCTTTAAAAGCTGTAATAAAAACAATAGGAGAATTAACACTATTTCAAAATATAGCGGCAAATTTTGCAAAAGCTAAAAAGGAAGCCTTAGCTTTAGGAACCGCTCTTAAAACTCTTGCAGCAAGCCACCCATATTTGTTGGCATTAAGTGTAGCTGTAGCAGCAATAGTTGTGGCATATAATGCATTCAATGTAACATTAAAAGAACACAAACAAAGACTCGCAGATGCGAATGCAGAATACGATGAAGCAAAAACTAAACTTGAAAGTATCCAAAATGAGTTAAAAGCTGTTAATGATAGAATAGGCGAATTACAAAATAAAGGCCCATTAACTTTTGTAGAAGAGGGAGAACTTCAAAGCCTAGAAAAAATTACTTCCGAATTATTACTACAAGAAGAAATTGCTAAGCGCATGGCAGCAATGAGAGCACGTGAAACAGCGCAAGAAGTCATTGGAACGGCGGGTGCAACTTATGAGGACTTAGATCTTTCACAAGAAGCTCTTGATTGGGCAACTTTAAATACAGAAATAAGTGCCAATAGTGCAACTTTAAATGACAATCAAGCAAGTATGGCTATGGTAATAGCTGATTATGAAAAAATTTCTAAACTTAGAGATGAAATATACGCTAAAGATACTTTATCAGATGATGATGTAAGTAAAGTCGAAGAATATGATAGAGTTTTGGCAGGACTTGAAGATAAATTACTTGTCGGAATATCTAGCTATAGCGAATGGAAAAAATCAGTAGAAGAAGTCCCGATAGATGAACAGACGCAAGAAATGAAAGATTTTATTTCTACAATGGATGAAGGTATAGAAGTATTGTCTTTGTTCGTCATGCCAGAAAAGTGGACAGAGTTAAAATTTTCAGAAATATTTGACGCAGAAGAATTTAAGGAAGTAACTGATGAATTAACAAAATTAGCTGAAGCAGGAAACTTAACTTTCACAAATTTTCACTCAGTAACAACTTCAATGACTGGTGGTTCTGGATTTATTGCGGCTATGGACGAAGCTGGATTTTCTGTTGTTGAATGTTTAAATCAAATTATTGCATTAAATAATAATAAAGTAGAATTAGACTCTGATGAGGCAGAAAAATTTACAAAATCCATTGATAAAACAAGAAGCAACATAGAAATGCTTATCAAAGCTCAACAAGAACAAAATAATGAAGGTGAAATATCCCAAGAAACATATATTAAAATATCCAAAGCCGGAAAAGAATATGCAGATTTATTAACTTATGAAAATGGACAATATAAATTAGTTTCTGGTAGCATAAAAGACTTTATACGAACCTTAATGCAAAAATTAATTCAATCATCTGTAGATATTAAGATGACTGAAGAACAAGGTCAAGCATTAGAAGATTTATCTTTAATAGCATACGATGTTAGTTTGGCATATGACACATTGGGCGATAGTATAGGCGATATATCTGACGCTTATAAAACTGTTGAGTCTGCTCAAAAAGAATATAAAGATACTGGCGAGCTAACTGCTTCTACTGTTGCAGAATTAATTGCTTTAGATAGTCAATATTTGCAATATTTAGTAGATGAAAACGGACAATTAAACTTAAACGCAGAATCGTTAAATAATGTCTCAAATGCTATGCGACAACAAATGATAGAGACTGTACAAGCTGGTGTAGCTAGTGAAATATTATCTATTATTCTTGCTGACACTACTGAAAAGACAGATGATTTAGGCGCACAGGCAGAAACGACGCAGGCAAAATTGGCAGCCATAGGCGCAGAGGCATTAGAGACATCAAAAGATTTAGGAGTAATGGGTGTTGCGGCTCTAATTGCTAATAAAGCTTTGGCTGATGAAGAAGTAGATGTTGAGGGGCTGTCTCAAACTGCCCTAGATGCTATTGAAAATGCTTTAAAAACAGGTCGGGCCAGATTAGATGCTATTGGTTTAATGGGCGACAAAGTTGCCAGCAAAAGCAAAGCTTCCGCCAAGAAAGAAAAAGACACGTGGAAAGAAGCATTTGAAGCACAACAAAAAGATCTTGAATATGCTCTAAATAAACGCGAAATAACAGAAGAAGAGTATTTTACAAGATTGGGCGAGCTTAACGAAAAATATTTTGCCAATAATGAAAAATATATTGACGAATACAGAAAATACGAGCTTGAAGTATTAAATGGATTACAAGGAGTGCGAGAAAAAAATCATGAAGATTTAATATCTTCTTTTGAAAAATCTATTGACGCACTTGAAAAATATATTGCACAAGTTGCAGAAGGAACGGCTAAAGATTTATCTTTGGATGCAATTACCAAAGAAGTTGAATTAATAGATGAAATGATAGCTCAACTTGGCGATACAATGGTTACTGAATTTAATCGTGGTAGTCAAGCTATAGATTTATTAAATCGCCCAATGGTTGAATTGGAAGATGGATTCGCCACTATTTTAAGCACTTCGTTTGGTGTGGATGGTAAGGAAATTTTAGTTACCCCTGTTTTACCAAATGGGGAAATCTTGTCTAATGAAGAACTTGAAAATTATTTGTTTGACTTATTGGCCCAGGGAGATATTGCTCTTGAAACTAGCCCAATATATTTAGGAACATTCGAAGATATAGAAGCGGCTAATGAATACGGTGAAAGTTTACACAACATTCAAGAACAATACTATGATTTAATACGGAGAAAACAAGAGCTTGCAAATATTCCAATAACTATTTCGTCCGAAGAACTGTCAACAATGGAGGCCATATCTCAAATAGAGCAATTGCGTAGTCAGCAAATTACAATTTATGAGGATATGCAAGAAGAACTTCATAGAATGGCAAATTATTACCGTGATTTGAACTACGCAGAAGATAGTGACCAAATTGTTAAGCTGCAAGAGAGATATATAGAGCTTAACGAAACTATAAGAGATGCAAATAAACAAACATTATCTGATATCGTAACAGTATTCAATAGAGCAATTGCAGACATAGATAAAAGTATGGCCGACGTTGATTTCAAAATATCTATTACAGCAGATGATGATTTTTCTACACAATCAACCTTAATTAATCAAAAAATAGAAATACAAATGGGATTAGTTAAGGAGTTAACGCGAGATATTAATTATTTGCAATTAACAACTGACGATGCTACAAAAGCCACAGCCGAATATAAAGATGAGATTGCTGATTATAATACACAAATGCAAGCAGCGATTACTAATATATATGACTTAATTAATGCACAAAGAGATGCAGCCACAAAAGAAATTGAGCAAGTACGAGATTTGCAAAACAAAATAATTCAAACTCTTGAAGCGAGATATAAAAAAGAGCTTGAATTATTTGAAAAAACGCAGGATGCAAAAGAAAAAGCTTTAGATAAGGAATTAGAATTACTTAAAGAGCAAAAAGATGCATCTGTAGACTCTATAGACGCTCAGTTGGATGCATGGAAAGCATTATGGAAAGCTCAAGATGCAGAGAAAAAGAAAAAAGATTTACAAGGAGAAATTGATGATTTACAGGCAAGGATAAATGAATTATTGATAGCGGCTTAATAAAATAGGTCATTTGATGTGAACCCAGCTCAAGGGGTGTGCTGCATATTTCAAATGCAGTGCTGACGGGAGGAGTTATATAACATTGCTTATCGAAGCGTTACAACGAGATGATAAGCCTTTCTCAACAAGAGATTGTCCATAAAGGAATCCACTCCTATTAAGAGATTCTGAAGCCCATTATTATGGGTAGTTGAAAATCCCGTGCCAGACTTAATTTGTGAAATTTTTAATTGACATATAAAAAATAATATGATATACTTAATCGAAAAGGAGGTGTAATATAATTGAATTGTAAAGAAATTGATTTATCCAAATTACCTCGAAAACAATTTGGAAATAAACAATGCATTGATTGGAAAAACTCGGCAGGAAGTAAAATCGACTTTGTATATGATGATATGCATGGCACAATCGAAATAGCAGAATATATTAAAAATAAAAAAGTGAAAATAAAATATGGTGATATTTATAAAGATTATAATACTGATATGCTATTAGAATGTAAAATTGACACTTTAATTGGTAAATTCAATAGAGAATTTATTTATAAAGTTGGAGATGTGGTCAAAGATAATAGGAGAAACTTAACTATCATCGATGTCGCAAAAATGAAAAGAAATAATCATAATGCAAAATATGTAAAATATAAATGCAATGTTTGTAATTATGAAAGTGATTATATTCTTGAAAATACATTCATACAAAGAGAGTGCGGATGTTCAAGATGTGCAGGAAGAAAAACATTTACAGGTTATAATGATATAGTATCAACAAATAATTTATGGATGATTCCTTATTTTATTGGTGGTGAAGATGAAGCAAAGCAATATACACCACAGAGTAGTAAAAAAGTTATTCTTCAATGTCCTGATTGTGGACATAGCAAGCTATATAAAATATCGGAATTATTCCGTAAACATTCAATTGGTTGCAACTGTAGCGATGGAATAAGTTATCCTGAGAAGTTTATGGCTTGTGTTTTAGATCAACTCAATCTTGATTATATATGGCATTACCAATCCGACTGGCTGATTGACGAATATGGAAGTAAGAGAATTTTTGATTTTAAAGTTGGCAATCTGATTATCGAAATCGATGGTACACTTGGACATGGGAAAAAGATACATGCAAGAAGTAATATGACCATTGAAGAATCATTAAGAATTGATGAATGGAAAGATGAACAAGCTAAACTAAACAACTTCACAGTCATTCGTATACATGCCGATAAATCTGAAATAATTTATTTAAAAACAAATATTATTAAGGCTTTAAATGATAAATTTAACTTGAGTAATGTTGATTGGCAATTATGTGGTGAATATGCACTCAAAAATATAATCAAAGAAATATGTGAATATTATGAGTTAAATAAATCTAAAGGAACCAGTGAATTAGTAAAGAAATTTAAAATAAGTAATGGAACAATAATACGATATTTAAAATATGGTTCAGAAGTAGGCTGGTGTACTTATGATGCAAATACATCTATTAAGATTGGAAAAGATAATAGTTCTCAAACTATAAAAAATAGATCGATTGAATTAAACAAAAAAATTCATGAGTATTATAAGAGTAATATGTCTATTCAAGATATTTCTGACAAATTAAATATACACTTAGCCACCGTAAAAAGACATTTAAAAATTGATAAAACAAATTGTAATCTCACAAATTAGTAAGGTGTAGAGACTATTCCGAGAGGAAGTACAGCTGGAAAATGAGCACCAGTTGGAAGTGCATCAACTATGCTTTTGAGCGAGCATAGAAAATATAGTCCATACCCACTGTTTAATCAGTGTTAAAGTGCCACGAAAGTGGGGGTGTAATAGACCACAGGTGATGTGGAAGCTATCAGTCTTATAGATCAATATTCCGCAGAAATTGCCAAAAAAAGAGAATCACAAGCAGAAGATGAAGAAAAAGCTTCACGAGATTCTATCGAAGAAGAACTAAAAGCACAGAAAAAATCTATCGAAGATCAATATGAACTTCAAAAAAAAGCTCTTGAAGATAGAATTAAACTCCTAGAAGAAGAAACTGACGCTTATAAAGAAGCTATGGATGAAAGAACGTCTAATGCATCTTTAATGCAAGAGACATATAAAATATTAGCTGATGGATTAACAGATGAATGGATAAAAAAACTTCAAGAGTATGAAAATGAGTATGGCGAAGGTTTAGGAATTTTAGGACAATACGTACATGACAACTTAACCAAAGAAATGGAAGCATCAAGCCTTGCTTTACAAAACATAAACGACAATCTTGAAATACTATCCAAAAGCGAATCATTACTGCAACTATTCAGTATGATATTTGGACTTACAGATATGGAAAAAATTGAATTAGTTGATAAAGAGAATTTAGCAGAAGCATTAACTGCCGCTGCAAGTATAATTTCTGAATTAGAGGGCATTGATATGACCGATGCTCTTGAGAAAATTGAAAGTGCTTTATCCGAAGTAGAGATAGAATTGCTCAATGAGGAAGATTTGTTGGCCTTAACAACTACTATTGATGATGTAAAAACGCAACAAATTGAGAATTCAAACGAAGTGATAATGCAATACGGCACTGAAACCACTGAATTTGATAATATGCAAACCTCAAAGGATAATCGCACAACTCAATTTGTGAATGACACTAAGACTAAAGCGGATGATTTGTATGCTTTTGTATATGACAAATTAAAACTTTTTGAGACGAGTTATAAAATGACGATAGATACTGTGAATTCATATACCGATACTTTTATTTCAAAACTTCAACAAGCTATAGATTATTTGGATACTTTGATCACTATGGCTAGTGAAATATCGGGTGTAAGTCTTACCGTCACTCATGCAACTGCCGATGGTGTAACTGTACAGCGATTTGCCACTGGCGGCAAGGTGGTTGGTACGGGATTGGTTATGGCCGAGGATAAGGAGCGTATTTTAAGTGTTAGACAGACAACGGCTTTTGAAAAATTAGTTGATGTAGCAGATTCAGTATTTGGTAATAACCGATTGTCGAGCGCAATAAGTCCAGTGGATAATATATTGAATAATAATACTTCTTCAATTGTAGACTCATCCAATAGGACAGGAGATGTAGAAGTTAATGTCAATGTAGCTTCCGTCACTAAAGAATCATTACCACAGTTTCAACAAATGATCAATAATCTGGAAAGAAGAATACCAGATATTGTGGCAAATTCAAAATTCCAAGGTGCATCACTAAAAGGATATAATAAGACTAGATAAATATTACAACTCTGCTAATAATGTTTAGCAGAGTTGTTTGCTTGAATAGAAAGGAGAGATTATTATTTACGGATGTTTCTTTATAGATGGGGTATCGTCTGCAAAACTTCCTAAGATTGGGATATCTTTACAAATAGTTAATGATGATGATGACATAATGCCTGTTTTTGGTGGTCAAAGTATCGTATCCGACAAAGTATTAGATAGAGATTATTCAACGTTTATTAAAACGGAAAAAGATAATATCACATTCACACTCAATCTTTCATTGCTTGATGGTGAATTTACACCGCAAATGAATGAATTTTTAGGAAAAATTTTGGGACAAACGCGACCTATCACATTTGAGTTAGGTGAGGATCGACAGAAAATGCTATATGTAGTGCCTACGAGCGAATTTGAAATACAAAGGTTACAGCATTATCAGGGTATTCTACCAATTACATTTGAGGCCACAACGCCTTACTGGCTAACCCCAACCGAGACTCGAAATTTAACACTGCAATATAATGACACATTTAATATCAACAATAGATCAAATGTACAAAATCAAGATGGAAATTATGATTGGTATCCATATTTTAGATTTACAATTGCATCAGTTGCGCCCATTATAACTGAAGCTGGTGGATATGTTCTTACTGAGAGTGCGGGGTATGCACTAACAGAAAGCAGTTACAATGTATTGACAGAAAGTTATTCTGGATTTGATAGGTCTATCATTAATACAAATGGTAGTATTAACTTTAAAATCACTCATATTTCAGATAATAATAGAGTTATTGCATTTGATAGTCTAAATCTTGGTGAAACAGTGGAGATGCAGGATATTTATTTTCAACAATCTTCAACTGGATTATCACGTTTTGCCAATTGGAACAAAGAGCCTTTTAAACTGCATGAAGGTAATAACGAATTCCGCACAAATTTCCCATGCAATATAATCATGTCTACTCAATATCCAATTATTAGATAGCGGAGGTGAAAATATAAAATGTATAGACCACCCATCGCTGGAATAATTAAAGGATTAAAATATAAATATGAGGTCATATTATGCAAGCCAGACCGCACAGAGCTTATGTTTATTCAATATTCAGATTTAAGTTTTACACCAACATTTGGCGAATTTTATACTTTAAATATAACAATCAACAGATTAGTTGGTGATTATACAGGAAATACAAGAGTTAATCCATGTTGGGATATCATAAGACACGACTTTTTAATTCATCTTAGAATTAAAGAGGGCGATGATGTAATATATCGTGAGTATTTTATTATAGAAAACCCACAACTATCTGGTAGTGATATTGACACTTATACATTAACTTGCTCAAGCTATGAAAAAAACGACTTTAATAACAAAATACTTTCTGGCGTTGATGGCTTAATTAGAAAATTATACGATCCTACAGGCGCAGTTGATTCTAATGGAATTGAATATGGTATAGTTAACTATATCTTGAGATATAAATTGTACAATACTTGGAGCGTCGATTATGTTGAGCCTGAATTATTAGCATTAGAGCGCGTTCTGACATTTAGTGGTCAAACTCTTACATCGGTATTTGAATCACTTACAGAAAGCTGTAGGTGTGTCTTCGTGTTCAACAATGTAGATAAAAAAATTTCAATTTATAAAGCTAGAGTGGGAATGCTTGGCGAAAATAAGGGACTTGTAGTCGCGCCACAGAATTATATTAAAAACATTTCATATGCATTGGATACAGATGGAATTAAAACACGCTTGTTTACTACCGGAAAAGATAATGCCGTAATTACAAGATATAACCCAACAGGCCAAAGATATGTCGATAATTTCACATATTATTTAGATAATGGATATTTTTCAGCCTCTTTAACCACAGCACTTAAAGCATATAACGCACTAATCGAATCAAAGCGTGGGCTTTTTGAAAGTTATTTGGTTGTATTAGATAAAGATCCAACAAATGCCACCTATTTAGCCCTAGTTGCGCAGCTTAGAGATGATTTATTATGGGAGAGAAATTTTACACAGGCACAAATTGTCGAGTTAGTTCCGTTTATTAAGGAAGAAGTTTTATCTATTAGTCAAATATCAGATTCAAAACAATTGTATGAATATACGGTTGCGCACTTAGCAACAATTTGTTTCACTCCTATCCAAATCAATATAGAAGCGATTGATGGATTTGCTCTCGAAGATTATCAACAAGACTGGCTCAAGCTAACAAACATTGGTGATTTTTGCAATATTTATTATGAGGAATTTGATTTATTATTTAAAGAAATTCGACTAATCTCATATACTCACAATCCTGTTACCCATAGCCTAAGTTTAGTATTTTCAAACATAGATGAACTTACTACAATGAAATACAATGATTTCAAATTTACCTCTGCTACTGCTGAAAATTTACTTTCTAGTTCAATTGTTGCACAAGAAACTGGATCAATTTCTAGCAATCTTGATTATGTAAACACAAAAGTAACAAGCTTAGAAGCAAGAATTGCCGCATTAGGAGGTTAATAAAAGGAGGGAACATATTGGCAACAAATTTAAAAATTTCTGAATTTACAAAAGTAACTAATATAAATGCCATAAATGCTGTAGCTGGTTATAATTCAACAAGCAATGACAATGTGCAAATAAGTATGCAAAATCTTTTAAACGGCATTATATCCCATGTTAATTTAATATATGATGTTGCGGGTGCAGGAAAAGTTCTATTAAATTCACAAGACGATAATTTAGATTTTATTGGAAATAAACTTCACTCATCATTGACAGTTGCCAACAATCAATTAGTGGCTGTTAGTTTACGAAATTTATTGGCCTCAGTCACTGAACTAAATAGTTTACAAGGCATTTCTAGCAATGTCCAGACTCAACTTAATGATTTGCGAAATTATATTATAATTCAGCTTGCAACTTTAGAGTCGAATATAAGCACTCAAATATCAACACTGACATCAAATTTTAATAGTCAGATTTCTAATTTACAATCATTAATATCATCAATTAATAGTGCTCACAATATTATTGATATTGATGAAGCTGTATTTCCAAATCGTGCAGGGTTACAATTTAGAAATGGATTTGCAGTTGAGGACAGTAGCACCACAAATAAAACTATTGTTGATACTATGTCTGCCAGAGATTATTATAACGAGACTATAAGTTCTGCGGTTCCTACAGAGTTTAGCGATCATATTGCAAATACAAATATCCATTTTCGTGATGTTGAAAATAATATTGCAGCAGGAACTGACAGTTTGATCAGTAATACTAGTGGATATGACAATGTTGCAATTGGTTCTAATGCTTTAGAAAGTAATATAGGGGGCAGAGGCAGTATTGCAATTGGTTCTTTTGCACTATCTGGCAATACTCAATCTTATTATAACATAGCTATAGGTGATCGTGCGCTTTCTCTTCATAATATCGCCAGCCAATCACAATATAATGTTGCAATAGGCTATAGAGCAGCATATAATAGTGGTAACAATAGGATGGCATATAGTATTGCCATAGGTGCCGAAGCGTTATATAATGGTTCAGCGAGTAGTGTAGCAATAGGTCAAAGAGCATTATATAATGCTACTTCTGACGCTACAGCCAATGTTGCAGTAGGTGTAGGTGCAGGAGACGCAAATACTTCTGGAGTTTTCAATGTTTTTATTGGTGCATGGTCGGGAGCAAACAATACAACTGGTAGGGATAATACTCTTATTGGTGAAAATGCTCTGTCCTCTAATACTACAGGCAGCAGTAATGTGGCAATAGGCTATTCAGCTGGACAGTATTTAGCTGGCGGTAGTGCTCAACAAACAATAGCTAATAATAGCATATTTATAGGAAATAGCACCAGGGGGCCGCTTCTTAACGATCAGACTAACCAAATTGTAATAGGTTATGGTGCCATAGGTTACGGTTCTAATACTGCCCACATTGGTAATACAAGTCTTGAATCAATTTCTTATGGAGCTGCTACAGGAACGGCGTTTACAAATCGTTCTGATCCACGAATAAAAGAGAATATTCAAGATGCCGATCTCGATATATGTATAGATAATGTTAAAAAACTACCATTACACTACTTCAACTATAAAAACTTTGTAGGTAATGAGGGTGATCAGCATGTGCTTGGGTTTTTATCTCCTGAATTTGGGGAAATCCTGCCTAAAGCCGTGCATAGAAATACAACGACCTTCGATGAACGTGATGAAAACGGAGATATTGTCTATGAAATAAAAAATGTTGATGAGTTTATTAGTAGAGAAGTCGAGGTAGTTGATCCTGAAACTGGCGAAACAAGAACAGAGCTGCAAAATATACAAGCAATGGTTACAAAAAGCTTACCAAAGCAGATCATAATCGAAGATTGCGAAAGTATTGATTCATCCCAGCTCGTACCTATACTTTGGGGGGCTGTGCAAAAGCTAATAGCAAAAGTCGAAGAATTGGAGGCCAAAATTAATGAATAGAATGGTCGGTCATGCTGATGCATTGCAGATTATTGGTAGTGATGATAATTATGTAATTAAATTTCAGACATTGGTTCCTGAGATTATTGATGAAGATACGGTGAAAAATGTTATAGCACAAGACATGAGTGTATTTATTAACAAAGCATCACTTGTAGAATTATCAAAACTTATTGATCAATGTTTAAATAAAAAGGAGTGAGGTTATGGCCTTATTAATACCACAGATATTAACAAATGCAGATGGCGACGATATTGCTCCTATCACTTCTGCCCTTTCTGTTATTAGACAAAACTCCACAGACAATGTTGAAGAATCTTTATTGGAAATAGAAGATTTAATTGGAGACATTGGCACAGCATTAGATGAAATTTTAGGAGTGTGATGTGATTGGCTACTATAGCAGAACAAATTTCAAAAATTAATAATGAAAAACAGGCTCAGAGGAGTGCCTTTACAGCACAAGGAATTAATATGACAAATGTTCCGTTTGTGGAATATCATACAAAAATTCCACAGCTTGGAGGTGGGACTGTGGTGCCTCCAGAGCCAATAGAGCCTCTCGATCCCATAGAGGTTTATAACGATACTAGACCATCTGATTGGTTAAAAATGCCAGCGGTAAATCAAAATGAAATTTATTTACTTTTTCATTTATCAAGTCCGGCAGAAAATCTTGTGGCTTTTACAGTCGCATGCACAGGATCATATACAGTACAATATGGGACAGTCAATAGTAGTGTGCAATTCGTGCCATCAGGTTCAGTTTCAATAGTAAGCGGTAATATTTGTTCAATGTCATTTTCTTACAACGACTGGCCTAGCAATGTAACATCTAGTGGTATAAGACAAGTAATGATTAAAATATCTGGTACTGATATAACGTCGTTTACGCCATCAACATATTTAGCACGTAATTATACTGGATTTGCTGCTTGGAATATAGTTGAATTTAAAGGGAACTTACCTAGCTGTACTTATCTTGTTGTGGGTGCTGCATCACTTCAAATGGCATTAAATAAATTAAGATATTTCTCTCTTGAGGGCAATAATCAAATTGATAGTTTTTCTCGCACATTTCAAAGTTGCAGTTCGTTGGTATCAATACCACAACTATATACTGGCTATAATGCCATTAATTTTTCCTATATGTTTTATGGCTGTTATTCACTGACATCAATACCGCAATTAGATACTAGTTTGGGTACTAATTTTAGCAATATGTTTGTAAGTTGTTCTTCATTATCGGCGATACCGCCATTAGATACTGGAAATAACACTAACTTTAGCAACATGTTTAATGGTTGTTCTTTGTTACAGGCGATACCACAATTAAACACTGGTAGTGGCACTGATTTTTCTAATATGTTCTATAGATGCCTTTCATTACAATCAATACCACTACTAGATACTGGTTTAGGTACTAATTTTAGCAATATGTTTACAGCTTGCTCTTCGTTACAAGCAATACCACAATTAGATACTAACAAAGGTATCAATTTTAGCAGCATGTTCAATAATTGTCCTTCGTTACAAACAATACCGCCACTAAACACTGGTAGTGGTACTGATTTTAACAATATGTTTGCGAATTGTTCTTCATTACAAGCAATACCACAATTAAATACTAGAAATAGCACTACTTTTTATAGCATGTTCCAAAACTGCTATTCACTAATAACAATACCGTTATTGGATTGTACACGATGTCGTAACTTTAGTTATATGTTTTATGGCTGCTATTCATTAACATCAGTACCACAATTAGACATTAGTCATGCTACTATTGATAGCATGAATAATATGTTTACAAATTGTTATTCATTAACAACAATACCATTATTAGATACTAGTAACTGTCTTGATTTAAGTTATATGTTTAATGGTTGCATTTCATTAAGATCAATACCACAACTAAACACTGATAGTTGTACTAATTTCAATTATATGTTTAATGGTTGCTATTCATTAATGACAATACCACAACTAAATACTAGTTGGGGTAATAATTTTAATAACATGTTTGCTAATTGTTATTCATTAACATCATTAATTATTTATATTTCAGAACTTTTTAATGCAACCACTCCATTTACTAATTGTTATTCATTAACAAGTTTAAAATTCATAGGTGGAGAAGTGAGAACAACATGGCCAGCCGCATTATCATTACAATATTCATCTATGACTGCGACAGCAATTGAAGAGTTTTTTAATACTTTGCCAACAATAACGATTAGTCGAGCAATAACTTTAACAAATACTCCAGCGGCATTAACTTTAACAGCAGCACAAAGAGCTATAGCAACAAACAAGAATTGGACTTTGGTTTTATAGAAAGGAGAGATTTTATTGGCAATAGCAACAACAAGAATAATTACAACGCTAGACAATTTAGGAAGCTCAATCACAGCTCCTTTAAAAATAAAACAATATGATACTGCCAGTAGATTTATTTTATTTGAACTACAAGACAATAATGGCAATCCATATAATTTAACCAGTCATAATATAACATTTTCGGCACGAAAACCTGATAATACTTATATTTATAACGTAGCAGCGATTACAAATGCCACAAAAGGCTGGGTTCAAGTTGAATTAACAACACAATTTAGCGCAATTGCTGGCACTGTTGAATGTGAATTAAATATATATGGATGGGATGGCTCTCAAAGATTATCAACTTTGATATTTTATGTAGAGGTTGAAGAAACTTTGCAGCGTGCAGACGCTATTTTTAGCACAAACGAATTTAATATATTAGAGAATTTAATGCGTCAAATGTGGGAATTATGGAGCTTTTGGTATACTATTGAAGAACGCATAGGAATGTATATAAGCGCAGATGGAGATAAAACTTCAATTTTTAAGTATATGAGAGCTATATATAATCACTTAGTTAATGAAATTAGTGTAAGTAATATTACAGACAAAGTTTCTGAAGTTGTTAGTGAAACCATAGCAAAATACGTTAGTGGAACCGTTACTTATGCAACTGCTGGAACTTATACATGGACAAAACCAAGTCATGTAAAATCAGTTCGTGTTATTGCAATTGGTGGTGGTGGTGGTGGTGCAAGTGGCGCAGGAGTTGTAAGATTATTTACAACAGCCTCCGCAACTAGCGCATATGGAGGTAATGCGGGTGGTAGTGGAATAATTGAGGAGGCTATAATTGATGTATCGTCGTTATCCACTATAGCAATCACTGTTGGTGCTGGTGGTAGTGGAGGAGTTGGTAACAATAGTGGTACTATAAGTGATACGGGATATCTAGGTTCGACCATAGCACCTGGTTCAAATGGTGGGGCATCTTCTTTTGGAACATATTTAAGAGCAGAGGGTGGTAGTGGTGGATCTGCACTTTCATTAGCATCAGGCAGCTATACTCCAGGAGGTAGTGGCGGCGGTAAGGGTGGGGGAACAACTTCTTCTTTGGCTGCTGCTTGGCCAGGAGGTAGTGGAAATTCCGCACGATCATATGATATAAGATATTATTATGCAGGAGGTGCAGCAGGAAGTTATATATATATGGATTCACAAACATACGTTGGCGGCGGCGGAGGCGGCGGTGCAGGATATGGATATATAAAATCAGCCACAGATGGTGCTCAGGGATCATTATCTTACAACATCGCCCCCACACATATAGCAATTGCCAATCCAGGAGCTGGAGGAAGGGGATATGGCGGTGGAGGCGGCGGTGGTGCAGCGGTAGCGGCCGGAGGTACTACTGGCATCAACGTCATGTCGGCGACAGGTGGTAGCGGAGGCAGGGGCGCACCAGGAGCTGTATTTATTGAATGGTAAAGAGCCTTTTTAGGCTCTTTTTACATACTATTATTAAGGAGTTGATCATATGTGTAGGTGTTGTGGATGTAAAGTTAAATTCATCGTTGGGCGAGATGGATATACACCAGAGGTAAGTGAAGAAGGAACTTGGATTATTGGAGGAGTAGACACAAGAATAAGGGCGGTAGGACTTTCGCCGCATATAGGTGAAAATGGAAATTGGTGGATTGGAGATGTAGATACAGGAGTAAGCGCACGTGGTCTTCCGGCTGAATCTTCTCTTCTTTTTAGTATGCAAGCAAGAGATTTACAAGGAGCCTTAGTAGGAGTTGTGCCTTTTGACACCACAATTATAAACAATACCGAAGGTGTCATTGAATACACTGACAATAATCAGTTTGTAATTAATTCTGAGGGAAACTATGGAGTGTTTTGGCAAGTATCATTTAACGCTGATTCTGTCGCATTGAGTGTTATTAAATTTGGAATATTTATTGGAGGTGTAGAATATGCTTCAATGGATACAGCACTTCCTGCTGCTGCTGGTAAGGGACAATTAAGTGGTAGTACGCTTTTTGAAATAACCAATGTTCCAATAGTATTGAATTTGAGTAATATAAGTGGCGAAACTTTGAAACTTTTGGATGCTGATGTTCAGGCAAATATCAATATAGTAAAATTTAGTTGATTACATATTTTAAACATTTTAATTTTTAATAATAAAAATTGAGGTGGTCAAAATAGCTAGAAAAAGTGGTTGGAATCCACCAGCACAGGGAACTAGAAAGCGTGCAAAAATGCCTAGAAGTGCATTTTTAGATCCAAAAGGTAGGCGATATCCATTCAAGGAAAGAAGAGAAGGAAAATATGTTGCTACTGAAAGAGGTTTGATGGCTGCTTATAGGCGTGCTGCCCAGCAAGGAGATAAAAATATTGCTAGAAAAGCGTTAAAGAAGTTGAATCCTATGCGTAAAAAGAAGGGGAAGGAGCCTTTTGGTTGATTTTTTTCATCGTAACACATTTATGTTACGATGAAAATTTTACATATTGACAGATTTCTTGTTTTGTGTTATTATAGTGAGATAAGGAGATGAGATGATGAAGGGAAAAAAGTTAACGATTGATTTTGTGAGAAAACAATTTGAGGCAAAAGGATATAAACTTCTGGAGACGAAGTATGCTAATGCTCATACAAAAATGAGATATAGATGTTCGCATCATCCAGATAAAGAGTTAAAAATAACATGGAATGATTTCAATTCAAGACATCATGGATGCCCATATTGTGCCAGAAATGCAAAGCTAGATTTTGATTTTGTTAAATCTGAATTTGAAAAACGTGGATATGAACTTTTGGAAGATAAGTATGTGAATGCAAATACTCCTATGAATTACAAATGTGTTCATCATCCAAACGAAACTTTAAAAATTTGTTACAAGCATATACAACAAGGTCATGGATGCCCATATTGTGCAGGTAATATAAGACATAAATATAATTTTATAAAATCAGAATTTGAAAAGTGTGGTTATGAACTTTTGGATAATAAATATACTAATGCTAATACGTTAATGAAATACAAATGCAAATATCATCCAAATGAAATTTTGAGCATGAGTTATAGTAATTTAAAACAAGGTCACAAATGTCCTATTTGTTATGGTAGTAAACTTATAGTTGGGTTAAATTCAATATGGGATACAAACGAAGAATTAGCTAGATTACTTTTGCATCCAGAAGATGGTTATAAATATATGCAATATAGTAATAAAAAAGTGGACTGGAAATGTTCTGATTGTGGAAATATCATTAAAAATAAAACAATAGCGAATATAAATACTTACGGTTTATCTTGTGGCCAGTGTGGTGATGGGATTTCATATCCTAATAAAATTATGTATAATGTTTTGCAACAATTAAATATAAAATTTCATACAGAACAACATTTCAATTGGTGTAAATTTAAATTAAATGATAAAGATTATAATGGAAGATATGATTTTATTTTTGAATTAAATAATCAAAATTATCTAATTGAAGTAGATGGGGGGTTTCATTTTTCTAAAAAGCAATTAGGCAAATTGTTTTTAGAAGATGTGCAATTTATAGATTTTGAGAAAGATAGATTAGCAAAAGAAAATGGATATATTATAATTAGAATTAATTGTTTAAAATCTGAATTAGAGTATATTAAATGTAGTATAATTAGTAGTGAATTAAATAATTTATTTGATTTAACAAATATTGACTGGAATTCATGTCATAAAAATGCCTTGAAATCTAAAATTATTGAGGCTTGTGAATTATGGAATAGTGGCATTAGAAATGCACAAGAAATTGCCGATATTTTAAAAATAAGCAAGGTGTCTATAATAACATATTTAAAAAAATGTTCCAAAATAAATATATGTGATTATAATCCACAACAAGAAATGATAAATAGTGGAAAAAAATCATCAAAAAAGATTGTGTGTAAAAATACTAATCAAATTTTTAATTCCATAAAAGAAGCTTCTGTATATTACGATATTAAAAGTGGATGTATAGGTCGTTGTTGTTCTAGTAAACGAAATTTCACTGGCCAACATCCAGAAACCAAAGAAAAACTTCAATGGCAATACTACGACCCATTAATCCACACTCCAGAAAACGGATATTCATATGTATAAACCCCACTTATGTGGGGTATTTTTTTCGAATTATTCAATTACATAATTATTTAAATACCAATTTATATATCCATTATATTCTCTTTCTTGTAAAAATCTTCTTTCTATTTGTATAATATCTAACTTATCAAACATGTTACTTTCATAAACTTTGCTATAAATCGTAAGTTCCGCTTGTTTACCCGTTCCTATTGATTTAGTTTTGACTTTATAAGCCCAAACTTTATCTTTTGCTTTTGTTTTTAATTTTTGAATATCAAGGACTAGCAATCTAAATCTATCTTCAGGCTTATTTGTTTGTATATCAATATATCCTAAAAATTGCATATAAAATTCGCACTTATCTTTAAAACTAATATCTTCTAGCTTCAAGGATTTAATATAATTTTCACACTCCCTCATACATCCATGCACATTATTTAGTATATATTTTTTCTTTGTATCATCAGTTGGGTTACTATATCTTTCGATTATTTTTTTTACAATATCATCTTCAGTTTTATCTTTTGATATCTGCTTTGCCTTGCCCTGCTTAAAAAAATTAAACATATCTATTATTCTTAATAATTCATTGGAGTTTCCAAATTCTGAAAAGAAATCTAATTTTGTCAAGATATCTAACTGCCTATTATCCACACCATTGTTCATTATATTATCTAACAAATCAACAAATGTTTCAAATTTTAAATTTCTAATTGAGTACAAATATTCTCCAATTGCATTATTACAAAATTTTACAGATGCGATCCCTTTGTAAATTATTTTATTTTCAATATCTGGAAAGTATTGGCCCTTTGAATATCTAAATTTTATTGGATTTATCTTAACCTTTAATAATTTGGCTAATTCTGTTCCATCAATTATATCTCTTTCTTCTTTAGCATTTAAAAGCAATGCAGTACAAAACTGAAGCGGATAATAAAATCTCATAAAAGCACACATATATCCTAGCATAGAATATCCTGTTGAGTGATTATACCCAAATTGATAGTTACTTGAATCTTCTATGATTTTTAAGAATATATTTGCTTCTTTTTCTGACTTCTCCCTATCTTTATCTGATTTTGAACAATATCCCTCAAGTATTTGTGGCAATGCTTTTTGCAATCTTGCTTGATCTTTACGCCCAATTGCTCTTCTGATATTATCAGCTTCGCCACCCGATAAACCACATATATCTTGTAAGAATTTTATTGTGTCTTCCTGAAAACATAAATATCCATAGTTGTCTTTCAACATGTCATCAATAATTTTTGATGGATTTCTATTAATGACCTTAGCAAGTAACGAATCCCTATAAGATGCACCAGACGGTCTTAATGCAGCATTTACAAGAGACATATCGTTAATTTTTTGCACATTGAATTTTCTTAAACAGTCACCAGCATAAGCAGATTCAAATTGGAATATCCCAATATTACTCTTTGAAATATCGTTCCACACATTCCTATCATTCCAATCAATTTCATGAGATTTAGGATATTTTATTTTTGCTAATTTGCAACAGTCTTTAATTACTCCAACATTTTTAAGTCCAAGTATATCATATTTTACTAATGAAACCTCATGAACTTCTTCCATATTTATCGAAATTACTAACTTACCATCATAATGATATACACCATAATGATCAGACAGTGTAATTGGGCTTATAATTATTGCAGCTGGATGAACGCCTTTGGATACTACGGTATTTACTAACCCGTCAAAATAATAAAAAACTTCTGGATATTTTTCTTTTGTTTTATCTTTATCGCGCTCATACTCTGATTTAATTTTTTCTGCTGTTTTTAAATCTATCTCAAGTCCTCTGCAAATTTCATCTATAGTCCCTTTTTCTGCACAAGTTCCGGTGGTCATAATGTATGCAGTATATTCTAAACCAAATCTATCAATGATATATTCGTACACTTTTTCTCTATCAGATGGAGCAAAATCTACATCTATATCACCTATTTCTTTTCTTGATTCGTTGGCGAATCTTGAAAATACAGTACCCCAAACAATAGGATTGACATCCGTTATATCGCAAATATATGCTATTGTTGAACCGCCAACAGAGCCACGACAAGGAGAAGATGGTATGTCATTTTCCCAGCACCAGCACATCAATTCAGACATAAATAGCATAAAACTAATCATGTCTAATTTTTCAAATACTTCAAACTCTTCATTAATTCTTTTCATATATTCTGGATTATTATCAATTATTTCTTTGGATAATTTGTCATTATACATATTTACGATTCTATCCCAAAATATTTGTTTTACATCTTGATCTTGATATAGTTGAGGGTATTTGAATTCGATATCAAGCTCAAAATCCTCAACTGAATTTGCCATAATAACAGTGTTGTTGATTGCTGCAATGTAAGATTCTTCTGAAATTGAATCTTGTAGTCTAAACATTTCTAACACTTCTGCTCGGTTTTTAAAATTCAGATCAAAAGTTTCTTCATCACCATATGACTTTCTTTTGGCTTTTAATAATATTTTTCTACATTCAGATTTATAATCGTTTAAAGAATGAGTATCTGTGCCGCATATTAGTGGTATATTATATTTTTTTGACCAAGATTCTAGCTTTTTATTATACACTTTCTGTTCTTCAAAATTAATATGTGGTTGCACTTCTAAATAATCATAAGTATTAATTAATTTTTCAAATATTTCATCATTCTCATCTACTCTGTTCAACGGTGATGATATACATGCAGATATTTTTATAATATTATCAGATAAATTAAAAAATTCATCAAAACTTATTCTATCATTATAATATTTATAGCCTTCTCTTGACGATAGTTCTATTAATGAATTTATTTCTTTAACACCTTCATAATTTTTAGCAATTAATATTGTGTGAAAATTATCTCTTACTTTTTCATCAAATGTTTTGGTAAGATATATTTCAATTCCATGTAAATATCTAACTCCTTTTTCTTCACAATACATTTTCTTTTCTACCCAATTAAGTATATTTCCATGTTCTGTGAAGCAAATGGCTGGCTGATTATATTCTTTAGCCTTATCCACATAAAGCTTATAATTTGTACAACTATCCAACAAGCTATTTTCTGTGTGCAGATGGTAAATAACTATATTATCTATATCATTCATTACTCATAATCACCTCAATCAAATGGCGTATTTTTTTTATCTTTTGGGTCATAATCAGGCATAGGAGAAGTGTCTCTATTCCACTTATACCTTTTCCATAACATCTCTGGAGTGTCATAAATTCGATATGAAGGATAATCGAAATGCAACATCGCGGTCTTATCCTGCTCGCCCGTTATACGATTTTTTAATATAGTTGCCGACAAATCATAATTATGCGGTTCTTTACCTTTATAATACTGCCCCGTTTTTACATTTATAATGCCATCTCTATCTTCATCTTTAAATCTTTTTATAGCAAATACATATTGTGCTAAATCTGTAATGTGACCACTTCCAGAAATATCGTCATTTTGCAATTCTTGCTCTCCGGTTTTTCTTGGATGAGCCACTAAATGAATAATGCAATATAATTTTCTAGCTAATATAACAAGTTCTTTAATAAATTCAATTTGCTTATCATATTTATCTGAATTATGCGCTTCTAAATCTACCATCATAAAATTATCAAGCAATATTGATTTAACACCTTTTCTTCTAACAATTTCTTCGATTCTATTTAATATATGTTTATAATTTTTATTTATCTCATTGTTATATAAAAAACATCTTGATTTTCTCCACATCGCTATTTCTCCCATTGTTTTACCATCTATCATAGGTGTTTTATCATTTTTCATAGTTATTCTTTCTCTTCCTGCGATATTTCTATCAACCCAACTTTTCAACATCGGATTAGGAAGCTCAAGTGAAAACGCCGCCACATTATAGCCTTGATTTAATGGCTCACTTATTGCAATTTGATTGGCTATAACGGTTTTGCCATTTCCACGCTTTCCAGTCCAAATAACCAAATTACCAAAATATAATCTATTTATAGCATCATCAATCTCTTTTAGTCCTGTATATACTCCTTGCTCGCTTTCTAAATCAAAACTTTTAATATCGTCAATATCTATAAAATCATCAAGTGGTGATTCACTTGCATTTTCTATCAGTTCTAACACTTTTTCTTTACCATAAAAATAAAGAACTTCATTGGCATCTTTAACTTTTTTATCTTGTTGCAAATCTGATAAATCAATGTATAAAGTTCTCCAATTTCCTAATCTTGGGCACACATCTTGTCTCATTTTTATTCCCGCTTCATCATAATCAGACCATATAATAATCTTTTCAAATTGCTGAAGCCAATCCCAGTTGTGATCAATCCAGTTATTTGATGCCGCTCCAAATGGCACCGATACAACATTTGAATACCCTGCTTCAATTATAGAAAGACAATCAATTTCTCCTTCTACGATCACCAGAGGTTTGGTGGGTTCAATTTTATTCATGTTATACAATATAGGCACTGTGTCACTATCTTTTTGACTCCAAGCTTTAATATATCCCTTTTGTTTATTTATTTTTTTAGCAGGGCGATATTTAACCAATGAGAGAACGTCATTTTCGTCGGGATAATGGAACGCTATATTTCCGTTACTATCCTGTTGAACGTCGCAATAATCTAATGTTTTTTTAGATATCTTTCTTAAAGCTAAATATTCTTCTACTTTTGATCTACTAATATTTTGTTCACGTTTTGGATATTTATAATTTTTTTTGGATTTTATTCCTATTTCTCCAAATCTATATTTTGTATGTGTTAATTCAAATAATTTTTGCACAGATTCAAGAAAAGTCATTTTGTTATGTTCCATAAAATGATCAAGTATATTATAATTTCTGCCACAAGAAAAGCAATGATACATATGTCTCTTAGTATCCCAAATCATTGAAGGAGTTTTTTCATTATGAAAATAACAACTAGCTTTTAAGTTTTTTTTATCAAAATTCTCAAGTTCTAAATCTTTTGCTATAATAAATGCTGCTTGTTCACCAAGCTTATCCTTTGCCTCCTGAATTATTTCTTTTTCAATAATCAAATTAACACCTACTCACCTAAGTAATTATCTGAACACTTGCAATAAGATCGCATTCCACATATATTATTGCAAAAAAAGGCCATTTCTTTAGCTGTATTGCACATAAATTTTTCGTCATTATATATTTGTTCAATAGTAGTTTTAACCCATCGCTTTGATTCTTCTAATTTATTCATGTCGAATTCTTCTACAATAATTTCGGGTATTCTGAACATATTAAATATTAAACGCTTTGGGTATTCTCCATATTTTTCATAAATATAAATACTATATAGATAAAGTTGAATCAAATACTCTGCTTTTTCTTTCTTGCTTTTAAACTTGGAATGGCTTTTGTGGTCTACAATAACTATTCCGTCTTCATTTCTCAAAACTAAATCTATAAACCCCGTAAAATTATAGTTATCTATCTTTATTTTAAATTTTTCTTCAACGCCCAATATTTCGTACTCGTCAAACAGTCCTTCAAATGTATTCCAATAATTTTCTCCAGTATCATAATATTTTGTGTTTAGGTTTACATATCTGTTTGGTGGGGCCTGATGTTTGACCACATTATAGTAATTTTCTTTGTAATAATCGGATAGTTCGAAAAACTCCAATTCATTTTCATAATATTTTTGGAATATTGTGTGATTAAATATACCAAATTCACTAAAGAAATTATCATCACCTTTAGGTTTGGGATGCTGGACATACTGCATGTAAAACATTCGTCTGCATGTTTTATACGAATTTATTCTGCTGAAACTCCAGTCAAACGATCCTAAGAGAAATTTTATTTCATCATGATTCATTATATCAGTCATTAATTTACCACCTTATTAAAAAATAAAGCCATATAATCTGATCAAATCATATGGCTTTGTGTATTGGCTAAAACGGGAGATCGTCAGAATCAACATCGTCCTCAATTTCGGCATAGGCTGTCTGATATTCTGTACGCTGATTATCACTTGCCTGATTTGTTGCATTATCAGACTTGCTTCCACAAAAATATACATTATCTACAATTATATCAGTTGCATAACGCTTATTTCCCTCAGCATCATTCCAGCTTCTATTTTGAATGCTGCCCTCAATCAATATTTCTTTACCCTTACTAAAGTAGTTGTCAATAAAGCTTGCGGTCTTGGAAAAAGCTATACAGTTAAAAAAATCTGCTGTAGGTTGGCCCTCCCTCTTGAACTTTCTGTCAACAGCAATAGAAAAATTGGATATCTCTGTTCCGCTTTGTAATGTTTTAAATTCTACATCCTTGGTCAATCGACCTTTCATAATTACACGATTCATTCTAATTCTCCTTCTTTTCTTCAATTTTTAGTGCCTTAATTTCCTTGGCAATCTTCTTTGCAATGCCCAAATCCATCACAGTTTTTGGGTTCTTCTTTCCATCATTATTACTACTAATTATACCATAAACTACATCCTTGTCAATACCCAGTTCAATTTTTCCTGTGGCCAACTTTATAATCTCGATCTGAGCATTTTCTAACTCAATCTCTTCTTTAGTTTTTTCTCTTGACTTTATCTCCGCTTTCTTTCCTTTACTGGCAGAATTACCATCATCATCAGGTTCTCCGGCAATTCCTGCTATACTATTCAAAACGAATCTGCGAATGTAAGTAATAATAGATCCAATTCCTTGTATGTCAGCCTTTGCTGGCTTTGCGCTCATGATGGGAAATGACATGGCAGCACCTCCCTTGTGCATTACTATCGTTCTAACACAGACTTCTCCATTTGATATATATGGCACCTGCGTGATTGATAGTCCGTATTTACCCATGATTGGACGTATTGTGTTCAAAACTTCACTCAGAGGCGCATATTTTGCCTTAAAAAAAGCATTTAGCGTGGTATTATCGGGGTTGCTTACTTCGCCAAAATATAACGCCCAGCTCTCAAACATTTCTTGTCGCTCCGATGGTGTGCCGACAATTTCGATACTCTCAGTGTTATCAATAACTAATTTAGTATCTTGAATAATTTCAAGGCCATCTAACTCTGAATCATCTAACTGCATCTTTACTTTGACATACATAGTTTTATCGTCTGTTTCAGCTTCATCATATGGAATTGCACTTTCTCCAACCGCTACTTGATATGGAGATGTGCCTATCCCATCTTCTACTGCATTGTTAACAACTTGATTTTCATCCATTAAAAGTGTCCTCCAATATTTTTATTATTTTTTGTGCTTCCTCAGCATTCCCAATAGAGTTTGGGTTCTTATTTCCTTCATTATTATCTGCAATTATTTGATACAAATCGCTCTTATTAACTCCATTTTTTATATATTTTTTGCACATTGCATTAATATTCTGTATCAATTCACTCAATCCATCATCAAGAAAATCCTTCGGATCATAATAATTATCTCCAAAATCAACATTAAGATATCTCCTAGAAGCCAAATAATCACATTGATGAATAAATTTTTGATATTTGGTAGTCGGTTTTGGCAAAATAACCCTTTTTGTTTTGTAATCGGTATTCCATTGGCCCATATGACTGATTATTCCGTCATATATAAAGTTAATCTGCTCGACTGGCAATAAAGAATTTAAATTTTTGTTATTCTTAATCCACTCCGCTACAACCAATGGATGTTCTGCAACAGTGTATTCGGACTTTTCTTCACCATGCTTTTTGCCATCGTGCAACAATACGCTAACTATCATCAAATCCTTCTCGTCAGAAGTATAACTGCCATACATCTCTAGCTCCAACAAATCATTTGCTATAATGGTCGCTCCTTTAGTATGTCTAACCAATCCACCCGCACCAAGAGCATATTGTGGGTGGTAACGCGCGGTTGAAGAGGTGGCGACTTCAAAAAAATAGTCAGGCAACTCACTAATTGCCTTTTCTGCAAATTCTCTTATCTTCTTATTCTTAATAAAAGATAATTCGTTTGCAAAAACTTTAACCTTGTTATAAATCTTAATCACGCTCCTTTAACATACCAGTTTAATAACATTTTTTGAATCACTGAAATTTGTTCTAATATCTCGCTGGACGTATAAAAATCACCCAACTCAACACCTCTGTTGTATTTACTTATTAATGTACCAAATACTGTTTCTAATTTCTGAAAATTCTCGTTATTCATAATTATTCTCCTTTTTATTCAAAATATTCAGGATAGAAAGTCCTAAATTCTTCGTATGGCTCTCCCAAGATATATTCAGTCCGACTTGTTTTGGCAAATTTGTTCTTAATGTCAATTTCAATGAGCCTACTTGTATGAATAAAAGAGCCATCATCAAATCTTGAATCTTCATAAATGTTACCTTGTAAAATCATTGGCCTTAATTCTGGCGCAAGATATTCATTGTTAGGATATAGATAGGTAGACCAATTTTCTATTCTTGGCATAGCATATTCTCCTTTTTATTCAAAATACAAACTACTTTTCTGTCTTCACCTTAACATTTTTTGAAACCTGCCCAATCTGTTTAGCCAAATCCCTATTGTCTTGAAGCAAAAAAGCCATTGCTTGTTCTGAGGTAAAGCCAACTTTCACATAAGCATCAAATTGTTGCTTCTTAATTTTTGCACTAACTTCAAACCATTCATCTGCATTGCTGTAATCTTTTACAATCTTTACAAATTCCCCGCATACATCATAAACTGACTTTTTGTATTTTTCAATCATCGAGCTTAATAATAATGTCGCCATCTCGGGATTTTCCAATGCTACCTCTAATAATTTGTCTAAGTCCATTTTCATTCTCCTTTTTTCTTTTAATTATACTCCATAATATTTCATTTGTCAATAACTTTTACTTCAAAAATATCATAACCCTTTGTGCTATCATAATCTGACCAAACATACTGCGCCAACTGGATAAATCCATCATCAATTTCTCCAAATTCATGAATTGTTAAATGAATTTCGTCTGTATATCCACCATCAGTATAAAATAAAACCTTTTCAATGACATTTTCTTTTACCATTTCTTCATATTCTTCTTGGGCGTTGTAGTGATTATCAAAAGTCATTGCAGAATAATCGCTTTCCCCACTAACTTCTAAGAATACTCTCTTGCTCATTTTTATTCTCCTTTCATTAATCGCAATCCTTCAACAAATCTTCTGCATTATTTTTCATATATTCAGTCAACTTTTTATATCCACTGTCATTTGTATCTGGTGCAAAACCTCTAAATTTAACTAACGCCGCTTTAAGTTCATCAGTTTCTGGATTCCATGTGATAGCCATCCCAAATGCATGTAAAATAGTGTTAACAAACCATAAAGCGCCACAGTCTCTAAATTCAGCTCCGGTAATCTCTTTTATCATTTCTTCAAAATCTCTGTCCATCTTCATTTAATCGACCTCCATTCGGTAACAGTGATTGTCTTTTCATATGTCTTCTTTTCTACTTCGTATGGTTGTTCATAAAAAGAGTTTTCCTGATACTCTGTTAACCCCCTACTCCAGTTTACAGCAAAATATCTATCTCCTAATTTTGCAATAGAAGTCATATACCTTTCCCATCGACCCTCATCGCCCTCTTCTTGATCTACGTCATATTCCAATGCCAATATTTTTAGTTCTTTTTCAGTTAATTCTTCATTGTTATCAATTTTATTTAACATAATTTCTTCAAAATGTTCCCAATAATACTTTTCATCTTGTTCCTTTTTAATCTTTTCCAATCTCTCCCTCTCCTCTGCAATCTCTTTTTCTTCCAACATCTTTAAATCCTTTTCTTTTTGAGTTGGTAATTGTCTCAGTAAATGTGGAGCCAAATCTTGCAATTTAATTTTGCTGATGTTCAAAAGATTATTAACAAGCCCATTTGTTTTCGCAACATCTTCATAAATTGCTTGGAATTGTTCCTCTGTCAAATTAAATTCCTTTAAAATTTGTTTAAATTCTTTTTTAGTGGCCATTGTATTTACACTCCTTTTGGATTTATATAAATGATGTTTTTTTCATCAAACATTGATTTTAATAATAAATTTTTAGGGTCTTCATCTAAGTCAGTAGGCCATAAAACTTTTGTGTTTGGATTTTTATTGTAGAATTTATTAAATTTGTTCATAAAATCATTTATATGAATTTCGCCTGAAATAACTTTTGATATTTCATCAAAAAATTTAAATTCTGTTTTAGTGGCCATTTTATTCTATCCCCCTCATTAATCGTTTACAATCATCTGCAATATCTATAATTCTAGTCATTCCATAATAAGCAGTTCTTCCTGAATCCCATACATATTTTTTTGCAATTTCTAATTCATTTTCCGGAATTTCATCATACTCAAAACAAACTAAGAAATCTTTAAAACTATCATAATCATTATCTTCATTTGTTCCAAATGCCATAGATACTGATATATTACCATTTTCTTTTTCGTATTTTTCAAGAAATTCAATTGCATCTTTGAATTCATTGTATTTATTTTCTTCAATTATACAAATTCCACCAACATCCATTTCATCAGCCCAGTCATCATCAAATCTAACATAATAATTTTTCATAATTTAATCTCCTTTTTAATGAATATCCGATAATACATCATCTTGTGTACAATAAGAGAATACCGGTATATATTCGTCACCTTCAAATCTTCCAAAAGAATATTTGTAAGAATTATATTCTTCGTCGCAATCTTCTAACAAAATATCATTCCCATGATAATCTACCCAATCGCCATAAGGTTGTAATTTGTAATAATTATGGTTGTAAACAGATTTATCTTTTATATGAGCTAGTTTTGGATGCGAAGCGAAAGGTATGATGATATCAAATTCTAAATATTGTTGCATTTTTTATCCTCCAATCTGTTAATTATATACCTTATCAAATATTTTATACATCACATCTATATAATATTGTGGTAATTTAATTTCATGTTTATTTCTTTCATAATAAACTTTGGCTGTATCATTAAATTTAAAACCCATAGCAATCCAATCGCACATATTTTCAATGAAATATGCATATTTATCATAATCACTAAAATTTCCTACAGTCCATATTTGCCAATGATGGGGATTATTTTGTTTATGATGTTCCCATGCTTTATTAAATAATTCTTCATTTTTTATTTCTTTGTCTGCTGTAAAAAAATATTGCCTATATGCATCAAATTCTTCTTGTGAATATTTGCTTTGGTCATGTTTTTGTATCAATTCATCAATTCTATATACTATCATTCCGTCAAATGCTTTTAATATATCTGGACATTTTTCTTCAATTAATTTCCATGCCTTTTTAACATTTTCAACATGTTCTTCTATATATTTAATATACGAGTCCTTACTTTCTTTCAAGGTCATTTTATCTATTCTCCTTTTATTAACAATCCCAATATTTATCTTTCATATTAATACAATCGTCATATATATCATCGGCAGTTACTTTGTCAGGATAAGTATTTGCATATATTAATTTATTATCAATTTCAAATACTTTAATCATTATACAATAGCCCGCTTCTTGCTCTTGTTTATATTGTTTAATCTTCTCAAATAATAATTGAAAATTAAATGTAGGAAATTGTTTATAATTATCTTCATAATCTCTATAACTTATTATATATAGTTTATCCATATTTTCTCCTTTTATTGGTTCAAAATTTTCACAGCATTTATCATGCTCTCTAACAAATTTACAATCATTTGAAGCATTACATCCCCCGGTTATATTAAGTATATTCATAAATGACCAACAACCAAAGGTATATAAGTCAAAATATTTACACATACGACATTCCATATTTTCTCCTTTTATTAATTATAATCCATAATAATTCCAAGTTTTTCCTCTGTTCCTATTATGCACAACTTGATAATGAAAGCCGCAATCCCAATCAAGTGGTAAAAATATTTTTTTGAAGATAGTTTTAACTATCCACCCATCAATCCAAACATCATCATCTAATAATGTTGCATAAAATATTTTCATAATAACCTCTTTTAATCAATCAAATTCACTATCAGCAAAACTCTTATTGCGATATTGTACAAGGTTTAGATTTCTCAAATAACTAGCAATAAATTCTGCCTGATGATGAAGATTATTATAAGTAAGATCATATAAACGTTTTGAGTAATATAAATTAAAGTTAGTACAGGTTTGAATTAATGCGCTCTGATTAATATAGCCGCCTTCTCTTCTAACTATATCATAAAAATAAGATTTAATTGTTTCAATATTATCGCGCAATAATTGTTGTTCTGTATGATTGTTTTCCATATTGTCAATCCTCCTTTATTTCCATACTTAAATTAAAATTATCTGGATTGGTTGTAATAAAAGCTTTTAAATTGTATCTATCAAGAATCTTAAATGCATCTATAATTTTATCAATTTCTTCTTGATTTTTTATAATATCATTCAAAAAATTACTATGAAATACGTCATACCAATACTCTAAATGATTCTGTAAAGTTATTTTGTCCATAATACTTCTCCCTTATACAAAATGACTTGCAATCTAAAGTGTGAGTGATAGCAAGTCATTTTTAGTTACTAGATACTACGGCAGCAAATGGTTATGACCATTTGTTTAATATTTTTGCACAATATCGAAAGGAATAAAGGTTTCCGGCAAAATATTTACTTCATAACGGAAAGTATTTACATCCGACCCACTTAAATCCTCTACATCCCAAAATATCCACTCTCCCTTAGCGATAAAATGCTTTTTGTAATTATTCGCATCGGTCTTTACTGTAATAACAAGCCTATTTGATTCATCGGACAATGAAAATAGTCCAACTAATTCGAATAATGGTGTGTCGCTTCTGAGATTGATTACAGTAAGTCTACGCAATACTCTAAAATTATCCGCTTCTAATGAGATGTTCTGAGATGTTCTAGTCGATTGCCTACTAGTACATCCAATCAATCCTGTACACAATAAACATGTTGCCAATAAAATTACAATAATTTTTTTCATAATTTCAATCTCCTTTTTAATTCTATTGTTTTGGAATAGTATCATTTATTATTGCCATTAATTCCTCAAAAGATTTTGTTTGTTGTGGTGTCAAAATGTATCCTTCATTTACATGTATCTGAGCAAATTCTCCATTTTCAACAACTCCACCAGTAGCATTATTTTTTTTAGATTTGGTCATATTTTATCACTCCCCTTCTACACCAATTTGCGCCCAATACCAATAATCAAATATTTTTTGTAACTCCACTAAGTTGTATACAGATATTTCTCTTCCACTATATTTTGAACACTTACTCCAAACTCTTAATTCGTTCTTATCACAATCATAAACCATAGGAATTGTTGAGCCAAATATTGTTATTGCATTGCGATCCGACACTCTTTGAATATTAACGGAATTTTCAACAATTCCAGAATTCTCAATATCATTTTTTAAAAGATATCTTTTTGCTTTCCATGACACGTTTGGAATTTCGCTTATTTTCATAATATCTTCTCCTTACTAAACAAGAACACTGTAAAAATCCTCCAAATGGTTACAGTGTTTATTTATTTTGCTTTATTTAAATATTAATTGCCTTTCATCATCTTACTGGCATAAACCCCACTTCCAGATGGAAGATCTTCAATTTCATCGTACATATCTACATTTTCGCCATTTGCTCTAAAAGTATAGCCACTACCAACATTAATTCCCGCTAAGTCAAACAGCTCTTCAATTGTCGTACTTTCGTCTTCTACTACCACTGATTTAATTTCTCCAGGAATAATCCCTACTTGAAATGTTTTCATATTATATATTCTCCTTTAATTTAAGTTATTTTTTATTTGGAGGATTTTTACAGTGTTCTTATATGTGTTATATATACTTTTTAAAATCTTGTGCGAATATTTGATTAGTTTTATAGTTTGTATTAACCTCACTTTGATAGTTTTCGCCATTAATATAATTTATTAGTTGCCATATACTTTGAGATGCTATTGATAAAGCTGTTGGTAATACTGTGGTGGATATTCCACAGAATGAAGTTTCTGCCTGATCATCTGTATATGATAATGTATTATCATAATATTTTGTTTCTAGATATCCCATTGGGTTTATTGTATATATAACACCCTGATCGGCACCCATTCTTGTTTCAATCATTAACTTGACATTAATCTTATTTTTGATGCAGTTTTCATAAATTTCTTTTCTTGAGGCCATTGTATCTGTCAGAAGAAAAACTATTCCACCAAATCTGTTGTTTTCATCAACTCGTTCATTTGATGTGTTAACTATAACATCTTCGTTTATATTTGTCAAGTGTTTTTTCAAGGCATCTACTTTAAATTTTCCTATGTCGCCATTATCATATGCCTGATTTGCCAGATTGTGCTCCTCCACCACATCAAAGTCATATAGGTTTATGTTATTAAATCCCATTTTTACAAGAATTGTGGCTACCCAACTTCCAACACTACCCACGCCTACAATATGAATTTGTTCATTAAAATTATTCGGATTAACAATCTCTCTATGTCTTGAAATATCTATCATTATAATCTCTCCTTTTAATCTAATATTCCAAGCATCTGCGCTTCTTCTATACTCAAGTCATCTATATCTTTCTCTCTCAGTTTTTCCAATTCTTCATCTGTCAGTCGATTAAAAACATCTTCCATATCATCATCATATTCATTATCGTCATATAAACTAGTTTGATACCTGTTAAGTATGTTGCGATATTGAGTGTAATTGGAATTTGAAAAAATGTTAGAGGATTTTGCATAACTTTTTTCAGTCACCTTTTCTTCAATTTCCTTCAAAATATCGACATCAGAATCTTCGTATGCAAATTCAAAGTCTAAATTTTCAAATATTATTTCTTTTTCAGAATCAAGTAATGCGATATTAACCTCGCCACGTTTATTCATTATCAATCGAATAAAATATTTATTGTTTTCAGCAAACTCTTCAAATTGATTATTATCTTGTCCGCTTGGCGATACACCCATATTGTTATGGCTATGTCCCCAAAGAATGATATCATCGACCCGCAATCCATCCCCAATTCTTTGTTCGTACAACTCAATCAGTGCAGTTGGATCGATTTCGCATGTCACCTTATTCACTTCTTGTTTTACCAAAAACACATCTGTAATTGTAAATATGTTATCATCTATTTCAACTGTTCCCAACCACCCTATTTCACTATCAACCAGCTTTACATACTGGGTCATTTTGCTCCAAGCTTTATTCGATATTAGTATCTCTGGTTCAATGCCGATATATTTTATATTCATAACTCTACTCCTCTCTGAACATTACATCAACTCTTGGCAACACAAACTCATCTCCGGTCAAAACATATGTGTTTGTTTTTAAATTTATAAAATCCCAATTTACAACCTTGTTTCCGGCTGAATCAAGTAAATTAACAGATTGTAAATATTGTATCAATACATCAATCAATATATCCAATTTCGCTTCTGACGTGGCAAATGCAATCATTTCAGTTAAATTTCCAAGACATGCGACACCAGCGCTACTTATGTGCGGATGCATGTTGTCTCCACCCCAAAAACCTGACCTCCTATTATTTAAATTATAAAACTTTATGTTAAAACTTCTCATATCAATTGTTATTTTAAATTGCCCAATATACCATCCACAATTGGATAGATCGACATTTTTACTATTTACTTTTTCAACAAATGATTTCTCAAGTCTTTCGAAGTGCTGTCTTTCAAACTCTTTGGCAAATATGTTGTCGGTGTAGACATTAATTACACTGCCATTTGTCTCAATATGTTTAACATATTTATTAACTATTGTAATCTCGTCAAATTTTTGGTTTTCAAGATTAGCTATTTCTTGCATTACTAAGTTTCTATCCCTATTTTTTTGAGCAACATTCGTCAAAGCATACTCAAGTTCTCTGTCTAAGCTTTGTATTCTAGCCCTTTTATTGTTTAATTCGGCTTCATTAAAGTGTCTCAATCCATCAATCTTTAAATTTGTTGGCATTTGAACTACTTGCTTGAAAATGCCAGTGTTAGTTTTCTCTTTGAAAAACTCAAGACACTTTTTAATCAGAGCAAAGTTTGCTTTTAATATATTGTTATTCGCTGCGTTGGAGGCATCCCACAATAGCCAGATTATATTTCTATCTATTTGATAGCTCGCCATAGGAATGTCATTATGTTTGAATACAATCTCATTCTCGCTATCGGCGCAAATATAAGTTTGTGTGTTTTCTATGAATTTTTCATTTCCTAAATTTAAATCATATACCCTACTTAGATTGCGTGTATGATATCCATAACACACAATATTTAATACCTTATCGCCAACAGTGATTACTTCTTGTAGGCTAGTGATATCTTTGCCCTTATTCATATTGTGTAAAACAACCTGAACATCACTTTTCACATATGCCAAAAAACTTCTTTTAAAAGACAGATACTCTGCTTTAGTGGTACTCCATCCTTTTTTTACTTTAAAATATCCCTCACTTACAGATGCCAAATCATCATCTCCTTTATTAAATATATAATATCATACTTTTATTGATATGTCAATACCTATTTCAAAAAATTTTATCTTTTTCGCATTCATAAATTAAATCTCTCAAAAAATTTATTTGTTCTTCTATCATATTATTATAAAGCTCAGTGCATTCTTCTTTTGTATTTGCATACTTTCTTGAGTGTTTATTAATTTTGCTAGATTCAACTATCTGCTCTTTTTTATTAAGTTTATAAAAGTAGTCATTTTGTATAATGCCATATACTGGCCTCTCTTTTAAGGCCATTGATTCTTTACTGCGGGTTGTTCTGTAGGCACAGGCCCAAACCTTCTGTCCATTTTGCGGATTTACTATTTCCATATTATACCCTCTCTCTTATGATTTTCCATCCAATCCTGAACAAACCATAACTGGCCACATCCACCGCCTATATCGTCTTGTCCAGCAGGATCAAATACTCTTGTATTATATCCAACTTCTAAAAACTTATTGCTAAAATTCAAAATAGTGTCTAATTCTTTATTGGATTTCGATTTTAAACTCTCATTCGATTCACAAATCACACTAAATGTAAAATTAAATATATTAGGTTTAAAAATATTCGTCAAATTCTTAAAATCCACTTCTGAACTGTTATTTTTATCGACACAATAATTTAAATAAGGATGTCTTTTCGTTTCATTGTACCAAATCTCTCCCCAACTTTTGATTTCTTCAAGAGTTAATTTGTTTTTAAATGGTATTAGTTTATCTCTATCTTCGTCATTTGACTTATGAATTGAGAATTGTAGTCCAACTTTATTTATTTTTTGGGATATATCTATAATTTTGTAAAGAATATCAGTATCTTTAACTCCAATAGTTGATAATAGCAATTCTGCATTTGGATATTTTTCATTCAACTTTTCAATTGCTAACTCTGTTTGGCCCCAATTCAACATTGGTTCTCCCATACTCATAAACATTATCTGAAAACGCTCACCGTCATCATTGATGTCTTGAATATTGTTATCAGATAATACTCTATCAATTTGATGCACAATTTCATTGGCAGTCAAGTTTCTAATAAACTTCTTGCCAGTACCACAAAACGTACAACCTACCGGACAACCACACATGACAGAGCAACAAATTACTGTTCTTTTGTAAAAGCTTTCATACTGATACAGCACAGCTTCGGCAATCGCATCCTCAAAATCAAATATATACTTCCAAACATTTCCTTCTGAGCTTGCAAACTTTTTAAAACTCACATTTATACCTCCTTAAATAAAAATGATATAATCTAATGAAAAGATTATACCACTTTTTAAATCATATGTCAACTGTTTTTCCCGCTTATCAAATTCTTTTCTCCAAAATATTTTTTATTGTCTTATGATATTTGTGAGGAAGTTCAAAAGTTGTAACCAACAATTCATCCATATTTAATCTCCCTTATATTTAAGTAATATTTCATATTTTCTTTCAATTAGAGTTTTTAGTAATTTTTTACTCTCTTCTCTTATTTTATTTTTTAAGCAATATATTTCCATGCCACGGGAAAGCTCACTTAATATATCCTCATAACCTACGCTAATTTCCAATTCTTTTATCTGCATATCTATGTCTATTAGTTCTTTTATTTCATCTGCCAATACTTTATTTCCGCAATTTGGACAAAATTTATAATCATTATCGTATGACTTATTACAATTATTACATTTCATTTTAACCTCCAAATTTCAACCTGAACAGATGGATATCCTGCGAATACAGTTCTAATTCTGTCATATACTTCATTCCAATCTCCGTTTGCCAAGCCACAGCCAATATTATAAGGAATAGCTACGCTGAAATTATGTTCGTTAGCATATTCGGCCACTGTTTTAATTCCATGTTCCAATGCATCATAGTTTGTATATAAACCCTTTCCTCTGCCATAATTTAATTGTCCAAATATATTGGCAAAAATGCGCTTAGGATCATGTCTTACTTGTACAAAACTAACTTCTCCAAGTAGATTATAAGGAGATTGATGTTTACACATTCCCATATATACATCATAAACGTCTGGATAAACATCTCTAATTTGCTTGGCTAATCCAGAACCCATAACCCCCCAGCAGTTGACTTGCTGGCAAATTATATCGCATTCACATGACAGTATATCGCCATTCTTAATTTCAATCATTATATCCTCCTAATTAACAGTATTCAAATAATCATTTCTAAAAATCTCATAATGCTTACTGTCATAAAATTTATTGTCCATTAATTTACAGTGAGCCCTATACACTCCAACAATTCTGCCGCCGAATTTTTTAATTATTCTATCATAAGACTGTTCAATGGGATTGCCCACAACAACCCCAAACGCTATTTTCCTAAAATTATATTTTTCAAAGATATCTGTCATAACCTTCATTAAATCTATTCCATATGTGATTTTATCATTAGAGAAGTTAATTGCGCCCATCCCATCCACATAATCATTTATTCTATCTATGCTATAAGATATGAGTCCCAAAATTTCGCCATCTTTATTTTTAGAAACAAACTGATGATTATCCTGATTTGAATCACATACTTTATAAATATCTGAATATCCTGCATGATAAAATTTATATTTTTCATCATACCAAGTGTTCATAAACAACTCTTGCAGTTCTTTTTCGTATTTATTCGCCACGTCTAAGATAAAAATCACCTCACTTTTTATTAAATTTTTTCACGTATTTTTCAAATTCTTCCAATAGAGATTTTGAAACATAAACTGTGTGTGGAACTAATATATCTAAACTGTCTATATAATCTTTAGTAATTTTGATTTCTTGCTCAAAATCCATGTTATTTTTCTCAAATATTTCCGCAATGTCCCAATAAGCAACATCTCCGCTATTTTCAGAATTAGAACGCGCATAAATAAAATCATCTTCAAAAAGTTCTTGAAATTCAATATTAGCTTCGACCTCTGAATGCTTGCCATCAAGTTCCCCAATATAAACCGATAATTCGTCAAAATCTTTTTTAAGCTTTTCATAGGTCTCTCTTCTAATGGCAATATTTTCTTGATATTCAGCGCCACTATGATATCCCATTGCATATACACAAATATTTACAAAATCCATAATTATTCTCCTTTCAATTGCGTATCAAATATATTTATCAATTAACGAACTTTTACTTCCAATTTAGTCATTCCTTTATTTTTTAAATATACCCATATTATTTGGTATTTTCCAGTACACCAATCTTCTTCTGATATAATACCTTCCTTTATCATACCACAGTCGGTTTCAAAATAAATTGGTTTTTCTTGATCAATTTGAGATATTCTTTCTTCACATTTTTCTCTTGTTTCAAAAATTTCTTGTATAGGAACTAAATATAATACATCATCACTATTTTGTGCTATAAAATATTTTTCGTCATCTATTAAATCGGTAATAAACAATCTACTATATCCATCATAATATGATTGATTTTGATTATCCTTAAACAAGCACCAATATGGTTTATTTTTATAGTCATTAATATTTAACATAATTTTCCTCCTGCTAATCAAATAAAAATTTTGTTTGCTTTGCAATTTCAATAGAAAAACTTTCATTGAATGGTTTAAAAAACTTTTTTCTATATTCATTATCTATTTTTGCAAACACTAAATCATCATTCATATCATATATAATTCCGATTATATTTTTATTTTCGTACAACACATTCATTCCTATGTTTTCTTTCGTTTCAAATGTTCTTTTCCATGAAACATTAAAAGTATTTTCTAAGAAACATTGTGAAAAATCATATAATTTATTCATAATTTTACACCTCTTAAATTTAACATTTTACAATATTAATTATAGAAATTTGTTATCAAACATATTTGGATTATCTTTTTTAATCATTTCAAAAAAGCTATCTAATATATTGAGTGATTTTTGATTTTCATTCCTAATTTCTTTCAAAAACTTCATATCAAGATGTTCTGGATATATTTTATCGCCTATTCTATAAAACATATTAAATCCATGTTCATAATCATAATCAGTCATATATATATAGATATCATTATTAATACATTCAATTTGTGGTTCATAAAATCCTCTTTTTTTACATTTATCACAATTACAAAAACTTGTAATCTTACCAATATTGCCATATACATCAATTACAATGTCATTTACTTTCATAATTTCTCCTTATAAATATACTTCGCCATTCTATCTATGCCGTCAATCATCCATAAATATTTGTCTTTAACATCATGTATTTTGCCGCCATAATTATAATAATGTTCAAATGGCAAGTCTTTGTATTTTACATCAAATAACAAGATGTTTTGTTGGGCCTTATTCCAAATTGCTCTGATGATTTTATCTTCAAAGTCATCATCAAATCTTCGACCAAATCTATCAACCAATTGCTTGCCAACTTTTTTAGCATTAAAGCCATGAGCCAATCTTAATATATTTTTATCGTTTTGGTTAGAATAAACGCTCAACCAATACCAATATCCTTCTACAGATTTAAATCCACCATCCTTGGTTTTTATATCAGATATATTATTATAAAAATTACTCAGCATTTGTCCTAAAGAAGTTTTTCCTTTGCTATAAATATTGATATGAGTAATTCCATCTTCATTTGGATTTAACATATCACTCTCTCCTTTTTTTTTATAAAAAAAAACAAGACCCATTTACATATCCACATTATGATTTTAAGATGGCTGTATGGGCCTCTGACAAGGCGTTATTAATATATTCCGCTAATATTATTTTTAATTTGCTGGAACGCCTTAAATTACTATATGCACTTTAATCTTTTTTCAATGATGTTATACCTTTCGTTGCTTAGTGTTTCGACTAGACAATCGTAAGCATCGAGCTGATTACTCATCACCATACTCATAACATTTGGCGAAAATCCACTTATCAGAGCCACACCTAAATCATTTTCAGTTATAGGCACAGTTCCAGTTCTGCTATTGACATTCCAGAATATCATTCTTGGCATTTTGTAGCCATGATCAATGTACTTTTGGTTGATAACATCAAATAATCTACTAGAAATTGAGTGCCGCCCGTTATTAGATGTAGTTGCAGAATCAAATTCCATGTCCGATACGATCAAGATATTGTGTGGCAACTCCTCTTGTTTCATTCTTCCATTAATAGCAGCGGTTAAGATTAGGTCAAAAACTGCTTCAATATTCGTATTTGCAATTTCATTATACCTTAAAGCAATTTCAATTTTTTCCTTCAAACTATTTGCTTTAGAAAAATCAACCAACTGTGGTCTTACGCTAAATGTAATATACTTATCTTTAAACTGTCCGCTACTTCTCTCTGCAAAATATATCGCCAAAGCATTTGCGACAGATAGTGCGGTCACATTAGTTCCACCAACACCAGACCTCATACTGCCAGAACCATCAGCAACCACTATCGTATTCTCACAACCACCCACTGTATCCGGCAACGCTTTCCACATTTCTTCAAGCCCAATATCTTTTTGATTATGATACCGACTAACATTATATTTATGCACTATATCATGTGGAAACAACGTTCCTGCATTAATTTTTGCCTCGCCCCTTTCAAGACTTGACAAGAAATCTCTACGTCTCTCTTCATCGTTCCTCAAGAATGCTCCGTTGTATATTAAATTTGCTCTTGAAGGAACTGATTGGTAATTAATTTCAGACCATTGCTTTGATGACATTTTAACTTCAACAACATCAAGGTATTTTCTTAAAAAACTTAACATCTTTCTGTATTGTTTTTCTGTACATTCCAATCCTTTTATAATTTTCTTAGCCTTTAATACAGTTCGTTTTGAAGAAGTATTAGGACTAGATAACCATTTTCCTATTAAAGATATATTATTCATATTGAATCTCTCCTTCATAATTTTGTGTTGGTTGGTTATTCAAAACTGCCATCTCGTTATATTTATCTATACATTCTTTGATTGTTTTAAATAAGCCTAAGAATATTTTCTTTTTAATGCTTTTGATATATATTGAAACTCCCCATTTTTTATTTTTTTTATACCAGTGAACGCCTTTATATTTATTTCTTTTTTTATAAATGGGAATATTTTTATATAAAATATATTTTCTTTCTAGGTATAAAGTAGCGTCTTTATATAGGACATCTAAAAACTTTTTACATTTAACATTGCCACCGAAATTTATTCTGCTATATTTACCATCCAATCTGACTTTAGTAAATTGAATTTCAAAATACTCATTTATAAAGTTAGATATAGAATTCAACAAAATATTATTTAATGAAACAAATCCTACACAACATCTGCGATCTGCACTTCGAAAACAAATCGATCCATCACCATCGAAATATCCTCTTATAAAATGCCACTTTAGCTCTTTTGGAACATTATCAAAAACAAAAGAATTGTTATCATATGTTTTTCTATGTGCAATACCCAATTTTACTAAATTTCCAATAATTTCACTATCACATATAGTAAGCTTTATTGAATTAGTCTTATCAATATATTTAATAATATAATTTTTGTCTAAATATTGGTTAAATATATCAGCTATTTTCTGTAAAAATTTTATATCTTTATTTGATATGCCGAATGACAATTGTCTAAATTTATTGCTTTGATATTGACTTATACAACCATCTGCGTATATATAACCCAATAAATATGCTTCAATTTCATTTTCTACCTGATTTCCAAGGAACATTATATCCAACTTTCTCACAATCTTCTTCTAATTGAGCTTTGATTATACTTATTACTTTTTCTTCTAATGGGGTATCTAATATCTCTAATATATTGTCCCACCTAGAATATTCTGGTATTAAATCGATTAAATTTTCAACAATATCTGAATGGTATATTGATAAATGTCTTATAATTACTCTAAATAATCTTCTTTCTCCTAATCCTTGCCTTACATCTGATGCATAAAATAACCAACGCATAGCCATTAGCTTATCATCGTAGAAAGCTTTCATGAACATATCAATGATTTCTTTTTCGCTTTTAGACCTTAAGCTCGACACTGCGAAGTTCAAATCCAAAAGATTTTTTCCAGATGTGCGATATCCAACTGCGCCATTTTCTGTAATGCTAACGTTGAATTCGTCGTTCAATGTGTTCTTTAAATTTTCAATAAACATAATACATTCTCCTTTAATTTGAATTTATTTTCTAATAAATTCCAAGACCATATCTATTCGCCATTGAATTTTTTAAATTGCTGAATGGTCTTTGAAAAATATTAAAGAGATGAAGAGAGCGGGAGTCGAACCCACGATACAAAGTATAATTGCCGCGATATCTTCACACAAGATATACATAAGTCTTTTACTCTACCAGTTGAGTTATCTCTTCAAAATCAAGACACTATATATCATCATAATCATTAGTTTTATTGCTGTTAGTGTCTTTGGGGTTTTGCTAGATGCCTCCATTTAATCCTTTATGAGAGGGAGTGGTTTGGTTGCTGTTAGCATCTAAAAATTATTATACTACTTAATTTTCGATTTGTCAAGTGTTTTTCAAAACTTCTATTTTGCATTACTGCGATGTTCTATGCCCAACATAGAACATCGCAAATGTAGCGCATTACATGATGTTGCTTTTTAGGGAGGGGTAATCTATGCCCTCGATGCCTGAATTACCCCTTGGTTGGAATGATTTCAAGACCTTTTACGTTAACAATTTATAGTTGTTCTTTATTTTTTTGCTGTTAAGGTCTTTTTGATATTACTATAATATCATATTAATTTTGCCTTGTCAAGTGCTTTTCAAAACTTTTTCATCTATATCGCCATTTATTTCACTCAGGAGCTTCAAGGCCCCATCTGTCCCAAGTTTCAAACTCTTGTCTTGCAAACAACTCTATCCGTGGTTCATAACTAACCTTTTCAATCATTTCACGCATTTTAACAGGCTTTTCACTATGTTCGCCTCTTGCCTCATAAAATCCAGTTACACCTTGTTGCCGCTTACCATCTACGATTTTGTAAGGCAACCTCTTTGGTGTTGACGCAAATATACAATGCTCAGTCATACCTCTAAAGTATTGCCCTAATCCCATCTTATCTTTTTGCCAAGTTACCATTGTTATATATTCAAAACCCCATTGTCCAATAACGAATAAAGCATCTTTTAGGAAATTATTTGTTGCCCATAAATATAAATGACAGCCATCATCATGTGCCAGATTGATAACAGGCAGCAACGCAATTTCTTTAGTCTTCATTAGTGAATAGTGACGATCTGCTCCACGTTTTATTCTGCCACCACCACACTCATCCCAGGGCGGATCGGCTAGGATAGTCTTATATTTATTTGCAGTGTTAAATATATCTATTTTCAATTTATCACCACTCCTTAATTTCAAAAAATTCTGAATGACTTCCCACATCAACTGTTGTAACTTCATCTTCAGTCCACATTCTTCTGTAATGTGATTTATAATCTCTCTCTTTAAGAAACTCTGAAATATTTTCATGACATTTTTCCATTGTTTCACATTCGGCGACTAATTTTAATTCATCTTTGCGATTTCTAAAGTATAGTTTAAACATATCAACTCCAATCTAACTGATATCCGCAACCAGGACAGTAGTTTTTGTATTCGCTAGGCCATTCTGAATCAATTGTTAGATGACAATTACCACAATTAAATCTAATAGAATCTGAAGAACGAGTATAAAATTGTTCCACTTCTGCAATTTTTGCATCTACACCATAAGCTTCTCCAGTATTCACCACAACTTGTGTACATCTATCGTCCCATAATTCAATCATTTTAAAATCTTTTTCACATGTTATTGGCAAAATTCTGCCAAAATGTTTTAAACACCACATGTTTATTACCTCAGTAGATTTGGCAACGTCATTTCCCATTCCAACTCTAGCTGTAAAAATTCGCACATCCCTTCCTTCCAATAACCACTTTTGCACACGTTCTTGCATTTTTGGCACAGGCTCTCCTATATGCTTTATGCCCTTCCATTTATCATAATAAGCAAGTGTTCCATCTAAATCTACACCAATCCATCCATTACTCATAGGTAGGCCATCTCTCCTTAATAATATTTTTACCAACAACACTTCATATCAGCAATTCGTTTAAGCGAATCCTTTATATCTGATGCACAATATTCACAGAATACCAAGTTTTTTTCCTGAAATTCTTTTTCAACCACCCAATATTTATCTGTTCTCAAATCTAAATAATATTTTTCTGAATTACATTTTAACTCTTTGCCACAACCGTCGCAACAAGTTATCGTTTTAGTCATGTTATCCCTCCTCTTGTTTATATTTACAAGTATATCACAGACATAATAAGTTGTCAATAGCAATTTCAAATTTTAATACCCTTCCACCAAGCAACCTCTTTTATTATGTCCTTTGCTTCTATTAAGCTATTTATTCTATTAATTCCTAGCGCTTTTGCATTGATATTTTTATTGTAAGGTTGCGTTAATAGAATTGAACACCACTTACCGCCAATCAAATTATGCTCCCAGTCATCTATGAGGATGTCAAGATCATAAGCCTGTTTATCCGGAATCCTGCAAATATTATCATAAGTAATCCAATCAAAATGACTTTTTAGCCAGTTATAAGTATACCCCAACAATTGCGGATAAACCGAAGTGACAAATTTTAACTCAAATCCATTATCATGAACCCAATTATATAATTCTTTGGCACCTTCTCTCAATTTAAAATTCATAATTACATCTTCTGTCATGAATTCTTCAAATAAACTCTGACTATCACCATCATATTTTTTCAAAAAGTTTAATACACTATGATCCGACACATCTTCGAATTTTACATCATCATTATATTTATCATTATACCACGCTATCAATACTTCTATCTGATAATCACAAACGCCGTTTATGTCAGAACCTATTTTCAAATTATTGCGTTTCAAGTAACCACCCCATTAAATCATTTTTTATGATGTCATTTAATTCCTCTAAATTTTCAGCCATAACTTCATAATCAAAAGCATATCCGTCTAATGCAGTTTCGCTTGCATGATGTTTTTGTACTTCTGTTAGTCCATTATCAAAATTTGGCCTAGTTATTTTTATGGTTTTAACGTTTTTGAATTTAAAATCTGCCCATCTTTCAATTTCATTTGGAAACCTACAATCATCTATTATTGCAAAATCGTATTCATCTAACATTACTTTGCAGTATCTTATTACTGTATCAGTCCAAAAATTCTCGTCCTTGCTACGAAATATCTCAGTCCCAACTTGTTGAAGGATCGTTCTTCCAACTTTATCTTTTTTGCCACTCCAACCAAAATATTGTTTGGCAACAAACTTAACATAATCCCCATATGCTATTCGAAGCGGTCTGTGTCCTCTGGTTTTTAATTCTTCTTCAAGTATACTGGCGGTGCTGCTCTTCCCGTTCTGCGCACTTCCACATAATAAAATAATATTCATTTACTTTCCTCCCACATTTTCAAAAATTTCAGGTAGTAATTGTTGCATTTCCCTTAATAGTGGCAGAGCGATTTCAACCATTTGAGGATGTGGTTTTCCGGTTGTTCCTATGGCTCTTAAATTGAAAAAATGAATCCATTCTCTAAGATTTCCCTTAACTACTATCTCCGTTTTTAAACTATTAGGCAATACTGAACGTGCTTCCTGCGCAGGACAGCCCTCGTCAATCAACATTAAATAATGCTGTTCACAAAATCTCATATGCGTTTCCCACAATAAATATTGCGAGCTATTTTTCTCCCAAAAACAAGGCTCTATTACTGTAATTTCAGAACCATATTTGCCTTTAGAGTAATTGCAGAATCTAGTGCTCTCCTGAGCAAAAGAAAATAGCCTATGCCTAACTATCTCATGTGACACTCCTCTATCGCAAATGAATTTAACCGATATGTCTGGCCCACACTCAATCATTGCCATGTGTCCATTTTTTATCAACGACTTCACAAACTTAGAAGAACTTTCGTCTGTAATTTTGTCTTCAGATTTATAGCATACTCTACCTGCGACTTCTATTGCTTTTAAAAACTCTACTCTGTTGATTGGTGTTAATATTTCATATCCCGCTTTTATAACCTTCATTACATTTCCTCCCAAATCATTTCTGTAAATTTTTCCATAGTTGTTTTACATATTTCTTCTTCTATATCAAGACTATTCAACACCTCTAATAATCTTATAGGAATATTTACTAGATGATGAAGATTTCCAGCTTCCAATTCATTTCCTAAAATTACTGCCACATCTTTTGATGTAAAATCATCCCTATCCATAACCCTACAATTTGCATTCTCACATTTGCGGCAATAAAAATCTTCGATTGTCCAATCTTTAATGTTGCCATACAAATATTTTTTACTACCACAATCTTGACATTCTATAATAAACCACATAATATTTTTCCTCTCTTAATCAACAACATTTCCAATTTCATACATTTCGCCCTCTAAGCTTTTCAATACTTTCTCACGATGAAAGTAATAATATGTCTGGTCTGAAGATTGAATGCTATATTTTGTATTTTTTAGGAAAACATTTCCGTTCTTATCTTTAAAATCATTATTAATGAACTTAATCCATTTTTTTGACATATCCAATCATCCCTCTTCATTTAGATTAGAAACCAGATAATCATATAACTTATCCGCACAGCTAAGATCAACAATATCGCCATTAGCTTCTGTTATCATACCAGGCTTATAATTCTTCCCATAATCCAACTCATATACAAAATAAGAAATATCGTTCTCATTATTAAACATAACACTAAGTAGATTTATAACGATATATTCATGGCTTATAGACAAAGATCCCGCATTGCAGAAGTCATGAATTATATTATTGTGAGCGTTGCTGAATATATCGTTAATTTGATCTTGGATGTCGCGTGCCTCTTTCAATAAATCCATTATTTCTACAAATTTTTGCTTACTTATTATCATATTTTCTCCATCCTCCATATGTGTAGTCTTCAATGTAATAATCACTATAACAATTATCACATATAACCTCGCCATCAACTGTTACAATGCAATGGTTTGATATATATTCAGAACACTTATCGCACGCAATTGCCTCTATGCACGCCCTACTTCCACAAGCAGGACATCCACTCCATTCTTCTGGTTGCAAATTGGGCTGCCCATGATATTCTCTGAAATGTTTTAAATCTTTGATTAAGCTACCACAATCCTTACATAAATACATGCATTCTCACCTCAATCATGCTTTATCCCCGTTCCATTACATTCTCCACAATTTATCTCGGTATATCCCGATTGATAATCATACCCATCACTTATGTTTACTTTTCCCGTCCCATTACAATATACACAAGCTGTATTTAACTTTCTATTTATTTCAAATGCTTGCTTATACTCATCTATTTGCTTATCATATTTTTCGCTTATTTTATTAATCTCGTCTTTCTTTTCTTCTTCTAAACTTTGTATAGTATCTTTAATTTTCAGGCAAACATCTATTAAATTCATGCAAATTCCCCCTTAACAAATATACTTCCATTTAAGTTCTCTTTTTTCATCATCTTGCATATTGAGAACTTCTTCTGTAATTATATCATTAACATTAAAATCTTCCCCAATTGCAATATACAAATCTCCAAACTTATTTTGTCTAAAACTTTCTAATTTATTATCCTCATAATATTCATTTGAGTCAAACGGAAATAAATATCTTTCAGTCTGGCCATCCTCATAAATCAATTCAATACCTGTTATATCTCTATGTTGCATTAATCTGTCAAAAACATATCTTGTGCCATAATTTTCGGTATTTTCTAAAATATTAGCATCGTTTTTTATTTCGATGAAAAAATTTTTAGGAGATTGATATTTTGTAATTGCATTTAATGTAATTCTCCTAATAATTGTGGTAATGCCATCTAATTCAAATCCACCAATGTTTTTCGATTCAATTGTGACACTATCAAAGTTTTCAAATTCAAATACAGCTGATTTAACACTATTCATATTCATTCTCCTTCACTAAAATCCACATCTTCAATGTCGAATTCGTAATCCCAATACTCAGTTTCCCAACATCCCTCGCACAAATTGCCATGCGTAGCGATTTCTTCATAGCAGTTGGCGCAAATTACCTCTACTTTCTCAATATATGAAAGTATTTTCTCTTTTAATTCCTTGCCTCCGGAAGTCAGTTTGCTATCATCTTCAATGCCATACATACGATAAATCATATCAAACTCTTCATTTAAAAAATCTTTTGCTTTTTCGGGAGATTTTGCGTAAATATCAATGCTTAAATCATCGCATGTTATGCGAAAATCACCTTCCTCAACATGCTTTATTATAACAACTGGTTTTTGTAAATAATAAGTTGTATTATTAAAAATTATTTTGTCAATATGCTCTGTTTCAATACATCTGCAAATAAATTGCGGTGGACAAAATAACCTTACATCACCACATTTTACTTTTTCATGAGCTATACTATAAATACTTCCGTCCATCATCTGCCAATATTTCATTGTTATTCCCCCAGCCACTCTTTAATTGGACAGTTCTTACACTTCCCCTCATTTGGAGTTATAGATTTTGTAATCATACAGTAATGGAGTAATTCAATTTGGTCTTTGCTTTTTTTATACGCTTCAAATTGACACCATGCGCAGTGTAATGGTACACTTTCAATTTCTATATAGTTCATATTATTTCCTCCACTCATATTCTGTCATCAAAGATATTAGTCCTAATCACTGGCCTAATTGGATCTAGCCAATCTACTCTTTCATCTATACTAATATCAAACATTCTCCCGTCACTTCTTTTAACAACAATTTTCTCATAATTTGTTGTATGATGATTTTTGGTTCCCCTATTTATTAATAAAGTTTCATATCCTTCTTCTTGAAATACAGCCTCTAACGATTCTATAATTTTTTCACAATCCATATTACATTTATCGTCCATTTTATCCTCCTTTACATAAATTCGTTTCTATATCTTTCTCCGCATATAACATTTAAAATATAAGTTTTTTGGCGTTCAAATTCTTTTTCATCCATGCTTGCTCTCATCTCCTTCAATTTTGCTCCTAAGTCATGCATAACTTCATGAAATGGTCTAAATTGCAAGCTGTTGTCTCTTATATTAATACCATAAACACTAAGTATATCCTTAGTGTGTTTTGTTTTTTCATAATTATACACATCATCTACTGTACCTATTATAGTTGGGTGCTTACCGGTTTGAGCCTCTACACGCTCAATTAAATCGGGTATAATATCCTCACTACTTTTAGATTCCATTATTTCTAATTGATAAATTTTAACAAAATCCATTGGAGCAGATTGATATAAACAATTTTCAGCCAAAGGAACAAATCCCGTTCTTTCATAGCACGCACTTGCCGCATCTTCAAATGACTCAAAAGCTTTCTCTACCATTAAGTAGTCATTTCGCATAATTATATATACAACTGACATCTTTATTCCTCCATTCTCATTTCTTTGTCATATGGCAAACTTCCATTTTGTTATCATGTAACAAAACACTTGCCCAAAATTCAGTATTCATTATTTTATTCCTTTCGTGAATCTTCAAATATCTTTTTCAATTCTTCGTATAATCTTCTTTGATATATTGCTTCTTTGGCGACTCTTGCTCTTTTTTTCTCTTCTTCGGCTCTTGCTATTTCAATTCTTTTATCGCCTACATCTTTAAGAAAATCTTCATGCCAAGAATCACTTATTAGTTCATCGAATGTAAATGCATAACAATAATCTTCTTGGCCACCATATGCCCAAGTTTCATGAACTGTTATATAAACTGAATCGCCATCTATATCTACTTCTGTTATGGGATAATCCCAAACATATCTTTCTTTTAAAATCTCAATCCCATTTTCATTTCTCCATTTCATAATTTCCTTACATCTTTCAGCTATGTCAGATTGTAATTTTGGAATAAAATCTCTAGCAAAAATTAAATCTTTTTCATTGATTTTCATCACCCAATCTCCCCCAAACGATCTTTAAGCTCTGCAAGTTCTGCACAATACTCATTCATAATTAATGTGATTTTTTCTGGTTCTAATTGAAAAATCGGACGGGAGTTATCGTAAACCCAAAGCTGATGATCAGAACTTAAATTTTCTAGTTTGCTCAAAATTGTTTGAATCTCATTAATTCTATTTACAATTCTCACTACTTGATTTGCTCTATCAATTGTCATATTAAATTATCCTCTCTTTATATATATGATATTCATTTTTTAATATTTTTAATAACATACTTGAATGCCTAATATCATCATTAGCACTTCTTAGATTTAATCTTTTGTCAAAATAAAACAATCCTTTTTTGCCACATATTTTAAATTGTTGTGAAATTCGTAAATTATTATTCGATAAAAAATCTCCTATATAATTCATAATATTCACTCCTATTCATCAATATTATAATCCGCATCTTTGATGCTCATTGCTTTTAAATAACCATACTCATCTGTAAACGATATATCTGCCCTCCAACCTTCTTTTAACCACTGCTCCTTGCTTATTGTATTTGTTAATAAGTCGCATTCATAAATACATGCGCTTAATATATTTCCATTGTCATCAGTATAAACACAATTAATTTTATTATCAGTACATGTTGCTTCAAATAATCTTTGTCTCGCCTCATCGTTTTCAGAGATATATTCTGCAACCAGTTGATAGGATTTTAGATTAGCAGGAAAGCTACATTCGCCATAATTCATTATACCTTCTTTATAGTTAAAAAGTAATTCTTGAACATATCGCAATTTCTGTGAAATTACATCATCATATTTTTCTTTTGAAATATACCCCTTATTTAAAAGCCAATCTATTATTCTAACCTTATTATCTTTATGATCAACAACAATGCTGTGATAGTCAACAAAATCCTCTCCCGCGTACTGCATCCACTGTCTCATAGCCACATAACAATATATTGGATTTTCAAATTCATTTGGACTGTTGACAACAGATTTAATTTTTCTTTTCATAATATTCACTCCCATTAATTACTGCACTCACAACAATTTATTCCATTTTTTCTAAACCAATCTGCAACTAAATGCCTATGACAAAAATCATCCGGCTTTTCATAACATACTAAAGCTATATCGGTAAGTAGTTCACCGTTCTTAGTTACCATATTATACAATTCTGAATAAACATTGTGATAATTCAACTTACCCAACACTTCGTCATTAAAACACTGAGTATAATACTCGTTATCATGATTTTGCTTCCATTTCATAAAGAAGCCGTATTTAGGAGCAAGTTTTTTATATTCCAAACCCTTATACCATGCTGGAGATTTGGCGCATATTGCTATTGGTAGAATATATTCTGGCAGTTTCTTTAAATTCGCAAAATATGTTGTGTATATCATATTAACGTTGCCAATCCCTTTCCAGCTGGATTTTCAAAAAAATAATCAGACGGATTATCGATCATATAATGCGAAAAATCAATCTCATAATCCTCACCATTTTCCATAGCCTCCACATAATCGTAAAATTTCTTTATCATGTTTTCAGAAATTATATACCAATGACCATCATCATCTCGTTCGAATGCATATCTCATAAATTTTTTCTCCTCTCACTTATTTCAATTTAATCTGAAAATCCAAATTATTAAGTTTTTTAGTTATACTATTATGAATCCTATCATCTATTGATTTTTCACATCTCTTAAATATATCTTCAATTCTTAACTGTGTTTCTTTATCACCCATTATCTCTGCCTTAATTTCTTTACAAATCATATTCACAACTTCATTTCTAAGCTGAGAAATTCCAATCTTATCTATTACATCTTTTGCTATTTGTTTTGATATTTTTTCATAATCGTCAATTCCGATATTTAATTCCATATTCGTTCCTCCTTATATTAAAAGACCATTGACATCTTTACTATACTACAATAGTGAAAGAATGTCAATAGTCTTTGAAAATTAATTTTTATTTTTAGCCTTAATGTCAGCCTCATGCAAAATCATAAGGTCATTCCAGAATTCTTCTCCCAATAATTTTTTGTATTTATTAATCTGTTTGTCTGTTTCAATAAAATGAGGTTGCATGTGCCAAGTGATAAGCTTACAAATTTCAAGCATCTCATTATTGGCAATTTTATGCTCTCCTTCTAAATAAAATAATGCCATATATGCAGAAACCAAATGATGCTGAAAAAAATGCGCGTGTTCTGTTATTTCTCCTTTTGAATTTTTAAAATCCTTACAAAATGCTTTTCCGCTATCATGTAATAATGCAGACAGCAATAAATTATCTTTGCCATCTGACCCAATATTTTTACAACATTCACGACAGTGCTCTCCGATTGTCAGACTGTGATGGGGATTGTCTTGACTGATATAATCTAGTTTATCAAATAAAGACCATACATTGAAGTCGTTTTCTTTAAAATTCCAAATAATTCGTATATTATCCCATCCCTCAAAATATTGTGGAATATAAATATTCTTATACATTCTCTTAATAACATGTTCTGGAATGCCACTTTCTCTTTTGTTATTATTCTTAACGCAATCCTCATAAGGCGTTGCCATAAAATAACATATCTTTTCACAATCTATTCTGCTCAATTCTTTCAAAAAATTCATGCGTCTCTTATAATTTATATTTGTTGCATCATATATCACATTTTTTCCATTTTTTAAATCGCCCTTAATTCTACTATGCAGCAACTGAAAAACTTCAGCATTACTTTCTTTTGTTTCTTCTGTTATGTTTAATTCTTTTCGGATTTCGTCTGACGCATGAATTTTGGCATTAAATTTTTCTGATAATATTTTAGATTGAGTAGATTTTCCGCTCGCCGGAAGCCCACACATTACGATTAACGTCGCTTTATCCATTATATCACATCCTTTTCATTTTTTATATTGATTTTTCTATTTAAATCCTTGAAAAATGTTATATTATTATCTAGCTCCTCAATATTGTACGTATCCAAAACGTCAGTAAACATTTCAATATAATCAACCAAGTCATTCAAATCAAAATCATCATGTCTATATAAAAACGGTTTAAGTTCAGCAAACTCATTTGCAATATCTGTTTTTGTATACAATTCTTTTTCTCTGTGCAATCCAAGCGACTGACCTAATTGAAAAGCATAAACTTTCAATATATCTTTCAAGTTAAAAGTCTTGCTCAACTCTTGCTCTAACAAAACATTGAAATTCACATTCTTCATGACATTTAATCTGTCTGTGAAATTTCCTTTTAATGCTTTCTTTACAATTGTCCTATATTCTGTTCTTGATAAGTATGAAATCATTCCTCTTAATGCTCTTAAATCTTTAATCAAAACATCCCTTGAAAGTCTTTTTGTGATTAATAATGGGCATTCTTGTTGATGTAAATTATATGTGTCCAACAAACTGTTGTTTACTTCGTCCGTCGGCCCTTTAAAGCACTCTACAACAATTCCATTTTTAATAACAATAATATTTCTATTTTCAATTTTAGAAGAACAAAACTCTTGGCATTCTTTAAATTCAGGCATTTCATCAAATACATAATAAATATCTAAATCAATACTATCTTCTGAGCCGTGAATATATTTTATCAATTTCATTCCTCCAATTCAAATATTTCAGAATAATTTTCAATTCCAATCTCTTTCAAAGTCTTGAACGATGGACATTTTTCACTTCCACCCATAATATAATTATTTTTCTTTCCTAGATATAAATTTTTAACATATCCCCGATATTCAACAGGTACATTCGCATCAACATATATCATAAAATTTTTCTTTGTATCCTTTGGAGCCTCGCTAAAGTATTCTTTTACGTTCTTATCCATGTTTCTTATATAGTCAAGAACGACATTTGCAACTTTATATACTCTGTCGCGGTAAGATTCTGGAATTTTAGAAATTAAATCATCAAACGAATCCAGCGCAATTGATTTGATAATCAGGTTTATAGAGGATATTTTAGATAGAATCCGGTGTATTGCAATGTAATCATCGACCTTGACTTTTATCTTATGAACATATCCATCTTGATTTTCAATATCAATCACGAATCCCTCGGCTTCATTAGATTTTTTAGTCTTAACATCCTCCAAAACTTCATCAAACGTTTTATTGAATATCTCAGTTGTTTTTACATTATATTTATCGGCAAACTCTTTTACTTTTTTATAGGAAAATTGTTCTCCAGTATACACATTCCTCATTCCAATCAAATATAAACCCTCTTGCTCTTTTTGATAATTAACAACATGTGCATCTTTCATGCTAATAAATTCGAATATAAAAGTTAAGCTTGGATGCTCTATCAGCATAGTTTTGTAATTGTTATCTGATAATAGCATATTGTATCCGTCTTGCAATCTCCATGATTTATCAACATCAATTGCTTGTGAGCCAGACATAAATATTTTGCCATACATCCAAATATAACGTGCCAATTGAAGACTTCCATCTAATTTGTTGGTTATTTCAATATTTTTTGCAGTTTCAATTTCTTCAAGAATAACATTTAACTGATTCTCGGCTCCTTCATTTAGGTTCTTGAATTTTTTGAATCCAGATAGTAAAATAATTTCTAATTGCAAATCAATCGTTATACTTCTGCATTCTGTATAAAATCCGTCGTGCATAGCCCAAAATTTATCAGATGTAATATCTTCTTCGCCGCCAAACACGTCGGCATAATTCCCATATCTGATTAATACTTTTGTATCTTTTTGATTCACTTGAATGTATTTAAAAATATCTAAATATTTTTTGTTATTTAGTTTCTCAATCCAAATCTCCAAGCAAGTTTGGTTTTCGGTTTGCTCATAATTTATATTTCCAAATTTTTCAATATATTCATACTTGATTTGCATAACTAAATTATAAACTGGACTCCAGTTATAATTATACATGTTTTCCTCCTTTATTAATCCTTATAATAAATATCGTCTCTACTTCTACCATTATGATTTGCTCTAAATATATCATTACTTTGTCTTCCAATTCTTTCATCTCTATTTGCAATTTTTTCTTCTGCATAAAATAATTTTTTATCATATTCTAATAAACTTTTTATTAAATCTTTTTTAGTCATATTTTCCCATTTTAAAATTTTATCTTTTTGATTTTCCGAAGTCCAAAATTCCATAGTATTATCCTCCCTTTATTCTGTTTTTAGCAATATCAAAATATACTTTATCATTTTCAAATCCAATATAATTTCTATTTGTGTTGATACACTATAATATTTAATTTATCAACAGATTTTAAAAAAATATTTTTAAAATTTAGTCATATGAAAATTTATACTAAAACTTCCCCAATATTCAATTTCAAAATATTTTAATATTTGTTGAACATTTAGAGATAAATGTGATGTGTTAAAAACTTTTAAAATTTGGTCATCTCTACCTTTAATTTCATTTGGAATACTTTCAAAACTTTCTAATATTCTTTGTTTTTGGTTGTCATATTTAATTTTTAAATCTTTTAATTCTAAATATTCTTTATATTCCTCATCATTTAATACATATTGCATAATCATTCTCCTTTTTAAACCAATAATCAATATTGCCACATGTAATTTTTCCACATTTAGAACATTTTCTATATATGAGTTTATCCATACCACTATTAATAATATGTTGCTCTAAAAATATATCATATTTATGTTTGCAAAATAATTTATTAAGCTGATTAGTTGTCATATTAATTTTCTCCTTTCAAGCATTATCTATTTTGCAACATTTTTCTTACAATCTGCATTGTGTGAGAAGCACAAAGTTTGCCAAAGTTTTCTATTTTTTCTACAGTATCATTTTCTTCTTTGACACAATCATTATAAATAATTCTTGGAAGCTCTTTTGCAATCAAACTCATACTTGTTTCATCCCAATCTTCAGGCAAAACATTTTCAGTAATCATTTTATAAAGATTTTTTTCAACTCTATTTTCAGTAACAATACTTGCTGTCAGATCGCTCAAGTATTCTCTTTTAGCAATCTCATCTGCACTCAAAGGCTCTCTAATGTGTCTGTTTTTTGCAGTTTCTTGATACTCAGTTGATACTAACTTTACAACAAACGGTTTTCTTTCGTCAGGATTATTAAGTTTGGTCTGATTCTTGATTACACAATTATGAACAAGCACTTTTTCTGCGAAATAATTATGATTATCTTCTACTTCAATATCAAAAGCTTCAATATTGCGCCACTTTTTATAATTAGTATTGTTTTCTGTAATGTCATTGTGGTGTGATAATATTGGTTTTTTCACTAATCCCTTTTCTATTGATAGCGAAATCCATTCATGTTCATTTCTTATTTTATATCTAAAAGATGGTAAAAAATATTTACCACTTATAGACTCAAATCTTTCTCGAAGTTGAGCATTAAATAGTAGTGAAATACCAGAATATTTTTGTAAATTAACTCTTTTATCTATTTTTTCTGTCGGATATTCATTATATAGGTCATTAATTTTATTTTTCATTGCATCAATTTCTTCTAAAGAAAAAGAGTGCGTTGATATTTCTGCTCTGCCTTTTTTATATGAAGTGCCGTCACCCATGTAAAAAAATGCCATTCCAATTTCGTCTAAATCCTCAATAATAGCTTTGCAATTTTTTCTTCCATTTGAGTTTATATATTTGTTGATCCAATCTCTTGTGTGTCTTTTATTTATAGTAAATGTTATCATCTCAGTACCTTTTCCGCTAATATGGTAATAAGGTTTATTAGATATTGGCGAAAACAATCTATATAAATCATCTCCACGATTTTCTTTTTTTTGTGTAATAATAACCAAATTTGATCTATTGTCAATACTACCATCAGATAAAAGTAAACCCAAAATAGCTTGTTTAATTTCTTTTGTAATTACATAATCATATTGATAAAATGTATTACTTTGTGATATTGGAGTGTACCCATTGCCATTCCAAATTTTATGGTTGTGTGTTACAATAAGCATATTTGATTCTGGCACATCACAATGTTTATGTCGATATACCGATACCCCATATCTCCCCCATTCTGTGATAGGTTTTTCTCCATTATTAAATACATTTAATACTTTTTTATCTTCTATTAATCCTGTTTTTTCATTATATGATTTAACCATATCGCCCACTTTTACTTGTGATATTGGCTTAGATGTTTCATCACTCATTAATATCTGTGTCTTACCATGAAAACAACCTTCGCCCTTATTCAATCCGAATTGAGTTTTTCCAATAAATTCTTGAATATGATCCCATGAAATAAACTCTCCTTCATAAAATATCGGAACCATTTGAATATTTCCCTCTTTACAAATCGCTTTGACTATATCTTGTGGCAACCAAACTTTATTCATTGTGTCATAAATATCAAAGCAGTGGAACTTTTTAATTTCCTCTTGAGCATATTTAACAAGATGAGACAAGTTCCACTCGCCGAATAGCCTATATGTTGAATACTTTTTAAATATATCCATGTCTAATTTCTGAACATATTCATAAAATCCCATTAATGTTTCTGTTGGACTTAATGTTTTTCTTCTTGAGAAGCACATTAATTTATTTTCTTCGTTGTCGTGCTGGATGCTGCTACAACTTCCATCCAACTTTTCTTGAACTGAAATTATATCTCCTTTTTCAAAACAATCTGCATGTTTTGTTTGAAATCTCTGAATGTCAATAAACCCCTTATGCAATAACATATTTATTCCTCCCTTTAACCATACATTTCTTGTGATTTAGTCACAAGTTTGTAATTATTAATATCCTTATCTTGCAATATATCACTTTCAAATAACTTTGTCAAGTATTTAAACGCATTTGTTTTACTATATCCCTTTGCTTCTCTTGGAGTTTCTACAAAAAATACTTTTAGATTTGAGATTTTAATGTTTAAATACTTGTCAGAATACTTGATTAAAAATCTTTGATTTTTTGTAGCACACATAGCTTATTCCCCCTTCATATTAAACACATAATAATCTGCAACAAATGAAATACTTGATCAATATTAAAACTCTTTTCATCAGACCAATTAATTTCTTTATAATAACCTCTGCACTTCCATAAATCCATAAGTAAATGACCAACAAAAAGCCATATCAACTTCCACCATGCAAATATACCAAAATATCTCAACCCCAAAGCTACTCCCATTGCCCAAATAAAGCAATGAACAAATAAAGCATAGTTACTTTTCTGCTTCCATTCGGCAAGAAAGAAGTTTTGTAATGGGTAATCGCAGATATAATTTATAAAGTTTAATACTAAAAATATCCATAAAGTATTCATTTATTTCCTCCTATTTATCTTACAAGCTTACCCAATTGTTGAATAAGTCTCTGAGCATATTTTTCAAGATAAAAATCATAATCAGACTCAAGTTCTATCAAATCAAATCCAATATATTTATCTAAGTTCAAACATACTTCTTTTGTTGCTTCTCTATCAAGCATCATACATTCACACAAACGTTCATGCTTTTCTATTCTATCTTGTTCAAGACCATACATACCAGACATGCCTTGCGATATTATGTTCTCAATGCGATATATAGAATCAATATAAGCTTCTACGACAGAAACCTTCTCTTCAAAACTATTCATACAATCCTCCTCCAGTCGAAGAAATATTAATAACTTCCTTAATTACGAATGGCTCAACTCTTTTTTTATTTTTTATATATTGCTCTAGTAAATATGTGTAGTTTATGTGGCTTCTATGTTGCGCCTCTCGTCTATCTTCATCGTCATATTTGTATAAATATTCTTCTACTAATTTGATTTCATTTTTTGTCATATGATTTCCCCCATTCAAATTCTAGTAAATTAAGTGCTTCTATATTTTCATCGTACATTAATTTTTCCCAATCATAAAATGACAAATAAATATATAATTTATCACCACAAAGATTGCTTCCTGACAACATATTATAAATATCGAATTGAACTATAACTTGATTAGGGAAATAAGCCCATCCATACTTGCCAAGATGATCATATTGCAAAGGATAACTATAGTAATCAAACGGACGTCGCTCTCCTCTCATGTTTTTAATATTTCCCAAATCGGATTTATCCATCGCACTTTTCACCCACCTTAATTTCCCCATCCAACAAACCCTGTATCATATCGCCATTCCAGTAATAATCTTCATACCAATATCCATAAAAATCTTCTTCACTGATTTTATAAATATACAGGCCCCTATTATTAATTCTCATATCGCCATAGCCGTTCGTTGAAAATCTTTTATTGTATGGGACGTTGCATATTTCTGCAAATTTTTTCCAATTATTTTTCATAACCGATATTCACCACTCTCCATCTTTTTTAATTGTTCACTTTCATATTTCAAATCGCTCTCCAAATATTTAACTTTTCTTTTCTGTTTGGCAATCAATTTATCAATTGATCTTTTGGCATCTTTTTTAACCCAATGCAAATTTCCACAACTATACCCGCCGCTATTAGTTGCAACCATATACAAGTCACTTTCATTATATTCATTTTCAGTCCCATCGGGTATCTGCTTAACTTCTCTGAAGTCAAATACAAATTTGAAATCATTAACATTTTCTTCTGTGACTTTTATATTATGATATCCCCAAGAATTATAATAAGTATCATGCATATACCATTCACCATTAGAGTTTTTAACTGGCCTAAAAGTCCAATTTTGACACCAGTATGGATCGCGATTCTTACATTCTTCCCACGATGGAGCTTTCATTTTGTATAATCCATTTTCGTTAAATTCAAACATTTTACTCCTCCTATTTACAATTTAATTTTCCTCTTTGTTGCAAGCAACACTTCACTTAAAGCGCCAGAGATTATATAATGTATCTCTTCTGGTTTCATTTTTTCATCCCTCATATACTTTTCAACTACATATCTCAAATCTTTTTTTATTTCATTTTCACATCGTTCAGCTAAATCTGTGTAGCCTCCGTTTTCTTTATATACTGACATTTTCTTCCTCCAATTCCTTAGTATTTACCCAAAAATCAACTCCATTTCTTCCTCCTCCTGCAAAATTCAACTGCCCCTTTTCTATCAATTCCCAATTATATTTATCGCACATCTCTTGTACATAATGCTTAATTAGCTTGTATATTTCATAAGTCATAGTTCCTGTGTAAATATATTTATTACTGTACTCAAGCCTATCTCTAACAGAAGATATTCCAAAACAAGCTATAGTGGGCATATTACTATTTCTTAATTTCCATTTAACCTCATTTTCAAACCATAATTTGAAATCATCTACAATAGCATTCGCCTTTTTCATATACGTTTTATTTTTTCTATCTTGTATTGCATCTTCAATTGTATATTTGTCTTTAATAAATTTAAACATAGTCTCCTCCTTATACTATCAACAAATAAATTCGATATATGCACCACATTTACTGCATTCAATTGAAATATATTCGCCAGAAGATGAAGCGCCTACTTCAAAGCTATCAGGATTATCATGCATACTTAACTCCTCAACATTACCACAATCACAAACCAACTTCACTTTAATTTACCACCTTCCATATTTCTATTATTTTTCCCTTGTATTGCTGCGCATTATTAAAATTTCCGTTGTAAATATATCCATTTCTGGCTCGCTTATCCTCCATCAAATCCTCATCGATAATAAACTCTATCACCGATTCGTCTTCATTGTGTATAAAACCATCAACTGTGTGATCATCATCCTTTTCATCCAACTTTATAAGCTTCAATTCAATACCGGAATCCAATTTGAAAATAAATTTATCACCGATATCGCCAAAATACGATCCCAAAGCAACTCCAATATGTTCATCTTCTCTCAAATGTCCATCATCACAAAACTCAATTAGTCCTGAATTATAAATATAATCATATTGGGCTGATGATTTATTTGTTATCAGTCTATAATCCATGTAAGTTTTTGTGGAACTATCATATAGTACGTTTATTGAAATCAGACTTTCATCAACTTCTTCAGTTTCAACTACTAATTCTTCAAAGAAGTTTATAACTTCATCTATAACTTCCACATAATTGTCATTGTTGGCGACTACTTCTTTTGCATTAATGAATATTATTGCTATCATAACTAGCGATATTATTAGCGTTTTAATAATTTTTCTCATATTTTCTCCTTTGTAGTGGTTTTTTATCTTATGAATATTACGTTTGCAATTGGCTGTGTTCTAATGTTACTGGCTTTTAACCTCGCCTCTGAAGTATTTGCTGCTTGAATCTCAAGACTTGAGCCATCAGTAAAGAATACTTTATATATCATCTTTACACCCCTTTTGCAAGTTCAAATTTAAATATGCCTCTTTCTGCTCTTCTTCATCAAATCCCAAATATACAAGTGTCTGTCTCTCACTGGAATGGTTCAACATACTCTGGATTAAGTGTAGTGTACGATTGCTTTGCCCGTTTTGCATATACAAATGATAACAGGACGTTCGCCTCAAACAATGCGACGTAATTTTGAAGTCCAATCCAGCTCTTTTACCAACCTTGTCAAGCATGGAATTGACAGCATTAATGCTCATAGGTTTACTATCTTCGTCTTTTGAATTCACAGACTTACTGCTGAAAATATATGAATCTAATTTGACATTTTTATTGACATTCAAGTACATTAATATATCATCTTTAATTGCCTTGTTTATAAAAACATGTCTATTTGGATTATGTTCTCTTGTTTTAATTTCAGAAATAACGAGTTTATCTTTGAATTTGATAATGTCATTATCCAAATCTAATTCGTCTAAAAAATCACAGAACCTTAACGTCAAAACATCAGAACATCTAAGAGCTGTATATAATTGACAACTTACATATAATCTATTTTTCAAATTAGACACTCTATATCGCCCTCTAGCATTTTTTAAAAATGTATCTCTAATAAGATCTATTTGATCAATATTCTTTATTATGTTTTTGCTGTATTCTTTTTTCTGCTCTACTACTCCTGTATGTTCTGCTTTATTTTTCTTATTCGTCTTTGGCTTTCTACTCTCAGCTTGTTCTTCTAATTTATCCATCCTCTTCATCATTATTCTGAACATTTCTTCGGTTGATAACTCGCCATCATTTCGCTCTGCTACCTGTCTTTCCAACTGCATCTTGTTTTTATATTCCTCTATGCTAAATACTCTTGCTAAATTATCCATATATATCCTCCTTTATGTAGTTTAGTTGACATTATATCTTATTATTTACATAATGTCAACTAAAATATTTGAATTAAATTAACCACCTTTTGCAAACTTCAAATTCGTTTTTCAATATAGTTGGAATAAATTTATCTCCTCCCATTACTTTATTATCAATTCTTGTATTTATTCCAGATCTTTTTAACGCGGCGTTGATTGAGCACAATTTAGCATATTTCCTTTTGTTCTCTCTCCGCTCTCTCAAACATTCATCATACGCCTTATCCATTATTGAGCGCACATTAGCCGGAAGCTTACTAAACTCAAACAAATGTTCAAATTCAGATTTCTTGGTGTCATAATAAGACATCGACAACTCCACTTCTTCTTTTGCCCGTTTAAGTTTTTGTAAACTAAGATTAAATTCATTGATTGCATCTGAAATCCCTTCGATTATACTCATATCCATATTTTCAATTCGGTCTTCCACACGTACTGTCTCACAACTCTCTTCAATTATTGGATCAGTGTATATTTTGGGAAGAGTCATTTTATAATTATTGGCTTTGGTTATACTGTTAAATTTTATTGCCAATTTTATATTGGCCACTTTGGTTGGCCGATTGTTATTATCTTTTCCGATATAATGGTCTTGACATTTTATAAAATACATAGCAACATCTCCTTATTTTAATTTAATCCCAATGAAATACTTAATGCCCTATCAACTCTCTTCATATCTCTTTCGCTTAACTCTCCAATTTTCATACCTAATCTGTCTACAGAAATTGTTTTTAATTGCTCCAATAAAATACAAGACACCTCTCTTAATGGATCATGTACTATTACATGTGTTGGCTGTTTTACTTTTTTACATTTGCTTGTGATAGTAGCCACAATAACTGTTGGTGAATGTAAATTCCCTTTATTATTTTGCAGGATCACTCCCAATCGCTTGCCACCCTGTTCAGAACCTACAACTTCGTTTCCAAAATCTATTGTATACACTTCTCCTCTTTTTATACTTCTCATTTTGTTATGTAACCTCCTATTATAATATAGTTTGGTACCGACATTTGTGCCGGTACCAAATCAATTTCACTCACATTCATCTTTAGGTTTTCCAACATTATTAAATCTGCGGATAGCCGCCGCCAATCGTTCATCACACGATTCATATTCTACAATATGAAACGGCTCTGGTGGTGGAAATAATTCAGGATGCTGCTCTTGGTATTTCTGATATGGCGTTTTATAAGATTTACACCAAATCCAAAACAATATTATAATCCAAAATAATGTCATCCACTCACCCCTTTCGGTGATAATTCAGATAACAACAATCTCACATTTGCTTCAATGTAATTTCCCATCCTATTCCTCCATTTCCATACGGCTATCACAAGCTCCACAAACCAATTCAACATCTCTTTTTGCCATCGCTTTAGTTTCGCAATTTGGGCAGACATACTTGAAGATTCTCTTTTCTGCACGTGGTCTTGCCGGTTCTATCATACGAGCATATTGAAATGTCTCAGAGTTAGGTTGAATTTCATTTGTGATAAACTCCTCAAGTTCTGTTCCTTGCACAACTTTCGTATGGCCAAATCCATATTTTTTACTGCGCTCAACTTCCAATCCAACTCGTTCTGCACTCACTTTGAACTTTTTATTGTGTACTTGTCCGTTACAATCTTTTATTTCTTTCATCAAATTATCCTCATGCACCATTTCATGTAAAAGAACTCCTGCAATATCAGTGACATTATTATGGAGGATACTTGCGCTCAAATTGATTTCGTAATAAGCATCTTCACCATCAACACTTCTCCAAACCTTTCCACATGTAATATATCCCAAATTGTTTGGGCGAGTTTTTTGAATTGTGATAATTACTGGCAGTAATTCATTATTAAAATACTTTTCATTGAAAAGTGAATGCCATCTCTCGATTTCTGTTATTACGCTTGGTATATAATTCATAATTCATCCTCCTCTGCTCCTGACAATCTTAATTCAAAAGTCATTCCACAACCTTGTATACAAATTGGTTTGAAATTTGGTTTTGATACATAAATCCAAAAATCAAGCTCCCATCCATTATCTTCTTGGCGTTGGTTTTCGTATCCAAGATATTCTAGTAATTCCAATAACGTTGAGGGGTTTAATTCCGTATCCGAAAAATCTTTTTCCAATAATTCAGTAGAAGTTTCTGGAATTGATTCCAGCTCTTCAATAAATTTTGTCACTATTGGCGTGTATTTATTTCTTACTTCTTCGGTAAGTTTCCATCTATTCATTTTAATCCTCCTTATAATGTTTTAAAACAACATCTATGTTGGCATACATATCTACTATCCTTTCTTATGCTTCTTCAAATCTCTCACAATCACAATATTTACAACCACAAGGATACATATCTTCATAAGTATCAAAGTGCCTGTAATACTGATGTCCACATGTACACAACTTATCATCTCCAAAATCTTTATCATAATCTTCCGGAGCATTTTTAAGTTGTTCAATAATATTCTTAATGATTTTTATTTGCTGTTTAGGAATCGAATACATTTCAACGCTTATATCTTCATACGACCAATCGCACAAACCATCTTCCAACAATTCAGCAACTTCCTTTTTATGATTTATCATTTTTTATCCTCCTTTATATTAATAATCTTAAATATTCATAATCTTCAATGTACAATCTTAATTTATCTAAAATACAATCAATAGCTCTTGTTTCTGCTTCTTCAAATTTATCAGTATATAAATCTTCTTTTTCTATTTGAAAATCATCAGTAGTCAAAAGCCATGTATTTTCGTAGTATATATGCCTATGAATCGTTATTTCAAAGTTTTTTATACAAGTTCTTAAAACTTTTGGCGTTCTTTCTTTGTCTCCTTTGCTATAACTTGTAATATCGTTCCACTTTAATTTCATAATTACTCCTCCCATTTAAATATTATGTTTGTGCCTATAATTATACCACACATCCATCATTGTACAACCAATCATGTAAAGCGGAAGTAATAAATAATAATCATTCGCTTTATTAACTATAGTGCCACTGATTATAAAAAATGATGCAATAAACACTCTCAGCAAAACTTCCTTGAAAACTAACATACTATTCACATCCTTTCAGTTTGTTATATTGCTCTTGAAGTTCATTTATCTTTTCCTGTAACTTTTCCATTTCAATTTCCCGTTCCGTCTTCTCAGCTCGTTCCCACGTCCAAGGAACTTCATACTCGCTCATTCTGCGAATAGCATCACCGGTGTATTCGGGGTTATAGATTTTCATAACGTCCAATAAATCACAAAACTGAATTAAGTCACAACTATAAACATCAAGTGTTGTATACCGACCACTTTTAATTCCAAAAAAAGCACTTTTAACGCCACCCATAACATTAGCATCTTTTAAAAAAATCGCCCTTTGGCCACTTCTATATTCCACCAAACATCCATTAGATAACAGTTCTTTTAAATTCATTTTATTTCCTCCTCAATTTTTCTTTTTTGCTTTTTCATCATCACTTGTTTTAATTGAATCAACTATACAAGTAAAATATATTAACTGGTCTTTTGGAATATGATTCCCTTCTTCAATTGATATTTTGTATTGATTATTAATCGAAAACTGTGCGTCAATTGTGCAAATAAGTTTATCTTCTAAATTATATATCTCATACCTTGACAATAAAGAAAACAAAATATCTTTTGTATAGGCTATTTCATTCTTGTCTTTGTCATAGAAATGAAATCTATAACCCCATTTGAAGAAATCTTGAATCTTTTCTTCTCCGATGTATCCAACAATATTATCGTCTTTGTCATAAATTTCTGCCAGGCGATTAAACTTAACTCCCCATCTTTTAATCTGCTTTTCACTACTTAAAATCTCTCCATCAACATTTTTAAATGTGAATTTATCTCCGGTAATATTGGCATATTTGCCAGTAATTGTGCCGATTTTTTTATCACCACAAGAAACATCGTAAGATGCTTTAAACGAAATTAATGCTTTATCAATTTTGATTTCGCTTGAATTTTCCAACAATTCCAATGTGTCGCTTGCCGATATCTTTTCAGTGTTTGTTTTATTTTCTACTGGCATGCAGGAAGATAATGTAATTACTATCATACTAATCAGTGTGAACTTTTTAATCATAATCTTCTCCTCCTTTTAATATCCATTAGATATCTTTTCGCATATTTCTCCTCTCAAATTATCATAAGCATTATTTTCATGATTTATTAATTCTCTTATTTTGAACATGTATTCTCTTGATATACATTTTTCGTCCCATTGATATATAACTTGGCGGTTTTTAAAAATTCTTCCGCGACAAAGCCATGAATAATATTCGCCATGATCCCAAAGTTCAAAACCTATGCCATTTATGTTTGCAATTCTTAAACCATAAAATTCTTCTTCTTCTCTTTCTATACTTTTGATTCCTAATTTGAGTGAATCATATAATATTTCACTCAATTTTAAATCAATTTTATAAGCTAAACTAAAACATTGCAGCTTAAACGCATAATAAATCTCTTTAAAAAATCTTAGCATTTCACTCTCCTCCCCTAAAGTAATTTCTCTCAATTTGCTTTTTACTTTCCGCATTATATCCGTTTTGCAACAAAAATTCCTTTACATGCCTAACTGTAGTCGTACTTTGCAAATTGTAAACTTTTGCAACGCCGTTTTCAATTTCTGCTACAAGTGTATTGTAGCTGTATAATTTCAATCCGCTTTTTGCTGTTTCAACCTCGGCCTTATTACAAAACGACTTCATGCTATCATATTTTGTTTGTAGATATGTTCTCATAATTATTTCCTCCTTTTAAAATATTGTAATATACATTTTGTCAAAAGTCAATTATTTTATTGCATCATAAACTTCTGCAATAGAATCTTCTAATTTTTGAAGAGATATTAAAAATTCTGCAAACCTGTCATAACTTATAAACGGATTACATCTCACTATCTCCCGATTATTACTTTCATTCATATAATCCCTTATAACGTCAATTGAATTTTGAACATTGATAATTCTAGCTAATTCTCCAAGCATTTTAAATCCTCCTTTTTAACTCCAAAATATTTTTTGTCCGCAATGTGGACACATCTCAAGAAATTTTGGATGAGAATAATATCCATCTCCTTCAGACTGACTTAATTCCTCTTTACAATTTGGACAATATGTTGGACTCCATTTTTCAATTTTAATTTCTTGTGGTATTTGAAATTTTATTGCTTTCAAACAAACTGCATTATATTCGGATGGCTTATTTGGTATTTGTTGTGTAAATATTATTTTGCTTCCATATTCAAAAGCTTCTTTGTAATCCATGTTATCACCCTCCTCATAGTGGAATCCAACATCTGCAATCATCGCAGATATCATAAAACTCTCCCAAAATATAATTGACTTCATCTTCTGCTAAACAAGCATCATATCCGTCCAAGCTTCCAAGCAAATCCATTTCATCAATTAGATTTTCAATCTGCCTCATATAATTATTCTTATCAACTATTTCAAGTTGATTTAATAATTCAGCACAACACAATTTCACCTGTTTAAGAGTGCTGACACATGACTTCACGTCATTTCCTCCGCAGTCTATAATTTCCCTTAGTTTCACACCTTCATTTTCTAGTCGGTATTTCCAAGGTCTTCTCATTTTAAATCCTCCTAACTATTTTTTATAAAATCCAAAATAAATTTTTCGCATTCACCTTCGCTTCCAGCAATTAGCTGGCTTGCCTGAAAAATTCCATTATGTTCAAAGATACATTCTGCAATTATCTGATTAGATTCATTTTCGCATGCACCATCCCCATATCCAAACTCGCTTAAAATTTCATCAAGTTCATTAAGATAATCCGTTATGCAAATTACATCTGTATACACTTCATATTCATCTGTTTCAGGATTAATCAATCCCATTTCAATTAAATGATATGTGTCATCTGAAATGCATTTGACATGTTGAAAACTGTCATCATCTGTTAGAATCCATTCATAATTCATAATATGATCTCCTCTCTATTCCTTAACAAAAACAAAATAATCTCTAAAGCTGGAATGGTTATAAATTATGTCTGAGCACATATAAAAATAATTGAAAAGTTCAACACTATTAATTTCATAATCAGACATTGTGACATCAATTATAAATGGCATTCCACCACCATAATAATTTATAATTACCATTATAGCATCAAACATTGCAATGCATTTGACACCATAAGCGTTGAATGTCTCACCCGATTCTTCACCATAATTCTCATAAAAATCAAATGTATCACCCACATTCATCTTCTCAATTCTACCCACAAACTCTTTGTAATTTAACTTTTTCATTTTAAATCCTCCATTCTTTTTATATGTAAAGAGCGGATATCCCGCTCTCGCCCAGCTTATACTTCATCAAGCTTTAAGCTTACCAATCTGCGCCGATAATACGATTTGCAATTTGTAGTTAGAATATCCATAAATTCCATCTTTTGAATATCTTCTGTCGAATTGTTTTTGGCAATCTTTACACAGTTGTTTACAAATTCCAAAATCGCTATGAATGTGTCTAAGTTTAGTGTACCTCTGAACATCCGGAATTCAATCGTGTTCTTGTTTGCTAAATTGATTGCATAATAGTGAGCTTCATGGCTATCTGTCTTGTTGTATTTCGCCACAAAGTCATTACACTCACAATCAATCTTCTTAGTGTATCTATCCATTCTGTACTTATCTCTTCTTGAAAATATGACAATCTCATCCCAAAACTTTTCAATCAGAAATACTAATCGAGCGCAATACAAATCGTCATTCTCTTCATAATAATCTCTGTTAAAATGAACATGAATACCACACGTCCTTGCATTATGTGAGCGATATCCCATTTCAATTAGCCTTTTGAAAAGCTTTCCATACATTTCACTTTGATTTTTGTGATATTTTATTGTTGCTGGCTGAGTTATAATTTCAAAACCATCATCAATACTTCCATCATGGGAACAGTAGGCAAATATAGAATCTTCATCTATGCCTTGATTTAGTAAGGGCATAATCTTTTCAACAGAACTATCCCATTCACCTCCAACGCCAACTTCAAGCTCCACTCCTAGGAATAGTTGCTTTTGATTTTTGTTTTGAGCAACGCCATAGAATTCCAATTCCGGATACCACCTATGATATGGTAAAATATAATTCCTTTTTCTACAGTTTTCGCACAGGTTTTCGGTGCTCTCGTATTTCTTTACGAATGTATGACTACATCTTTGACAACGTGCTAATCTTGTTTCTGGAATTTCGAAATCACCTAACTCGCTTACTGTAAACATTGACCGGCTCCAAGACCACTCACCATCATCTTCGCATATTCTATACCATCCATCATCCCAGTCTTGATGGTGGCTAATTGTCACAACCATTCCAGCATAGTCGAAGAATGTGCCATCTCCAATGCCACTGCATTGGCTTAAAGTTTCGTAATCATGAATTCTTACTTTAGTTCCTGGAGCTAAACTGTCAGATACGGGAATATCGGTACAAACCGCTCTTACTGCTCTACCCGCATCCATTCTATCGCCGACGGAGAAGTAATGTTGATTATAAAATGTGCGGGGATCTATATCTATAGATATACTGTCTAAGCTTCGTTGTTCTACAAACATATCATCAAATGGCATTTCAATTTCCTCCTTTTGTTTTATATAACTTCATTAACACAAATAACTTCCGCTTTTTCTTCATCAAATTCCAAATTCCTATTAACCGAAACTAGATGATATTTTGACAATTTTATTACGTCGCAATTGTTATAATCATACTTGTATACATTAAATTCTTTATCGAATAGATATATCCAATCGCCATCATACATTTCACCATCTTCATCTACAACCCAACCATCTCGGTCATCTAACCACATAAGGTATTCGTAATGTGGCTCGTTATCATCGGCCTTTTTTGGCCAATTATAACCTGACAAGTAGTCTGAATATTCCCAATTGGAATAATCCCATCTTTGATAATACGTTTTTGGCTTGTAGGAAGTATTGCTATAAATCATTCCATCTTCTTCTGTAATGAAGTCGCCAATTGTATATATTTTCCCATCATAATTTAGAAATGCCATTTTACTTTGAATCGCATTGTATATTAGCTTTTGGCAATTCTTATCTTTGTAGAATGTGGGCTTAATACACTTGATTGGATATAGTTGAGCAGCGATATATTCCATAGTATCAGAAATATTTTTCGATCTTGGATCAATGGGGATTATTCCGTTGTGCGCCACACCAATATTTGTTTTGAAATCCAACTTTTGTAATGCAGAAACACTCTCCATGATGGGAAATGGATGAGTATTTGAAGGGATATTTCCTCCATGCGTTCCAATTCTAAAATGCATTACCATTGGCGTTTCTGTCAAATCCAATCGACTTTCCAATTCTGAAATTGCTCTTTTGAATGATTTCAAAGTCATATATCCTTTTGATATGCAGACTTTATTTCCTTCACGCCACATCAATCCCGCTCCGTCGCTGTTGTTATACCACATTTGCTCTATGATTCCAATCTCTGGAAGACTTACACCTTTATTCTTCGCTGCAATTATACACATAATAATCATTCTCCTTTTTTTTTAATTAAGATCCTTCGACTTGTTATAAGCGTTTAATTCTTCATATTCCGAATTTCCAAAGATGTCATTCCACGTTGTCCCATCAATATCTTGCAAACTTACTCCCTTTGCAAATTCGCAAATCGTTTTTACAAATTGTAATATTGCAAAGAACGTATCTATTTTTAACGTTCCTCGGAATATCCTGAATTCAATTGTGTTGCGGTTTTGCAAATTAACTGCCATATATCTGTCTCCACGACAATTTTCATCTTTCATTTTGTAAATCAATTTTTCCGTTGTATCATCTGGCTCCAATATCAATTCAGATTTCTTTGCCCAATGAATCAAACTACTATAATTTCTTCTGCTAAAAGTTGTAATGTGAGTATCCCAAAACCTGTTTATCAATAAAATAGCTTTGGCTATATTTAAATCCTGCGTCTCAAGCGCTGTTCCAAAATATTTTCTACTTACATGAACATGAATTCCGCATGTCGTTGTGTCGTGGCTTCGAAATCCATACTCTATGCACTTTTTCATGATGGATTCCCAAGGAAGTTCAGTCATGTGGTATTCAATTGTTGCTGGATGAGATACGATTTCAAATCCGTTACTGATACTTCCATCCTCTTTCATATATACATCATCAGTAATTTCTTGTATTGCATCACAACAATCCATTATTCCATCACCTTTATCAACTTCCAATTCAATTCCCATATATAAATTGTCATCCATTTCTCCTAAGAAATTCGGATCTGGCTTATAACCATAATCGTGTAGGGAACGGTATTGTCTATCATTAAAACAACTTTCGCAGTAAGTACTATAGTCACCTCCACAAGCATCTTCACACAATATTACAGCATCACAATCATCACACCTTGTGTAAAGATCTGAACAGTTGACACAAATACAATCATCTCCAGTCACCCACATAAATGAATAAGAATACCATTCATCACACTCAGTACAGAAATAGTAATATGACTCTGCACAAGCCATACACACATGTTCTATATAACAGCTATTGGGATTTACAGTAGCCATATCATCATGATAATGAATACCGCCACAATGCTCACATGTAAAATAATCATCATCATAGCAGCTTTCACAAATATATCCATTACCATAAGAATAACCGTCACTTTTCTTATAAGTTTCTCCACAATCCTCACATATGAAATAATCTTCATAGCAATCGTCACAAAGATATCCATCTTCATAGGAGTGACCATCAACTTTATCGTAAATTGCTCCACAATCTAAACACACAAATTCATCTTCATTTGACATGATATCATTTCCCTCCATCAAAGTATATTTTCCATCATGATTTACTCGCCACACTTCTTTTTCATCCGGATCATAAACACCGGATTCTAATTCTACATTGAATCCTCGATTGTTTGCATGTATACCACACACATGTGGATTGTTAGTAACAATTCCAATGCGCCCATTACACCCTCTCGCTCCATCTCCCGCTTCAATTATCATTATTTTGTCTCCGATTCTAAACACTTTCATTTCTCCTTTCAATTATTATGTATCAACTCGCTTATTCCCAAAGCGTTATACATAGCATTTCTTATTTCGTTTTTACCATTCAATTTTCCTTGCTTATATCCCCGATACCAAATATCAATTTCCTCTTTAGTATATTCTTCTCCACGCTCATTCGGATAAAGCAAACCTATACGTTTTCCACTTTCATCAAAGATCTCCGTTATAATTGTATTATTTATATCCAAATTCTTTGTAGCATATACCCCACGCACACCTTTTATTTCGTATTGGAATTTTGAATAATCATATTTTGCTGGATATTTCAATTTGCATTTTTGATAATCGCTGTATTCTGATGATACTAAATCTTCAATAGCATCCCACAACTCAGGAATCATATTTACATAATGGCTAGTGCATTCCATAACTTCAAAAATACTTTCCTTTCGATATTTTTTAGAGTAATCATCAAAGATGCAATATATAAATTCCTCTGCCTTTTCCTTGTTGGTTTTGTTTCTCATTCTCCAAAAAGTCACACCAAGATTGTGTGAAAAATTTGTATGTGAATTTAAAAATACTCTTGTGCCGCACACATCACAAACTCTCATTTTATATTCCCCTCTCAATTTTTAATAATTTCTCTTTTTCCAATAACATTCTTTCATAACGTTCTTTTGCATCATTTAACATTACTAAAGCAAATTCCAATCCTTCATCAATGACACAATCATCACCTTCTCTTGTGAAGAACGTAATTGGCAATCCACAATGATTACCTCTCATGTAATTACAATCTTTACCTACGCATTTCATATTATCCCCACTTTCTAATTATTTCCTCATAATGCTATCGTCCATTATTTTCGATTAACAATACGGCTCTCGTCCTCTTGATTTTGTTACATACTTCTTTTCAATTCTGCAAATCACATTCCCACCAATATATTTGCTGTAATTTGCATAGCAATCTTCATTTTTCTTTTCAAGCCAATAATCATCCCCAATTTCTTTAAGGATTTTCCGAGCCTCCTTCCTTGTTTTACACGGCACTGAGCGACATTCCTCACCAGTGTAATAATAACCACCTTCTGCTGGTTCATAAATCGGATATTCTTCAATAAGTGTTACGTTGTAATATTTACTTCTCATCTTTTTATTCCTCCTTTTTAATTTTAAATGCTTTATTGAATACCAAAATCAAATCGGTTTTGGTATTCTAAAAACATTCATTTAGTATTCATCACTCAAAAACCATAGCACACCAAAAACACAACTACCAACTAAACTCAAAATTCCCCAATATATATTGGGATAAATTTCAATTCCATCTGGTGAAAATATTTTCAATCCAATCCATAGCATTCCAAAAGCTGCAAAGATAATAAACATTGTGGCATTTGTTTGCTTCATGATATTAGTTTTCCTTTCATATGCATTGTTTTGCATAAAGTTTCCACCGTTCTCCAAAATTACCATCATTCAAACAATATAGTGAAACATTGTTGTATTTATTTAGTTGTATAGCATTGCTATATGCTTCATATGCCCATTCATAAGCAGATTTAAAACTGTGAGCAAAGTAAAAAGTTTCAAAACCATCTCGTATAAGTTTATATTCTTGCTTCATGATATTAATTCTCCCTTTCATATGCATTGTCTATATAATACATGAATTTGCGAATATGACACTTATCACATATTGTATCGTCATTTAATGTATCTTCAGAACAACGCATACAATAATCGCCAATTGCATCGTCAATAATTTCAAATTCATACTCTGTCATTCTAATTCCTCCTCATGTTTTTATTCAATCACTTCATGACAATACTCTCCCCAATTCCCATCTTGTGCCATAGTTGTTTCAGAAAACTCATCTTCGCTATAAACGAATGCACAATTCATAGTTCCTTTATGCCTATCGGGAAAACGTGTTCTGAATTTCTCACATGCTTCCCCTCGACTATTTGCAACAACTTCCACCCATCCTCCTTGATATGGGAATTGCTTATCAGTTCCAAATGTAAAATAGAATTTCATTCTAATTCCTCCTCTTTAATACCATTTTTAAGTTCATTCTTCAAATCAATTAATTCTTGAAATAAATTCAAGTTTGTATCTAAAAATTCGCATAATTGTGTATATTTGCAATCTGTCCTTACTATTTTGTGAGCAATCGACGTTAAGCGATTTCCATATTCTTTGTCGAGGTATCTTCTTGCCTCTTTTTCGGAATCAAAATGCTTTCCGTCACCTGTTGCTATTTTTATGACTCTATGCATAATTATACAACTCCCTCTATTTTCTCACGCTTTTTTACAATTCTGACTGGATAACTTATGTTTTCATGATAGCATTTTAGTTGACTCTTTGCATCTTTCCAAGTTTCCTCTACCGTTTCACAATCCCATCCATAGCCATAATTACACTGAATTTCATAAACGTCCTTCGTTTTTCTTTTATACATATTAACACCCTCCATATATCAATCTAATCTCTTTAAAATCGGTAGGTATTTTTGAAATGTCAATTGTGTATATGTTCTCATATCTGTCACCTTCTGAATAATGAACATAATCTTGGTTTCCAATGTAAATAGCAACCCCATTTACGTTTATATCAATGTCATATTCATCATACACTCCAAAATACTCTAAAATTTCGTTTGGAATTCTTATATCAAGTTTCCGCATATTCTTCACGACTTCAATCATAGCTTGATATTTTTCATCTGCCGGTTTTACTCCTTCTACTCTACCAAATACACTAAAACTCATTTTCATTTCCTCCTTCATCTTATTATGCCTAATGATGCATATAGGCAATTAAAAAACCATATCCTAGTAACAACACAAATTATCATAAGAATTAACAACAAAAACACAAACTTCTTTGTGTCAAAGCTTGTCACCGGCTTGCATATGTTTGGATTTTTATCTCTTTTCATTTTACTTTTCACGCTTTTAATAAATACTTGCCAAGCGTTTGGTAAATTACTTTTAAATTTGATTTCTTTGTCGGTAAATATAATTTTTGGATTTTCAAATTTCGATTCCATTAATATGCTATTGATCAACATTTCAGAGCTGGCATATAATGGCAAATTGCTAACCAAATCAACTTGTGATTTGCCGTTTTTATAAATTTCGTAGAAACCGTTTGAGCGTTTCACAACATATATTGTGTCTCTCATTTCATTCTCCTTTCGCTCCCCAATATGCACCTTCAAAATCCTTTTCGCTTGGTATGTATTCGGGATAAAATTTTCTTATATGCATAACTCCAAGATGTCTATTGACATCCAAAGGCTCTTTTGAAACTATCAAATCTGTATTTACATTTCGTCCAACTCCATCTTTTGAATAGCAGTTTTTGAAATATCCAAGGCAACGGCATATCCAATCTTGAACGGCTTCGGATTCCAACTCTGGCTTTATCCATTGATCTAAAACTGCTTTTGCCTTTGCTTTTACAGAGTCTAATAGCCAATCGCATTCTACCGCCGATGACAAACTCATTGAAAACGCACCACCAAAATAGTCAGGCCCAAATTGTTTGACACTATAAAAGTGTTCTGGATGTTCTGGAGGATTTAAAAATCCACCCATTCCAGAATTTACAATTCTACCATTAGTTTTGTCTTCCATTTTCATTTCCTCCTTTAGTATTCACAAGCCAAATCATATTTCGCTTCCATTAAGTCAATTATCCTTTTTTGCAATATGACAAGATCCTCAAAATCCATATGCATTAACTTTGCCTCAAAAGCTGCATCTTCAATATTGATTGAGTTTATTTTTCTAGTCAAACTTTCTAAATCATTTTTCAATTCGTCTAAATTATCCATTTTGTTACCTCCTTATAATATTTTGATTGTTGATTATATTTTCTTTTTCCGACAACATTCTTTCATAACGTTCTTTTACACTATTCAATTCCAGCAAAGAAAGTTCTATTTCTTTGTCAATCACGCAATTGTCTCCTTCTTGAGTGGGGAACGCCCACGGCAACCCGCAAAAATTTCCGCTATTGCATTTGTTGTAAACACAATTTCTACCTATGCATTTCATTTTGTTACCTCCTCATATTAATAAGTTGATTTGCAAAATCTGTATTCATCTTCTGTCAAATTCATATCTTCCAAGGTGTAAAACTCGTCTGAGCTTGACCATCCTGCCGATTGGACTAAATTATAAGACAAGTTTTCACTTATTCTTTTATCAAGTTTTTCTTTCAACTCGTCTTTATGATATAGCCATGCTTTATTGCGAGCAACTTCCAATTCCAATTCGGCGATTCGTTTTCTCATTTGCTTATTTTCAAATATGATATCGCCCATACCTAAAATTGTGTCTTCGATTTCGCTTCTCGTAAGATAGCCCATGCTTTACTCCTTCCCATTCTCCCACAATTCTTATTCTGTGATTTCCTTTATGCGTATTATTGTAAGCCTTCCACCACAATCATCATAAACGTCCTCGATTGCCCAATGAAAAGTGTCACTTGTTCCATCAAGAGATGCGATTTGTATTTTTGAATCCATTTTGTATTTTTCAAGCCACTGAATTAACTCCTTCAATGTCATACTCTACTCCTCCTTAATTTTATCGTCTCATTCTTCTTTTAGCGCTGCCTACCATTAGGCTGGCTCTTATCATATTGATAATCGAAACGCCGAGTAAAAGTCCTGCAACTCCGAATACACTTCGCATTATCCATAAGTCAACAATCAATATTCCATTTGCGTTGACTATATGCAATCCGATTCCAATTAAAAACATTACTATCGCCATAACCATTTTAAACCCTCCTTTAATTATTCTAAAAATTCACCAAAACTATAACTAACTTCGTTTTCGTGTAACGATTCTGTCATATCATTAATGTACTCTTGACAACCAATGTGATTTATAATATCAGCAAGGTATTGTATTGTTGCCATTAATTGGCTTTCACGTTCTGTTTTTACATTCTCAAAAGATATGTTAATACTCATTTTAAATCCTCCTCAATTTATACTCACAACTTCGTTTCCGATTAACTCCAAGTTACAAGCGTCCAAATCGAATTCCAATTCAGATTTAGTTTCCCAACTCCAATTTCCGTTTATTGACGTTCTGGAATTTCCAAAGAACGCCCAATAGCAGGATAATAACAGATCGTATCGTATAGTCATTTTACTTCCTCCTTGTGATATGCTCAATGCATCGCAAAATAATAGATAAAATCAAACTTAAAATAATTGGAATACCAACCAGCATAATCACATTAACACTTTGGAATATTGCAAGATATAAAACTAAAAAAAGTGTAATCATGATTAGTATAAACACTTTACTTCCTCCGTTTCAACATGAAAATTTGTTTCCCTTTCCCATATTTCATTGCCAAATATGTCTTCGGCTTCCATATATACATAACCCTCATCAATTAAACAGTTTATGTCATCTATTGACGGATCACACACATGCAATGTTTCTGTTTTTCCTGCTATTTTCATTTCAATTTACCTCCTCAATATATAATTCCCCACAATGCAACAAATTCAAGCCGTGATTTCCCGTAAAAGTATATTCATCCTCGCCGTATTCAGCCGCTTCCTCATTCGTAATGAAATATCCCATCTGATTTTCACTTTCAAATTTATCAACTAGTCTGTCAAGCGCGTCCTGCTCACATTCCCAATCTTCAACTTGAATTACTTCTTCATGAGGCCACACTAATCCCGTTCCAATTGTTATTTTATAACTTTTCATTTAAACTCCTCCATTCACTATGTATATCAGAACAGCAGTGATATACAGAAACCAAAGAAAATAATTGTTGAATCTTGAAAACGTGAAACCCTCACTCATTCCTGTCAAGGTTACAAATGTGTATATTACCAAACAGATTGCACATGCTGTCAATGCCAAACTCATTTTCGTTCCTCCTTTACAAATTGTTTTTCCAACATTCGGCGTATTTGGTTTTGTATTTTAGAACCTTTTCCTTCAGCTGCTCGATTTCCTTTTCTTGATCTTGAATTGTTTTAATTGCGTTTACAATTGCATAGAAGCTAGACAAATCTGAATCCCCATGAAGCCTTAAATCTTTCAACTCTTGTATCAATTTGTCATTCATTTTCATTCTCCTTTCAATTCTTCAAAATAGAATTCGCAATACCTTGCAAACAATATTGACATTCCATATCCGATTAGCATTCCGGACACAATCATCCACATAGGCATTATTTGTGCCTTAAATTGACGTAGGACGAATATAAACTCGCAAGTCGATACAGCACTCAACAACAAACTTAAAAGCCCTAGAGTGGCAAATAATAGCATTCCAAGGCATGGTTTGATTTTGGCTTTTAGCGCCGCTTTGCGCTTATGATTTTTGATTTGCAAATATAGATTCATCTCGTTGTCCTCCATAATTTAAATTCGCTGTGTGTCAAATTCTTAAAACAGAATTCGTTTTCGGCGTTCTCGCAATACCCATTATCGCATTTCACGATATGGCATTGCAATTCGTCTTGATTTTTGCTTGCTTCGTTTCGGCTTTTAAAAAGGTTATTAAGACAATTTTCGCATTTCAACATAAAAACTCCCTTCTGCTTTATCAACATATGCATGACTTATGAAATGTTTTTCGTTTTCAATCTCACAATACAAATCAGATAGAGATGTGTTTTCTATTTCCTTATCCGATTTTAGTCCACAAGTTTCTATCATGTAATTAATTACGTCAATTGCTTTTAGAAATCCGTTTTGAATTTCATGTTCAAATGCATTTTTGATTTCGATTGTCATTTTTATTCCTCCGTTTCATAATCAAATAGCATAAATTCATATGCCTTTGCCTTGCTCCATGTCCGGTATGACCGGATCAATTCGTTTTCCGGAAAGCTAAACACCGCTACAATATACCTTGTAAACATCAAAAACTTTTGCTCATATATTTTAACGTTACGAGAGCATTCCGTAAAATCAGTAAATTCATAATTCAAATTCCTAACGCCTCCATTCTACAATTGATTTGGAAAATCAATTCTGCAATGTAATCATACATCCGTTTGTAGCTTTGCTTTAAGCTTTTAGGCGTGTTTGAGTTTATGTAATTTTTGCAGATAAACGCCTTGTCCTCTAACTCAATTTTCTTCCAATATAAATCTCCTTTTTCGATTTCCGTTACATTAATTATTTCCAAGCTCATTTTAGCTCCTCCTTTATAACCACGCTATTGGCATATTGACATTTCTAAACCACGCAGTTTGTGTTTTGTGCCACTTCACACTATTCTCATACATGTCAATCAGCACTCTGTTGCTTTCCGATTGTGAATTACGTTTTGCGATTTGCAATCTTCGCTCGTTTAGCTTCCGCAAAACTCTATGCATTTTTACAAGATCGTCACGCCTATCAATTTCTAAACTCATTTTAGTTCCTCCTTTTTTTGTAAACTCATTGAAACCACAACGCCGAATCCTAATTTAACTTCAGAGCTGTGGCTTTATCAATTTACAAAATTAGCTGTTTGTTACTTTACAATATCGTTCCCATAATTGCTCGATTTTATATTCGTGTCTACCAATCTCCTTTAGCAACTCCTCCTTTTCGATTTCCATTTGCGTTTTCTCATTACGCTGCCAAGTCCAAGGGACTTCCTTATTTATATTTGCAACAACATCACAAGTGAATGGAGGATTGTATATTTTCATTACGTCCCATCTATCCGCACAATCACACTTTAATTCTTCATCAAACTGATGGATTCCCATATAGCTTGCACTATCGATATCAGCGAAACCAATGATGGTTTTGTCAGCATACATTAAAGGATCAAAATAAATCGCCCTACTTTCATCTCTATATTGTATCAAACAACCATTTCTTAATTTGTTTTTCAAATTCACTTTGCACACTCCTTTAATTTGTTATATTGTTTCTGTAATTCGGTAATCTTCTCTTGTAACTTCTCCATTTCAATTTCTTGTTGCGTCTTCTCTTCCCGTTCCCATGTCCATGGTATTTTATATCTATTACGAATAACTTCGCCTGTGTATTCGGGATTGTAGATTTTCATTATGTCGAAACATTTTCCACTTTCACATCTTAAATCATCATCAAATGCATCAATCATACAATGAGTGCCCATGTCAATATGAAGAAAACAAGCATTGCCATTATAATATTCATCATAAAACCGGGCAGAACTAAGATAAATTAATTTAGTTCCACTTCTGTCTTCCACCAAACAACCGTTGTATAATTCATCTTTTAAACTCATTTTGTAATCCTCCTAACTTGAATAATTTCGTCATCAAAAATATCATCCGTACCCATGTTGTCAAACACGATTATGACATGCTCACCGGTTTCAAAATCGGAATTGTCAATCGCCCAGCCGTTTCCATCCTCAGTATCCACGTATGTATACTCAGACAAACCCGATTCTGCGATTACACCTTGCATCACTTCGATTTGCGAAACTGGAATTACCCTCTCGCAAGCCATTACGTTCTGAGCCATTAAGATAGAAATTAAAATTGTTGCTAATGTCTTTTTCATTTTTTCATTCTCCTTTTTTTTAATATGCCCTATTGCCACCGCTTATACAAATAGCCTCTTTAATCCCGTTTGGACTAAAATCAAATGGGTGATCAGCTTGACAGCCATGCTTTTTGTCTTTTGTCTCTATGGATACAGAATCAGCAATTCCTCCACCTTCATCCATTTCAGAATAAATCATGATAGGCAAATCCCCATCATATTTTGAAAGTTCCTCAATTAAAGTCTTGACTGTTAAATATTTCTTTTCCATTTTCACTTCCTCCATTCAATAAAATAAAACTCCATCGTTAATCCTACTTAAAAACGTCTTCCATTCTTCCAATTCCAATTCTGATTCTTTGGATTTGATGTGCATCCTGTACTTATTCCAAAGCTGAATTGCTTCTTCAACGCTTTTGATTTTCATTTTCGTCCTCCTCCACCAACTCGTAATCTCTTTCATGTAACTGCGTACAATGTGTTTTGACACTTCCATTCTGCCACTGAATGGTAACACATTTAAGCCGGTTGTATGGCTGTTCAAATTCCACATCTAAAACCGTGTAATATTTGGCCCAATATGTGCAATAGTAGGTATGACCCTTTTTGTAAATACTATGCTTTGTAAGAGGAATTGCAAGCCAGCCTTTTTCTTTCAAAATCGGTTTTAGATTGTAATTTTTACATGTTTCGTAATTTATCATTTCCATTTCGTCCTCCTTATGAGAAATAAATTGTGTATTCGTTTTTCACATTATCCGGATTTGAATCTTTGTAAACCGAATAGCAGAAATACGAATTTTCAATTTCTTCACCTTCATAATACCATTCACAACGCTTGTTGTCATTGTAAATAGCTCCGGTACTTACGCCAATCGCATTCAATTCGGCATACATATTCTGTAATTCTTGAGGCAGAATCCATTTTGAATATTTTGCAGCAATGGAATTTGCTTTTTGTAAAAGCTTTTTAGTTGCTTTCATCGCAATCCTTCTCTCCGTTCCAATATTCTGCTGTGCCATATGTTGACATGTCTAATCTCTCTTTTGTCGTCGGCTCTCCAGCATGACGACAGTTTTTATCTTTGCAATTTTTGCAAATATTTTCATCAACCATTGTATTTCTTTTTACACAAGCGTTTACAATCATTTCCATTCCTCCTGACATCCCATAAACTTTTCAAACGTGCAACCTTTTGCGCAATCGCAATTGTCACACGGAATTGAAATTGGTTTCCGTTTTTGTTTTCGTTGCGGATTTTCAAACTCTCCGCAGAATTCAGTTGACCGATTTCGTTCAATTTCACGGTCAATATTTTGAATTTTCATTTTCATTTCCTCCATTCACATAAATCTACATTCTACAACTTCCGATTCATCATCGGAAATTTGCCTAACCAGCCGACAACCGATTAGATTATTGTTTTCGATAATCGCATAGGCGCGCCCTTCACGCATTGAGCAATTATTGCAATTAAAACCTTCGCACGAATTGCCAATGCAAAGGTGACTCCATGCAAGATTGCCATAAAATTTCATTCCATTTCTTAAATCGTCCATTATTGCATTTAAATTAATATTTTCCATTTTTATTTCCTCCATTCACTTCAATTCAATCAGCATTTCCAATTTCCCATCCGTCAATGGACACAATGAAAGCCCGTTCACGCTATTTGATAACGATTTTACAAAACCAAAATCGTTTTCCATCAAGTCCAAAAAATCAATTTTGTATTTGATTATCGGATTTGGAAACTCAATCAATTTTACAGTTTCGTTTTCAAATTGATAACCATTTTCTGTTAGAAATGCATCCACAATTCCCAAAACGGAATCTATTTTGGATTGATCCCGCCGATTCCATTTTGGAAATTCAAAAACTTTTCCAAGAATGACAATCACTTCCTTTCCTACTGGACTATTTGAGGATAATATTCCCCACTTTCACGATTAAAATGATATAGCGTTACAGCTATACCTTCACGACGGCACACATTTAACGCCGCCACTAATGCCACTGTCAATCCGGTGACATATAAATCAATTGACTTTCCAATTTCCATTTTAGAAATGGCTATGAACGCCGTTTCCTCAAGCCCACTCAAATCAAGCGGATTTACGGAATTTGGAAACAAATACTCAACAACGCCATCAATTTCGTGACGAGATTTGCAAAGTCCGATTTTCATTTTCGTTTTCCTCCCGTTTTTCAATTTTTAAATCCCATTTCAAAATGCAATTCCTATTACATTCTCAAATCAGATTTAAAAAATCCCGCAACCAGTGAAATAGTTGCGGGATTGAAAGGCCGATTACTCAGCCTTGAATTCCGTTCCAGTCACTATTGAGAACAGAATTCGCATCAATTGCTGCCGAAATGCGCCCTCTGTAGGCAATACGATTCCGGTTTTCGTTTTTCTGCTCCACGTCGAATAGTTATCATTCAACGTTTTTGCGTGTTTCGTAAGGACTTTGTACCGATTTTTCGTTTCGTCTTCCTTGCCGTCTTTACCTACATAAGGAGCAAACAAAATAGCATCCATTACAGCCTGAATGCACTTTGTTTTCCCTGCGATTGTTGAAAAATCGATTTTCAATTCCCTTGCTGGTTCTGTGATTTTAAATGTCTCATACTTGTCAGAGAGGGACTTGATTTCTGAACTTCCCTTCCGCTCCTCAAAAAGAGCGTGATTCAGCGCTTCTACCCAATAAACCCAACTTGGGTTATTAAATATTTTTGTATCTCTGTTAATTTTCTTCGCTCTTGCATTTAAGTCATGCAAGTCGATGATTACCATTTTTTCAACAAAATCGACCATTCCGGTCTTTTTGTTAGGTTTGCAACCATAAGCCACAAGCGATCCTAATGTAATCGCCTTTAATGTCGGGTTTTTGCTTTCTGGATCTGTCTGACACTCGATTAGAATGTCATCATACTGCATACCAATAATTTTCTCATTGAAAACCTTTAACGCTTCATCTAAAATTGCCTTAGTTTTTGCAATTTCAGATGCCTTATCATCGCCCAGCGCATTCTCATAGGCTATTCTGGCCTCATTTGTTGTTAAGAATTCTTGGATGCTCTCAAATTTCTTATTCATGTTGTTCCCCTTTCATATGTATGCCATTTTGAGGATCAATGGCCAAACCCTAAACCGCATTTGCGTTTGAACGCCACGCCTGACAAGCCGATGCGGTAAGTTATTCAGGCTTTTCTTCTCTGAATCTCAGAAAAAATCCTGTTTGCATCCATTTCCATGGACACGTCAGCAAGATCCCAGCCGTTGACAAATATTTCGTCAAAAGCTGCCTGTAATTCTACCAATGTACATTCTTTTAAATTATTTTTCATTTTTATTTCCTCCTATTTTTTAATGAAGCCGCATTTGAATTTGAATTCTACACCTAAAAAGCTGATGCGGCATTTTAAAGCCTTGCGTCTCATAACCACAAGGCCGGTTTTTTCATCATTTTCGGCAATTCTTTGCACGCTCCTGTAAAACTTCATTCAGTAACCAATTTCCGTACAATCCCACTCGTAGAACGGGACTGTAATTCCGTCAGCTGCCCACATGGCCACACTCGTAGAACGTAGCCAATTTATAGGTAGAATTCCGTTTTGCATTTACAGGCAAATTCTTGCCTAGCACATTTTTGGCGCAAGGTTAAGTATTATGCTTTACTGTGAGGGCATTCACAAGCCTACATTGCGTTTAATCCGCAACCACTCACCGCCGTGAAACTGTAGTTTGCAAACATCGGATTTTGTAGGACAATCCGTAAACCTGACCACGTTTTAAGCAAACGTCTAAACTGTTGCGACGTGTCCCACAACTGACCCGACTGAAAAGCCGCCGGAGAAGTAAGAGCAAAAAAGCCTCTCACTAAATAAGCAACGGCAAAAGCCAAACTACTACAAGGCAAAAACTTTTTTGAAAGTTTTTTGGTGAAAAAAAAGTAGCGTGTGGCGTGTGCCACAAGGCGTGTGTGAAAGCCCTGCACAATATAAGCAACGGCAAAAGCCAAACTACTACAAGGATTTAAAATAATTTTGCACAAAAAAATTCCCCATTGCAGGGGAATTGTTGTTTATTTCGTCCGGTACTTGCTCACAACGTCATAGTTGTAAGCATAGCCTTCTCCACATTGGAGGTTGGCTATTTTGGTACGGATTCGATTGACTACCGTATTGATGGTAGTCATCTTTTTCTTGAGCAAGTCAGCTATTTCAACCTGCTTGAGGCCGTCTTGGAGCATATCAAAGATAACCTTTTCCTGCGGTGAGAGGTTTTTACACATGTATAACCTCTCTAAGTCCATTGAGCTATCCCGCTCAATGTCGTAAGAGCTTGCGTCTAGTCCAGCGCCGTCAATAACAGCGTCAAGGCTGACAAGCTCTATTGCGTATGAGCTTGTCACAGCTACTTGACGGGTTTCAAATGTTTCAATCCCCGTCAACTCCCCGCTGATTGCATTATATACGTGACAGTCAGCATCACGCACAACGGCGTAATTTGATACTGTCTTACGTCCACGCCCTGTCTTTTGAGCGTGAATAGATTTGTTGATTTGTGTCAATGTCCAGCTAAAAGGCGTGTGGTACGCCTCCTGACCATTCTTGTTAGTGTACTGCCGATACGGCATGTCGTAATACTCACACGCCAAGAAACTGTCAAGCGCAAGATTGCTTGCTTGCGCCGTCTCGACTATAGCTAATGCAGCCACGCCCAACAAGTCCGATGATACACCCATAGTATCATCAAACCTGTCTGACATGTACAAGTTGAGCATGACAGACTCGACTTGCTTGTCGCCCGTTTTGGCGTGTATCGTACGACATGCTACATATACAGCTTGCTTTGCCTTGCTGACAATCAAGCTGTCGGTGCTTGTTGCCTGTAACGCTTCAACCTCCGCTGTCAGCTTTGCAAGCCTGTCAAGCGTGGACTTGACAACCCTGTGGTCAGGCTGTGGCCGCTTGTTTTCGGCCATGATATTGCGCTTGCAAGTCTCTATGGACTTGTTCAATTTGTCTAAATAATTAGCCTTTTTCATGGTTGTATCTCCTTTATGTATGGCATCATTGGCCGTGCCGTTGCCCTAACAATTAACTGTTAGGATGTTATTATCTCACATATGTAAGCAACGACACAAGCAAAAACACGACAAAAACAAGCCGCATAGAAAATATAGCAATGTGCACAATAAAACAGCATGCCGCTAGTGCAATATGACACAAACATATGTTACAGCCGTCGCCGTTAAGCGCCGTATGCCGCCGTATGGTCACAGGATGCACGTAGAGCGACGATAGATGTCGTTGGTACATTGTATCAAGCAGCGCCCTAAAACGATTGTGGCAGCATATAACGATAAAATAGCCGCCGTTAAAGCGTAAATTGTACAGATTGACGGGATGAATTGTCGGAATATTCGCCGTAATTAAATAAATGCCGCTGGATCACGAATAACGCAGTATTGATAACTGTATTGGATAGTTTGAAGGATAATTGTTTGAAAATTTGGTGTAGTTTGAATGAATTGAAAAGGATGAATGGATAAATATAAATGAAAAGGGTGAATAATGGGAAGAAATTGAAGTGAATGAGTAGAAAGAATGGATTGAATGATGGGAATAGAGGGAATGAAGGGAATAAATGATGTATTGTAAGGCTTCAAAAGCAGCCCATCGGAGAAAAGGAGGCTAGGGCCGAACATGTGGGCATAGCACGACACAACGTTGCGACGATATGCACGTGACAAGCGGATGCACGACACGCCCACACGTCGCAAGCCGTCATAAACTGGTTACAAAAATCACGTAAATCATACCGGTTTGCGCACCGGCGGGTGCGTTCGCATATCCCATGGCAGGTTGGCAAGACCAAAGCCCTCCAGTCCATATTTCTCGACACTCTCAACCAATTCCGATTCCGAATCACCTATATCGGCCTTTACATCGATATCACATCCCCATTCTCTCCTCCACAATCAAAAAATCTCCCCATTCTCAAACTTTCCTCACAAAAATCAACTTTCCCTCATTATTCCTACACTTTTTCACAATTAACCAAACAATTTCCCAATATTTCCAATCTTACACTCAGCTCACAGCCTAACTTTGAGCCGAAACGGAGCCAAGCGATTGATTGTTCAATGGGCGAGCGATTAAGCTTAGATGTAGCGGAACGTTGGTGACATGCGGATTTGAGCGACATCGGGTCGAAGCACCTATATTATATTTGAAACATTCGATAAACGAAATGCCTCTAACCGGCACATTTCTGTTTAGCCACTTACTGGGCGGGGGATACCTTTACATAGCTATAAACATGAGTGGCAAAAGACATACATGTCTACTGGAAAAAGATCTTTTAGCTTAACCGAGAGTTAAGCGGGGTGTGGGGTATCCCCACGGTCTTGACCTTTGAAGCTGAAACGGTTACAATGCTTGAGTGTATAGCTGAACCGTCCATCATTTCCTTTTTTTTTGTTACAGGCAATCTTCTTCTGGTTGGCTGACCGGAAGTTACTGGCTGTTATAGTTTTAAGGTCAAAACCTTTCTTTTTTTTATTTTTTAAAGGAACGAATGTCGAATTGTGTGTCAAATGCCACACGTAACGGCTGGGGAATGTCGTTGTCTGATCGTTTCAAATATAATAGGAGATGTAACCGAAATGTAATTGACAACGGAATTTTTATGTGATATACTTGGATTATAAAAATGTGGATTTAGATGATTAAAATTACACGTAAACCGTGACAGGCTCGCGTAAAAACGGAAAGTTGGCACCATATAAGTTATCGGTCAAAATTGTAAAATATTTTGGAACTTTTATAATATATTTCCTTATAGGCAAGGGCTTACAAATGGCTTAAAACTGACATAAAATTTCAATTTTGGAACTTTTGTATTTTTCAAGTAAATTGACAACGTGATTAAATCGACATTTAAAAATTGGTATTGGAACTTATTTCTTAAAAAAAGTTCCGAATAGAAATGGAGGGTATGAATCATAGAGATAAAAATTGTAGATGCGTTAATGGGCATGGGTAAAACGTCCGCATTGATAAATTATATAAATCAGTGCGATGATGATATTAAATTTTTGTACATCACACCATATTTGACCGAGGTTGAAAGGATAATACAAAAGTGTCCAAGTAAAAAATTTAGACAACCAGATGCATTTGGAAAGAGCGAAACAAAGAAAACGAATGGATCTAAAATCCGAGGAATTAAATATTTATTTGAAAGAGGAGTAAATATAGTTTCAACTCATTCTTTATTCAGATCGTTTGACCAAGAAATAATTGAATTAGCTTATAATAATAATTATGTACTTGTGATGGATGAGGTGGCTGATGTTATACAGCCATTAGATATAAGCAAAGATGATTTGGATACATTATTAGAAAAATATACAGAAATAGTTGATGGACATTTATTGAAGTGGACAGCGAGCACGTATGAGGGCGAATTCGAGAAATATAAAAGATTATGTGAATTAGAATGTATTGGTATATATGATAACGTTGCAATCCTTTGGTTATTTCCAATATCTACTTTTAAAGCTTTTAAAGAAATATATATATTAACTTATTTATTTAAGGCACAGACACAAAAATATTATTTTGATTTATATAATATTAAATATGATTATTTGTACATTACGGGAGATAATGTTGAAAATTATAATTTAACAAGTGATGTAATAGAGTACAATTATCAAAATTATGATAAATTAATTAATATATGTGATATAGAAAAATTAAATCAAATAGGAGATTTAGAAACATCACTTTCGGTTAGCTGGTATTATAGGAATAAAGAAAACAGATTAATGCAAGTGCTTAAAAATAATACTGCTAATTTTTTTAAACATTATACTAAAACTAAAACGCAACTAAATTTATGGACTACATTTAAGGATTATCAACCACTGATCAGTGGTAAAGGTTACACAAAGGGGTTTCTATCTTCTAATATGAGGGCAACAAATGAATACAAAGACAGAATTGCAATTGCTTATTTGGTTAACAAGTTTTTTAACCCACATATTAAAAACTTTTTTATTATGAATGGCGTTGAGGTAGATGAAGAGTCTTATGCTTTAAGCGAAATGATACAATTCATATGGAGGTCGGCAATAAGGGAGGGTAACGAAATATGGTTGTATATTCCAAGCAGCAGAATGAGAAATATTTTAAAAAGATGGATTGAAAATATTAAATCGGAAAGCGAGATGAAACAAAATGAAATTTAAACACCTACTAGACAAATATGAAAGCGCAAAAGCAGAAATTTTTGCATACTTTGGCATAAAGGAGGATCATCGGGTGCAACTGTATATTGACACAAGCTATATTGACATGTATTGGTTTGTATACAACAATTGTTTGTATTGGGCTGATAGCAAAGCAGATTTTGAATCGGGGGATTATTACTGTACAGACGTTACAGTTGATGACTCAGTTTACAACACCTGGGAAGCGGATGGTTATGCAGCGGTGCAAATTGGATGTGGAGAACATCAAGATGCAAGTCTACTCATTTTGAAGTTGGACAAAAAACTATCTTGTGCGGAGGTGTGGGGAGACGAGGAGGGATCGGAATGAATTTACTAGACAAGTGTGAAAACTTGGTGACAAAAACTCTTGAATGCTTTATCGTAGACGAAGTTAAATTGATGATTGTTTTGATAGGTATAATCATAATAACTTCTGTGCGAGTAGCTTTGATGATGGAGGGTTAAATATGTTAACCGCAAAGGAATATCGCCAGAGGACGATTGATGAATTGGCAGATGCCGAAAAGTGGATAGCGGAAACGTGTAGCGGCTATGAAGAAATTATTATTTGCTCAGACCATTATCCTTTTGGTACGGACGCTCCAGTATGTTTGTGGATGAAGCCGGAGCAAAACATGTATAAAGCCTATTGCGCAGATTGGGATTTGTTTGAGACTGATTGTCTCCCCAACAAGTTTTTAACCAACGAATATTTAGCGAATGCTTCTGACAAGTTTTTTATTCAAAAAGCTAAGGGTAAATATGGATGGAATTCCGCAGAGGTTGAACCATTTGGCTTTGTAGAAAAAATGTTTAAGAACGAGCGAGATGTTTATGAAAGAAATTCCTTGCATGATTTGTTGCACAGTGCATTTTCATATGTCATAGATGAATATAGCCATGAAGAATATTTGAATATTTGCGAAGAATGCGGAAAAGATATCGAGGAGCGCAGAGCTGAATATGCGGTTACGGATTTTAGTCGTATTGAAAGTGACTGCGGGTATTGCGGAGGGTTGTACCTAAATCTTTATCTTGTTGCTAGGCGATAGGAGGAATTTTTATGAGAGAAAATTTAAACAAGCTTATTGAGCACTTAAAAAATACCACCTACTCATTTGGTGAGCATTATCAGGCTGAGAATGATTATGATTTAGTGCTGCGTATTTTGCGCAATATTGATAAAACGGATGATGAAATATGTAAAATTTTAGCGGACTATGGATGTCCACCAGCACCAGACGCTCGATGCAATTCAATTTTAGGATTGCCGGTTACTTGTGCGCAATGTTGGAAAGCGTTTTTGAGCGCAGATGGGGAGGATGAGTAATGAATAAAGAACTGGAGCAAGAAATGCTTAAATATTTCAAAAGAAAGAACGCTCAAGCAATTAGCATGGATCAAGCAGAGAAATTGATAAAAAAAATGTCCGAAAACCCTGCCAAAGGAATTTCTTCACCACAAATAAGGAGGGGTGACAAGTGAAAGTTAAAACAAATTTTTCACCACAGGTAGATGAATTAATAAAAGAGTCGTTAGGAGGTAAAAATGTTATTCTTAATTGAATCCAAAGTAGTTGAAGGAGTAAGATTGCCAGCACAAGATTTCGGATATGCAACAATTGAAGCTATCGAGTATCGTAAATGGCTCAATCAAAATAATCATTGGTTTATATTTGCAAAAGATGATTATTTGGAATGCTATGAAAAATATGTTCCCGACTACAGATATGAAACAATTCCCGTTGGAAGCGTTAAATTTTGCTTAGATTATTACCGGATGCTTGGTATTGACAATATTAAGCCATTAAACATTCCAGAAGAATTATTCGAATTTGTAAGAAGAGGTTGTTTTGTGGAAGATGATGTTAATGATTTTATTGGTGACGATTTTTTTAAAGGTACTTACTTTATAAAATCGGCCACTAAGATTAAGGCAGAAGTCAATGGAGCGTATTTTATTCCTGATAAAACGCTTGAATTTCCAGAAGACAGATATTTTATAAGCAAGTGGAATCATGATATTATTTCAGAATGGCGCTGCTTTGTGTATGATGGCGAAATTTTAGGAATAAAAAACTATCTCGGCAATGAGTGGGTAATGCCAGATAAAGGCTATGTGCAAAGAATTGTTGACACTTACGAGAAGCGGGCGTATACTTTAGATATCATGGTTGATTGGAATGGAGCAAGCGATATTGTTGAGTTACATGATTTCTTTGCTTGTGGGCTGTATGGCTTCAATCATCCTAAGCTGCTCGATATGATGATTGCTGGGCATAAAGAAGTGTTGGGAGGGCATGGCAAAAGTGAATAAAGTAATCTCGATTGAAATTGATAAGGATTTGGGAGATGCGTTTGAAAATATTGTTGGCAAAGATAATATTTCAGATTTATTGGAGAAGTATATTAGAGTTTATACGATTGAGAGACAATCGTCAATTGAGAGTAGATGCACACCACATATTTGCAAAAAGTGTGGGATGTCTCCAAATGAATATGGGCAAGATTATTGTATAGCAAATCTTGGAAATGTAATGAATGCTTGTTGCGGACATGGAACAGGCGAGGGATATGTGCAGTTTGACAACGGAATAACCATTAGGGGGAATTTTAAGGTGGAAAATGATACAGTGAAAAAGAGTCCATCGGAATATGTTGAGGACATTTTGAGTGTTGAGTTATTCCAGTATCAGAAAGCGCTGATTGATATGATGATTGTCGGTCATAGCGATGTGTTGAGGGGAGTTGAGCATAACAGTGGAATTTAATTGTGAGGTTTGCAACAAACAAAGCGCCGATACAGAAATATTTATAATGAGAAAGAATGATTTTGGGCCAACGGGAGTTGTGGGCATATGTAAAAAATGTTTGTCTGAATTGAAAGATCTTAGTACGAATAATGGAAATGAAAGTATAAGAATTATAGATAGGAATAATCAGGAGGATTCGTTTTGTTTGTGTAAAGGAACGTATTTTAACTGGAGGAATTTATTATATGATAGTTTTTGGGACGATCATTGTGGTATTTGTATGAAAACACATGACGAATGCGATTGTTCAGAGACGGGCAGAAGATAATAGAGCAAAATTCAGTATTTAAATAGACAGAAAAAATACTTGACAAATAAGAATGAATAGTGTATAATCAAATTATAAAAGGATGACAAATGATGGATTGCAGTACATGTAAATACCACGGAGTATCGCTAAACGGAATTGAACCGCATTATTGTAGTAGGTTGCAGAAGACTTTTTCAAACGCACAATATTATTGCTTATTTTATAAGCCAAAGGAGGATTGATTATGACTGCCACTGAAATTGTAAAGGAATTGCGTGAATGGATAGATGATCCTGAGCCATATGTTATAAATGAAGCTGCCGATTTAATTGAGAATTTAATTAAACTTGTAGAGGGGGATTGATTGTGATTGCTGCTGAAATTGTAAAGGGATTGCGCGAAATGTTGCCGCCTCAAGTAGATTATGCAGAATTGGTTGGAGCAGAATGTTTTGCGCGTGGATGCCATTATGTATGGACAGAACCTGAGCCGTATATTATAAGCGAAGCTGCTGATTTGATTGAGAATTCGCAAAAAGAAGAAAAATTATTATATCAAATGGGTTTGTCTGCTGATGATGTATTTACGGCTAGAATTGAAATGACTGAAAGCGAAGCGAGGATAGTTTATAGGGTATTAAAAGACCTAGATAATCTTCGAAGTGGATTTTGCGGAACATGTTGGATTGATATGAATGACCCTCACTCGGCTGAAGTGTTACAATGCAAATATGATAATATCATTAATAAAATGCCAAAGGAGGAGTAGACTTGAGAATTGTTTTAGTATTACTGGTATGGATATTATTTGACTTCATTCTTTTAATTATGCCAAAAAATATGAAAATTTCAGAACTTATAAATGATGTTTTGGATATTAGTAACGGAAATAAAATTCAGGGAATTATAGTTTTGATTGTATTTGCGCCAACGCTTCTAATATTTATGGTTATTAAGAGGAAAAAGATATGATTTCGATTTATGCAGACGATATTGCCAGATTAGAGAATCTTTTGGGTATGTTATATTTGTCAGATTACAATGTAGCCATAGAAAATGTTAAAGGATCAACTGCTTATGATTCAACACTTATTTCTTATAGAAGTGGTGGAGCAACTGTTTATACCGAATTTCCCACTGAGGCAATAGTACACTGGATGGTTCAAAATGAGAGAGAGTTAGATGTATATCGTATAACTGGAATTCCTGTTAGTAAATCGCTCTATAATTACTTAAGTAAACATGATGGGATGGCATTACATCGTAACAACATCACAATATTTATAGATTTGTATGACTATATTCAAAGTTATAGTTATCGCGATATGATGGGCGTGTCAAAGCGGGAGATTGGAAAAGGAATACAGCGACTTCAACAAGCTAAAATGCAGATTGAGCAAGCAAAACAAAATCAAATTTTAATTGATGCACTAAGACCCATACCTATACCTCAATGTGGCCAATGCAAAGCGCCTATGCCAAAGTATAAAATACCTACACCTCCTGCCTCATATTTTTACGCTCAACAACAAGCGTGTTGTTGCATAGAAGAAACATATGTACATGGTAGTAGAGGCAATCCTATTATTGCTAAAATTCCAAAATCTTCCACAGAAGTTCCCAGTATTCAAAAAACAAATTTTTCAGTCGAGTATGGCAAAATATATTCAATTCAAGATCTTCCAAGTCCTGATTATGAGCCAGAAAGCGGAGAATACGTTTTAACCTTACAAACTACAACGAAAAAAATGTATTTAAAGTCTGGAGTTAAAAAGCAGGAAAGGCAATATATTGAGAGTTTGACGAGGCGAGGTGGGTATGAAATTCATGGAGATGAAGTTATGCCGTATGGCGAGGCTAAGTTGGATGCTTTAGATTTGGGCACTAAACCGGAGCGCAGTCTGTTGGATTCAATTATAAGATTTTTTAGGGGCAGTAAATGGAGTTCCGATATGTATTATAAATTGTAGAGCGGAAGGGGGGAGAATATGAGCAATGATATTGAACAGGTAATAAAGCATTTAAAAAATTACAAGGATAGAAATTTTGTTATGGATGAAGTATTCGGAGATCCAATTGTTTATGAAAATAGAGATAAATACTATAATTTGGCAATTCAAATCCTTCAGGCACAGTTTGATGAGAAAAGGACGCCGGATGGATGGATTGAGAATGAAGAACAACCACCAGACAATATCGGACAATTGGTATGGGCTTATTCTGTTGATGAAGAAATTATACTTGCGAAATATGTGGGAGAGGGGCTTTATTGGGCAGATAATGGTATGACTTATTATGGTACCTACTTTACACATTGGATGCCAGCGAATGTACCAGAACCGCCGAGGGAGGAAAATTTATGAGTTGTGAGTATTGCAGAGGTGAAAAACCATTGACCGATAAAGTTTATTATGATGGCTCTAAATTCGATGATTTACACGGAACGCGCATTGAATACATTGGGAAGGTACCTGTAATGAAATCGTATATTAACCCTAAATATTTCAGACTATTTCAAGGGTTGACAAAAAACATGACTGATGAGCAAATACAGTTTTTGTGTTGCCAATGGGCGATAGAAATAAAATGTTGTCCTATATGCATGGAACCTCTCACCCAGCTGGAGCCGTGGCCGAGGAGGGAGGAAGATGTATGAATGGAGTCAAGTACAATGAACGTCATGTCTGGTCAGATAAGGATAATAAATATATAGTTGAAAAATTCCCTTATTGTGCTGCTTGCGGAAAAATCATTGAAGATATAGCTCATAGTTTTTGCGGCTGGTGTGGCGAACCACTCACCCAGCAAAAGTCATTGAGTTTGAAAAAGTTACGGGAGATGGACGGGGAGCCAGTTTGGATAGAAAGTACAAAAGAGTGGTTTCGTCTTTATGATGACTGTAATGCTTTTAAAGTTTGGAAAATTATGAGTATTTCTAATGGTTATATAGATTTTATCCGTATGGGACTGCCTACGGCAATTGATAACGAAAATTTTAAATATTTATTAAAATTTTACGCACATAAACCAAGAATAGGAGATAAAAAATGAATAGTATTATTTCAAGGTATCAAACAGCAAGAGCAATGCAGGAAAGGACAAAAGGATTTTTTAGCGATACAGTATACAACTGTATAAACGATAGTTTAAATGACATACCGACATTACTAAATGATATCAAAGCTAGGGATTGGTGGGTTGAGTATTTAGAATCACAAATAGAATTGTTACAAGCGCAAAATGAATATATCAAATGTTATTATGGAAAAGACTATGATCGTGCAAGAGAAGCAGAAAGAAACCTTGCAAGTGTCATTCTTAAAAGCCAAGGATTTAATATCGATAAGGATTTACTGTTCAATAGCGCCGATAAAAAAAAGATTACAGAAGATGAAATGATATTAAGTAATATTTTAAACCTATTTTGTTTTTTAGAGGAGTGATTTAATGGAGCAATTAAGTAAAATTGGTTTTCATGCAGCACATAGAAAATATAAAGATATTGACATGTTTCACGAACTTTGCGCTTATCAAGATACCAAACTAACTCCAGAGGAAATTGTTATCCTACAAGTTGAAAACGCAGAGATGATTGATGTTATCACAGGAAGTAGAGAGTGTAGATATTGTAAATCATATCCATTTTGTTGTGATGGCGATTGGATTTGTCTTACACCGGATAACGTAAAGTTTGAATGGCATGGTCTTGGCAAAATGGGAAAGTGAGAGTGAGAAAAAAGGAGAGTTGTAATGACTAATGTGTCTGAATTGTCAGAATCTCTACGGGGCATTGAATCACTTGCGATGTGTGAAATTGAGGTTTTGAAGGAAAAGTTAAGCGCAATGGAGCTTAAAGCGTTGCAATATCAACACGCTTCAGAATGTCTTGAAGTTATGTATGATGAAATTAAATCCGAATATGAAACTTGGAATGATGTGGATTGTAATACTTGTCCGTTGCGTACATGGGAAGCTTGTGATGAAATATGTAAATCTAAAAAGTCACTTATACAAAGGTTAGCACATATCGCATCTGACCGTAAGACTTGGATAGCACATGCTAAAAATACAGTGGAATTACCAAATGTAAAACATGGCGACATAGTATATGTTTTTGGTTATGGGATGCATAGAAAACAAATATTTGAAAAACAAGTTAGCGGTATATATTATGTTGGTGACATTACTAGTCATGATTGGAATATTGATGTGGGCTGGGGAGCGATTGATATGTATTCGGAATGGTTTCTTAGCCAAGATGAAGCCGATGCTGCGCTAAAGGAGCGCGAAAAGAATGGATAATAATATATATCAAATAAAGACATACATGACAGCACAGGAAATTGAGGGAGGTGTACGAAATAAAATACCAGAAGAGTATAGAAATAAAGTTATTAAGATGGTGAAAGTACATCATAACGAAGCGGATAATAGCGCTGAATTTACTTTTGTACTATTTGGAGATAATCAAGAGTGTATAGAGGATGACAGAAGATACAAAGTTGCGTTAGATTAAAAGAAAGGATATAATTATGAAAATAAAAATTGATAATAAAAATAAAGTAGTTATTTGCACCGGTTACTATGCTGGTAAACAGCTTAAAGCAATTGCAAGATGTAGTTCTGAAGATGAGTTTGATGAAGAATTCGGTATAAGATTAGCAAAGGCAAAATACAAATTGAAGAAGACACAACACAAATATAATATCATCTACAAGTCATTAAGACATTTTGAAAAGCAATATAGTATATTTATTGAAAGGCTGTTTGAAACTTACAAGAAAGCTACTCAACAACAAGATGAAATAGATAATATTATTGGTGAAAAATATTGATTCCGCAATAGTTAAGGGGTGAACATATGCATATCAACAACAAAGGCGGTAGAATTTATGACAAAAACGGAGAGACATAAACTTAGTTGTAAGAATTGTTTATTTGCAGATATGGGTTGTAGTGGTGAGACTAATGGAGCTAAGTGCCGACATTATTATCCAATTACAGAAGATGCTACTGACGAATATATTTATAGACATATTAATAGAGACAAGGAAGAATATTTATTAGAATATAATGAATATATATCTAAATGGGAGGATAGAAAATATTATGACTAAAAATGAAGTTATACAGGCCACTTATTTACAGAACAAAACTCCTAAATACTCTGTTACGTATGATAAATATAAAAATAAATATTATTTATATAGAATTGAGTATAAGAAAATAAAATCTGGAGATAATGCGGATTTCGAAAATGATATAGATATATGATTAATGATAATGATATTCGATACTTTAAATGCGCAAAGGCGGTATCTGAATTGTCGGATTTTCAAAAAGTTCATATTGGATCAATAGCTGTTTATCGAAATGCAATAATTTCAAGTGGATTTAATTCCAATAAGGGGCATGTGATACAGTACAAGTACAACAGATTTAGATTTGATGGGTATGATGTGGGAAAATTGCATTCTGAAATTGCTTGTTTAATTCGCATTAAGGATATGGATTTAGACTGGAGCAAAGTTAAACTTTACACATACCGCGAATTTAAAAATGGAAAACCGGCGCTTGCGCATCCATGTCCTAGCTGTATGGCAATGATTAAGGATTTAGGTATTAAAAATATTTATTACACGACAAATCTTGGATATTCATGCGAAACTTTAGTTGATTAGAGGTGATTTAAAATGTTTGATGAAGAAATTTATTTGGAGGTTTGTAAAGCTTATGATATTGCCGAGGCCCCAACACAAAAAGGAAAGCCTATCGTCAATGGTAGTGAACTTAGTATGGATCAACTTATTGAAATGATTACTAATGTGAGTCCCTACAATAAATAATTAAACAAATTAGCCACATCATAGTGTATATGTAAAATCTCAGGCTAAATAAAATTGTGAGATCATATAAGTAGAAAGAAGAGATGATATGACTACAATTGATAACAAAACGCAAGTGATAAACGAATGTGATTGGTTGGATTCGCAATTAGCGGTAGATATATGGAGGAATAAATACCAATACGAGAATGAAACATTCGAAAAGTGGCTAGATAGGGTGTCTGGTAGTGACAATGAAGTTAGGCAGTTAATTATAGATAAGAAATTTCTGTTTGGTGGAAGGATACTGGCAAACAGAGGATTACAAAATGAAGGACGAAAAATTTCGCTCAGCAATTGTTATGTAATTGAACCACCAGAAGATAACCTGGAATCAATATTTGCATGTGCAACAAAGTTAGCTAGAACATTTTCTTATGGTGGTGGATGTGGCATTGATTTATCAAAGTTATCCCCACGTAACGCCAAGATCAATAACGCCGCACATTCAACAACAGGCGCAGTAAGTTTTATGGACTTATATTCATTAGTTACTGGACTAATAGGTCAAAACAATCGTAGGGGAGCATTAATGATTTCGTTAGACTGCAATCATCCAGACTTGGAAGAATATATAGAAGTAAAAAATGATTTAGAACGAATTACAAAAGCCAATATATCTATAAGAATAACAAACGACTTTATGAATGCTGTAAAAAATGATTTAGATTGGGAAATGAGTTATACAAGACAAGAAACGGGCGAAGTTATTTCGAAGATAGTCAATGCTAGAGATTTATTTTATAAAATTGCTAAAAGCAATTGGAGTATGGCAGAGCCTGGATTTTTAATGTGGGACAGGATAAAAAGTTGGAGTTTATTATCTGAAGATGAAAACTTCGAATATGCCGGTGTTAATCCATGCTTTACAGGCGATATGAAGTTGTTGACAACAGAAGGGTATAAAACATTTAATGAGCTTGCAGGAAAAAGTATAAAAATAATTAATAAAGATGGACAGATTTCTGAAAGCAGAGTTTGGAATAGTGGCGAAAAGGAAGTAATGAGTGTAAAATTTGAAGATGGCAGAATAATTAAATGCACTCCCAATCATATTTTCTTACTAAATAATGGCGAACAATGCGAAGCTAAGGATTTATATCATAAAAGAGTAATGCCACTAATTTATAATGACAATATGTATGACAATTTATATGTTAAACTTGGATTCATACAAGGTGACGGACAATTAAATGATTTGGACAAAAGTGTAGAATATATAACTGTTAATATTGGTGCAAAAGATTCTGAAGTTTTAAATTTGTTTTCTGATGACAATTTTAAATTTAAAAATAATAGAGCAATTTGTTTGTATGATTATAAAGATAAGCTTTTAGAATTAGAATTTTCTCACAACACAATGTTTATAAGATTGCTTCCTGAAACTTATGATTTATGGAGTTTAGAGCAGAAGAAATCTTTCTTGAAAGGATGCTTTTCTGCCAATGGTAGTGTTATCAGCAGTGGGAGAATTGCATATAAGTCTATTTGTAAAGATTTTATCAAACAATTGCAATATACTTTATTAAATGATTTTGGCATACATTCATATATAACAACAAATAAATCAAAAAATAATAAATTTGATAATGGAACATATCGGTGCAAAGAAAGTTATGATTTAAATATAGTCCGCATTAAAGATATAATAACTTTTTATGAAAAAATCAACTTCATACACTCCTATAAGACAGAGGCATTAAAATGTGTAATTATTCAAAGATCGCCATATGTTAAGTCAATTAAACATTTAGGAATTGAAACTGTTTATGATTTTACAGAACCATTAACTCATTGGGGTGTGGTTGATGGAATAATTGTTCATAATTGCGCCGAAGAGCCGCTCCCAAGTGGAGGTTCATGTTTACTCGGAAGTATAAATGTATCTGAATTTGTAGTAAATCCATTTAGTGAAGCTGTATATTTTAATTATGAAGATTTTAGAAAGACTGTAGATATTTCTGTAAAAGCATTAAACGATGTGCTGGACGAAGGTTTGCCACTACATCCACTTCAAGAGCAGCAAGACAGTGTTAGGGATTGGCGACAAATTGGTTTGGGAATTTTTGGCTTAAGTGATATGTTAATAAAAATGGGAATCAAATATGGAAGCCAGACATCATCATCATTATGTAATCGTATAGCATCAATAATGATCGACCAAGCATTAGCAAGTTCTTCCTTACTGGCCAAAGAGTTTGGTTGTTACCCCAAATACAACAGGGATGCCGTATTAAGTAGTCCGTTTTTCATTGAGAATGCATCTGTGGATACAAAAGATATTGTTATGAGGTATGGATTGAGAAATAGTCAGCTCTTAACATGCGCTCCTACAGGCACACTATCAACCATGCTGGGAATATCCGGTGGTATAGAACCGATTTACAATTACGGATATAAACGAAAAACTGAATCATTACACGGCGAAGATGTATATTACACTGTGTACACACCTATAGTAAAAAAGTTTATGGATCAATTTAATTTATCTGACGAAAGTATGCTCCCTGATTTTTTTACCAACGCAATGTTATTAGACTATAAAGACAGAGTGGCAATGCAATCAGTTTGGCAAAAGCATATAGACGCTTCTATTAGTTCAACAGTCAATGTTCCAGAAGATTTTACAGTGGATCAAGTTGAAGATTTATATATGTTGGCTTGGGAATCGGGCTTAAAGGGGTTGACTTTATATAGAGACAACTGTAGTCGTAGTGGTATTTTGACCAGTATAAGCGAAGATAGTGTTAAGTTGGAACCGAATAGAGTAGAAAATCTACCTTGGGGAACAACGCTAAATTCTTCAGACGATTTAATTGGCAGAAAGCGAAAGATTGTAACGGGTTGTGGCTCTGTTCATGTTCATTGTTTCTTTGATAAAATAGATGGCACACTATATGAAGTATTTCTTGATCATGGAAGTAGTGGAGGCTGCAATTCGTATATGGTTGGATTATCTCGTATATTAAGTGGTGCGCTAAGAACGGGCATGAGTCTTGATTATGCAATAGATCAGTTGCTTAGTGTTCCTGCGTGTCCTTCATATTTGGTAAGGCGATCAACAAAGTGCGATACTTCAAGAGGGATATGTTGTCCTAGTGCGATAGCTCATGCAATCAAAGATATGTATAATGAGGTTCAAGAAGAGTTTGGTGATGACGTAGAAGATTGCAGCGTTTCAAATATTACGTCTTCTCTACAGGCCACAATAATAAACAATGTATGTCCCGAATGTGGATGTGAGGCAGAAATGTCGGAAGGTTGTAAAACATGTCATAATTGTGGATATTCAAAATGTGGATTATAAGGAGAATGATAAATGTTAGAAATTAAAGTTAAATATCATGACAAGGAAATTGACAAAATTAAGCAAATAGATATAGGCGCTTGGATTGATTTACGTGCCGCTGAGACTGTGACTATTAAGAAAGGTGAGATAAGGCTGATTTCGTTGGGAGTATCTATGCAACTTCCCGATGGATATGAGGCAAATATTGTGCCACGATCTTCTACTGCAAGGAATTTTAAAATTCTTCAGTGCAATCATTTTGGCGTAATTGACCCATCTTATTCAGGCAATGATGATATATGGGGATTTATGGCTTATGCCCTAGAAAATACTTTTATATGTAAGAATGACCGCATTTGTCAGTTTAGAATTAATAAAGTGATGGATAAGGTTAATATTGTCGAGGTTGAAGATTTGGGAAACGATAACAGGGGCGGTTTTGGAAGCACCGGAAAAAATTAAAGGAGAGAATATAATGAATAATAATGTAAGGTACCACATGATTGGTGACACATTTGAAGAGCGGAAGTCTTTGATGCTAGAGATTTTTAATGGCAATATTTCATTTGGAGATATTCTATGTGTTGATATGGATAATTGGGTGATTAATGCGATAGGTGCCCTATATACTACAGAAGTAATCGAAATGTTAAATAATAAAAATATGGTATTATTGCAAAGAGTGGATACAGGGCCTGTGCCAAAAAATAATGTAAATAATGGTATATCGTCTGGCGGGACTTACGCGCCGCCAGGAGGAATATATAATAGTTTTTAATTGAATTTATAGTGGAACTTGCCCAAGCATTTGCCTTGGGTGTAGTTCTTGCTTTATAAAATTTATTGCATTGGAGTGAAACATTATAATTAAAAAAAAGTCTGTATATATCCTAACTGCTGAGGCCAAAGACTTGTATATAAGTAACAACTTAATTTCAGACAAAGATGCCGATGAAATTTTAGGATATAATATAAAAAATAAAAATAATGAGATTAATACCAAAAAATATCTCAACGCATTTGATTATAGTTTAGATTTAATAAAATTGAGAGAGATTTATAAAAAGGTATATAGGAGGTCTGACTTTTCGTTTTTTGATAAGAACGGAAAAGAATTCACTAATCATATTATAAATGTTAATTTCAATTATAGCAATAAGGTTTATAATAAATTTGGAAAAGATGTGTATGTAGCTTTTGAATACACATTGAAAGAATGCGAGTTTGTTGACAATGTGTGCATTGTCGATGATGAATTAATCGCAATAAAGCTAAATCAGCCTGTTGAAAATAATATTAATTCAGAATTGATGGGAGATTATTTTAAATTTGATGAAGAGTTGGGATGTTATGTTGTAAATAAAAAAAATATAAAAGTATTGCAGACAGTAGCTAAACTGCGCAATGAATTGTACGAGAATGGTTTTTATTCTAACGGAATAAAATACAGGAGATTTAAGAGAAGTTCAGGAAGTTCTCGTATCGGAAAGTGCTTATTCATTAACGAAAGGCTGTATACACCTTTTCATAAATGGGAAGATTGTGGTCTAAATGTAAAAATTGGCGATAAGATTGATTTGGCGGCATATGAAAGTTATATTTCTCTAACCTCAAGCAGCATAATAGATATTTTAAAAATAAAAAAAGAAAATATTCTTTTAATTGATGACTATGACAGTATATTCAACGACAATGTTGTGTCTGTAAAGGTAATTGATGGCTGGCTTGAAGCTAAAGACGAAACTGTTGAGATAAGCAATTCAATATGGGACGGACAATCGCTATTAGACGAATCTATGTTCGAAAACTACAAAGACTTTGGAAGTTTGCTGCTTCGTAATCGCTTTTTTAAAACCTGTTCTTTTAAAACTAAAATACAGAAATTTTTTGATGACAACGGAATTACGCAGGTCGATCAGTTGAATGGATTTACTTTGGCAGAAGATATTAAAGACATAAAATTAATAACAACGCCAAATAGTGTAAAATATTTAAAGTTTGGCAAAGACAAAGTAGAAATGATGAAAAAGTGGCTTGAAAATTTGGATGAGGATTTTGGAATAGTCAAGCATGAGAAACAGACTCATTATTTTGATGGTAAACTTGTTCAGGCCCATTATCAACTATTAAATACACTACAATTTACTTTTGATGAAATGACTGAGTTTTTGCAGCCCACAATTGATTATTTAAATCTGCTACGGACAGACCCCGATGTTTTGAGATATCATATTAAATATCCCAAAAGCGAAATTTCTTTTGACGAAAATGAAACGATAACGAAAAACGACATTATATTTAAACTGATGGGAATAAATACTAAATTTTACGAGACTAAGTTGTACGATGATTTTAAAGCCAAAGTCATTAAGTCTTATGTTAACAATTCAAGAGAAGGACATATTTTAATTAAAGGCAACTACTCTGTATTGTTTGGCAATCCACTTGAAATGTTGAAACATTCGATTGGGCAGTTTGATGGTGCTAATGAGATTAAAGTGGGTGCTGTTTATAGCAAAAACTTCAATGATGGCGAAGAGTTGATTGCTTCACGTAGCCCACATGTATGTAATGGCAATGTATGGTTGCCTGTAAATAAGCACAATGAAGAGATTGATAAGTATTTTGGTTTAACTAATGAGATTGTTTGTATCAATAGTATTAATGATAATATATTGGAAAGATTGAACGGAGCGGACTTTGATTCGGATCAAATATTAATATCAAACGAAAAGTTGCTAATTGATATAGCCAAAAGAAATTATCATAACTTTAAAATTCCTACAAATTTTGTAGAGGCGAGAAAAATAGATAGATATTATACTTGGGAGCATCAATGCGATTTAGATATAAGAACGAGTGTAAATAAGATTGGCGAAATAATTAATTTAAGCCAGGAGTTGAATAGTTGGTTTTGGCATAAGTTAAATCATAACGAAACCATAGAAAGCATAAACGAACTATACCTCGACATATGCAAACTGGCTGTCATGTCCTGTATTGAAATAGATCGTGCCAAAAAAGAGTTTGAAGTTGATAACGCCAAAGAAATAAACAAAATCAAAGAAAAATACAGAGTTTATGAAGATGGTAAGTTTGTTAAGCCTAAATTTTTCAAAATGATAACACTAAACAACGGATATAAGTTGAATCCAAATATTTTATACAAAAACTTTAACACCTCTATGGATTATCTACAACGAGCTATGAATAAGTTTAGGAATAAAAAGACAACTGAGGAGTTTTGCAAGTTTAGTGATATTATTGATTTGAGTAAGTATAATATAAAGGATGTTAATTATAAGCAGTTTAATAAAATAATAAAAATAATAAGAGTATTGAATTATAAATTAAAAATGATATGGGATAGTAATTTGTCATTAAATCAGAGATATATAAAATCGACAGAATTAAAATATGATGTTTTAAATTTAATTAAAACAATGAGTATTAATAATAATACAATGATTTATCTAATTAAATGTATTGATCTGGATGAATATAAGGATATGGCAAAACAACTATTTAATATTTTGTCATCACAAAAAACAGAATTATTTTTTGAATTATTAATAAACAATAGGGAAGAAAAGTTGAATTTAGAAAAAAAAATAAATGGAAATATTAATTTGTACGGGCTTAAATTTACAAAAAACGGCCTAAATTTTCCGAAAAATCACAAATGAAGATATGGGAAATGGCTTAAATTCAGTGTAAAATAACCCATATCTACTTTAACCATATATGGAGGGGCAAAATCCCACCAAAGAAAGATGATAAAAAAAGAGAGAACTGGTTGATCTCTCTTTCCTGCAAGCTATTTATTTAAAAATAGTGACAGCAAGCATGATTATGCTGATTGCAAGCATAATTTTTTCGTACTTGGTCATGATAACCCCTCCAACCAAGGAGTAACTCAGACCGTATTTCGATTTCATCGAGGGCATAGATTACCCCTCCCTAAAAAGCAACATCATGTAATGCGCTACATTTGCGATGTGCATAAGAAGTACGCATCTTCTTTAACGTTCTATCGTTGGGCAATAGAACTAAGCAGCAATGCAAAATTTATCTTCCCACATAAAATGTAGTATTTTCAACATCCACTTGCTTAACGGCGTGTTCGGAATGGGAACGTGTGTTTCCAAGTGGATTTAATCACATCATGCCTAATGTAAGTATAGCAAATATTTTAATATTTTAAAAGAAAAAATCCATCAAAGAAAGAAGTATAAAAATGAAAAATGAAAACTTAACTTTATCAGAATGTCAAATAGATTTCTTTAATAATAAAACTAAAATAGATGAGAGATGTGTCCAATGGCTATGTCAAAAAACCAATTACACATTTGCAGTCGAATTTGTTTCAGACGAAGAGATGGCATTGGCTGATGATAGTATTAAAAGTAGCATAATAAATGGATGTATTGATAATAATTGTCCTTATTTATACTCAAATGAATCATCAAATCTATCAAAGAAAGGTGATAAAATTGGAAAACGAAATCAAAGAGCTAAAAGAAAAAATAAATGCTCTTGAAAATCAGCTAAATGATTTGCAAGAACGTTTTGACAATGTTGGAGAAATTGTTGCACAACATAGAATAAACCACTTAAAAAATACGAAATATACCCTACATTAAAAGCTAGATTAATTAAAAAGATTCCGCACCAATAAATATTAAGAAAAAATCTATTTATTTACAGATTTTTCCTCATGAGAATTTGTTTTTTCTTCTTTATTAGGATTGTTGGAAGGGATAAAGCTTCCATATCCGTATTGTGTTGTTACTATCTTTTTTCTATTTTTTTTCTTAATCCCCATGAGATATCACCTCCTTAAACAAAAATACAACGGACTCGAAGCTGGCCAAAAATCACATCCGCAAATGATTTAGGCAAACTACTGCGGATAAGCCCGTATGTATGAGGCGGTGCGGAATTACTAAATAATAATATATCAAAAACATAAAAAAATAAACTAAAAGTTGGTGGAGTAAATTCATAAGATCAGTAAACAAGAATCCAAAAAGATTAAAGAAAAATGTCCTAACGTTTCAATCACTCGGACGCAGAAGAAAAAGTCTGACAGGGGAAGTTTTTATATTCAAGACTCTGTAATATTTACTAGGGATATAGAGACAGATATCTCAAACTTACAAGAATTAATTAGCGCATATGATTGCTTATTTGGCGATGAAGAGGCGGAACGCGTTAAAAGCAGATTAAGGTATAATTTGAAAAATAAACAAAATATATTGAGAACTTCAAAATAATTTTAAAGGAGAAAATTATATATGATAGAAAGCAAACTTTGTGATAACTGTGATCATCTGTATGTTTGCAATAAGCTCAAAGTAATTAACAAATTCGATAACGAAATTAAGGGATTTATAGGCGTTGATATAAAAATGTTGGACTGTGTAGACTTCAAGGAAGAAGTTACTCAAGAATAAAACAAAAAATTTTAAATAAGTGTGGTGATTTTCAAATTAATGAATTAAAAAAGAGATCAAACGAAAATAAAGAGCAATATATATGGCGCATTGGTCAGATGTATGATAATCAGCAGCTTGATATGACATGGAAGCAAGTTGGAGATTTGTTTAACCACGAATTATTTGAAGATGAGTCTGATTACCTTACAGAATCTGCACATAGAAAACAGTATCAAATGGCAGTCAAATATTATGACAATGTATTTAAGCATATGTTAAACGATCAGGAATATATTGATGATATTGATATGAAAAAATACGAATTGCAAAAAGAAAGATATAAATTATTTGATTGCAAAACTCATATAAATCAGCAATTAAGAGATATATCAAGATTTGAAAGCTTAAAAGAGATAGCTGTAGATATGGCAAAGACTTTTAATGACAATATTCCTTTTCTAAATTTTGAATATGATAGATTGTATGATACTAAAAAATCGGGGATATTAGTGCTTTCAGATTGGCACTTTGGGATTGAAATAGACAATTTTGTAAATAAGTATAATGTAGATATTTTTAAAAATAGAATAAATCAACTAATGCAAAAGACGGTAGATACAATCAAGCTTCATAAACTCGAAAAGCTATATATTGTAAATCTAAATGATTTAATCTCTGGCATAATACATTCGACCATTAGATTACAAAATAGGGAAGACTTAATTGTGCAAATAATGACAGTTTCAGAAACTCTGGCTGAATTATTAGTAGAATTGAGTAAATATGTCGAGATTGAATATTATAGCACGCTAGACAATCATTCAAGAGCAATTGCAGATAAAAAGCAAAGTTTGGATAAAGAAAATTTCAGTTTGCTCATAGATTGGTTTTTGGAAGTTAGATTAAAAGATACGGATATAAAAATATGTAAAAATGAATTTGATAATGAAATTTGCACATTTGAAGTATATGGTTGGAATTATTTAGCAACACATGGTCACAAAGATAAGATTACAAATATAATACAGAATTTATCATTGATGACTAAAAGATTTTATGATGCGGCCTTTACTGCCCATTATCATCACGTTTCGAGTGATGAAGTGCATGGAAGCTATGTATTTGCAAATGGCTGTTTGTCGGGTGTTGATATGCATAGCAAAGATCTAAGGAAGACGAGTAATCCATCTCAAAACTTGTTTATAGTTTCTGAAGATGATTGCATGGATGACATTCGCATACTGAAATTAGTATAAATCATAAGTCTTGACTGGAAAAATCAGCAAGCCGATTAAAAGGAGAAAAAATGAGTAGGTTAAAAAAATCAGAGCAAATTAATATTTTGCAGGAGAATTTTTTGGAGAATGGTATTAAATTAACCAAAAAAGAAACGCTAACTGCAATGAATACTGTGTTTGACACAATTGTTGATGAAGTGGGAAAGGGAAATGAATTTCCAGTATATAAGTTTTGTACATTCTTTAAGAGGATCATAAAGGGAAAATCTGGAATGATAAATGGAGCACCTTTTGAGAGTGACGATAGAGCTGTGCTGGGATATAGGCGAAGCGATTATGTAAATTTTGAATAGATATGATGGGGTCTATACCCCTACATATAACGCTGAGATGCGCATGGCTTGTGGAGAATTCAATTTGCGAGCCTCCAAATAACAGTTATGGTAAGTTTCCATGCTTACTGGCATAAGGGCGGTTGGCAGAGCGGTCGATTGCGCGTGACTGTAAATCACGACTGAAAGGCACGGTGGTTCAAATCCATCACCGCCCTTAAATATTCTTTGGTAGTCCAATGGTAGAACGACGGACTGTTAATCCGTAAGTTGTAGGTTCGAGTCCTGCCCAAAGAGTTTTTACATAGTTCGCTATGAATTTTAAAAAAAAAGGAGAAGATTTATGGCAGTAAACAGTCCTTATGGCAATGGTTATGGATATAACTCGCCTATGGAATCATATGAACAACGAATGGCACAATTACAACAACAATATCCAGGCTATTTTAATCAAAATGCGCAACAGCCTATGCCACAACAAATGCAGCAATATCAGCAACAGCCAGCGCAACAGTATCAACAACCACAGGTTGCGCAACCAGTACAGCAATATCAACAGCCGGTCGTACAGCAACCGCAAGCCGTTCCTCAAGTTCAGCAACAACCTTCTTATGTTAGAGGCAGACAAGTTACAAATGAAGAGGAGGCAAGGGGGGCTGTATTAGAAGACCTTTCTTTATATGTGTTTCCAAGTGTACAAAATAAACGGATTTATACAAAAAATATAGATAGTAATGGAAATCCTGCTTTTAACACATATATATTAGATGAAAGCGAGCCAGTTGTTGAAGTTCCCAAAGAATACGCAGAAAAAGGCGAAGTTTCAGAGCTATATGAAAGAATAAATAATTTACAAAATGAAATAAAAAACTTAAAGGAGGAGTTAGGCAGTGGATCTAATAGCACAACTGTTACAAGCGACAACGGGAAGTCAAAATCCAAATCAAATGATAAACCAAATGTTGCAGAGTAATCCTCAATTTCAACAGCTAAATCAATATATGCCACAAGTGCAACAAATGATGAATGGAAAAACGCCAGAAGAGCAACAGCAGGTATTTATGAATACATGTAAATCGCTTGGAGTGGATGCAAATCAGATGATGCAGCAGTATTTACCTTATTTACAAGGAAATCAACAAATGAAATAGTAATATATTTTAAACATTTTATACATACATTTGAAATTTTAAATGATATTGAAATAAGTTAAACTTATTTTTATATAAATATAATTATATTTTAAGGAGTGAATTAAATGAGTTATTGTTACCTAGACCAGTATAAGACACTACATGCGACTAATAATGTTGATACCGCCATTAAGTTTGCTAAGTATAACAAAGCAATTAAGGATTTTCCTGAAATTTTTGCACTTCATGGATGGCCTAGTTTTGATGGTAAGACCGAATTAACTATGGAAAGCATTGACAAAGTTTACATTAAAGGCAATTCAAAAGAAGGTACAGCTGTTGATAGTGCTCAGTTTCCTGCTTTAAAAGCTGCTTATGAATTTTTAAGTTCAAAGTAAGGTAATAGGACTCCCTACGCCTCTTAATATGCGTACCAGAGGGAGGCATACATAGTGGTTTTATTCTGTATATGTAAAATGATTGTGAATACCGATTTATTTATGATTGTCCACTTTTAGATATATAAAAATAAATTTGAAATAATTCTTGACAAATGATTTGCCTTATGATATTGTAGATTTATAATAAATCATTAAACTTAATCGGAGGTTTGAAATGGCAATAGAAAAAATATGTGGGATTTATAAAATACAAAATATGCTAAATGGTAAAATTTATGTAGGACAGAGTATCGATATTGAAGATAGATGGAGACATCATAAAATGGACTTAAATGACAATAGACATGATAATAAACATCTCCAATATTCATGGAACAAATATGGTAATGAAAATTTTGAATTTACAATATTAGAATGTTGTAATGAAAACAAATTAAATGAATTGGAGATTTATTATATAGATAAATATGATGCTTATATTAATGGATATAATATGAGCCTCGGTGGATATGGAAGTCGTGGATTTAAACATTCAGAAAAAAGCAAACAACAAATGAGTAAAACAAAGAAAAATAGAGGTTTGTATGTAGGTGAAAAAAATTATTTTTATGGAAAACGCCTTTATGGTAAAGATAATTATTTTTACGGGAAACATTTTTATGGTAAAGATAATCCTAGGTATATGAATGGGTTATATGGAATTGAAAATGGATTTTATGGTAAACATCATAGCGATGAAACAAAATATAAAATCAGAGAAGCAAATGCAAAGCCAGTTATTCAATATGATAAAGATATGAATTATATAAAAAGATGGGATACTATGAAAGATACATTGATCGATGGACATGATTGGTCACATATTGCTAAGTGCTGTAAAGGAAAACAGAAAACTCATCATGGGTATATTTGGAAATATGCATCTGATATTGAAATGACTAATTGATATAAACAGAACTTCTAAATTTTATACATTTTATAATTAAATTGATAATAAGCTTCAATTAATGTTGGAGCTTCTTATATATTTTGTAAACTTTATAAAATAGGAGGTTTTAAAATGGTTGACGTAGGTGGAATTCCCATGATCGCAACTGGAGGCGGATATGGTGGTTGTGACGGCGGCTTTGGCGGTGGCAGCGGAATTTGGGCGATTTTGCTCCTAGCTCTTCTCGGTGGTCGCGGTTTCGGTAGAGATGGTTTCGATGGTGGTGGACATCATTTCGAAAACAACAATCACACAGCAGAAAAAGAACTAGAATTCATCAATACCACGATGAATAGCCGTTTCAACGAAACAAACAACGCAATTGATCGCAATGCTAATGCAACATTCCAACAAAGTATCTTCAAAGAAATTTGTGATACTACAGAAAACATTAACAACAATATCAGTGCATTAGGTGCACAAACTGCCCAAGGCTTTTTCAATACAGCAATTGGTTTAAAAGATGCCGAAATAGAGGCTATTGAATGCTGCTGCAAAACCAATGGTAACATCGATCAGCTTCGGTTCAACACTGCACAAGAATCTTGTGGAATCAATCGCAACATAGATCAGCTTCGTTTTGACAATCAGTTGGCTACTTGTGGGCTTGAAAAACAACTCGCAGAATGCTGCTGTGCTACACAACGTGGCTTAGATCAAGTAAGATTTGAAGCACAACAGAACAAGTGCGAAATTATGGCAAACGATACTGCAAATGCACAAAGAGTAATTGACAAAATGACATGTAATGAGATTCAGGAACTTCGTGACAAATTACAAGATCAGAGATTTGAAAACAGTCAATTAATGCAAAACAGTTTCCTTGTAAACCAACTTCGCCCATGCCCAATTCCTGCTTACCCTTCATGCAATCCTTGGGGCTGTGGAAATGGATTTGGATTTGACGGACGTGGATTTGACGGACGTAGAGATGGATTTAGGGATGGCTGCGGTTGCTGCGGCTGTATCTAACAGTTAAAAATTTTATACATATTTTATATATTTAATATCCCGCTTAGAGCGTGTGCTTATAGGAGTGGAGATATTATCCACTCCTATTTTTTTTGAGGAGGAAAAATATATGAATTGTGATTGTGGATTTGGTTGTAATAATTTACAATTAGTAAATGCAACATTAGTTCAGGGAACATCGGCAACACTCACTGTTGTTCCTGAAACATTTATGAATACATGTGTGTACAAATTGCGTTATTGTGTTAGGTTCCAAGATGCTACTGGTACCGAACCTTTACTTATAAGTATTGGTACATCTTCATTTCCAGTGTTAGATAGGTTTGGAAACCCTGTTAGAATAGGACGTTTACGCAGGAGAGAACTTCTATGCTTAAGGTTTAGTAATGTTACAAATGGCGCTCCAGTAACAGTGACACCACACTTCACTTTATTAAATGAATTATTCTGTCAATCAATCATAACTCCAGAAGTTGTGGCTGCTGCTGCTACTGCCGCAGTAACAGAATAGGGGTGACTGTCGATGGACAACAATAAAGCAAAGAGTGCATATCAGCGTGTTATGGACAGAGAATATGCTTGTGCTTTGGCATATGACAAGCTTTCTACGGCAGCATATGTGGTTAATGCGTTAGGATTAAAAAGAAAGCTATTAAAGTTATCAGAAAAGTCTATGTGCAACTACAAACATTTGAAGCATTATGGAATATCAATACATGAAGTTGGTATTGTTCCTAATATGAAGTATGTTGATGCCTTATTAATGAAGGTGGATGAAATTAATGTAAGCCCATTATCAATAAGTGCCGATACATTTGTTGAAAAAGTAAAAAAAATCATGCTGACGATGAAAGAGTGGGAAAAAGAGACATTAAAAATACTTGGCGAAGCATGTAAAGATCTACAACTTGATCATGCGTTTGATTATACAATGATGACAAAAATGGCTTGCAAACATACAAAAGCTATTAAGTGGTTAAACAAACTTGAGAGTAAATATGATAAATACCAATGGGATAGTTGTTTTATTATGGAAAATGAACAACAAGTTCATGATAAAATTCAGCGCAAGAAATAAACACTGAAATAAGTTATTTTATACATATTAAATTATATGTCGATTGCCTCTATTTATTATTAGGGGCAATCTTTTAAGGGAATGATATTGATGCATGAATTCTTGTTAAATATTCGTAATCATATTAAAGCTTATAAAAATCAGCCCATACATCCTAATACGGCGCAATATTTAAATTATTTAGTTGAAATTTACACGAATTTAATGGACGTAGAAGATGTTAAAGTTTCTGATCTTGAAAAATTTGAATTAGAATTAACAAAAATACAAGAAAAAGAATTATCTGAATCAAAATAAATTATGAAAGTTGATGTTTAATGCCCGATTATAATAATGTACCCAACCATTGCGATCCACGCTTATGCATTGTCTGTAGAAATAGTCGGTGCAAATACAATCGTAATCCAATGTTTATTGCTGAATTAAATACACCACAAGCCATAAATACTACAACTGCATCACCCAATACAACAGAATTGCCATTAGAGACAACGAATATTGAATTTTTGACTTCGACAGTAAGCAATGTCAATAATAATATGTTGAATCTAAATGAAAATATAAAAATAATATATGCACAAATACAAAAATTGGAAGAGGGGCTTAAAACGCAAATCGCAGAAATATCCAAAGAAGAAGTTACTATTATGTCTGATGTTGAGGAAGTTGTACCAGAACAAACATTCGATATAGTAACTTATGATGGTAATTTAAAGCCGGAGTTTATTGTTGAGGATGGCGAGACTAAAATGCTCAAAAAAAATATTTTTGGCAAAGAGAAATATGTAAAAATTAAAGATTGAGGTGATAAAATTGTTTCGTATTTTGTTGTTACAATCCACAAGTACAACGCGAGGCCCATTGTATGCCTTTTATATGGTCGATGGTGAAATTTATGAAAGCGATGATTTAAACGATGTAATAGACGTGACTAGAACATTAATGCAAACTCACTTGTATCCAAGTATACTTATAATAGATAATATAGAATTTGAAGTAGACATTCTAATTCCACAATAACAAACTCGGCTTTTGTCGAGTATACATAAAATAACGAAAGGATGTGATTTAAATATTAAAATTAATAAGTAATCGACTAGTTGGAGAATATACACTTCAAGAATCTGATACCGAGTTAAGAATCGAGAATGCTGAGAATATAGAAGAATATATAATACTTGTCTTAAACAACAATATTAGATTTTATTTGCAAAGAGAAGATAATTATTTGGTTTGGAGTTTGCCTAGAATTATAAGAAATGAAAACATGGATATATTTCTTGAAATAAAACAACCAAATAGTGATAGAATTATATCAACAAATACAGTTCGTATTCGTGATATAGAATTTGATGACTCTTTTGAAGTGGTAGACTTAATAGATCAACATCCTGAAATTATTGTTACAGACAGAACTATCAATATGCCAACTGATTATGTGTTGGCGGTGCAAAATGATAACGATTCTCAAATTTTAACATTTTTAATGGATAGAGAATATGATGGAGTCGATAGGCTACTAAAAACTATATTAATAAATTATTGGAATGCAGACGGAGAAAAGGGTTCTAGTTATGTTACCAACGTATCAAGTGTTGATGACAAAATTAGAATAGGATGGGTTATCGGTAATGGCGTATCTAAATCGTCGGGAACAATACGTTTTAATATACAAATAATGGATAGCGATGATTATAATTGGAAAACACTAACAGCATCATTCGATGTTGATGAAACTATTATTGGTGAATATCCCGATATCGAAGATCAATATCCTGAATTAATTGAAGAAATTCTGAATGCAATTACTAATATAAAAAATGATCTAACAACGAAACAACCTATTGCTACAGGAATAGCAAATGCAAACAAAAATGTAATTACAAATTCCGAGGGTAAAATATCTTTTGCTAACTTTGAGACTGGCGGAACAGGAGATGTTGTACCATCATCACTAATATCGGCTGACGCTAATAATACTTTAACTGTTGGTGCAGATCTTAAATTGTTTGTCGAAGAGGTTATTGTGCCTGATGTAGCGCCATCTTCATTAGTATCAACCGATACCAATAATGCCTTAACAATTGGTTCTGATTCTAAACTGTTTATTGAAGAATCTGGCCCATCTGATGTAGTAATATCTTCATTAGTATCGACTGATACTGACAATGCTTTGATAATTGGTTCTGATTCTAAATTATTTGTCAAAGAATTTGATATACCTGACACAATTGCATCTTCGGTTAATAATGTTATGGCAGTCAATAACAACATATCGTTGGACACTGACAATATTCCCGCAACTAGCACCAATGCTTATGTCACAGAGTCTTTATTGGAACGTATAGATGATATAGAAAGTAGCGTTGGCACAACGGTAGGTTTTCCAATGTTTTTTGTATCTGATGGCCTTTCACTAATTGCGCCTATAAACGAGACAGCGCAAGTAATTGCTAGTAAATTTGAATCCAATGTTGCTCTAAATACATTTGTAGAGATTGCAACATTTACTGCTAATAATACTATTCCTAATATGAATTTTAAAATATTACAAAATGGAGAATTTAATGCAACTGTTGCATTTAGATCAAATCTAAATTATAACAATGCACAAGTTATTTTGGAAATATTGGCTGATGATGTAGTAATTGGAAATTCTAA
>Ga0153942_1000005_pt1 | contig 190097 bp, 178 predicted proteins | sample TSNJ026MetaG_FD_104731 | JGI IMG/M metagenome (GOLD analysis project Ga0153942, IMG submission 104731) | Attine ant fungus gardens microbial communities from New Jersey, USA - TSNJ026 MetaG | ecosystem: Host-associated > Fungi > Mycelium > Unclassified | place: USA: New Jersey, Brendan T.... | reverse complement strand
CAGCTCCTGTGAGGCGCTCTGGTTGTCATGCAATTATCAATGTTCAATATATCTAAAATACATTTCTGCATTTTAAAACAATCATTTCATTTTAGGTCTTGACTTTTAATAGTTAGTCTTTCTACATATATAAATTATTATTTCTTTTTTATATTATTATCGTAGGAAGGACTTGTAAAGAAGTTTGGCATATATCTTGAGATTAGTATTGGTCTAATATTCTATCTAGGCCACCGCTCCTCCTTCTCCAGTAATTTCTCAAACGGATAATGCGGCTCCTGCTGATACCAATAAGCTACCGAGGCCAAATCGTCCTGACGTTCGAACATCCCTCGATGGCATATACCGATCTGCTGGACACTTACTTTTATGCTCTCTTCAAAGCAAATCGGATCAGGAATATGCCACCGATAGAACCCTCTCATCGGCGGGCAGTCATCATTATGGTATGGATTGTGCACCGCATTATCGCAAGCAGAATAATAAGGATATCCCAAAAACGGCGTACAATAAGTATTTTCTACTGTTTTGCCAGCCTGCTGCGTGGCAAAGCTCCAAGAGCCACCGAAATAATCTTCCATTCCAGTTCCACAAATAGTCGGATACTGTTCATCACCATCTATATAAAATTTGACCTCACCCTCTCCCCACCAATATCGCTCTAGAGTAGTCAATGCAATATATGTGCCCACATAGTGACCTTTCCCTTTGATGCGATCAACAATCACATAATCCTCTTGCAAAGCAGTATAACGGGCACGCTTCCATTGCGCATGAAAATATCCTGTATTCCCAGGCAATTCATCACACAAGCTATAATCCACTTGATAGAAAAAAGCCGGAATCGGGTTGCTATGCTGATTTTCGATAGTCATCCTGACTCTTTTGCGAAACGGCATCTGAAAATAGCTATTCATACCTCTGACCGGCACAACTGCTACCGGGAGGGAATTCACGATGCACTCTGTTCCAAAACCACAGCAAAAGAAATCCCCCAAAGGTGTCTCGACAGACGGCACCTCTTCATCATCCCAGTAGATACGAAGAACCAAATCTCTGAGCACAAAACAATCCGCATCTGACGTTTTGTTAGTGACCGTCATCCAAATATGAGAAATCACCCCTGGACCTTTAATATCTGCTAATGTGACCGTTGCTCCCGATTCAATATCTTTAATACACGGACTTCCTTTTCTAGAGGTTCCCAGGGGACTTGCCGCCATCCCGCCCTTCCCCTTTTCCCCAGTCGGGTTTTCCGCATTCACTGCTCTTGATTTCACATTTCTAAGCCACGGCATCCCTGCCAATCCACCGTAAAATATGTTATTATTCATTTTCTTTACCCTTTCGTCGCACCCATCGTCATCCCCACTGTCACCCATTTATTTAAAGCAAAATAGACAATCATTGGCGGTAAAATGCTGATGGCAATTGCTGCATATGTGGCACCCCAATCCACATTTCCAAAGGCGCCCACATAATCCTTTAGTCCCATGGCAACAGTTTTGGCGGCATTTTCACTGATAAATGTATTGGCAAATATAAAGTCATTCCAAATCAAAATACTATACATCGAAGACACAGTAATAACCGTGTTTTTCGCCAGCGGCAGCACGATTCTTAAAAATATCCCATAGGAGGAGCAACCATCTACAATGGCCGCTTCAAGTAGCTCTCCCGGAATAAACTCATAAAAGCTGACAAACAGCATGACTGACAAAGGCAGCGCAAACCCTACCTGTGGAAGGATCAACGATAGACTTGTATTCAATATATGAATATCACTATAAAAAATAAACAGAGGTATTAATGTAATCTGAACCGGTATCATAATACCAAAAGTAAATAGCGCATAAATTTTCTTGCTTATTCGAAATGTAAATTTTGACAATGCGTAAGCTGAGGTGGCACTTAAAAAGACAATCAGAAAAAGAGAAATGCCTGTCACCTTAATACTATTCCATATATATAGTCCTATTTTTCCGTCACTCATTACTTTTATAAAATTGTCCAGAGTAACGCTTCGGGGCAAGGAAAAGGGAGCCGCAGCAAGCTCAGTAGCCGGTTTGAAGCTTGCTAAAAAAAGCCAAAGGATAGGATATACTTGAATCGTCAAAAAGCACAAGATGACCACCCAAAAAATGATTTTTCCGATTTTTTTCTTAGACATGCTCTCGCCTCCTTTCTTTCCTTTTGGTCTTATTCTGATGTTTAACCTCTCGATCTTCCTTCGAAGTAAATATTATCCTTAAAAGACCAACTACCAAAATACTTTCTATGATGATAAACACTGCCAGGGCGCTTCCATAGCCATACTGATTGCTGGAAAATGCTTTTTTATACATATAAGTAGACATTAGCTCACTAACATTCCCCGGACCGCCATTTGTCAATAAGTAGGGAATATCGAACCCTCTAAGGGCTCCTGTCAAACACATCGTTAGTGTTAATAGAAGAACGGGCTTGATCATTGGCAGTTTTATTCTTGTCAGTAATTTAAGACCCGAAGCGCCATCTAACTTTGCTGATTCTATCACCCCCTGATCCAAGGAAATCAAGGCCGAATAAAAGATCACCATATAAAGCCCGGTAAAACGCCAGCCTTCCGGAAGGGAAACCGCTACTAAAACCGTTCTAATATTGGTAAGCCATGACGTCGTAAGATTCTCAAGCCCGATGACACTCAGTATTTGATTGATCAGACCAATCGGTTCTGTCGAATACATGCTTCTGAACAATTGTGTGATCGCAACCGTTGTGATGATACAGGGCACATAATAAAGTGTTTTGATGAAAGTCACGCCCTTGGTCATGTAAGATAAAAGCAAAGCGAATAGTAATCCAATCAGCAGCTGTATTGAAACAACAATCACCAAATATATTAAATTGTTTAAAAAAGCAGTGTAAAATACTTTATCCTGAAACATCTTTATATAGTTGTCAAAACCAACAAACACTCTGTCCCCTATTCCGCCCCATTCCATCAAGCTAAGGCGCAGCGATTCCTCGATTGGGTAGAATACTGCAAAGAGGTAAAACAAGAGACCAGGCAGCAAGAATATAAGGTATGCTTTTTTATCACGTAAAATCCCCATATTTCCTGTCCTACTTAGTGTTTGCTTCTAATGCAGCATCAACTATGTTTACAAATTCTTCAATGGTCATATCTCCTGATGCCAAAAGCAGCATGTTATCCTGCATAACAGTATTGGTATCCGAATCCAGATAAGTATCCCATGGCTTCATAAAATTTTCTCCGGTATTTTGCATATCTTCTCTGATTCTTAAATACAGATCTGAGAATTCAATATTTTCCGGTAATTCCGTTTTAATAGGTGACATCTGCTGACGACCTGCATAGATCTCCCCATAGTTTTCAATTACATAATTAATAAAATCTCGCGTTTTTTCATCAAAGGTTTCTACATTAAATGCCATTCCTATTCCAGAATTAACGCAGAATTCATTAGCATTCGTAACGGCGTCATCGGTCATCGGCATATAGAAATAGTCTATGGCGCCTGCTTCGTACTGCTCATTCATTGCGTTTAGTTCCCAATCTCCGATATAGTACATCGCCGCTTTTCCATCTAGTAAAAGGGATTGGGCTGTTGCATAATCAGTAGCCGCAAAGCCTTCATTAAAATATTGCCCGATTTCCTGTAAAAATGAAACTCCTCTTAAGCCAACTTCATCTCCCATGGAAGCTTCGCCATTGCGTAGATCGATAATATAGTCATTTCCTGTCAAACGAAAAGGTATCATTGCCAAATAACGCTGTACCGGCCATCTGTCGATGCCGTCAACAGCAATAGGTGTCACGCCGTTTTCCTTTAAGACTGCGCATATTTCCAGCCATTCATCCATTGTTGCAGGTGCTTCTAAATCGTATTCTTTAAAAATCTCAGTATTGTACCATATCATTTCTACATGATATTCTAACGGCAGTGTATACAGGGTTCCATCAGTAAATTCCTGGTATCGCAACGCAATCGGATAAAAGCTGTCATACTTGCCTTCGCTTTCCAAAAATTCTTTTACATCTACAAGCATGCCCGCATCTACTAATTCCTGGCAATATGGATCTGCATCAACATCAATAATATCCGGCATGTTTCCGCCTGCTATCATTGTTTTTAATTTCTGCAAATAAGAAGGTCTGTCTGCAGTTGTTTCAATTTCAAGCTTCCATGTTCCTTCATGCTCCTCGCTATACTTCTCTGCAATTTCACGAATTGTTAAATCAATTTCTCCATCCACTGGTCTTGACGCAAACCATTTAACAACAGTCGTTTCTTCTAAAGCTCCACCTTCTGTATCCCCAGACTGTTCTTTTTCACTGCCTTTTTCTGAGGATGAACCACTATCGCTGGTATTACTGCTTCCGCATGCGCTTAGGGTTACTAGCAATAAAGACATCATCAATAATAATCCTACCAATTTCTTTTTCATCATCTTAACTCTCCTTCACTTTGATCAAATAGTTGTTTAACTTTACGCTCCCTTGGATCACATAAATTCCTCCATAGCCCCTTTTGTGGTTATACATTCTGGTCGACAGAGCCACCTTGTCATCGAGATAAAGCACACAGATGTCACCTTTTCTTATGATCCGAATGTCATATCGTTTTGCTTTATGGATCTTTCTTAGTGTTTCTACCTGGTAAGGAATATCGCCTCGGATCTGCCATTGATAGGTGCCTTTTTCGGCTCTTGGCCACATATCCCATGCCATTTCCTTTGCGTCTAAATCAATTTTTAAAAAATATCCCACCTCCAGCCTTGCATCTCCATGTAATACAATACCAATCTCTGGCATGCCGACAGGTTCAATCTCCATTTCTAATGAAAAACTGTCCTCCGGCAATGAATATAAGCCTGCTCCCAATGTATCCGATGTTAGCAGGAGCCCGGTTTCGTTTTCTTCCTTTTGACTGTTATATAAAACAATATCTCCTATTTCTACTGTTTTACTATAATAATTTTTTAAAGCATCCGTAGGTGCTGTATACAATTCACCCGTCTCCTGATTCTGTATCAATTCATGGACGTTCATTGTTCCGCCCCATTCCCATGAACCAAAATCAGTATCACCCAATTTACTTGCGATCCAGCCAAACGCATATCTGCGCTTTCCGTCAGATGCCGTCTTGATCGCATAGTTCGCTCTGGAATCAAAGCTGTCGCAGCCAGGAATTATCCATGGTCCCTTAAGTTCCCTTGAGATGCGATAGTGAGTGACGAATCTGTCAGAAAATGTCGAGTAAACTAAATACCACCATTCACCCATTTGAAAGACTTCAGGACATTCCATCGTGATGTACATATCCGGTGCATAAAAAGGGGGTTCGTAATGCCAATTGAATAAATCATCTGACTTGCAAAGTGCCACGCACCCGCCTCTTAATTCTCCTGAATTCTTTTTTCTTGCAGCCAGCAGCATCCAAAAACAATGATCCTCCTGATTCCAAAACACATATGGATCCCTCCAATCAAAGCTTTCATACATTTGATTATCGGCAGTAAGCCAAAGTGTCTCATCTGTTTTCAGATGATATAAGTCCTTGCCTTTGGCAACCATAACTGACTGTACGCTTTTCCCGGCAATCTTGATGTCTTCGTTATATGCCGTATAGAATGCATAATAGATACCATTAGATTTTATCACAGAACCGGTATAGATATTTTTATTAGGCTTATCATCTGCTCCTCGCCTGATCGCTTCGCCATGATCTTGGAATCTAACAAAATCTTCTGATGTCACCATATGCCATGTCGTCTCTTCCGCATATTGTGCTTTAACCGCTCTTGGGTCATGCAAATAGAACAGATAGTACTTGCCATTTTCATCGCAATATGGAATCAGATCTCCAACCCATGCGGCCTCAGGTTTATAAAATAATTCTGACATTTTCCTCCTTTTGAAATAGTGCATTTGCACATTCAATCTATTTTTATTTGCCGGCTTATACTTTTGATTATATCGTCTATCCCTCATTTGTCAATATGCTTTCATATGGTTTATATATTGTTTTGACCATATTCTATTAATTTTGTTAATACTGTACATTTAAGTATGTGTGCATTTATTCATGATTTTTGTTTTCATTTGCACTATATTTCATTTAAATGCATTCGTTATTTTAGGATTGCATTATTGGCAAATGCATAATATAATATTTACAAAAGGATACTAATGTACGAGGAGGCACCGACATGAATTGCACCATTAAAGATATTGCCAAAGAACTGAACCTGTCACGCAACACTGTATCAAAGGCTTTAAACGGCAGCCCGGGTGTGTCTGATGAGACTAGGAAGAAAATACAGGAAAAGGCCAGAGAAATGAATTATCGGCAATTCCTTATCGATAATTCACTCTCAAAGCCTATGACTAATCAAGGTTCTATTTTATTTCTTACCAGAGCTTCTGCTGATTTTTCTGAGTTTTGGGTTAAAGTCATGAAAGGAATAGAATCTGTTTTAAGCGAAAATGGATATCAATTAGTCTTAGGCGTTATGAATAGCGAAGACTTGGAGAATCTTCGCTTCCCAGCCATTTTAACTACTTCAAATATAAAGGGCATTATTATGGTGGAGATTTGTGAGACTAGGGTATGCAATGCGCTTTTAGAATATAACCTGCCAACTGTTACTGTAGATATGCCAAGCAATTATAGTGAACTGATTGGAAAGCTGGATATCATAACAATGGAAAACAAAATCAACGTATCGCACATAGTAAACAAGCTGATTAAAAAGGGATATTCCCGCTTCGCCTTTGCCGGAGATATCTATTCTGAAAATGTCGGACGGGGATTTAAAGAGCGCTATGAGTCATTGTTGGCCACTTTGGAAAATTCCAATCTGTCACTGGATATTGACTGCTCCTTTCGCTATGAAACCGAAAAAGATTTTATGAATGTCAATTATCTTGCTGATAAAATCAAAAAGTTTCCTTCCCTGCCGCAAGTGTATATTTGCGGAAATGATTGGACTGCTATTCATCTGATGCATACGATTCAGCATTTAGGTTATAAAGTGCCCCATGACGTATCCATTGTAGGCTTTGATAATATACCGGATTCCGCTAAGTGCACGCCTTCGCTGACCACTATTGACACACCTAAGGAGCACCTTGGGATAACAGCCGCCAACAGTATTCTCCAACGAATCAAGGATCCAAAGGTGCCTTATGTATATTCTCAATATTCAACACAGTTAATCCTGCGCAATTCAACCAACCATTAGTGTACTATCCAATCGGCTCACCGATAGCGCACATAATCCTGCATTTCCTTGATAAAGCCGGCATTTTCCAGCGCTTTTGCAGACACATCTGAGTATTGCTTGACAATTAAGCGGTTAAGTTCTGGAAATATGCGGCGTTCCTCGTAGTCATGCTTAAAACCACATAAGGCCTCAGGCAAGAAAGCTTCATCAAAAACACGAAGCGTTTTTCCCTTCCGCTCAAATACGGCGATGGGAACTCCTGAATGCAAGCACACTGCGGTGCCGGGCACATTTACAAATGATCTGTCTTGAATATGAGCCAGGCTTTTTCCCCATTGCTGCGCCGGATCAACAGCCGAAATCCAAACAATCTTCTCATTTGGCTGCTCCAGAGCCAGTATTGTTTTTGAAAAATCCTTTTCCCTGACAAATTGCATGCCTGATAACCCTTCGATAAAATAGCCTCTCCTTACCCGGCCTGTATATTCCCACACCCTAAGAGCCTCAAGCGCAGTTCCCCACGGCAGGCTCTGGACAGTTTCACGGCAAAGTAATACGGTTCGGTCAAATTCGCGCTCCAACTGCTGTTCAATTGTGCCAGAGATCAGCGGTCGTACCAAATCCCACCGCCCCGCCGACAAAATCTTCACTCGTGCATTCACTCTTTGCCGGACGGTCGAATTCTTCAGCTTATTCATGTTCAGAATCTGCCGTATCGGAGCTAAGCTGTCTGAATATACCAGCCCCTTGCCCACCAGACTTATCAATGTGTCATATGCCGAAGTCACTAAAGGAAGCTTAGAAATCATCTGGACAAAGCTTGCACCGCGCCTTATTAGCGTATCATATACGATTCTCTCGTGCTCTTTAAGATCGCTCTCCGGATCACTTATATCGGCATTCCAATCAATATCTTCATATCGATGAAAGCTAAGACCTGCATCCGGTGAAAAGTGCCAGAAAAAGTCACCCTGGCCAAGAAGCTTATCCATTAATTCCGGTCGATAATTGACAACACGCCCCGGCAGCAATACGCTCTCCCACAGTGCCGGCGAATAGGGAGTATCCGACAATGCCAGCAGGGCTCCTCTAAGCTGCTCGATCGGCGGCGCAGCTATATGGATTCGGGCTGCCATCAATGCCGCATAACGTTCCGGAGGCTGTGTATTAATCTGGCGGCGGCGATTCTTCACAGTTTCATGCTGTGCCCGGTCGTAAAGTCCGGCATGATAGTAAATACCATCGCTCGCCACCACTTCTCCCTGCTCGCATAATGCCTCTAAAACAACCCGAGTCTCTTCACTTGTCCAGATATAGCGGTTTTCAAGCTGTTCTTCCGACTGTGCGCCACGATAACGCAATGCTCTTCGAACAATCAGGTTCCGCGCCTCTTGATCGGCTTCTAACAATGCTGCCTGGTACTCTTTAAACTGTTCAGCCGCAATCCAGAGCCCTGGTTCAATATAGGTCGCCCGCCCTCTTTCTATGAGAACCTCAAGCCAGTCAATCGGAACATCTAATTCCCCTGCCACGAGATCACCCTCGATCATCAATAACGAATGCAATTGTTTTTCATCTTCCGGCAAGCGGCGACGCTCCGATACTTTTTCAAGCTGCTCTTGCTCTGGTTTCATCATATGCGCTTGCTCAACCGCCTCACTGGAAGCCTTGTGGATTCCAGAAGGAGTTGGTGAATAGTCATACATATTATCGGCTTCCACCTGCCATTGCAGCGGCAGGGACATAGGCGATAACGTGTCGACAAAAAGCTCCCGCACCCTAATAGCTCCCGTTTGAATACCTTTTAGCACAAATTCCACTCCGTCTAAATCCCATTGGTCTTCTAGACACTCACGCTTGGTCTCCCTTATCAGCGGATGCTTTTCATATTGTACAATCGATTCGAGCATTTGCGAGCTCCGCAGGCGCTGAACCCATAGCGGCTGGCGACCCGTCGATCGAACCCCCATCATCAGCGCGCGGGCAGCATTATAGCGAAAAGTCATGTTAAATAACGGTGTCACAGGCAGCAACGCTTCCAACAATGGTCTTGCTGTATCTGGTTGGATTCCATTAAGCAAGCCTTCCGGCAGCTCATCGCCGCCATAGGAATGAATTAAAAACCCACTTTCCTCGTTGGCACAGCCAATATCTGCATTGGTCAAGCGTCTGGCCGCTTCTTGCGCAAGGAGCGAAAGGGGGGCATTGACCTGACGCCCAAATACAGAATGGACGACCATCTGATAATCTCCTGATTCATTCAGGTAATGTTCTATTATGATTGTTTCATGATCTGGCAAGGCACCAGTTGCCGCTATTTGACGTTTCACGAGATCCCCGGCCCGTTGTGCCGCAGCATCATCTAGACCTAATGTTTCTAATTCTCGAAGCAAATAATCACTCTCATGGGCATGTGTAAGTCTATGAAGAATCTTGCCAAATTCAAGACCGGTCTGTATCCCCCGCCCCTTTTGCTCACCTTTCCAGAAGGGGAGCTTAGCGCCTTCAGTTGTGGACTGCCTTACAATAACCGTATCCTTATCCTGCTTCACTATCTGCCAGGCGAAGGTTCCTAGGAGAAATCGATCTCCTAAACGGCTCTCATATACAAATTCCTCATCCAGCTCTCCAATCCTCACTCCGCTTTCAGTTTTCGCAGCATACATCCCTTTATCCGGAATCGTTCCACCTGCCGATACCGCCAGCATACGACTATAAGCATCCCCCTCCACACGGTCATGGATGCGATCGTAGAGAACTCTCGGCCGGACCGGAATATCTTGCTCATGTTCAAAATCACCGGCCAACATGCAAAGCACATCGCGGACATCGTCTAAAGTCACATCATAAAAGGGGTATGCCCGAGACAAGATCTCCATCACCTCGGATAGTTGGTACTCTCCGCCCACAGACATGGAGACAAGATGCTGCGCCAATACGTCAAGGCATAATCTTGGCGGATGCAGGTATTCGATGCCGCCATTATGCGCCACTTTGGCTGTCATCCCACAATATAGCCCTTCCGATGCAGTTCTGGGAAACATGTACATGATGCTGGTACGGTTGGGGTTATGACCTGCTCTGCCTAGTCGCTGCATTGTACTGGAAATCGAGTGGGGGCAGCCAATCTGAAACACCTGATCGATCTCGCCCACATCAATGCCCAATTCCATCGAGGAGGTAGTGCATAACACTCTTAAGCTTCCTTCACGCAGTGCAGTCTCCACCTCATAGCGCTGTTCCTTCGACAAGCTGCCGTGGTGCGTTCTAGCGAACCCCTCTCCGGCTACCCGGTTGATGTAGTAAGCCAGCTTCTCGGCATGCATCCGTGCTTCTACAAAAGCAATCACACTACGAGCATTCTGGCAATGGTCATACACGGTATTCGCCAGCTCCTGCCAAATCGGCTCTCTCATCCTAATCCGGAGGTCAGATGTATCTGATATGGGGCTTAACACCTTAAGCTGTATATTCTTCTTCATCTTGGGAACCGCCAGTGTGACCGGATCCGGCGAAAGGTATTCGGCCGCTCTCTTAAGCGGTTCAATAGTCGCCGAAAGACCGATACGCTGTACGGGCTTCCCGCAAAGCTTATCAAGACGTGCGATCGTCAGCATCAGATGGGCACCGCGCTTTGAGTCAATGAGCGCATGCAGCTCATCAATGATGATCGCTCCTGCTGTGCGCAGTATTGATTGCCCTGATCTACTGGTAATCATAAGGTATAAGGATTCCGGTGTTGTAATAAGAATGTGCGGCGGAGACTTTATCATCCTTCGTCTTTCACTTTGCGGTGTATCACCAGTCCGGATAGCAACATGTATATCCGACACAGCTTGATCGGCTTCCTTGATTCCTTCTAATGGCCGACGCAGATTTTCCCGAATATCCCCAGCGAGAGATTTAAGTGGTGATACATAAATTAACTGCAGCTCCTGCTTTAGCTCGCCTTCCCTTTCCTGAGCCTTTAGCTTATCGATAAATACCAAAAAAGCTGACAGTGTCTTACCGGTTCCGGTAGGCGCTGAAACGAGCGTGTGCTCACCGGCAGCAATGGCTGGCCACGCTTCCTCTTGTACTGCTGTGGGTGTACCCAGCACATGTGTAAACCAGTCCACAGTGAATTGATTGAAAATAGTAATTGAAGACATCAGCGCACTCCTTAATTAATTCTCTTCAATAGCGCATACATACAAGAGTCATAAATCGTATCGTGCTTGCATACACTATCTTTCATGATTCCTTCAAGCTTGAAGCCTGCTTTCTCAAGAACCCTTCTTGACCCAAGGTTGAAGCTAAAGGGTTCGGCATAAATCCGTACAATGTCAAAGCATTCAAATGTCTCTTTACATATCTGCTTGATTGCTTCACTCATAATACCCTGTCCCCAGTATTCCTCTGACAGCCAATATCCCAGCTCCGCACTTCTGTGATAGACATCATCTCTGACAAAGACGCCGATGCTTCCAACTGCTTCACCATTAATCTCAATAGCTCTTGCAAGCTGTCTGCCATCTGTCTTCTCGATACAGTCATTAACATAACTATAAGCATCTGCGTAAGTATAGGGGAACGGAAATGCATCCCGCAGATTATCTGCTATCTTCTTATTATTCGCATGCTTTGCTATGTCTTTGATGTGTGATTCTCTCCACTCTTCCAGTTGAAATTCCATATAGCATATCTCCTATTCACCAAAATATTCTATGTCAATAACGGCATGATTGCCAAGATTAATCTTTTCCCCCAGAGAAAGAGGGATCAGGGCATGATATATGGGTCCATCATAGACAAAGGTATGATATTCTCCATTCTCCCCACAAATGTCGGATCCGGTAGCAGCAATACGTTCCATCAATTCAGAATCTAAGGTTTCGCCGAGGAACGATTCATCTAAGTGGATTAGATCCACACACTTAATCATCGCTTTAAAACCGGCATCGATTGCCTCACGAACCAACGCTTCCCGTGACTCATGCCACAAAGGATTCACACACTTAAGCCCTGCCACCGTACACCTTTCCCGATTCCAGGCAAGGTGTTCCTCAATGTCAATATCTCCAAATACGGCAGCCTCGGCACCCATCTTACGAGCTTCTGTAAGGCAACGCTCCACCGCTGATTCATATGTGTCGCCAGTACAGATGCAACGAATAATTAAAATACCTGTGCTCTTCTCAATTGCTGACAGCAAGTCGGTGGTTATGCCATGAAACCACGAACGATTCGCCTCATTATTATATGTGGTTATGAGGGCAACCGGTGAGTGCCCCTGCGATATCATGCGGTGAAGCGCCAAAGCACTGTCCTTGCCACAACTATAGAGCATTACGAAATTCATCTAAAATCCTTCCTTTCTTGACTAGCGTGCTGTCCGGTTCATCTTAAACACTTCGAACATATATTCTTTTATAATACCAGACTATCTTCTTGATTGCAAGTAAAAATGTCAAAAGAACCATAATCGCCTTGCTGCAAATGTGGTCGTTGAATTATGGTAGCGTTTAGTTTATAATCATTACAAGTATCAAATTAATACCCACACCTTAATAACTTCATAACAAACACATGATATACTGAAAAACAAATCTATTATATGCTTAGCAGCAGAGGTTGTCATAATGGCTCAAATACTTATTGTAGAAGATGATAAATCAATAAATACTCTAATTAAGAAAAATCTTGAACTTGTAGGGCATTTATGCGTTTCCGTTTTTGACGGTGAAACTGTTTTTGATGAAATAGAGAAGCGCCCCTTTGATCTGATTTTACTTGATATAATGCTGCCCAAGCTGGACGGTTTTCAAGTGATTCAAGAAATAAAAGATATTCCCGTCATATTCTTGACTGCGCGCGGCGCCGTGGAGGATCGGATAAAAGGCTTAAAGCTCGGTGCGGATGATTATGTTGTCAAACCATTTGATATGATGGAATTACAAGCTAGAGTTGAATCTGTTTTGCGCCGTACTCAAAAGGTGGATAAACTGTTTTGCATGGGCGACGTAACGGTTGATTTAGATGGAAGACAGGTATTTTTCAAGGATGAGCTTGTGGATTTTGCACCACAGGAATTTTCACTTATTGAGGTGTTGATTAAAAATCGGAATATCGCTCTGCCACGAGACAAATTGCTGGAGATTGCGTGGGGATATGATTTCGGCGGTGACACAAGAACAGTAGATGTACATATCCATAACATCCGTAAAAAGCTGTCATGGGAAGACGCCATTAAAACGGTCTATAAGCCGTACCGGCCAAAGGCTACCAAGAGCCTTCGCTTACGGTTTATGAAGAACCAAACGAGAATTATATAAAAAGCGCAAACGTGCTTTCTCCCGAAGAAGCCGCCGAGATTGGCGCGGCACAGTCGCAAATTCAAAGGAAGACTTGAAAATACCGGAAACATAATCCACCCTGCTGAGGAAGGGTCTACGTCAGCAGCTACCAATATAGTGAATAAAGCGCTGTACAATTTTTCTATCGATGCGGTGACTGGAGAGAGGGTTTCCATCATCACTTTTCTCGATTTGCCTGAGCATGACGCAGCAATAGGAATGGAGCCATACATACACAAGGGAGATGCAATGCCAATCGCCGCTACTTTAGGTATCATTCATCTATACTCATCAATTCATAAGTACGGCTTCCCAATCCAATTGCTTCTCCATGCTCCAGCACATGGGTGCCATTTCTGCCCTCGATACGCTCGATCAGCGAATCCGCTGTTCCATCATCCACTGCATAGATTAAATCAATACATGCTTGATCAAGGGCAACCGGGTCAAAAGAAGCCAGAATGCCGATATCATGAATCTCCGGCTCAGCAGCCATTGCGCCGCTACAATCACAGTCGACAGACATCCGGTTCATCACATTGATATATAAGACATTTTCCTCACCAAAGTATTCAACAACAGACAAGGTTGCCTCTGCCATTGATTCTAAGAATTCGTCCTGGCCGCCGCCCATCCATTGTGCATCGCTGGCACCAGCAGTATGGATGCGGTTTTTGCCTGCCGTAGATGCGATTCCGATGGACATATTCTTTAAGGCTCCGCCGTAACCGCCAATTGCATGCCCCTTAAAATGGGCAAGTGAAATGAGGAAATCAAAGTCCGCCAGCCGTGCGCCCACAAGATTTTCTTCAAAGTGGGTATAGTTGGGAATAGGAAGTGCCATGGAGTCTTCCTCATCAAGAATGACCACCGGAGCGATATCATTAAAGCCGTGATCCTTGGCCACCTGATAGTGCATGGCTGTGCTGGCGCGTTGTCCGCCATATGCCGTGTTGGATTCAACAATCGTGCCGTTAACCGTCTGTACCAGTTCCTTCATAAACTCAGGGCGGAGAAAATTCTCGCCACCCGGCTCACCGGTATGAACCTTAACTGCCACATTTCCCGTCGGTTCGCCGCCCAGCGCTTCATATATAGCCATCAGCCCCGCCGAACTGATATCCATCGTCATATACACAACAGATGATCCGCTGGGAGTCTGTGCTTCATTGTCTTTAGACTCGCTCATAGAAGGTGTCACTGTTCCTTCGGTTGGCGCTGGTTCGCTACTTCGTGTTGGCGAATCCGGTGCCGTCTGAGTGCATCCGGCGAGGAGCAGAGTCATCATCATCACAAGCAGTAATAGTGCAATAAGTTTCTTATTCATGGGGTATCCTCCTAATATTTTATTCCATTTGTGCAGCGACTTTTTCCAGCAGTTTGCGCATAGGCAGATTCTGGAAACAATTTTTCTCGCACAGACCGCATTCGATGCAGTCCGATGCCTATCATTTTCTTGACTGCCTCCATTCTCCAATATTTTCAAAACTCATGCTATGGAATCATTTGTTTTTCCCAGAAGATCACGGCATCATCAAACCAGCCTTCGGCGATTGTACCTGTTCCAAGTCCGAAACCATGACCAAGATTCGGATATTTATGAAACTCGGTATCAATCCCAGCAGCTTTCAGGGCATCAATGCGTTGCTCCATGGTGCGCCAGCCGGAGATGCCGTCGTTTTCTCCCACACACGCATAGGTGGGGGGATCGTGTTCGGTATACTCGGAGTGGCCGGTGTACTGCATAATGACCGCGCCTGCCTGCGGTAAATCATCCCCACCAAAAGCCGCCGCCCCGTAGGAGCCGAGATTGGCCGCCATACGTGCGCCCGCAGAGCCGCCCCATAAGGAATAGCAGTCTGTATCCACCTTGAGTTCATCCGCATGCTCAAAAATAAAACTGATAGCTCTTGCCAAATCTTCACATGCCGTTTGCGCACCAGGTCGATAAATCAATGCAAATGCGTTATAGCCCTTTTTTGATAGTTCCAAAGCGTGAGGAAAGCTGTCTTGCATCGCGCCGACATAAGCGAAGCCGCCGCCGGCATTACACACAGCAAACTTTTCTCCGGGGTTTCCCTTGAAGAAAAATAAACCCGTATTTTCTTTGGCCGGATCATCAGCTTTTTCCTCCTCCGTATAAATATCGTAAAAAACGGCCTCTCCTGCCTCAACGTGATTCTTCATGTAATTTACGATTTCCACCGTTCTTTCCGGATTGATGTTGCCGTACCATGTCAGACTAAGCTCTCCTAGCGTATCCCCACTATAATATCCGGCATCTGCCGGAAAAAGCAGTCGTCCAAAATCTCCGAAAGCAGGATCATTGATGACTTCCGATATTTTCGTATTCTGCTGATAAGGTTCGCTCATATTCTGATCTATCTGCACAGTTTCTGTACTCCAGAACCAACGCAGCCCATTATAAGTATACTCCATTGCGGCTGCTGAATCATGGGAATAGCCTTCCTTTATGCGCAGTGCCAGATTCCCTTCTGTTTCAAGGTCTGCCTCAACGAAATTTCCGCTGGGCATACCTAGCATCCGATCAATCTGTCTCGTGAAATTACTGTACGCAAAATCATCTGTTCCCGTAAGCGCATAGATAAAGAAATCTTCTGGCGAATGACCGGATGCTGTTACTGCCGCATCCACATCGTTCCCTTCACTATCCATCGCACCGCTCATGGGCAGGAAATAACGAAACTCATCCAAACAGTTGGTAAACGTGTGCCATGTTGTTACGGAACCCATGGAAAAACCGCCGAATGCGCGATGATCGCGAGACGCTTTAATATCCTCTGGCGCTGTGCTTTTTGCGTGAGTTGAATAGGCGCCTTCAACTGCCGGTATGAGGTCGTTTACCAGTTCGTTATGATAATTGACCGTCAGCGTATAAAATGCCAGCGTATAATCTGCACTGTCCGCCACGGATTCGTTATTATATGTAGGGCATACAATAATCAGCGCTTCAAACGCTCCGTCTGCAATCGCATTGTCAATCACATTTTTCAGAGATGATGGGCGATCCGGTGTGCCAAGTGTTGTTGTTTCATTACCCCATCCACCGTGCATCAGGTAGAACACATTGTATTTCTGATCTTCGCTGTAACCATACGGGAGATAGACAATGGCTTGCTTTTTAAGCTGTTTCGTTTTTTGCTCATATGTTTTTGATTCAAAGGTGTCATAGTGCAGCTCAACAAGCGTACCCTGCTGCGTTGCGGGGGAAAAGTATGCTTCTGGAACTGTCTCCAGATCCTGTGGTATGGCAGAGCTTTCTCCCTGTGCAACAGGAGTGCTTGAATTATCCACGCTATTACACCCAGAAAAAAAGGCCACACAAGCGACAAGAGCAAAAGAGAATAGTCTTTTCATTGATTTTACCTCCAAACTTGCCTCTCCTCTAATTATAAAAAATCGAGACCTCATCGGAAGTCTCGATTTGTTCATCAGTTTAAACCTCAGGGTTATATCCAGTTGTTTGACTGGGTGTCATAGGGGATGCGCCGATGCGAATAATACTACGATCAAGCGTAACATTCTTCGCCCTTGCGATAGCATCCTTGGAATACTGGATGAGATATTTAACATCATTATATAAAGACTTTCCAGACTCTGTCAGCGTAATCCCACGGTGTGTCCGCACAAAAAGCTGGACTCCCAAATCCGCTTCTAAGCCATTAATCTGTTTGATCACGGCTGTGGGTGTTATATATAATTCATTAGCAGCTTTTGAAAAGCTTCCTACATTAGCCACTCGAATAAATGTTTCAAGTTGCGGATTATATATCATAGCTTCACCATTTCTCCTTTATCCTGAAGATCGCAGTTGTATCCGTATCAAAAGATGATTCCCATTCATATGTGCTGTGATTTCACCGCCCATCCGCTCCGTAAGCTCCTTTGTAATAGCCAGCCCCAGACCGGTGTTCTTCCTGGTACGGGAAGCATCAGACGTATAAAAGCGTTCAAATAAACGATCTACGTCCAAATGATTAATATCAGCTACCGAATTTTCAAAGATGATCTCTGGCGTGTCCGCCTGAATCGCAATCCGGAAATTGCCATCACCATGAACGATTGCATTTTGGAGCAGGTTTTGTGCAATTCTTTTCAGTGCGTTCACATCACAATAGGCATATACCGCACTGTCTGGAATATCAATTTGCGGAACAATCTGTTTCGCCATAAAATCATCATAAAAAGTGGATATAACGTCTCTAAGCGGGTTACAGATATTAACCTTGTCCAGATTAATTGAGGTATGCCCCTCGACGATTTGAGTGAATTCAAACAACTCATTCATCAGTGCGGAAAGAACCTTTAGTCTAGATTCAATAATACCTAGATATTCTGCCTTTTTAGCTGCCGATGTTTTCTCTGATCCCATCATCTGAATGTAACCCATTACTGAAGTAAGTGGCGTCCTCAGATCGTGGGATATATTTGTAATCGTACGGCGCAATTCATCATTAGCCTTCTCACTTTTACGGCTAACCTCCTTTTGCTTTAGCAAAATATCGTTGATCGTTAGTGCCAGCTTGGATATATCTTTGTCAAATGTAGCGGTGGTAAGCAGTAAGTTAGTATTTGCTTTACAAATTTGTGATAATGTTTCGTCCAGCTTGCGGGCATCTTTTTTCAGTATAACAGAATAGCCGACGGATATGACAAGCAGCAGCGAGATTATCACAATTATTGTTATATACATATCCGTTACTCTCCTTTTTATTTAATATCGCTCTTTTTAAATACAGCGATCCCTGCCACAGTGCCAGCTATGATATAGAACGCAGATAGAAGCAGCGCTCTGGTGATATCACCTGATGGCAATTCGCTAAAGTTAGCCATTTGATTTATATTTGTCACCAAATCATAATTAATAAGATTTTCAAGCTTTGGTGAAATCATTCCCAATAGAAAGAATATCATGGTGGGAACCAATAAAAAAGCAAGAGATAATGAGGTTGCTGCAGACGTCTTCTTTGTCAAGAACACAATGAACACCCCCACGCAGGCGATTGCTAGCATCAGTAGCGCCTGGATGCCGTAAACCTTGAGGACACTGACGAGCCAATCCGTTGTATAATCACCGAAACCATGTCTTATTGTGGCAACAACAGTCGTCAAAACCAAATTAAGCACTTGAATGATAACAGCAAAAAACAGAACCGGAATGAGCTTGGCAAAATAATATTTAGTGCGGGATACGCCGCGCGAAAGCACATTTTTAACAGCTCCCGACGAAAAGTCTATTCCCGCAAAGCAAATGATCAGCGGAAGCAAAAAGTACACCAGATTGGCAGTGACTCCCGCCATTATAAATGGCGCATTCATGCCGTTAGCTTTTGTGATTTCCATTATTTCTTCCAGTGTATTTGATAGCATTTCAGCCTCTGTTGCACCTGCTGTGCTACCCATATTTACGCCAATATTACCGGTTCCGGAAACAGCTTGAAGCACAATGAATGCGATAAGCACACCAAGTGTGATATATAGCGCCTTGCCTCTTATAATCCTATAGAAATCAGCTCTTATAATATTTAACATTTTATTTCCCTCCCTCTACTATTGCTTTAAAGTAATCCTCAAGATTATCTCCTATCTCCTGTATGGAGCTGACACGTACGCCGCCGGAATTAAGCTGATAGGTTACCTCGGAGGGGTTGTTAAGATAGTCATAGATGCGGATTTCGTTTTGTCCCACGGACTTGAAATTGGTGGTATTCAACACCGTTTCAATAATTACAGCCGCCTTTTCCATGTCATCTACAATCACGGAAAGGCATCTTTGGCACTGAGTAGCAAGCTGGTCGTTCGAAATCTCCTTTACCAATCTGCCATTGTTGATAATCCCGTACCTAGTGGCAATCTGCGAAAGCTCGGTTAGAATATGGCTTGACATAAGAACTGTAATACCGTATTGTTCATTCAAGTTCTTAATCGTTTCCCGCATTTCGATAATACCGATTGGATCAAGCCCATTTATAGGCTCATCTAAGAGGATAAAGTCAGGGTTGCCCAATATGGCAAGCGCCAATCCTAAGCGCTGTTTCATTCCTAGGGAGAAATTCTTAAATTTTTTCTTACCGGTATCTGTTAATCCCACCATTTCAAGGGCCGAATTAATCCTATCCTTTTCTGGAATTCCATACAATATACGATAGTATTCCAGATTTTGCTCTGCTGAGAGACCAGGATACAAGGCGGGTGTTTCCACGACACAGCCCACTCTCTTTCTGGCTTTTGTAAGCCCGATGGCAGAGTTTTCATCAAACAGCTCGATGTCACCGTTGCTTTGCTCAATCAGTGAGGTGATCATTCGGATCAGGGTGGTTTTCCCTGCGCCGTTTTTTCCGATCAGACCGTAAATATCGCCTTTATGGATAGTCATACTAACATTATCCACCACCGGCTTTCCGGCATAAACCTTTGTAAGGTTTCGGGTGTGTAAGACAGCTTCATTCATCTTTAAAGCACTCTCCTTTTTGTTGTTTGAACTCATATTAAGCAAAAAGGCTTTAAAAACCATAAGTTAAGTCTTAAAAGAGTCTTAAACTTATAGGTGCATTTTAAATCCAATCCCCCAAACAGTTTGAATATATTCTTCATCAGGGTTTAAACCGGCAAGCTTCGACCGGATTTTGCTGATATGCACATTGATGGTGTTATCATCCCCCATAAATTCATCCTGCCACACGCTTTCGTAAAGATTGTTTTTAGTAAACACCTTTTTCGGATGGGACATCAACAGTCTTAGGATCTCAAACTCACGTTTGGAAAGACCCGCGCCCTTATCATTAATAAAAGCATCAAATTCATCGAGATTGATAGTGATGTCCTTGAATGTGACATGCTTTTGAACCAGATCAGACTTCTTACGCCTAAGCTGCACTTCAATTCGGGCTAGGAGCTCATCATTGTCAAATGGCTTGGAAATATAATCATCTGCGCCGGATTTTAAAAGCGAAATAGTAGATTCTTTATCCGATACTGCAGTTACCGCAATAAGGGGCACGTCATTGATTGCTCTTATCTCAGATAAGACAACATCGCCGGATTTTCCGGGCAGCATTAAATCAAGTAACACAAGATCATATGCATCCATCTTAAAATTTAATACCGCCTCGGTTCCAGAATATGCGGCAGTCGGCTGATAACCGTTTTGCTGTAACAGATCACACAACATGCTATTGATATCAACATCGTCCTCAACTACTAATATTTTGTGCATAATGCCTCCAAATCAACTTTCATTTTTACCAAAAAATATAAATATGATAATCAAGCATTATTTTAACACATTATCACGCAAAAGGAAAGTTATCATTCTTCATCGGAGATCCCAAGGTATATTGGGATTCTAGCGGTATGTAAGCACCTGCCTGACTGCTTTTTTCAAAACTGGTTAAAATCTCAATGACATGAAGTGTCAAGTCTCCGTTTGCCCTAAAGTCACCCTTATTTGACAGTGCCTTGGCCATATCGGCAAGTCCTAAGCCGCGACTGTTGTCGCTGTAACTAAAGGTAAGCGGGATTTCTTTGAAGGTGCCATCCTCCGGACGCAAAAGCTTCACCGAACCGCCAAAGGTATTCGGATCAGGAACAATCAGTGTTCCTTGGGAGCCATAAATCTCAAGACGGGCCTGTGTCTCATAATACACGTCAAATGTGGTGAAAATCGTTCCGATTGCACCGTTGTCAAAATTCATGATTCCGGTTACATAGGTAGGAACCTCCACATCGATTTCTTTCCCGTATTTGGGTTCACTGGTAATGGTTCGCTTTGGAAAACTGATCTTGCTCATTCCCATTACTCCCGAAACGCCTCCCAGCAAATTGACAAGAGCTGTTATATAGTAAGACCCCATATCCATCATCGGACCTCCACCATTGGCATAATAAAATTCCGGATTGGGATGCCAGCTTTCATGTCCATGGCATATCATAAATGCTGCCGCGCCGATAGGTTCCCCGATAAAGCCACTGTCAATCAATTTTCGGCAGGTCTGTATTCCAGCGCCTAAAAAGGTATCCGGTGCTCCACCTAAGAGCAGGCCCTTTTCCTTAGCAAGCGCTAAAAGCTCCTTGCCTTCTTCATAGGTTTCGGCCAGAGGCTTTTCACTATAGACATGCTTCCCTGCTTCTAAAAGAGCCTTTGTTATCTTAAAATGTTCTGCCGGACGGGTCAAATTGAGCACAATCTGCACTTGCTCATCATCCATCAGCTCTTGCAAGCTATTGTATATCTTGGTGACGTTGTATTCCTTTCTGGCATCTTCCGCCAGACTCGGTATCAAGTCATATATGCCAACCAACTCAAGCTCCCGAAATAACTGTGTTATGTTTTTAAGATAAATTCCACTAATGGCACCAATACCTACAATGGCTATTTTTACTTTCTTTGTTTTTATCTTTTCCATCGTCTTCCTCCGTATCATGGCATGAATGCCCTCATTAATACATCTTGGCTGTGCTTAAGAAAGCATCTGTCGTAAGCCGGTTCGCTACTGCATACGCCTTGCCCTGCGCCGCCCACAGCAACCCGCGTTCCATCAAGATGGTCGCACTTTTGCTTGCTTTAAAAACATCATCATGATGCCCAATAGCATTGTAAAAGACTCGTCCGTTTCCCCAGAACTTTGTCCAAACCACCGGCATATCCACTGCTTTATTCGAAACATGGTAATAAGGCGCAATAGGAAATCTTGTTGTGGCAAGCACCTCAACTGCCGGATCCACATGCAAATAGTAGTGCTCACTACACACCTTAAAGTCCTTTATGCCTTCTACAATAGGGCTAGATCCATGGGCAATGTTAACGGTATATTCAATTCCATCTCCGCCGGGGTGGCTTACCCATTGACCGCCAGTCATAAACTGCCATTCAACATCCTGCCTAAATGAATCACACATTCCACCATGGCAGCCTGCAAGTCCTACACCGGCTCCAACTGCTTTTACAACATTTTGCGTATACTCATTTTTAATTTCTCCCATCGTCCAGCATGGAACAATCAAATCCAGCTCCATCAATGCCTCAAGACTTCCCAACGCCTCCAGGGAATCACTGATTTCACATGTGTATCCATGCTTTTTCAACATATCCGCAAAACGCTTTGATACGAGCTCTGGTTCATGCCCATCCCAACCGCCTTGTACAATCAACACTTTCTTCTTCGTCATCTCGCTCATTATTATAACCATGTCCTTTCTTAATTATATCAGCCACTTTTTGTCATCTTACATTTCTTGACCATGACTTCTTCATAATCTGCAGAAAATCATGATTTTTTGGCTTCTTTGTGCTTGTATTATAGCATGGCATGACTTATAATAATTGTCATATAGCTTTGAATTTTAGCCAAAAATTGCTCTTTTACCAAGCACATTGATTGCTAATAAGATTGGTTCTTTCTCATGGAGGATGGCATGATACCTTTTTATGAAAATTCCAGAGACGACATACGCGTCTTTCACACAAAAAACATTCTTTTCCCAGCACACCTGCATAATTCCATAGAATTTATCTATGTGGAAAAGGGCAGTATGTGTATTTCGGTAAATCAAGAAATACTAACCATACGGCAAGGTGATTTTGTTGTTATATTTCCTAATGCTATTCACAGCTATCAAGAATCTGCAAAGGGCGGCTGTCTTCTCATCATTGCGATTTGTGGACAAAAAATGACAGGGGATTATAGAAACAAGATTTTAAGATATTTCCCTGTCAACCCTGTCATTCCCTGTCATTTACTTCATCCTAATGTCGTTTACGCCCTAAAGGAGTTGGTCGCCGAGCCTCTAAGCGAAGACACTTCCGGTATCGGAAAGGCTTTTATTCAATTAATTTTGTCCAGAATATTTCCATTGCTTACGTTAAAGGAAAACAGCCCTGCAGATATCCACGATATCACTTATCAAGTGATTGATTATATCTCTGCACATTATCAAGAGCCACTTACCCTTGCTTCTTTGTCGAAGGTCTTGTGTGTGAGTAAATATCATCTATCCAGAATATTTTCCAATAAACTGCATTTGAGATTTAACGACTATTTAAATAGTTTTCGTCTTGATTATGCGGCTTCTATGCTGCAGACCTCAAACCAATCGATCACGTCCATCGCCTTAGAATCAGGATTTGAGAGCTCACGCACGTTTAATCGAGTATTTAAAGCGGCTTATGGCATAAGTCCCAGGGAATATCGGACGAAAATAGTTGCACAATCCCTTATTTCATAATTTTTCTCAACACATTCAAATGTTCCTTAAATGGCGGATAACGCAAGTAAACATCCAAAAGATTAGATTTTTTAATAATACTTTTCGAATGCGTAAAAGTATCATAGCTTCCCTTGCCATGATATTGTCCCATGCCGCTTTCACCAATGCCGCCAAATAGCAGGTTGGGATTTGACAAGTGGATAATTGTGTCATTAATGCAGCCACCACCGAATGAAATGTTCCGGATGATATATGCTTCGTTTTTCCTGCTAGTCGTGAACAAGTAAAGCGCCAGAGGCTTCGGTCGCTTTGCAAGCATCTTGGTCACATTACGCAGACTCTCAAATTCCATTATCGGAAGCAGCGGTCCGAAAATTTCTTCCTGCATCACTGCACTTTCCCATGTGACGCCGTCAAGAATCGTCGGCGCTATTTGCCTTGTATTTTTAGAGCTTTCGCCGCCTGTAATTACACTGCCGCTGTTCATCAGTCCTAAGAGACGTTCAAAATGCTTTTGATTGATGATTTTAGGATAGTCATCGTTGGTTTCAGGTGAATCTCCGTAGAACTTTTTAATATAGCTGGTCATTTCACGGATCAGCTGAGCCTTTACGTTTTTATTAACAAGAAGATAATCTGGAGCGACACAGGTTTGGCCTGCATTTAGAAATTTGCCCCAAATAATCCTTTTGGCAGCAAGCTTTATATTTGCTGTATTATCTACGATACATGGACTCTTACCGCCTAATTCTAAGGTTACCGGGATGAGATGCTTCGCCGCTGATTCCATAACGGTTTTTCCAACCCGTAAGCTGCCGGTAAAAAAGATATAGTCAAACCTTTCATTAAGAAGTGAGAGGTTGGCTTCTCTACCGCCACGTACCACCGCAACATAGGCTTCACCGAAAATAGCCGTGACAATTTCTTCTATTATCTCAGCCGTGTGAAACGAATATTCCGAAGGCTTTATAAAAGAGCAGTTGCCGGCTGCTATTGCGCCGACTAAAGGAGCCATTGTTAGCTGAAATGGATAATTCCATGGCGACATAATCAGGACGGAGCCATAAGGCTCTGTGTATATGTGGCTGGAGGATGGAAAGTGCAAGATCGGTGTCCTTAAGCGTTTAGGTTTTGCCCAGCTTGATACATGTTTAATTGCATAATTAATTTCCTCTAGAACAATCCCGATTTCTGTCTCATAGGCCTCAAAGGGGGCTTTATTTAAATCAAGCTTTAATGCTCTTATGATTTTAGGCTCGTATTCTTTAATTGCCTTGCGTAGCATTTTAAGCTTAGCTATTCGAAAGCGAACCTCCTTTGTTTTGCCTGTATTAAAGAAAGCCCTCTGTTTATCTAACGTTTGCCAAATATCATGCATCAAAATCCCCCCTACCGAATAAAGTTTGTGAATACCTTTGCTTCATGCACGGGAGGCAACACGCCTGCATTCCTTCCCGCTTCTTGGCAATGCAACAGATAAGCCATATTCCTCCCCAACTCTCTCATGGTGCCCAATCCTTCCGTATCCTCAAGAACCTCTTCCGGCTTAGCGCCGTGTACCATATTCCAATATCGAGCAGATACTACAGGCATCTCGCTTATGGTTAAATACTTATTCATTTGATCAAAAGTCGCTGTGGTTCCAGCTCTTCTTGCAGAAATAACATTAGCAGCCGGCTTCATACGAAATGCTTTATTCGCATTACCTTTTGTTTCAGAGTAAAAAAGTCTGTCCATAAATGCCGTCATATTACCGCTTGCTGATGCATAGTGTACTGGTGTGCCGAAGACAAAGCCTGCTGCTTCATATGCTTTTTGGCGAAATGCATTCACAATGTCATCGAATACGCATTGACCAAGTTTTTCGCATTTTTTACATGCAATGCAGCCACCGATGGGCTTGTTCCCAATCCAGAAGATTTCTGTGTCTATCCCCTCATAGTTTAAGATTTTACCCACTTCTAAAAGTGCCGTATAGGTGCAGCCTTCCTTGTTTGGACTTCCATTTATTAATAACACTGTCATGCTATTGACCTCCAAGTAAAATTTGATGTGGTTTACTAAACACTATTATACACCATATCTTTGTGACCAACAATTATTTCTTTGTGTCAAAAAAACTTATAAGTCCCGGCACTTAGGAAACTCTGTCTGCCCTCAACTTTACTATTCATTTATTACTTAATCAACTCGCTAAAGTTATACAACATCTCCCTTATTGATCTGTAGATGTACGGGCTCCTATCTTATGATTTTCAATATCTTCAAATATTTCCCTCACACTTAACGGTTTGCTGCCAGTAAGCATTTCAAAATCATTTGTGCAATCACTCATTTGGTTTAAGCGAATGCCCTTCCAAATGTTACCATCCCATCAGAACAAAACGGAAAGTTCTTTGCAGAGTCCTTCCACATATCTTCTGTTGTTCTCGGTACCCCAACGGAATCAAAATATTCGTACGTCTGCTCATCAGTGATTTCATTATATATAACTTTCTTTCCCGTAACCTCACTGGCAATTTTCAGATACTCTGATATAGATATAGCTTCTGGTCCACTAATGTTGTAAACAACATTGTCACCGCCTGCTCCTGCGGCTACATATGCAGCCGCTTTTGCACAATCATCCCTTGAGATATATGCCATAAGTCCATCACCCATATTGTTTGACAGCACCCCGTTGGTATTCATGTAGGCCTCTTCAAAAGCAGATACCATCGCCTCGGCATATTGAGAGTCTCTTAAAAAAACATAATTGATGGGCTGTTTTTTTATATACTGTTCTGTAATCTTATGATCGGAAACCTCATAAGTATCACATTCATCTAACTCTATCCAAATATCCATAAACTTGTTGAATCAAAGGAAAAATACGGTAATATGCTGCTTGAAACACTTCAGACTTACATTATTTCTGGCTGTAATATATCAGAAACCGCTAAGAAGCTTTATCTACATAGACATACTATAACCTATAGAATTAAACTAATTTCTGATTTATTGGAAGTAGATATAAGTTCCCTGGATGATAAGGAGCGCTTTTATATTTACTTTTCCTGTCTGCTACTTATCCATACTTCCTAATTTAAAAGGAAGAAAACCCTGTCTTTAAGCAAGGTTTCTTCTTTGAATTATGATTTTATATGTGTTGGTATCATTTATATAGTTGTGTCAAAACTAATAGCTGAAAAAACCTTAGTAACTATAGAATCATCTATACTCGTATCTTCACTACCAAATATATCAATCTCAGCTACATAGGCTGCATCTCCTTCAACAATCCAGACTGTATATTCAATGCAGGATCGGGAATAATCACCGCTCACGTAATCATAAGTCAGTTTACGGTAATATCCTTCTTTAGCATCAACTGTTACTTTTTGGACATCACTTAAAGTTACATTCTGATAGGTTTGATCACTGTCATCAATCCTCCACTGATATGAATACTCAAGCTTTTCCGCCAAAAGATCATGAGTCGCATAATCGTAAATGGAATAGCCAACATCAATGTCTCCTGCGGAAAAAGAAACATATCCAAAGTCTCCTTCGGAGTAAGAGTACTCGAAGCCTTCCGGAGGGCTAACTATCATAGTTTTTGTTTTCTCCCAATTATATAAAACATATCTGCCTTCTTCGTCAGGGATGATTTCATTCCTTTCATAAGTACTGTAAGTTTCCTCAGTCTCTTTTACTTCTACCGCTTTTCTCCTAACTTTCTTAGGAACTTCAATTGCATCTACCGAATTAAAATCTATAAATTCTAACTCCAGATAAGCTCTTTTAAATTCAAAATTTTCAGCGCCTTCCATTCCTCCAACTATTTTTTCTATGCTGTCACCTAAATCCATCGTCATCTTTAACGGTAACATTTTCTCTTTATCTACATAATACTTTATCTCAACAGATATGTCCTTAAAATTCAATCCCCCTAAGTCTTCCACAGGAAGATCATCGATCGTCGACATATATTCTTTTAGAATCGAGTCAAAATCTTTCCCTGTTACAGTCGTAGACAGCACATAGGCCTTTGTGCCATTAACTTGCTCTGTTTTTTCTTCAAGCTCAAACTCCAACTCGGGATCATATGTAAACTGCTCTAATGTATCAAAGTCCATAGCGTCCTCTAATACAGATCTTTTCCAAACACCCTCCTCATAACCATAGACTACGGTTTCCCCATCTTCCGCTACAAGATATACTTCCATCTCCGTATCCATATTGACTCCCGCTGCGGATATCCCAACATTAATAAGTATATGTGAGGCAATTGGATCATTGATCAACTCCATTTTAACATCGACATCCACCTCCATGTCCATATTAATATTGACACCTTCTGAAGATTCAGAAACACCCATTTCCATTTCAAGCAACAGCCTTGCCTCCAATGAATCCAAGTCTTCAGTATTCGCCTTCACTTGCTCCATAATACTCTCAGCTGTCACTTTACTGTTACAAGCAGAAAGAGCCGCCACACTCAAAATAAATATTACAGCACATAACCATAAGTTTTTTCCTTTCATGTTAACCCCTCATCTTTCATATTATGATTTATAGATTTACTTATGTCTTTATAATATATGATTTTTATATAATATGCAAGATTTCAGAGGTATATTGCTTTTCACGAATTTTTTTTATGTGCCCAGACTCCGTATTGTATCCATTATAGTCTCTTTGTCGATTTGATACACCTTCTTCAAATAGTCTAAAGTACCAGTCTGTCCATAATATCCATTGATACCGAGCCGCTTAAATTTTATTGATCTGCCGCTCTCGGCAATAATCTCAGCTACTGCCGTTCCAAGACCATTTCTAATTTCATGATTTTCAACCGTCACAATTGCTTTTGTTTGATCTAAATATCTCAAGACCATTTCTTTATCGATCGGCTGGATGGAGAGCATATCGATCACCGCTACGTCGATGCCCTCCGATCCTAATGCTTCTGCTGCTTCATAAGCATCGGCAACGCTGATTCCATATGTTAAGATGGCGGCATCACTGCCATCTTTTAAGACCTTCCCTTGACCTAACCTGAAAGATTCATCCGCTGCATAAAGCCGTGGCAATACTTTTCTACTAGTACGTATATACCATAATCCGCCTTTCTCATACGCCAACTTAAGAAGACCATTCAGCATAATCTCATCGGATGCTTCTACCACATTACAAGTTGGAATCATTCGCATCAATCCAATGTCTTCAAGCGGCATATGTGTTCCGCCGTTAAATTCGCAAGTGACTCCCGCATCGGAACCTAAGATGACCGCATCCAATCCAGCATAAGCCAAGGAAATAAATACTTGATCAAAATCTCTTCTGCTGGCAAATGAACCAAAGGTGTGGATGAAAGGCTTCTTACCAGTTAATGACAAGCCGGCTGCCACACCGATCATATTGGCCTCCATAATTCCACAATTGATGAATTGATCAGGAAATTGCTCTTTGAATCTCTTGGTTCCAATGGCCCCGGCAAGATCCGCCTCTAATACCATCACATTCTTATCTTCCTTAGCCAGCTCGATCAATGTATCTACATATACCCTACGCATTTCATTAGTGCCTGCCTTAAGCATCTTAATCACCCCCTAAGTTCCGTTTCTAATTGCCTGATAAACGCCTTGATGCGTACCTCTTCTTCTTTGGTCGGGCGGACATGATGATTATCTGCTTTTTGTTCCATCAATGGAAATCCCTGACCCTTTGTCGTATCCAAAACAATCACATGAGGCTTCCCTTTTACTTGCTTTGCACCTTGTATCGCATGGTAGATCGCTTCAACATTTTTCCCGTCTGCCTTTTTCGTATCGAAACCAAATGCCCGGAACTTTTCTTCATAAGATAACCCATTACATACCTGATCAGTCGTGCCATCAAGCTGTCTTTTATTCTCATCCAAGAATAAAATGAGATGATCCAATTGATTGTGATTCGCATACTGGATGGCTTCCCAGCACTGCCCCTCATTAAGCTCTCCATCTCCAACAATACAGTAGACATACTGGTCTTTGTGATCTAATTGAAACGAATGCGCAACTCCACAAGCTACGCTAATCCCCTGCCCTAGCGACCCCGTCGTCATATCGACTCCCGGGGTCAGCTTTCTGTCAGGGTGACTTGGGAGATTGGTTCCATTTTGATTCAGTGTTTCAAGCACCCCAAGGTTAAAATATCCTTTTAATGCAAGAGCCGCATATAAAGCTGGTCCGGCATGTCCTTTGGATAAAATAAAATAGTCTCGGGTCAAAAGCTTTGGGTTAGATGGGTCGATGTTCATGATGGAACCGTATAAGACTGCCAACGTCTCCACGATAGATAGCGACCCGCCATAGTGCCCAAATCCCATATGGTCGAGAGATTTCACAGTATTCAGCCTGATTTCCTTCGCAAATCTGTTTAGTTCTAATGCCTTTTCCTTATCCATTCTCTCTCCTTGCTGATAAATTATTTATTTCTTTTCTTTATTCTTACCAATATAGGTTACTAAAATCATTACTGCCAACACAGCAAATACAAGTCCAGCTGCAATCATCGGACCAATTTGACCGGCTTTCCCAAGTGCAAATCCGGTTGCAATAAAGTCTAAGTCAGAGAACATGGAGCTTGCATATCCAAGATCACCTAGCAATGGCATGATCAGTAACGGTGCAAATGTAAGCATTAGACCGTTTACAAAAGAGCCAATGACAGAACCTCTGAGTCCGCCGGTTGCATTTCCAAAAACCCCGGCAGTCGCACCACAGAAGAAGTGGGGAACAACGCCTGGTAGGATGATCGTGGATTTCGTTACAACAAGTATTGCCATTCCAACGATACCGCCGACAAAGCTTGAGAAGAAGCCGATTAATACAGCATTTGGAGCAAAGGTGTACACAATCGGGCAATCCAAAGCTGGCCTTGCATTTGGGATCAACTTCTCAGAGATACCTTTAAACGCTGGAACGATTTCACCTAAGATCAAACGCACGCCTTGAAGGATAATATAAACTCCGGCAGCAAATTGAATACCTTTTGTAAGTGAAAACACAATAAAGTTTGTTCCTTCACTCAAATTCTCTTGAATATAAGTGGGTCCGCAGGCAATTGCCAAGATGAGATAAAACACTACCATCGTGATAGAAATAGATACCGAACTGTCTCTTAGGAATGCAAGTGATTTCGGGAAATTAATTTCCTCTGTGGACTTTGAGCCTTTTCCGGTTAATTTCCCGATCATTGCAGATGACCAGTATCCTATAGTACTAAAATGCCCAAAGGCCACATCGTCGTTGCCAGTGATTTTTCTCATGGTGGATTGTGCCATCGCCGGGAATAGAACCATTACAATTCCTAACGCAACAGAACCAACGATAATCGTCATTGTTTCTGTCATGCCAATAGTCAGTAAGATAACACCTATCATACACGCCATATAAAGCGTATGATGTCCCGTCAGGAACACATATTTAAACCTTGTGAAACGAGCAATCAATATGTTAGCTACCATGCCAAAGAACATAATCATTGCAGTGATTTGTCCGTAATCTTTTAACGCTACAGCAATGATAGCCTCGTTATTCGGTATGACCCCCTGAGTATTAAAAGCTACTTGGAACATCTCACCAAAGGGAACTAAGCTTGCTACAATGACATCGGCTCCTGCCGATAAAACAATAAATCCTAAGAATGATTTGATGGTGCCTCTGATGATGTCAGCAGCTGTCTTCTTCTGGAGCAACAGTCCTATGCATGCCATCAAAGCAACCAATACCGCCGGTGTAGAAAGAATTTCTTGAATAAATTTTAATGCTGCCATAAAATATCTCCCCCTTAATTAGCTAATTATAAAATACCTTTTTCTTTTAGCGCCTTTTCTATTCTCTCTTTTAGTTCCTCTTTATCCATTAGATTATTAAGCTCCACAACGTTGTCAAGGTGAGTCATGCCCATAGCAATATCCCTTCCAGCAATAAATATATCTGCGGCGCCTTTATACGCCCCACCCAAATCACTGTGTTCTACTTCAATGCCATCAACTCCCAAATCCTTTAGAACAGCCTGGATATTCATCTCCACTAAAAAACTGCTGCCCAATCCTGACCCACATACCGCCAAAATTTTCATGCCAATTTCCTCTTTTCTTTTTAATTTATTTTGAAACCATCTCTAACATCGCTGAGACAGCTTCAAAAGTTTCACAAGCAACTAGTTGATCCCTAAGCTTTACATCACTTAATAATGTCGAAAGCTGCGCCAGAGCTTTTAGATGTGTTTTATCATCACTAGCCGCCAGAGTAATTAGCACTTTCACTGCTTTCTCGGGATTGTCAAGGATATTGACTGGTTTTTCAAGTTTCAAATAGCTCATTCCTAATTTGTTCACCCCAACCTTATTGGTTGCATGGGGAATCGCCACATTAGGGCAAATCACAATATAAGGACCGTGCTCTTTAACATTTTCGATCATTGCGTCAATATAGATTTGCTCGATCGTTCCGTTGTCTAGCAGTGGCTTCGCCCCCAACTTTAGGGCAGCTTCCCAATCAGAAATCTCCTTAACAAATTGAATCGTATCCTCCTTGATCAATTCACTGATCATTGGTCCCACCTCCTTTCTAGGTACTTTATTCTTTTGTTTCATATAACTGCCTAGTGCATTTTTAAGCCCCACTTCATCTCGAATATCTGCATACTCTGAGACGATATCCAAGATAGCATTTACCGTAATACTATGTTCTGTTTTTAGTCCAAATACTTCGGCATACACAGTCTCCGTAATTGCAATTTTCTCATCTGTTGTCAAGATCGATGGTATGACAAATAAATGTTTCCCCGGCGGCTTTTCAATTTGATCTGTCGTGGAAAAAATCAAGTCATATTGATGTTCTTTAATGTCTTTAAAGTCTTCTAAATTACAGGGATCTAGAAATACCACCTCGGGAAACATTCTTGTTAATTGGTTTTTCATTAAGGCGGAACTGGCTATGCCATTTTGACAGACAATCACTGCCCGCCGACGCATTTTATTGGGTTCAGTCGTGTCTAACATTGCTAAAAAATGAATGGTTATGTAACCAATCTCGTCATCCGGAATAAAACAATCTACATAATCAGAAAAAGGTTCTAATACTAATCGACAAATAGAGAAAATCTCGCTATAATCTCTTTTGATCTGATCTATTACCGGGTTGACTACCGGTATCCCATATTTTAGACGGAAGAATGCCGGCTGTAAATGCATATACATATTGTTGACAACATTTTCTCTGTCTTTTAACCGAGCGCCGGTAATGGCTTCAAACCGGTTGGCCAGCTCTTTTGATAAGCTTCTTAAAAGCAGATTTTCTTTCGTGTATATATTAGAGTAAATATCTGTTCCAAGGGTCATGCTTATAAACAATATAAACAAGTATTCAACTTCTTCTATTGGAATGTCATCATCTAATGATTGATAAAGATTCATGACTGCGGTGTAGAGAGGCAAATGGCTCCAGAGCTGTTCATGATAATACACCGGCTGATACATCAAAGACTTGCAATGATACGAAAGGATACTAATAAAATAAATAGACGGTACTAAATACTCCTTAATGACCGGCAAATTATATTCTTTGATGAACCGTTCTGTTAGTTCTTTAGTTGTTTGATACTTGGTCGTATATTCTTTATCCCGTACACTAATCGTTATCATTTCTTTACATAAAAAATTATCTTTTATGCTAGATATAGCAAATAGAACTAAAGTCCGTATGTTTTTTGCTTTTCCAGCAAAGTGATATCCCCGACCCCTGGTATAAAGCACCTCGACTTGATATTCCTTTGCTATTTGCGATAGCTTCCTTAAGTCATTAATTACAGTGCTCCTGCTTGATTTAAAGTCCGTTATGAAATCGTTTAGTCCTAGCTGTGTCGCGGAACTAAAAATCATGATGCAAATTAGCCAGATCTTATCCTTACCTTCTACCATATACCCTTGGTTGGTCAAATCTAAAGCTTTGATTTCTTTTTTTGTGATATTTGATACAACGATCCGCCCTTTGGATATCCTAATCGGGCTAATATTCTCTCCTATCAAATCATTTATCTTGCTGATATCATAGCTTAACTGCCGCTCGGTACAACCGAGCATCATCATTGCTTTGTCGACAGCACAATAGTTATTAGTCAAGATATATTGCAATAAATTGAATGCGCGCCTTTCAATTATCTGCATGATCTCCTCTCCTTTGACTTTGTCAACTGTGAATAACATTTACTTGTATAGATAATTTTAAAGAATATCGCACTTAAAAGCAATTCTTATTGGGTTCTTTTTTTGTAATCTAAAATCCCCTAGATTGAATCCTTTACGCAAACAGGTGCCACTGCACATAATTATGTATAGTGGCACCTGTTTGGTTTCCATCATAAAAGGCTGTCATAAGTAGCTTCTCAACATCTTGTTTAGTTTTTTGTCAAAAGTCACTATTTCTTCCCCGAGTAATTGATGTCTAGCTATTAAAATGCAATCTACATAATCAAAAGACGTTCCTGCATAGATATCAAGTGCCATCCATATAATCTCTGGATTTTCTATCTCAATCTCCGCTAGAAAGTCTTTTAGCGTACTGCCAATTTCATTGCGCTCTATACTGTATACGCCCCTTAGCACATATACTACTTCCGCAATAATTTCTGCCAAAGTGAATGCACCTTTTTCAATAACTGACCTAGCTTCGTCCGACATCTGCTGATGGTCTCCCAGCAAATATCGTAAAATAACATTTGCATCAATCAATCTTCTCATGCTTCTCAACCATTGCCCTTTCATATGCGCTTTTCTCTTCAGCCACTAAGCTTGGATTTGCATATGTAGAAAGTCGCCCATAGGTACTTTTCCTATTTGCTGTCATCGTAAATGGCATACCATTTTCCTTCACACTTTGCTTAGCGAAAATACGGACTGCTTCCGCAAAGGAAGTTCCCATGTCTTTATATAATAATTCCACCTGCTCTTTTAAATCAGCGTCCATTCTGACCTGTAAGGTTGCTTCTTTTGCCATAATATCTCCCTCCTTTGTACTACGATTGTACTACATTTCTTGTTTTTTGTCAATTTCATAATGAAAAGGAAGTTCCAATAGCTACATCCGAGGTGACTGTTCATACTGGGTATAAAGGCGTAAATGTAAGCGGAAAGGGTATTCTTTGCACGGATGCAGATGGCAGCGAGCACTTGGTCTCTGGCACGAAGATTACAAACGCAATTTATCAGGGATATCCTGTGGCATTGGATATATAATAAAATATGTTGTAAAAGCAGCAATTTAATGTGTACCAAACACCACATAAAAGCCATGAGCTTTTCACACTCATGGCTTTTATTGAATGAAAGAATTACGAATTAGTCAACAGTAAATTCGTGATTAGGCTGACCGGTGCTATCAATCAAGTAAACATCTGCATATATCTCTCTTGTATCAGGATTATCGAACTCAAGCTCTTCTCCATTGATTCTTTTAATGGCCAGTTCAATACCTAATCTTCCAATTTCAACTGGTTGCTGGGCAATCGTCCCTGACATTGTGCCATCTAAAATCGCCTCTACGGCAGACTCATTTCCATCGAAACCAAATACTAAGATCTCTCCGGTTTTACCAGCGTCACCAATGGCAGATGCGGCTCCAAGAGCCATGTTGTCATTCTCTGCAAAAACTACCTTTACATCCGGATAGCTTGTTAAAATATCCTGCATAGCATTATAAGCTTCTGTTGTATCGGAATTGGCGACAAGCTCTGTTGCCAAAGTAAACCCGGCTGCTTCCATAATGGATTTAAAGCCTTCTCCACGTTGGATGGCATATACTGCTGATTCTTCACACTTGATGATTGCAAATTCACCCTCTGTCACGCTGTCTGCCTCAAGTAGAGACAGGGCATATTTACCGGCAATCTGTCCACCGCCATACATATCGGATACTACAATCGCATCCTTATCCGAGCCGCCGTCACCGATATCAAGAATAATGACCGGAATATTGCTTTCCTTTGCCAAATCCACAATCGTGCTCATAACCTCTGGCTTGCACGGGGAGACAATGAGGGCATCCACACCTTGATTAAGCAGATTCGTGGCACCTGTCACCAACTCACTTTCGCTGGATTTTTGATCATGTGTCAATAATGTTACGCCATTCTCCTCGGCAGCCGCTTCCACGCCTTCTAACATCGATTGAAAATACTCATTTGATAGATCATAGACGGAAAAGCCTATTGTGTAGCTGCCTGCTGAGGAACCACCCGCATCACTTGTGTCCTCGGTGTCATTTGTCGTATCATTTGCAGTCGTATTTGTCGTGTCATTCGTGGTATCACTTTGGGTTTCCTGTGCTCCGTTGCCGCAAGATGCCAATGTCAGCATAAGCATCAATGCCAATAATAAACTGAATACTTTTTTCATGTCTTCTCTCCTTTTCTTAATCCTTCTATTCTTAACCTGCTTAGCAGGAAGTAAGAATCTCATTACTGCTAGTCCTTTTGCATGGACAGCTGCTTCCTTGCTTTTTGTTTCACTAAGATGTTGTTCACAATATTACGTATTTCCGTAATTGAAAATGCGATGATTAAAATGATGCCCTCTACAACTCTTTGCCAATATGAATCGACGCCGAAGGAATCCATGGCGCTCCTGATACTAATCAGGAAGATAGCTGCAACTATGGTATTAAAGACACTTCCCTTCCCGCCGATAAGTGCTGTTCCACCTAGCACGACTGCTGAAATAACAGTGAACTCCAAACCGCTTTGCATACCATAATTGGAGGATCCAAGATAAGATACGATCATCACTGATGATGCTGCGGTGAACAGGCCAACGATTAAATATATCATGATTTCAGTTTTAGCAACATTAATGCCTGAAATCACTGCCGCTTCCCTCGAATTGCCGATCGCGAGCACATCCCTGCCCAGCTTCATTTTCCTTAAAATAATTGTTCCGAAGATACCAAGCGCAATGCAGATGAGAAATGCGGTGGGGATGACTCCAGCAATTTTATATGTCGCAATTTTCTTAAAGACATTATTGTCAACGACAACTGGAGAACTATTAATTAACTGCGCCAGCGCTCTGTAAGCCATCTGCATCGCCAATGTCGCAATAAAGGAGGGAATCCTTAGCTTTGAAATCAGTAAGCCGTTGATTGTTCCCATTACGGCACCTAACAACAAAATGACAAGGATCGAAGGAACAGTGCCAAGGTTTGGTAAAATCAAAGTCAATACAACACCGTTTAAAGCAACTTGTGATGCAACTGAAAGATCAAAAGCTCCACTAATGACTGCAAAGGTCATGCCAATGCCACAAATGGCATTTAGGGATGCTTTCGTTAAAATTGTTTGAAAAAAGGCCAGACCCCGAAAATTTTCATTGGTAATAATTAACACGAGCCAAAAAATAATCAAAGCATATAAAATTCCATGGTCGCCATATTCTATATGGAATCGTCGCTTTTTTTCCATTTTATTTGTCCCCCTTTTCCATAATTAACTTAATACCATTGATTGTAAGCGCAAACAGTAGCACAATTGCGACTGCCATTTTCTGATATGCTTCACCAGCGCCTAGAATATTGAGGCCCATTTTAACAAATACAACCAAGATAGCACCGACCAATGTTCCAAATACGTTGCCTTTTCCTCCTGAGAGAGCCGTACCGCCCAATACCACAGCAGTAATAGCATCTAATTCAAATCCTTCTCCTAGAGACGGGTCACCGATTGAAACCTGAGCTGTATTCAAGACCCCAGCAATCGCCGCCGTGACTCCGGTTACGACAAAAACAAGAATCAATGATGCATCCACCCTAATGCCTGTCGTACGTGCTGCCGGCTCATTTGAGCCGATTGCGCGTACTTTTGTTCCAAAGGAGGTAAAATGATATACTAAAAATGTAATGATGTAAGCTAATACCAATAATACAATCGGCATTGATAAGAAACCAAGTAACCTGCCGGTAGAAAGAAACTTTAATTGCGAATTGACCTTTGAAGTCAGCTGAATAGCCTTATTGCAATAAACAAGGGTGACGCCTGCAAAAGCAAGCTGTGTCGCCAGCGTTGCAACAAATGTCTGTATTTTTAGTTTTGTGATAAGCAGTCCGTTGATGATCCCGCATAGCGCCCCAATAAGCAATGCCATCCCAACTGCGTATAAAGTACTTTTCCCACCAGTCAGCTGCACCGCAATGATACAACTGGTCAAAGAAAGAATAGAGCCAACGGATAAGTCAAATCCGCCTGCACAAATGGCAAACATCATCCCCGCTGCTGCTATGCCTGAAACAGCCGATCGATTTAATGCGGTCAACAATTGTGTCGGACTTACGATCCTTGAATCCAGAATTCCAAATACAATCATGACCGTCAGCAAGATGCATAAAATTCCAATCCTATCCCATAACAACCAAAATTTCTTAGCCCTTTTACTCATGAGTACTCACCACCTAAATGTTTTTTATTACCTGTTGCACACTGCATGATAAAGGCTTCTTCCATTTCATCTTTTAAAATATCCCCAGTGATTTTTCCGTTGAATATTGCCAGTGTGCGATGGCAATTAGAGATAATCTCCGGAAGCTCTGAAGACACAATGATAATCGCCATCCCTTGCTTAGCCAAACCCTCTAGGAGTGAGTATATTTCTGCTTTGGCACCGACATCAATCCCTCTTGTCGGCTCGAGCATAATCAACACTTCGCAATCACTCGCCAGTGCTCTCGCAAGCAAAAGCTTCTGTTGATTTCCACCTGAAAGACTATTGATTTTTTGAAAGTATCCCCGGTATCTTATGTTCATTTTTTTAGTATAGTGATCAAGCAGGGCATTCTCCTCGTCCCCTTTAATCCAAAAGAATTTTCTGATTCGGCTAAGCACGTTAATAGTAAGGTTCTCTCGGACTGACATCAATCCAAAGATACCTGCATGCTTACGGTCTTCTGTGACAAATCCAATACCATGTGCAATCGCCGCTAACGGATTTTTAGGGTTGATTTTCTTTCCACTTAAGCGTATTTCTCCTGAATCCGCCTGGATTAAGCCATATATGGTCTTAACGATTTCCTCTCGGTGACAGCCCATAAGACCTGCCATTCCCAAAATCTCCCCTTTACGAAGCGTAAAAGAAACATCCTGATATAGATTGTCTTTATTAAGCTTTTTAACCTCTAAGAGCACCTCGCCAGGCTCATGCTCAGCTGTTGTATAATAGTCGGCAACCTTTCGCCCAACCATATATTCGACCATTTTGCTTTGCGTGATCTCCTTCGTGGTATACGTTCCCACATAGCCGCCATCTCTTAAAATAGTCAAGCTGTCTGTTAAATCAAAAATCTCCTTCAAACGATGGGATATGTAGATAATGGTCTTATTTTCCTTTTTAAGCTTTCTAATCAGCCTGTATAGCGTTTCCACTTCCTTGTCATTCAGCGCTGCAGTAGGTTCGTCCATCACGATAATTTCAGAATCATGAGAGAGTGCTTTGGCAATTTCCACCATCTGCTGCTCAGATACGCTCAGCATTCTGATATAATCTGTCGCTTTAAACTTAACATCCATCTCATCTAGCAATGCTTGGGCATCTTTATTCATTTTAGCTTTATCAACGGCTAATCCGCCCATTTTCGGCAGGCTATGTAAATAGATGTTTTCTGCCACTGATAATTCAGACATTAAGTTAAGCTCCTGATAGACCACACTTACGCCATGCTTAAGTGCATCTGATACGGAGTTGATCGAGCATTTATGTCCGTCAATATGTATTTCGCCGCTATCGGCAAAATACATGCCGCCAAGAATTTTCATAATCGTCGATTTACCGGCGCCGTTTTCACCTACAATAGCATGCACTTGACCTTTTTCAACAGATATGCTCACATTATCCAAGGCTTTTACGCCATAAAAGGTCTTTGTGATGTTCTTTAATTCGATATAGGGCACATTTATTCCCTCCTCAACGTATTTATAGTTAGATTATAGAGAGAAAATCCGGGCATTAAAATGGAGAATATGCAATAGTTTTGATGTAAAATTTTAAACTAATGTCTATTCTCCATTGATCTTTTACTTATGAATTGTTGTTCCTGATCTAATTTTCGAGGCTCTGCATCGCTTGGATGGCCTCATTAAAAAGCTCGTCCAGTTCCCAGCCTAGGCGCTCTGCCCCTAGGCGAATTGTGTCACGGGAACAGCCGGCCGCAAATTTCTTGTCTTTAAATTTCTTTTTAAGGCTCTTAACCACCATACCGGCAGTGTTTTTCTCGGGGCGCATGAGCGCATAAGCCCAAATTAATCCGGTAAGCTCATCAACAGCAAAGAGGATCTTCTCCATTGTCTGTTCCGGCTCATATTTTCCTTCGGTCATGCCCCAGCCGTGGCTCATTGCGGATCGAATGAGACCTTCATCAATACCGGCACTTCGCAATATCGTCTCACCTTTTACACAGTGCTCGTCCGGAAACTGTTCAAAGTCAATATCATGCAGCATGCCGACGGCATACCAGTAGTCTTCGTTGCCGCAATCATGCTTCGCAGCAAACCACTGCATCACCCCTGCCACAGTCCGCCCATGCAGGCGATGGAATTCCTCCTGATTGTATTGGTACAACAGATCCTCTGCCTGCTGTCGTGTGGGAATTATTGCCATGGTTCGTTCCTCCATTCTTCATCTCTGAAACATATTCTATCAGCAACGCTTAAGGAAAGCAACAAAAATATTAACGAAGGCTACTTTATTTTACTGTATATTTCTTGGTATTCTTTTGGCCACATTCCCATATACTTTTTAAATATTTTGGAAAAGTAATATTGATCCTCATATCCTACCGCTTTAGCCGCTTCACGTATTAGGATATCTGGCTTCTCTCTGATGATCTGCTTTGCTTTATCAACACGGTAATTTGTCAGATATTCCGACGGACTCATCCCTTTTACCGAACGAAACACCTTACTAAGGTAAGAAGGTACAAAACCAAATTTCTTAGACAAAATATCACTGGAAATTGATTTGCTATAATTCATCATCAGGTATTGCTCGATTTCATCTACCATCGCCTGATTCTCTCTCTTTCCCTTTTGCTGCTCGCTTTGCCCAAAGGTAAGCAGCACCGAGGCGATATTATAGCATAGCGCTAAAGCTGTGACAGAGTTAGAAACAGCATCATTTAGCCCGATTTTCACCTCTGCAAGCATTGATGCATAATCCTCACCCATCAACCGGCTATCTGCTATAACGATATCAATCATCTGTATAAATGCCACCTGCGCAATCCCGTTAGGCTGGATGATCTGTCCAATTGCTTCGATCAGCCTTTGCTCTTCCTTAAGACAAATAGACTCCACGATACGATGACAAATCTCTTGATTGAAACGCCTTTTTTTATCGTCATTTTTTCTTTCATCTTCATACTCTTCATACCATATTAAGTTAGATGAGCAGATTTTAATTTCTTTATAAAGACAGGCACGCAGCGATCTGATCACATCGCCAATCGCCGCAATCGGTACTGGGATTCCGTGACATACCATCGTCACGCTGATCTCATTTAGCGCCGTCAGCTTATTGAAAAGCTCCTTAACCAGCCGCCGGAAGTTAAATGGCGCCCGCTCTAAAATAATATATTTTTCCGCCACTGTTTTTCCATCAAAAACAAAATAAGAATCTTGCTTTCCTAGTAATTCCTGGCATAAATTTTCCAGATCCGTTTTTTCCCAAAAGACTTTACTCGGTAAAAGAATATCATCAGTAACCACCGGAAATGGTCCGGCACAAATCAAAATGGCTGTACAATCAAATGAACCCTTCCTTTGAAAGGTTCCCCCTTGAAGTATCTGTTCCAATTCCTGCTTCTTCTTCTGGCTGACCTGGCTCTGACAAATAGGCAGAAGTTTATGAAGTAGTTTTCCGACTTCCTGTTGAGAAATTGGTTTAAGCAGGTAATCGAAGACGCCATAACGAAGAGCTGTCCTAGCATAATCAAAGTCCTGGTATCCGCTTAGCACGACCGAAATAATGTCCGGATACCTGCTGTCGATTTCACCCAGAAGTTCAAGCCCATCCATCACAGGCATACGAATATCAGTAATGACCACATCAATTTCTTCATTCGCCAATATATCTAAGGCTGCTTGCCCATTAATCGCTTTGCCTGCTACCAAAAACGCCTCAGCGCCCATCTGTTCAATGCACCGTGAAAGCATTCTGGCTATTGGCGGTTCATCTTCAACTATCAGTATCTTTATCATTGATGTTCTTCCCCTCCTGCAATATAATGATGGTTCCTCTCGGCGTATTTTTCCTAGCTTGATACTCTACCCCTTCGCCCATCAATAGTTTAAGACGAAGGATTGTATTAATCAGCCCAAGACCACCAATCTTAAGCTCATGGTAATTCTCTGGAAGATTCTTACTATATTCCTCTAGCTTTTTATCAAGCTCTAAAAGTTCGGCATCACCAAAGCCAGCACCATTATCAGAAATGCTGATATACCACCGACCATCTTTGATGTCTGCATTAATTTCGATCCGCCAAACTGGTGGCACTGACTTAAATCCATGCTCAAAGCAATTTTCCAAAATTGGTTGAAGCACCTGACGCGGCATTCTCATCTGTAATAAGTCCTCGTTGGCATGAATAGAATAGACAAAATAATCTTCATACCTGACCTTCATCAGCTCAAGATAATTCTTGGCATGCGTAATTTCATCCCCAAGGGTGACATTGTTATTGTCAAAGGATGCATTATAACGCATCAGCGCAGATATTTTACCACATACATCAGCTATATCATCGTTCCCCGACTCCAAACCCATGCCACTTATAATGGAAAGAATATTATACAAAAAATGCGGATCCATTTGAGACTGAAGCGCTAACAAATATGCCCGCTTTTCATAGGCTAAAGACTTCGTCAGGCGTTCGAGCATCGCCGTAAATGCCGTATTTAACTCCCTGACTTCATCCATACTCTCATCTTTCACCAGATCCTCGGGAACATTATCAAGAGTTATATGCCTTACGCTTTTACTTAAATTGGTCAGAGGTGTCGTGATGCGCTTTGTGATAATATAAATAGTCAAAATCAAAGAGATGACAATGATAAAGCTAACCAAAATGATATATCCCAATATTCCCTGATAAGGCTTTGTCATACTCGCAAGACTCACAGCTAAAGCAAGATTCCAACCATAGGTATTAACCGACTCATAAGTTATGTAGTACTGATCCTTATCAAGGCTATTATAATCATTATCTCGTGGCAGAATCTGATTCATTTCCTGATCCAGAAGGTACACTGTCGCACTATCCTCCAACTGGTCTAACGCAATAAATTGCTGAAAATTTTCCATATTCTGCTGGATTTCTACAATTCCGTATATCTCATCGGCATAATAGTTCGTAATCGGCAGGAGCATCGACATCGTCATATCCGAATATTCATCCTCTTCTATATAATCAGCGTCATTTTGAAAGAAAAGCAGAAACGGTTGGCTCTGTAATTCATCCATCAGACGTTCAACATTCAATTTATCCTTTTCTTCACCGGTCTGATTCTGAATCTCTATCCCATCGCTCATATAGTCCCCATACTGGTTAAAAACACTGATGCGCCAGATCAGATAATCCGGAGCATTATATGAAGTCAGAATACTTCCTGCTTCAATACTATCCATAATGCTGTATTCGAAATAATTCTCCGGATCACCCTCCTCTTGCAAGACATTGAACATATTGATTATTCGTGTGTCTGAAGCCACTTGTGAGCCCATTTTATACATTTCGTCTAAGTAATATTCAACCTGGGAAGAAATCTTATTAAGGAGCTGGCTCTGGTTAATTGATGCTGTCTGCTGGCTTACGCTGACAATGTAGTTATAAGCTATCCCTATCAAAATAAGTATAAAAATCAGTATCACGATAGAATAAGAGACCACTAGCTTGTTTAAAAATCCCATCTTAAATTTTTTGATCTTCTCCACCGCCTTATGCTAAATAGAAAACTAATAGACCGTTTTCCACAAGCCGATATTATTTTCATCGAATTTCACAGGATCTCCTAAAAAAACCTCGGTTCCACCATCGCCTGATTGGCTGACCACCCGGTAACCTAACGTGCCTGCACTAAATCTGTCTCCTGGCTCCCCAAATATATCCCCTTTATCCAAAGCAGCTGCTGAATATGCTGCCAGATAGCCTAAATCAATGGGATTCCAAAGATAGAACCAAGGGCAGCTTTTGTCGATTTCGATAAAGTCCGCAAGCTCTGCAGGAAGGCCCAGACCGGTAAAAAGGATATCTGAGTCTTGCTCTCTTAGGGCGTTCCCGACTGCCACCATGCTCACCGCTGATGGTGTGATGATAATATCTAATTCTGGATAGGTCTCAAGCAGATATAGGGTTTGTTCAATAGTGGCTTCCTCTTCATCATTGCCAAATACCTCCGGCAATAAAATGATATCTTTATATTTTTCAGGATTATCCTCTATCTCTTGCTTAAGCCATGCGATCCAAAGATTTTGATTTGTGGCATATCCGGTTGTTGTGATAATGCCGACGGTACCGCTATTATCGATCATACTGGCTGCTGCTTGGATGAGAACACGTCCGACCTTCTCAGGATCTGCTGGCTGAATATGCAACATTCTGCTGTCCTTATTCACAGCGGAATCTAAGGATAGCACAATGATTCCCTGATCCATCGCTCTTATTAACACATCTTGTAGGGCATCTTCATCATTGGCCGCAACAGCGATAACAGCCACTTTACTTTCAATTAATTCTTCAATGATTTCTATCTGGGCTTCGACAGAATAGTCAGCCGGCCCATAACAGGCCGCCGTCACGCCTATCTCTTCACATGCCGTCTCAAAGCCCTCTTCCATCTTCTGCATGTATAGATTACTCTCTTCCTTTGTAATCAGAGCATATACCGGCTTTTCTTCCGGCTTAGTGCTTGTGCTCTGTGCGGATGGTGATTCGGATTGGCTGTCACTATTGTTACATGAGGACAATAATGCGCCGCATAGCATTAAGATTAAAAACAGCTTCATTTGATTAAACATAGCTATCCTCCCATTGATAAAAATTGCGCCTTTTTAATTATATAATGAAACGCTTTAAATTGAAATGGATAATATGCAACTGTTTTGATGGAATATATTAAACTATTAACAAATAGCCAAAAACCATCGATGATACTTATGGCTTTTGGCTACAGTTGCTACAATATTTGACCGTTTGACTCAATCACTTTTTTATACCAGTCAAATGATTTTTTCCGATACCGCTTTCCGGTTCCGTTCCCCGCATTATCCTTGTCTACATAAATCAAGCCATAACGCTTATCCATCTCTCCGGTGGTGCCGGATACAATATCGATAATCCCCCAAACTAAATAACCCAGCAAATCAACACCGTCAATTGAGACGGCATCTGATACCGCCTTGATATGCTGCTTTATATATTCAATTCTGTAATCGTCCTTTATATCATCGAGATTAGTTTTGTCATCGTATGCCCCTAATCCATTTTCAACAATAAAGAGCGGTATCTGATAACGGTCATAAAAATCATTTAGCGAAATCCGCAAGCCTAATGGATCCACCTGCCAGCCCCACTCGCTTTTTTTAAGGTAAGGGTTCGATTTTCCAATAATATTTTGGAGGAGATTTCCTTGCAGGATCTCATCTTTTTCAGTGCTTGAAACATGAGATGAGTAATAACTAAAACTTAAGAATGAAATCTTTCCATTCCTAAGTGTGTCAGCATCCTGAGGCTGTGTCTTAAGCAATATTTTGTTTCTTTTTAGTTCTTTTACCTTATAATTCGGATAATATCCCCTGCACATAACATCTGCAAAAAAGATATTATAGTGCTTATCTTCAAAAGATAACATGACATCTTCTGGTTTACAAGTAAAAGGATAGCTATAGCAATCCGTCACCATCCCGCCAATTTGAAAATCAGGATTAATCTTATGGCCTATTTCTACGGCTTTGGCACTCGCTAATAATAAATGATAAGAAGCTTGCTCCTTTTCCTTAGCAGTCAACTCTTCTGAAGCTGCAGCAAACCAGCTAATGAAATTAATAGCATTTATTTCATTGATAGTTATCCAATACTTAACCTTGCTCTTATACCGCTTGAAAACTGTTTCACAGTATTTAGCGAACAGATCCACAAGAATACGGTTTTTCCAGCCGCCATAGGTTAAGGCTAGATAAAGAGGCGTATCTGAGTGCTGAAGCGTGACGATTGGAACAATCCCATTCTTTAATAGCTCATCGAACAAGTCATCATAGTATTTTAACCCTGCCTCATTTGGCTGCTCTTCAATACCTTGTGGGTAAATACGCGTCCAATTAATAGATATCCTTAGACATTTAATGCCTAATTCTTTAAATAGTCTAATATCATCTTTATAATGATGGTAAAAATCTATTGCTTCATGACTCGGGAAATGAATTCCTTTTTCAAGGTTTTCGTATCTTTTTCTTGGTGATTCTTTAGACCCAACCTCCATCACGTCTAGAATCGACAAGCCTTTGCCATCAACATCATAGGCTCCTTCAGATTGATTGGCACTAATTGCGCCGCCCCATAGAAACTCCTGTGGAAATTTAGACATGCTTTTCTCCTTTTTTATTTAAAATAAATGTCAGAACGAACGTTACAGCAAATCCAATAATGATTGAAATAATTGTCACAATCAAATTGCCAAACCCGCCGGCTGGATCTAAAAATAGTGGCAGCGATGGCAAGCCACCAACAAATCCATAGGCTCTCATTGACATAATGCCACCAAACAATGCTCCGGCAAATCCTCCAATACATACCGATAATAATGTTTTCTTATTTCGTAAGGTTATCCCAAATAATGCCGGTTCTGTGATTCCGCAAACTGCGCTTATACAGATCGCAGCAGCCTCCGCCCTTTTTTCTTTGTCTTTTTCCAATACTGCAGTTGCTGCCGCCGCACCGCCTTCCGCAAGATTGCCAACATATCCGGCAACCATAAGCAACGGGTCATATCCAATGGTGGAGAATGCTGTCATAACTAATGGGATGAGACTATAGTGCATACCGGTAAATACCATAATAGGATAAATTAATGCGATTAACGAAGGCGCGAGCCAACCAAAATTATTACTGACCATCGAAATGAAATTGCTTAAATATCCACCTAACGTAGAACCGATTGGTCCTAAAACCAGCAGGGTTGAAATAACACCTACAAGCAGGGTTACCATGGGAACTAATATCCCTTTTAAAACATCGGGTGTGATTTTTTTCATTCCCTTTTCGACGTAGGACATGACCCATACACCCAAAATAACTGGAAAAACAGTGGAACTATATGTAACTGCCGTAATACCAATTCCAAATATGGACAGTCCTTCTACTCCATTGATGCTTGAATAACACAAAATAGCGCCTAGTGCCATACCAATAAAGGGATTCATTTTCAATTTACTGCCGGCACCATATCCGGCAAATATTGGCAGAAAATAGAAGATCGCCGACTGTATCGCTGAAAAAACGATGTATGTAGGATCTTCTGCTGACACAATTTCAAATGACGTTAATAAAGCTAAAACTGCCGAAATCATACCAGCTGCAATCAGAGCCGGAATAAACATCACAAAGGTTCCTGATAAAACATCAAATATGGAGTTTATGACGCCTCCGATTCCCTTTTTCTTGACTTCTTTATCTTGTTCTTGTTCTTCTACTTGTTCTGTCAGTGCCAATAATTTTTCGATCTCTTCATAAAGAGACGCAACGCTATTACCAATGATCAACTGATATTGGCCGCCTCTATTTGAAATACCCATCACTCCATCAATGGTCTTCATTTGATCATCACTTACCAGAGAATTGTCAACAAGGTTAAATCGCAATCTTGTTGCACAATGGTTCACAGCCTGAATGTTTTTGTTTCCACCAACACCTGCAATAATTTCTACAGCTAATAATTCTCGATTCATGTCTTTTACCTCCATTTTCAAATCCGATCTTACACAAGTCATCAGAAGCTAACTTGCGGTTTACACGCAAATAAAGGTCTAGCCAGCCTGACTGTAACCATCCAGTTTGATTTAACACTCACCCCCTGGTGCACTTATTCATCATTAAGATGTTAATTTTATAACATGAATAAGTAAATACAATGTTTCATCACTTGTCACTTCATTTTTATATTTACCACCGACAATATTAATAATTTCTTTGACACATTCATATTGGCGGGGATACTTATTTTTCATGATTACTAATAAATCTTCATTTTTCTCTTCCGCAAGCTCCGTTCGGTGAATTAACCTTTCAAAAAAGAAACGTAAGTGTAATACAAATCGGGTGTAATCTAAATCTTCTTCATCAATAGCCAAGTTGAATCTAGCTTTAATTAATTTGTAAATTTGATCAATCATTCCTGTAATGGCATAAACATCTTTGATTTCTACATCTAATTCAGCGTTTACGATATGTAGGGCGATGAGGTTCGCTTCGTTGTCCTCCACTTTTATATCAAGCTTTTCTCTGATAATATCGACAGCTTTTAATCCTAATCGATATTCTTCCTTGTACATTCTCTTGACATCCCATAAAACATCATTATCAAAGATGATGCCTAAACGGGTTCTTTCTAGTAAATTAGAAATATGATCTGTCAATGTCACATAAATATTATCGCTGATTTTGGGTTTGAAACATCGCTTAATCATTTCGATAATAGCCTCACCTGTTTCAATACAATCATCTGGAATATGGACGATGATTTCCTGATATCGACGATTGATTTTTTGATCAGCCAGAATAAACTTGCTTTCAATTTTACTTTCATCAACCACATCACCAGGTGAAGCTTTAAAAGCAATCCCTTTTCCCTTTACAATAACTTCCTCACCATTTTGATCAAGGCAGCTAACAGCATTATTGTTTAAAACCCTCTGAATGATCACTATCATCATCTCCTTATAATATGTCTAGCAATTCTTCTCCAACTACTATCTTATCATAACCACATCTTTTAATGTTTATATATTTATCAGAATTGGTTATAACAATCATTGTATCCATATCATATCCTTTATCCAATATTCCCTTTAAGTCGAAACTAATTAGCAGATCACCTTTCCTAACTTGATCATTTTGTTCTACATTCGCATTAAAACCTTCTCCATTTAAGCTTACCGTGTCGATGCCAATATGGATTAATAACTCAACCCCTTCTTTAGTCGTTAGACCTATTGCGTGTTTTGTTGGGAACAGCATTGTTATTTCTCCATCTGCCGGTGCAAATAATTCTCCAGAGCTTGGGGTGACAGCAATACCATCTCCCATCATTTTTTCAGAAAATGCGACATCGTCTACCAGTTCCAAGGCTTTGACACTTCCATTTAGTGGACTATATATCTTACTCATTTTTTCTTGCCTCCTTAAGTCTTTCATAACAAATAAAAAACCTGCTTACAGAATCAATAAAATAATTCTTGTAAACAGGTCTTGCTTGTTATCCAATGACAATCCTAAACTTACACCAACATAGTAACATATATGTTTTTATCATGTCAACAACTTTTACATCTTTGTAATACATCTTTTTTATTCCCGTTCTTGATTTCCACTTTCCTTTTTCAAATATGAAAATATCAGCACACCTACTCCAATAACAAACACCCAAATAGAGATAAACTGTGAAGTTGTAAGCGCTCCTACGCTTCCACGGATTAAGTCACCCCTGAAAAATTCCAGCACAAATCTTCCAGCACTATATAATACCATATAAAGAGCCGCAACCTGCCCTTCTGCTTTCTTTCTTTTTGCATATAAAATCAATATTACAAAAAGCAGAAAATCTAAGCCGCTTGAAATTAATTGGGTAGGGATTAGCGGTACACCGGCTGGCGCAAACGAATACGAGGGAAATACAACGTAGCAGCTGCCTGTTGTTTCCAAGCCATAACAGCAGCCTGCCAAAAAGCAACCAATCCGCCCAAAACCCTGTGCCAGTGCAATCGTCGGAACAATTAAATCCAAATATTGTAAGAATAATATCTTCTTATGTCTACAATACAAATATCCTGCGAGCACACCGCCAATAATTCCTCCATAAACAACAAAACCATCTGCTATATTCAGCAATATTCTTGGGTTTTGTATGATATTCTCAATTTGCGTCAGCCAATACATAATCTTTGCGCCCACAACCCCACCTAAGATGCCCCAAATAGCCAGTGAATCAATATGGTCGGTGTTAATATTCATCCGTTTCGCCCTATACTTGCTGACTAAATAGGCAGCAATCATACCAATAACAATCATCAAGCCATATCCATGTACCGTAAACGGTCCTATTGAAAATAAATCATTATACATTCTAGTCTTCCTTTCGTTGTGCAATTCAAAAGCTTTTAAAACAAAGATAGCTGCTGATAAGTATATTTCATTTTATACTGCGCAGTAATACTTTGCATATTGTATAGCAGGCCAAGTCGATTACATTCATTTTTAAATAACTCCCATAGCTTTTTTGCATTTTGGCTGGTGCATTGATACTGGTTTCCATATCTTTTGATGTACCTTACCTTCATGCTAGGGAACAACTTGTCAAGCTGCTCAAAGTAGTATTCTCGATTTCCATCCCTAAGCGTCATTCCAAAGGCAGGGAACACAAACTTCGCTCCTGACTCCTTGGCCTGATTCAGAATGCTAAGGATATTGTCTTCTGTATCATTGATAAACGGTAAAATCGGCATCATCAATACCCCACAATAAATGCCATTGTCAGACATGGCTTTTAATGCCGCAAAGCGCTCGCTTGAGCCTTGGACATTGGGCTCTAGCTTGCTGCATAATACGTCATCAGCAGTTGTAATCGTCATCTTGACAATTACCGGTGAATGCTCCTTGATATCCTGCAATATCGGTATATCACGTGTCACAAGGGTACTTTTCGTATCAATGGCCACTCCAAAACCATAAGCATTGATAAGCTCTAAGGCGTTTCCAGTCAACTTTAGTGTTTGTTCATAGGGATTATATGGATCACTCATAGCTCCCGTTCCAACGACGCCACTCTTTACCTTCCGTCGCAGATCATCCCTAATAATTCGCAGGGCATCATCCTTTACTTTGACGGTATCAAAGTTTGGATTCCGATAACAATCACTTCTGCTGTCACAATAAATACAGCCATGGCAACAGCCTCTGTAAATATTCATATTGTAGTCTGCGCCAAACCATGCTGCAGGCTTTTTCGTCTTAATGACTATATTCTTAGCCGGAATCGTCTCCATGTCTTCCCCCTTCTTGTCCAGTCTTGTAATACATTATACTTTCTATACGCAGTATATTCAAGATGGTTTAAGAAACTTCCACATTTCTCCTTGCTTTTTTAGCTGATGGGCTTATAATAAAAGGTGATTATATTTTAGATGAGGTGAAACATGAAATTAAAAAGACTTTTAGCATTAATCGGAGCCATATTACTTATAGGAATGTATGTGTCCACACTTATTTTTTCGTTGATGAATGGTGAGTTTGCCATGGATATGTTTAAAGTATCTGTCGTTTGCACGATTATCATCCCATTTTTGTTATATGCTTTTACATTGATTTACAATGTATTAAAAGACCATCGTAAAAAATAATAAGCCGACAGTTCAATGACCGGCTTATTATTTTTTTAGAATTATTTATAATTTTTTAATCGCAAGTATAAATAATTTTAACATTTGTAGTTTATAATACTTACATAGTAATTAATCAAGTTACTATAAAACAGTTTGATTTTTTCATAACATTTGCCTGGCAACTATTAGTTGCCAGGCCTCCCTCGTTTATGAGGTTCTTTTTGTTGTTCTACCTTGTGCTCTCCGATTCTATAACATTCAGAACCGTCGCCAGAGCCTCTTGTTCATCTGCTCCGCTACACTTTACCTCTATAACATAACCGCCCTTTATTCCAAGGCTTAAAACACTTAATAAACTCTTCCCATTAACTGTCTTACCGTTATACTTTAGCTCGATATCGCTTTCGAACTTCATTGCAGCATCTGCCAGATGACCAGCTGGACGTAAATGCAGACCGAATTCATTTCTTATTTGTATCTCAGCTTTTACCATACCTATACTCCTGTTACGATTAATATATATCTTTCGTTCTAAGAGTATTATATCACACATTGATAAAAATGCTATATGCTTTTTGTATAATCAAATAGGCTGCGTAGATACTACAGCTTTTTGATTTTCTCTATTGCTGTCAGCGTATTTTCATAGCTTCCAAACGCTGTCAAACGAAAGTAGCCTTCACCGCTTGGGCCAAATCCCGATCCTGGGGTTCCTACGACATTGGCATTCTTAAGCAGGTCGTCAAAAAATTCCCATGAAGTCATCTGATCCGGTGTCTTTAGCCATATGTAAGGCGCATTGATACCGCCGGATACCGTATAGCCGATATTCTCAAGCTCTTCTTTGATGATCCTCGCATTATTCATATAATAAGCTACCTGCTCGTTAAGCTGTGCCTGCCCTAACTCACTATAGACAGCCTCGCCGGCCTTTTGGATGATATAAGGGGCGCCGTTATATTTGGTTCCATGGCGTCTCGCCCATAAAGAGTTCAAGGAAACATCTCCTGATTTTAACTCTTTTGGGACGACTGTAAATCCAAGCCTTGTTCCTGTGAATCCCGCATTCTTTGAAAAGCTGCGGCACTCAATTGCACACGACTTAGCGCCGTCGCATTGATAAATTGTATGAGGAACCTCCTCTTCCGAGATATAAGCCTCATAAGCCGCATCATAAATAATAACTGCGCCAACTCTTAAAGCATAATTTACCCATATCTGAAGCTGTTCCTTAGTTATCGTGGCACCCGTCGGGTTATTGGGAAAGCAAAGATAAATAATATCGGGTGTCTCAATTGGTAATTCCGGCGCAAAATCATTCTCGGCCGTACACGGCATATAGATGACATCGCTCCACATCTGTGTGTCCGGGTCATAGGTGCCTGTTCTCCCTGCCATCACATTGGTATCCACATAAACAGGATAAACCGGATCGCACACAGCAATTTTATTATTTATCGCAAAAATCTCCTGAATATTCCCAGAATCGCATTTTGCGCCGTCGCTTACGAATATTTCATCGATATTAATATTAACGCCGTATTTTCCATAATCATTCCTAGCAATGGCGCTCCTTAAGAATTCATATCCCAGATCCGGCGCATAGCCTCTAAATGTTTTAGCATCTTCCATCTCATCAACCGCATGATGCAGGGAATCAATAATGGCCGGTGCCAGAGGTTGAGTCACATCTCCGATTCCGAGACTGATAATTGTTCTGTCCGGATTCGCTGCCTTATATGCATTAACCTTCTTTGCTATTGTTGAAAACAAATAGCTTCCCGGTAATTTTAAATAGTTCTCATTAATTTTAAACATGGACATCCCTTTCCTTACTTCTTATATAATTCTATTACCATTTGAGAGGTTTCTACTATATTCGTCCCATTGTTCATGCTCGTTGTCTGCAGATATCGGTGTGCTTCTAGCTCTGTCATATTCTTATCCGAGATGAGCAACCCTTTTGCATACTCAATCAATTCCTTCTCGGCATCAGTTCTGCCTCCAGGCTTTTGGTTGCGGCGCATTCTCTTTTTTATGAGGGTATCTTCCATCGCCTTAAGTGTCGATAAAAACTCATAACTTTGAACCGGTAAACCGACCTTCACCACATTGTACTCATAGATATCGTTAAGGTGAATTCTTGATGCCATAACCATCATATCAAAATAGTTTGGAATATATTGATACAGCTCCCGATAACTCATATCCTGATATTTATAACCAGAGATTATAATCCCATCGGAATCCAGCATCTGATCAATGGTCTGAATAACTGCCCCCCCGCTGGTACATGCCTTAACAACATGATATCCGCTTTGTACCAGTATATTTCTTATTCGAAGTGCATTTTGTTGTTTTGGAAATACAACAATTATATTGACCATCTATCTTACCTCCGAAAAATCATTCCGACTCATTTTAAACCCGATACAGATATTCTTCAACCTCCCAGTTTGTCACCTGCATTCTATAAGCATCCCATTCCGCATATTTGGCGCGAATGTATCTTTGACTAATATGCTCTCCCAGAACCTGACGAATAAATGGATCCTTTTCTAATTCACGAACGGCGTGAAACAGGCTGTCCGGCAGATTTTCAATATGATGCTTTTCTTTTTCGGAATCGCTCATCCCAAAAATATTATGATCTATACTTGCCGGTGGCAACAGTTTATCCTTAATTCCTTGTAAGCCTGCTGCCAGACATAATGCCAGAACCAAGTATGGATTTGCGGAGGGGTCAGGGCACCTAAGCTCAATGCGAATTCCCTCTCCTCTTGCCGCCGGAATTCTAATTAGCGGACTTCTGTTGGTCGCCGACCAGGCAATATAGACCGGTGCTTCAAAGCCTGGCACTAGCCTTTTATAAGAATTAACCAAAGGATTGGTAATTGCCGCCATTCCTTTAATATGCTTTAAAATCCCCGCAATAAAATAATAGGCCTCTTGGCTTAAACCCAGCTCCCCTTCCTGACAATCAAAAACATTCTTGCCCTCCTTTGAAAGGGACATATTAATATGCATGCCTGAGCCATTGATCCCATATTTTGGTTTAGGCATAAATGTCGCATGCAGCCCATGACGTTTAGCGATTGACTTAACCACCAATTTAAAAGTCATAATATTATCGGCCGTATGCATTGCTTCCTTATATTTAAAATCTATTTCATGCTGCGCCGGAGCCACTTCGTGATGTGAGGCTTCAATCTCAAAGCCCATGTCCTCCAGATTAAGAACCATGTCACGACGGGCATTTTCCCCTAAATCAATTGGGCTTAGGTCAAAATAACCGCCTTTTTCATGGGTAAGCGTTGTCGGCATGCCGTTGTCATCAGTATGGAATAAGAAAAACTCGCACTCCGGCCCGACATTAAAATCATAGCCCATATCCTTCGCTTCTTTTAAAACCTTTTTCAGAATATATCTCGGATCACCTTCAAACGGAGTTCCATCTGGCCTATAGACATCACAGATAAGCCTTGCCACCTTTCCCTGCTGTGGACGCCATGGGAAAATCTCAAAGGTACTAAGATCCGGATACAAGTACATATCAGATTCCTCGATTCTGGTAAAGCCCTCTATGGAGGATCCATCAAACATGCATTGATTATCCAACGCTTTCTCGATCTGACTTTTTGTAATTGCGACATTCTTAAGAGTTCCGAAAATATCTGTGAACTGTAATCTGATAAACTCTACATCATTTTCGTGAATCAAATGAATAATATCTTGTTTCGTGTAACGTGCCATATAATCACTCCCTATAATAAAAATATTATAACGGCGTGCAAATAATGAGCACGCCGTTGTCCTTGAATACTATCATAAATTATTCGGGGGAGATTGTCAACCATCTCCTTTACAAATTATGGAATCGCCAATATAATGATATTAGGGTCAAAATACCTTTTGCCCAACATCATGTAATGAATATAGTGATACGATGAGGATACAAGTGAAGGGGAGTTGCGAAAATGAAACTAAAAATTGGTGTCATATTAGCCCATCCAGAAGCCGAACAAACATTTTCTCATTTTGCAGATAACGCAGATTATGAATTAATTTTTAGGACGGGATTTTTAGACAACGCATTTGATTTAGCTTGTGAGCTACAAGAAGAAAAAGTTGATGCAATCATAACTCTTGGTATTCCGATGGATGTTTTTAATGCTCATATTACCGTCGAGATATTTCCGATCTATCCCAGTAGTTATGACATCATCAACGCACTTTACAAAGCGCGCGACTTGGGTGAGAAATTAGCTTTTGCCGAAGTTCCGTTCCAGAGAATACACTATGATGTTGACCGCATTGCAAGCATATTGAGAAGCGATATCACTCATTACAAATTCTCGGCCATTGAACATTTGTCACACCGAGAAAGCATCGAGAAGGTTGTTTATCGTATTATCGAAGACGGTAGAGATGTTCTTGTTACAATGGGCGGTTATTCCTATACTTTTGCCCAAAGCCTTGCTTTTCCGGCGATCATGGTCATGCCATCGGAAAAGTCATTTCTAACAGCATTGGATAATGTTAAAAAACTATTCTGGAAATATCAGGTGGATGCCGAAAAAACAAGGTGGCTGAATGCTGTATTTGATAGCGCGACAGAAGGTGTAATGGTTCTGGATAGCAATCAAATAGTTGTTGCCATCAATCCTTCTGCACAAAAGTTTATGCGATTTAACCATGATAAAATCGTCGGTCGTCATGTTTTAAGCATACAAAGCTCCAACCCATTATTTCAAAAATTTTTTAATACCAGCAGTAATTTTGAGGTTGTCAAGAGTAGGACAAAAGAGTACGCAGTAAAAAAGGAAATATTGTACGATGGTGAAATACCATTGGGCACGGTGATTCGTGCGAATCCAATGAAAGAGATTCAACGCTTGGAACTTGATGCACGTAGAAAAATTAGTGAAAGCGGGTTTGTCGCTAAGAGTACGTTTTCCGACATCAAAGGCAGTAGCATGGCATTTGAAAAAACTAAGCAAAAGGCAGCGAATTATGCAAAGTCACATTCAAATGTTATTCTGTATGGGGAAAGTGGAAGTGGAAAGGAAATTTTTGCACAAAGCATTCACAATGCCAGCCTGTGTAAAAATGGGCCTTTTGTAGCCATCAATTGCACCGTGCTGACAGAAACATTGCTGGAAAGCGAACTGTTTGGTTACGAGGATGGGGCGTTTACTGGCGCTAAAAAGGGCGGTAAACCAGGTCTGTTTGAGCTTGCGCATAAAGGCACTCTTTTTCTTGATGAAATCGGGGATATGCCCCTCGGTATTCAAGTAAAGCTACTTCGTGTGTTGCAGGAGCGCATTGTCCGCAGGATTGGTGGCAGCAAAAACGTCCCCATTGATGTCCGATTCATCTTTGCTACAAATAGAGACTTGCATATGGATATCATAGAAGGCAGTTTCCGTAAGGATTTATACTATCGTATCAATGTTTTGGTCCTGCATGTCCCATCACTAAAAGACCATAAAGAAGATCTAAAAGAAATTGCTCAGAATATTCTAAAGAAGCTATCATTACAAACAGGAAAAGCATTAGTTCTGTCGGATGAAGCTATTCGAATTCTTCAAAAATACGATTGGCCGGGCAATGTAAGAGAGTTGAATAATTTTTTGGAACGCGCTATATTTCTTGATTATCATGATGATAAGGTTATCCATGAGATGGTCAGCGAATTGATGCCCATTGGAGCTTTGCCAAAGGAACAGAAAAGCGCTTTGGAAGGGGAACGTCTTTGGGTGGATTTGGACACTATGAGGAATATGGAAAATTCTATCATCGAAATCCTTTACCAACGCTACAACGGCAACCGTAAGAAATTGAGCGATACATTAGAGATAAGCGCCAGTTCTTTATATCGGAGGCTAAAGGAAATGGATCTTCCCAAGTCTTTAGATGGATAGTCATTATAGCGGCCTGATGTTATACATCAGGCCGCTTAATTATAATCTTACCGGTTCAACCCGTTTTTTAGGTTGTGGTTATGTCAACACATCTCATAGACACCCGCCGCACCCATACCGCCGCCGATACACATGCTAACAAGACCATAGCGGCCCTGTCTGCGAGACATTTCAGACAGAAGCTTGCAGGTAAGGATCGCACCGGTGCCGCCCAGCGGATGGCCAAGTGCCAGAGCACCACCGTTGACATTAATAATTTCCTTGTCAAGCCCCAACTCGCCGATACAGGCAATAGCCTGCGCTGCAAAGGCTTCATTTAGCTCGATGAGGTCAATATCCGAAAGACTCAATCCGGCTTTTCTAAGTGCCTTGGGAATGGCCTTGATCGGGCCAAGACCCATATATTGGGGATCAAGACCGGTTACGGCGAACATTCTGAATATGGCAATCGGCTTGATTCCAAGAGCCGTCGCCTTTTCTCTTGACATCAGCAACACCATGCCTGCGCCGTCGCTCATCTGTGAGGAGGTTCCGGCAGTGACGGTACCGTTCGCCTTGAACACCGTTCTAAGCTTCGCCAGATCTGCCATTGTCGTACCGGAACGAATGCCTTCGTCTTTGTCAAAAAGGACGGTTTTGCTACCAGGCAAGCCGCTTTTTGCGATACTTGGGCGAATTGCGTCGACAGGCACGATCTCATCTGCGAATTTGCCATCGGCTTGCGCCTTTGCAGCCTTTTCATGACTATCGACAGCCATGGCATCTTGCATTTCCCTAGTAATATTGTACTTTAATGCAACTCGTTCTGCCGTCATCCCCATACTCATATAGGCATCGCTGTTCTCCATCAGATAAGGATTGGGGGAGATATTGCGGCCACCCATGGGGATCATGCTCATGGTTTCTACACCGCCGGCGAGAATGATATCGGATTGCCCAGCGACGATTGCATTGGCAGCAGTAGCGATGGACTGCAGCCCTGATGAACAGAACCGGTTTAATGTCTGACCGGGAACATCTTCGGGTAGCCCCGAACGAAGCACGACATTACGCGCCATATTAAAGCCCTGTTCAGCTTCCGGGGTGGCGCAGCCAAGGATGAGATCTTCAATTTCTGCTGGGTTCAGCTGTGGGATTTTTGCCACCACCGCCTTTGCGACCTGCGCAGTGTATTCCTCCGGCCTGGTCATACTTAACATGCCTCGCGGAGCCTTTCCAATGGCCGAACGGCCATATGCGACAACTACTGCTTCTTTCATTGTTTCACCCTCCTCAATTACTCAACCGTTTTCCGGTTTTAAGCATGTGTTCAATACGTTGCTGGGTCTTTTCCTGAACAATCAGGCTCATAAACGCATCCTTTTCCAGTGACAGGATATGCTCCTCGGTTACCAGAGAACCTGGCGCCGCATCTCCGCCCGTTATAACATAAGCGATCTTGTCGGCGATATGAGCATCGTATTCGGTAATGAAATCCCCTTTATACATGTTTGAGGAAGTGTATTGGATGGCTGCTAGCCCAGTGGATCCGGTCACGCGAATTTCTTGCTTCACTGGCGGGCGATAGCCTTCGCTTAAGTATAGAACCATCCGCTTTGCCTCCTCAACGATATACTCCTGCCCTAGCGAAATACGGTCAAAGGGCCGCAGCAGACCCCACTTGACTGCCTCGTGAGCACTGCCGGACACCTTGCCCATGGCGGCAAATTCCCACGCTGCCTGCACAAAATTAATAGGGTTAGACTTTGGTGATTTTGCGGCGTATTGCATATAACGGAAAAGCAGTTCTTTGATTCCACCACCCGCTGGAACAAGACCAACGCCAATCTCGACAAGTCCCATATAGGTTTCTGCGGCTGCGACTGCGGCGCTGGTATGCATAACAATCTCTGCGCCGCCACCCACCGTCATGCCAAACGGTGCGGAAACGATTGGACGCTTACAGTATTTCATCGCCATATTCGCCTGCTGGAGGGTCTCGATCCTTTTTTCGGTTTCACCAAAGTCCATATCCTTGATGAAGCCCGTGGGGGCGGAAAGATTGGCACCGACTGAAAAGTTCTTGCCGCCATTGGCGAGAACCAAGCCGGCATAACCCTGCTCAACAATCTGTACCGCCTCTAGGAGCATTTCGGACACGCCTGCTTCAACCGAATTGGCTTTGGTCTTAAACTTTAGGCAGAGCACATCATCGCCCATGTTGTAGAGGACAGCGTCAGCACTTTCTTTGACGACCTTTAGTGTGAGGCGGTTGATATCGATGTAGGAGGCTTTTTCATCGTCCTTGATAAAGATGACATCACCACTGACTAGTTTCTCCTCCACCCATGCTGGGATACTTTCACCCTCATCTTTCATGCGTGCCACAGATTTCTCAAGGCCAATAGCATCCCAAATTTGGAAAGGACCATATTCCCAGTTGTAGCCACACTTCATTGCGGTGTCGATATCGGCGTAATGATAGGAGATTTCCTCTGCCTTGCGGGCAGCATAGAGCAGCGTTGCCTTGGTAATTTCCCATGCGACCCTGCCATCCTCCTCGGGGGCATAAAGCAGCGTGTTCAGCTTTTCGTTAAGTGTACGGCAGCCGGCGGCTCGTTCCACTGCAGCCAATTTCCCAAGGCTTGGAACGACATACTCCTCCTTTGCCGGATCCCACATATAATTGATTGCTCCGGTGACGGATTTTACTCTTTTGTAATACCCCTGCTTTGTTTTATCTCCTAAATACTTTTTATCCACCAACATCTTATGACAATCAGGGAGAGCAAATGCGGCTTTTTCCGCAGGGTCGTCGATGTTGTCAATGATGTTCTGAGCCACAAATAAGGGGATATCTAATCCGACGATATCCATCAGACGGAAGCTGCCGGTTTTTGGCCTGCCCATGACCGGACCGGTGATCTGATCTATCTCCGCTAGGTTGAAGCTGGAATTTTCAATCATTTGAAGTCCGGCTACTGAAGCAAAGGTGCCGATGCGGTTGGCAATGAAAGCGGGCGTATCTTTACATATAACCACTGCTTTACCCAGCGTCTTTTCCATGAATGACCGCATAAAGTCACGAATTTCCGGCTTACAGTCGCTCGATGGGATGAGCTCAACCAATTTCATATAGCGAGGCGGGTTAAAAAAGTGTGTCCCGATGAAATGTTGTCGGAATTCAAGCGGCATCGTTTCAATCATAGTGTTGATGGAGATACCCGAGGTATTGCTAGATACAATGGAGCCTGGCTTACGCACCTTATTAACCTTATCAAACAGATCCCGCTTGATGTCTAGCCGCTCAACGATGACTTCAATGATCCAGTCGGCGTCGGCAAGCATTTCCATATTGTCAGTAAAGTTGCCAACAGTGATCAGGTTACCGAGACCTTTTTCATAGATGCTCCTTGCCCTTGGGTTCATTACCCGATCCTTGCCGGACTGGGCAATTTGCGTTGGTGCCATGTCTAAAAGGGACACACTGATTCCAGCACCTGCGATGTGTGCCGCGATAGCTGAGCCCATAACGCCTGAACCCAGAACCGCCACACGATTGATATATTGCTGCATGTTTTTTTCCTCCATTCATAATGATTCGTTCTAAATGCTTCGTGCGACCTCATAGGCGTTCCAGATTGCATGCATGACATTTTTCACTTCACGGGAGTCACCGATATTGTAGACCGGAATACCAAGCTGTGATATTTCCTTATATAGAGTTGCATTGGTCTGATATCCCACACTGACAACCACTGTATCTGCACGAACGGAAAGCTTCTTGCCGGCAGTTGTCATTTCAACGGTATCTTTTGTAATCTTATCGACATTTACACCGGTATAAATGTCGACGTTGTTAAATATCAGCAGTTCCCTAAGCATACTGGAATTCATCAAAGGCATTCCGTGGGTGCCGCCAAGAATGTCCTCCTGTATTTCCACAACTGTGACCTTTAGACCTTGCTTGGCCAGCCATAAGGCAGTCTCACAACCCACCAGCCCGCCGCCGATGACGACAATATTCTGACCGGCTGCCACCTTACCTGATAGGATATCCTCAGCAGCGCAAATCTTGTTTTCGCTGCCCAGTGAAAGCATGACAGGGGTAGCACCGGTAGCAATGAGGATTCGATCTGCTTCTTGGTCGTGTAAAAAGTCCTTATCTGCTGTTTGACCGGTGCGAACTTCAACGCCCAGCTTCTCAAGCTGCCGCACATACCATTTGACCAGTCTGGCATCGTTCTTTTTGAAATCGGGCACGCTGCCTACCTTCAAATTGCCGCCTAGTGCCGCATCTTTTTCCACTAGCATAACCTTGTGCCTGCGTAATGCCGAAACTCTGGCCGCTTCCATTCCAGCGGGACCGCCGCCGATGATTAAGATGGTCTCTTTATGCTCTGCGGTTTGAACGCCATAGACTAGCTCACGCCCACATGCGGGATTGACAGCACAAGACAATGCTAACCCTGAGGCAATCCTTCCCATACAGCCGTCGTGACAGCTTAGACATGGGCGAATGTCTTCTAACTGATCAGTCAATATTTTTTCTAGCAAATAAGGGTCAGCCAGCAACGGCCTGCCATAGGAAACAATATCACAACATCCGTTCAGCGCATCAATAGCAACATCAGGGTCATCAAGCCGTCCCGCCAAAATGACCGGAACATCAACAGCTTGTTTGACCATCCTGCCAAACTCCCTGTACATACCATCCTCAAAGTACATCGGCGGATGATTCCAGTACCACGAATCATATGTTCCCACATCCACGTTCAGGCTGTCATAGCCGGCCTGTACTAGAAGCTTTGCCACCTTGATGCCCTCATCATAGTCCTTTCCGACCTCGGTGGCAGTTTCTCCGGGCAAAATGCCTTGGCGAAGACCCTTCATAAAGCTTTTTACGCTATACCGCATTGACACTGGGAAGTCGTTGCCACAAACATTTTTAATGCCCTTGACAATATCGGTGGCAATCTTCAGCCGCCCTTTTAAATCACCACCGTACTCATCGGTTCGACGGTTAAAAAGGGGAATTGCAAATTGATCCAGAAGGTAGCCTTCATGTACTGCGTGAATTTCCACCCCGTCAAAGCCTGCCCTCTTTGCAGCAGCCGCAGATTTGACAAAGCTCTGAATCAAAGCTTCAATTTCAGCTTTTTCCAATGCTCGATGCCCGACATCCGGATCAAAGCGGTTTTCATTTTCCGAGGGGGCAATAAATTGTTTCACTAAGCCAGGTACTGCGGAACGACCAAGACCCCCTGTTAACTGAATGAAAATTTTGGCACACAACAGATACCGGTAATGATGAGACCAACGCCGCCTTTTGCCCGCTCAATATAGTAATTTTGAGCATTTTCAGTAAATCCTCCCATATAGTCAGAGAAACCGACCAGCCCCATAGGTGCCATGGAGATTCTGTTTTTCAACTTAACAGTGCCAATATTTGTTGGTTCAAATAGTTTTGAGTAACTTTGATTCATCTTAACACTCCCTTCCAGATGTTCCTACCTGATTTTGCTAGATTGATGCCACATTCCCATTTTCTCGGCTTCCTTGATTAAATCGTCCCTGAAATCAGGATGTGCTATACTGATTATGGCTTCTGCCCGCTCCCAGTTGGACATACCCTTGACATTGACTTTACCGTATTCGGTCACCAACCAATGCACTGCGGTACGGGGAGTGGTAACCACTGCACCGGTAGTAAGGGTGGGGCGAACACGGGAATGCATTTTCCCATTCTTATCAATGTAGGTGGAGCTAAATGCTAAAAAGCTCTTGCCGCCTTCTGATTCATAAGCGCCCGCGGCATAGTCCAGTTGCCCGCCACTGCCGGAAATCTGACGGTATCCGCTAGTTTCAGAGCAAACTTGAGTAAACAAATCGACCTCCAAAAGGTTGTTGATCGACATTACCTTGGGGTTTGCCCGGATGCGTGCTGGATCGTTTAGGTAGTCCACTGGGAAAGAGGCAAGATTAGGATTTTCATTCATAAAATCGAGCAATGCTTGGGTCCCCACAGCAAATGTATACCCAGATTTGTATTTATCAATTGCTTTGTTTCTGTTGGTGATTTTTCCAGCCTGATACAGATTAACAAATGCCTCGCAGAACATCTCGGTCTGGATCCCCAAATCCTTGAGATCTGATTTTGCAAGCTCGACGCCAATTGTATTTGGCATGTTTCCGATACCAAGCTGCAAGCAGGAACCGTCCTGAATTTCTTCCACAATTAATCGTGCAATTTCCATCTCTTGTGGAGTGGGTGCTCCCGGAGGCGGTGTAACAACGATGGGGCTAGGATCGCCTTCTTCAATGATATAATCAATCTCGTCGAGATTTAAGCCCTCCCCAAATCCACCATAGCATTTGGGGATATTTTTATTGACTTCAATGATGACAATTTTTGCGTTGCTAGCGTAATCCTTGTTATGGGAGTTTCCCACACCGAAGTTGAAAAAGCCGCTGTTATCCATTGGCGTTGTCTGTGATACGAAAACATCCGGCCACTTGTGGCGTAGCTCTTCCCGCTTTCCATAATGGGGAACCTCATGGTAATTACATACATAATATGGCACACTGCGAGGAGTTGCCGCCAGCTTGCGATCCAAGCCCGAAAAGTACCACACACCGTAGTTGAAGGTTTTGCCCTCCGGGTCATTAGTAAAGATGTCCGGCTTGCGGAAGGTGGAGCCTCCTCGGACATTCACATGCTCCAATCCGGGCTCACCAGCGCGTTTTCCCAACGCAATGTCAAACTTAACCGGTGCCGGCACCCAAGGCGCATACTCCACGATCATATTGGATTTGATTAAAGAAGCCGCCTTTTCTGCTGTGACAACTTTAGATTTGTACTTTTCTAGATAGTTCATTTTCTTTCTCCTCTCATTACTGGAATATCAAACTTAAATAGACTCAGATGAAATTCTGATAAGTCCATAGGGAGACGCTCCAGTCTGTACTTGCGCAAGCAAATGCCGTGCACTTCCAAGATTTTGTGCAATAGCAGCCTTGAATATTTTGCTGCCAATGGATAGTTGCATTTCGATGATATCTTCATCTGCCGCGCTAGGATCAAGAAGCTCTTGCAATGAGCCGACCTCCTTGGCCTGCTGATGTCCCAGGATATCGCATTCCTGCGGTTTAAGAAGGGAGATATCGACTGCTGTCTTGTTAAACATCCGGGCAATCTCTCTTGGAGTTAATACAAAATCCACATTAGGATTTCCCTCAGTGTTCATTTCAGAGAGTAACGCTTCCGCCTTATAGGAGCAGTTCTCGGATAAGACGATTGTGCAAACTTTCGCTGGGTCAAGTCCTTTTTCCTTCGCCCACTCACTTTTTGCGATATGCCCAAACTGCTGCGGGGCAGAAGGGAAGGTAATCAATAATGGCAATAATTCTTCGAACTCTTGATAGAGAAATGCAATCGCAGAAGGACTATTGGAAAGGATTATCGGTTCGCTTATTGATTCGCTTAACATATGCTCCAGCTTTTTTGCCGCTGCTGCCTGTGTATGACTGAAAGCGTATTCGTCAGATGTCACATAGTTAATCCCAATTTTTTTAAGACCGGATGCGACTGCTTCGATATTTACATCAGCCTTATTCATACCCAAAAGCCGCGAAAGCTCTGTGAGAATTTTGGGGGAGATTTGCGCGAATGTCTTTTTCTCAGCCTCCATCCGCACGGTGTACAGCATTTCATCATATTGCTCTTTTGCGTAGATTGCTCCTGTCGGACAGGCGTCGATGCACTTGCCGCAGCTGACACAGGAGCTTTCCTTCAAGCTTTTCCCAAAGGTAGGCACCACCTGTAGGTTAAAACCCCGGTTTTCCAAGCCTAGGGCGTTTACTGCTTGTTCATTGGCACATACTTCGATACAGCGCCTGCACTTGATGCACTTGTTCGGATTACGAACCACCGCACCGGTAGAATCATCCAAGGAATAAGGTTCACCGAACCAATCGAAGGGCAGCAAATTAACATCGTATTCCTCTGCCAATGCCTGAAGCTCGCAATCGCCATCCTTCACACAGTCACAGAAGAAACAGAAGTCACACAGCTCCTTTTCAAGCTCGTTAACCTCGTAGTTGCCGATCCGCAGACAGTGGTGGCAATCCCAGCTATGACTAGAAAGGATAAGCAAAAGGTTCATCTTTCGGGCTTCACGGATGGCATCGGTATTGGTCCACACCTCCATCCCCTCGGTCACTTTAGTAGCGCAAGAAGGCTGGAAGGTTTGGGATCCCTTTACCTCAACCAAACAGACACGGCAGTTGGCCTTGATATTCTGATCTTTAAGGTAACAGAGGGTTGGTATCTTGATGCCGCTTAGTCCGGCAGCTTCTAAAATCGTACTGCCTCGAGGAGCGGATATATTGATTCCATCAATTGTGACGCTAACTTTGGACATGAGACAAAACCTCCTTTCCTTGTAATTTTGTGTTGAAATCTTCTTCAAAGTATTTAAGAGCACTGGTGATTGCCGTGGTGGCGGACTGACCCAAAGGACAGAAGCTGGAAGTTTGCATGTACTCCGCCAGCCTGCGAATGAGATCCACATCCTGTTTATTCGCCTTTCCCTCTGCAATACGACCAATCAAGTCGGCCATCCGCATAGAGCCTTCCCGACAAGGCACACATTTTCCGCAAGATTCGTTGGCAAAAAAATCAGCAATACTTACCAGGATATCAACAATGTTGTGGCTGTCGTCAATCACCAACACAGCTCCGGCTCCTAGTGCCGCCCCCGCTTTTGCCAATGAATCGAAATCAATAGGGGTGTCCAGTAAATCATTAGGCAAGAAGCCACAGGAGCTGCCGCCGATCTGTACGGCCTTTAGCTTCCTGCCGTTAGGAATGCCGCCACCGATGCCATAAATGATGTCACGTAGGGAAGTGTCGGTTGGCACTTCCGCATAAGTGCGGTTCTTCACATCGCCGGAGAGGGCAAAGATTTTTGTTCCGGGATATTTCGGGGCGCCAATTCCCTTGAACCAGTCTGCCCCTTTATCGACGATGGACGGGATGGTGGCGAATGTCTCTACATTGTTGACGACGGTCGGTTTGCCACGAAAGCCTTCCGTAGTAGGATAGGGTGGTTTGAGTCGAGGCTCGCCGCGCTTGCCCTCAAGAGATTCAATCAAAGCCGTTTCTTCACCGCAGACATAGGATCCTGCGCCGGAAACCAGCCGGATATGAACACCCTCGGTGAGTCCTTTTGCCACTGCCTGGTTAATTGCGTTTTCCAGCAATTCATAGGCATTTCTATATTCGCCCCGACAGTAGATATAGGCCTGTGTCGCGCCGATGGCATAGGCGCAAATCAACATCCCCTCAATGATGCTATGTGGGTCATTTTCCAATATAATTCGATCCTTATAGGTACCCGGCTCACCTTCATCGGCGTTGCAAACCACATATTTTTGCTCGGTTACAGTGGCGGCGGCACTGCGCCATTTGAGGCCGGTATTAAAACCGGCACCTCCACGCCCTCTAAGCCGTCCCGTTCGCTCTACTTCCTTGATTAATTCAGTGGGATCGGCTTGCCTGGCCTTTTCCAGCGCTTTATAGCCGCCTGCTAAAATGTAGTCGTCGATCTTGCGAGGATCGATATGCCCAACATTTTTCAAGGTTATGCGCATTTCCTGAGTCATTTTTTCTCCTCCTTCCCACTTATACGATCGCCTTCAACAGTTCAGGCACTTTGTCTACAGTAATATTGGAATAGGTATTGCCGTTTATCAGTATCGATGGCGATGCCTGACATTGACCGATACATTCAGTGTATTCTAGCGAATATTTTCCATCCTTTGTGGTTTCTCCCATTTGTATGCCAAGGGCGTTTTCCAGCGCAGCAATTGTTTTTCCCGCACCAGCTACATGGCAAGGAGCATTATGACACACTTTTATAATTATTCTACCTACTGGAGCAAAGCGGATCATGCTATAAAAGCTGGCAGTTTCGTATACTTGTGTAGGCGCTATTTTAAATGCCTGTGCAAGCGCCCCCATGGCAGTCTCGCTAACGTAGCCATAAAGCTCCTGCACGGCGATGATGGCATCAAGCAGGCTGCCTTCCTTTTTTTGCACAAGAGAAATTGTATCTTTATATTTTTCCATTAGCTATCACCTCCGAAATTGGCTCAATCCGACATTTGACATTGTGGTGAAACGGAGTTCCGGCGATGCGGTCACGTGACAGCTTGTTGGTCAGCTTGTTGACACCCACGCCATAACTCTTGCCGTCAAAGGTAAAGCCGAAGTGGTGGGGGATCATCATGAACCCCTTACGGGCTTCATAGGTATATTGGGTCTCGATTTCCACACTGCCGGAATCAGTGACCACCCGTACCATCTGGCCGTCGGCTACACCCAATTGTTTGGCGTCATCAGGATGGATGGCGAGCGCACAGGGATTGCGTGCCATGTGCGTATAAGGATTGCGCATCAAACCATTCATGCCGGCTTCAATATGACGGCCTGCCTGCAGTGTCATGGGAAACTCCGTAGTACCATTAAGCGCCGCATCCTCTTGCTCCGGTGTAATTTCCTTAAGCCATTCGTTTAGCTCTGGCTCAAAAAGATGGATTTTTTTGTCCTTATGCTGGATCTTTAACATCTGATCTGCTGGGTCTTCTTCACCTACCCAACGACCTTCGGGATGATCGATCAGCTCTTGGAATAACTGGTCTCCCAACATTGGACCGGGCTTATAGCCGACCCTAGCCGCCTTGGGGTGGAAGGACTTCGGAAGCAGCATCAAAATACCCCATATCCATGCCTTATGCACTGAGCCCATCTCCTTGCCCAGCGTCTTGCCGATAATGAAGGTAGGCATTTTGGCAGCCTTGGGGTTTTCAGCAAAGAAACCAAGTAATGCCTTCGCATATTCAGGGCGGGACTTTTTCGCAGCCTCATAGAGATAGTCCGGTATTTCCGGAATGATCCCCATTTTGTCGGCCAACAACATCCAAAACTCGCCCAGCTCCTTCTGCTCCCACTCTGGCTTCACCACGGGATGCTTCATGCAGAAGTAAATTTTCGGGTAGGTCCAAGCATAATAAGAGGCATCGTAGGATTCGTAACCGGTGGTTCCAGGCAGCACATAATCTGCAATACTTGCCGTCTCAGTCATGGCGACGTCATCCACCACCAGCAGTTCTAAGTGCTTGTAGGCAGCGGTCTGGGCGGTCGTGTCGGCACAGGAGCGCAGCGGGTTGCACTGGGTCAGGATCATTGCACGCAGGCGGTCCGGCCGATCGTTTAGGACCTCTTCAGGAATAATGTTAGGTGGATACATATTCATGATCTTGCCGTAGTTTGTGGCAGGCGTGCGCCAGTGCCGCTCTTCGCGTTCGTCCGAGTGGGAGCCCCAGGGCACCACAAAACCATATGCCACATTACCGCCTTCAACCAGTAGGCGCCCACAAACTGCGAGCAACACGATCTGGAGGCTGGTAACAAGAGTACTATGGCGGTTACACAGAACCCCAAGATCAGTATGCATGGCCCATTTGCTGTGACTGAACAGGTGGGCGTAGGAAAGCATTTCCTCGTAAGACAGCTCACAAACACGGCAGCCGCCCTCAATGTCAAAGTCCTCGAACCATGGTCGAATCTTATCAAAATCCAGTACATGCTCGTCAAGATATCCCTGATGTTGCCAGCCCTTCTCCAAGATAATGGCAATAATAGTGCGGATGAACAAAGCGTCAGATCCCGGTCGTAAATGCATATGTACATCCGCAATCTTCGCAGTCTCTGAAAGACGCGGATCTATCGCAACCAGCTTGCGGTTAGGATCCTTTGAGATGGCGTTTAACGTCCTTTTCCCCATTGTCATTTGATGGGTGACGTAAGGATTCCAGCCCCAAGCGACAAGAACGTCACAACCTTCTTCATCCGGTTCGCAAAATGTCCACTGCTTACCCATCGCCCGGCCATAACTCCAATAAAAACCGGTCAGCTCCATGCCAAGGGCATTGTAATAGTATTGGGATCCTAACGCCCGCAGTAATGTGGTACCGAAAGCCACCTCGTTCTGGCAGGCCTGCCCACCGATTCCTTGGATGGCAAAAGCGCGCGGACCATGTTTTTCAAGAATTTCCCCAAGCTTAGCGGAAATCTCGGTCATGGCCTGATCCCATGATATCCGTTCCCATTTGCCTTCCCCACGTTCGCCGACACGCTTCAGGGGATATTTCAGGCGGTCGGAATGATATTGCCAATGGATACTGCTACGTCCTTTCCGGCAGCAATATCCCTGACTGCGTGGATTAGCTTTGTCAGGTCTGATTTTCTGGATGCGGTTATCTTCCACATACATTTCCAATCCACAGGTGATGCCACACATGGCACAAGTCGTTTTCTCCCATTTACCCATATTTTTCCTCCCAAACTATGTTAAAAGTTAAATCGGATACTTATAATCCCTTATCTGCCTCGATAAATCGGCTTTCTCTTTTCAAGAAACGCCCCGGTACCCTCGTTTTTGTCTTCTGTCGCGCAGCACATGCCAAACATATCCGCTTCCATGCGCATTCCGGTATTGATATCCATCTGAAGCCCCTGATCAATCGCATATTTCGCATATTCTACAGAACGAGGGGCATTTTTCATGATTTTTCCTGCCAACTTATGCGCCTCATCCATCAACTGATCAGCTGGGTACACATGGTTGACAAGCCCAATTCGATAAGCCTCGTTGGCAGTGATCCGCGCTGCGGTGTAGATCATTTCTCTGGCCCTGCCTGCTCCCACAAGGTTTGCAAGGCGCAGGTTTCCGCCACATCCAGGCATAACCCCTAAGCTTACCTCCGGAAGTCCCAGACTTGCTTCCGCCGCCGCCAAGCGGATATCGCAAGCTAAAGCCAGCTCACACCCACCGCCAAAAGCTGCGCCGTTGATGGCCGCAATCACCGGAATTTCCATCGTTTCGAGCTTACGCATGGTGCGACCGCAGCGATCGCTATAAAATCGCGCTTGTGTTCCGGTCATGGAACGCAAGAAAGCAATATCTGCCCCCGCCACAAATGCTTTGCCTGCCCCGGTAATAATCAGGACACGGATAGCCTGATTATTTCGAATTTCTTCAATCGCATTGTCAATCTCTGCATAAGTGGCATCGTCCAGAGCATTTAGCACACTGGGTCGGTTGATGGTCAGGGTAGCGACTCCCTCTTCGGATTCCAAAATAATGTTGTTGTAATTCATGTTTACTTCACTCCATCTCATATGTATTTTTACTATTTTTTCCATTTTTAGGATTGGTTCCATTTAATTGTCTCATTACGCAGCCAATTCGTCCAAGCTAACATCCCTTGTCCTGTTTTAGCTGATATCTCAAAAATGACAATGTCGGGATTTAATTTTTTCACTCTGTTTTTTACGGTCTGCATATCGAAGTCAAAGCTGGCAATCGTATCTATTTTGTTAATAATCAACGCCTGACAAGTTGAAAACATCAAGGGATATTTCAGCGGCTTGTCATCACCTTCCGGAACACTGAGAAGCATGACATTTTTTGCGGCTCCGGTATCAAATTCAGCAGGACAGACGAGGTTGCCCACATTTTCCAGAATGACCAGATCGAGTGCTTTGGGATCAAGTCCTGACAGAGCCTCCTGAGTCATCTCTGCTTCCAGATGGCACAGCCCGCCGGTACGAAGCTGGATTACCGGAATCCCAGTGGCGTGAATGCGGTCAGCATCCACGGTAGAATCGATATCCGCTTCAATGACGCCTATTCTTAATTCGTCTCGAAGCTTTTCGATGGTTCGTAAAACAGTGGTTGTCTTTCCGGAGCCGGGCGCCGACATCAGATTCAGTAAAAATGTGTGTTGCTCTCTAAGTTCCTCCCGAAGCTTTGCGGCCCTAGCATCGTTGTTTCCCATAACACTTTGTTTGATTTGAATTACTCGCACTTGATTCATGTTTTTTCTCCTTATGTCATATCTGTTGTATCCATGATTACTTCAATGCTATCAACCAGAAACTCCTTGCCTGAAACAAGACCGACCTCGTCTGAGCCGCAATAGCTGCAATGAAACACCATATTCACGTTTGTAAATTCCGTTGATGCACCACAATCCCTGCAGATAATGCGTGCAGGGATAATATCGAACGAGAGCGTTGCATGCTCCGCAATCGAATCCCTAGAGATCATCTGAAAAAACAGCTCTGCCCAGTGGGGGATGATTCCCGATAGGCTTCCTACTACAAGGTTGATTTTTTTAACTTTATTAGCATGGTTTTTTTTGCTAAAATCAATAACGATTTCTAAAACATTCTCCATAATCGACAGCTCATGCATAATCACTTCTCCTGATATTTCTCCATCAATTCATCCAATACTAACGGGACGCTTAAACTGGGGTCATCCAATTCAAGCGTAATCGCTTTGTTTGGGCATTTGTCCGCACAGACGCCACAGCCCTTACATTTTGACTGATCCATCACTAGCTTTCCGGATACGATTTTCGGGGACAGGAAATGGCAATAACTCACACAGGTGCCACAGCCCTTGCATTTGCTCGTATTCGTCACCCTAACATAGCCGGATTTCTCAAACAGAGGCGCCTTTGCATAATTATTGGCCAACAGTGCGACACAGCAGCAGGTACAGCAGTTGCAGATACCGTAGAAGCGGTCGTTTGCTGCATCCTTAAAAAAAGCGGACTGGACATTGCCCAATTCATGCTGCTTTTCAATAATCTCAAGTGCCTCTTCCTGGGTGATGCACCGTAGCTGCGCTTCAGGGTTGTGCTGCTTGACAAAGCTTACCCATGGCTCGCCGATGGTAATACACACGTCAATCGGCTGGCAAGCCTTAGCGCCGCGAAGGGTTCTGCAAGGACAATTCATAACGCCGATGTGATCGGCATTTTTAATGATAAGCTTCCGTGCATGTTCATATGGGATGATGGTTTTCGGCAAATCTGGCAGATTGACGTCCTGGTTCACCGTGAAGAATTGCCGCGCATCCTCAATCCTAAGAACCTTTGCATGGTAAGCGTTAGTCGCCATATTTTGGGCAGTCATGTTAGCCCAATCGGCGCTCATCTTTACCTGATCATCAATAATATCGTAGTTTTCACCTGCTGGGTACACCATCTCATCCGGCTCCGGCTGCAGTTTATTGAGGGGTTTCTTCATATAATAGATATAGAGAAGCAAATATTTAAAATACAGGTATCCATGAATCCGTTGTTCAAACCCCTTATCTGTGCGGGGGTATTCATTCGCAAGAGCTTTTTGGGCTGCAAATTTGGCGGCTTCCTTTTTTTCATCTTTTGGCTTCATCCTATCGCTCATTATCCATCACTCTCCATCAAATTGGTCTTTACTGCGCTCTTTACAGTATTACTAAATATATAACGCAAATATCGTGCCAACTATATAGTCAATGTATCTATACGTTTGATTACCATAAATCGATGTTTAGGTTTAAAGGATCATTCATTTTGACCGGTCATTATAAATGATCAGTCAAAATGAATGATTTCTTCACTTGGTGTTTTATAAATGCCCAGATGGAACAAATATGAACTGCAGCGATTCCTGTGATTTTTGATTGCTGCAGTAGTTTGGAGTATATTTTGGCACAATAATTGCTTGAAATATACAGTAACCGGCACCTTCCGTGCAAAAAAAGGATTAATTTCAAAATGGCATTTTTATTTTATATTAAATTTATCTGGGAGGAAGATGAAAATGGGCATAGAACCGTCAATATCAGTGGAACAAGCTGTGGACATATTGAATAATCATACGAAATCTCCGGCCTTAAGTGAAACCCTGCTGCTACCGGAAGCGTTAGGAAGAATTGCGGCGTTTGATATTGTCGCCTCGATGGATCAGCCCCCCTTTGACCGCTCACCTTTAGATGGCTATGCGGTCAATGCACGTGACATCCTCCTTGCGTCGAAAGACAGTCCCACAACACTTAATGTAACTCAGACCATTTATGCAGGCGATGTACCGATCGATCCAATTGGTTTCGGAGCGGCCGCCAGGATCATGACCGGTGCCTGGCTTCCGCTTGGCGCCAACTGTGTCGTCAGGCAGGAGGACACCGACTACGGAGCGGAACAGGTACGAATCTTCCGGTCTTTACGGGAGCATGAGAATTACTGCCGACGTGGTGAGGATGTGACATTTGGGCAAGAACTAATCTGCCGGGGGCAGCGTCTTAACAGCATCAGCTTGGGGATCCTTGCGAGCCAGGGAAAGAAACACATCAAGGTGTTTACCCGCCCTAAAATCGGTATCCTTTCCACCGGCAGCGAACTTATTGCGGCGGGAGAACCGCTGCCCCCAGGAAAAATCTATGACAGTAACTTTTATACGCTATCAATGCGTGCGCGAGAAGCAGGTGCTCAGGTTGGTTTTATTAGCAATATCAACGATAACCCATACCTGCTTGCCACTGCTTTAAATGAAGCGCTTAAACTTTGCGACGTGATTGTCACCTCAGGAGGCGTTTCGGTGGGCGAGCACGACTATATGCCGCAGGCAGGAGAGCTAATTGGTGCAAAAACATTGTTTCATGGCATTGCGGCAAAACCGGGCGGTTCGGCTCTGTCCTTGAAAAAAGATGGAAAGCTAATCTTATGTCTGTCAGGAAATCCTTTTGCTGCATTTGCAACTTTTGAGCTATTGGCTATTCCTGTGTTACGAAAGCTGTCTGGATGTAGCGAAGTGTTGCCAAAACGGTTGACGGCAACCTTGATGGATGCTTTTAATAAGCCCAGCAAGGGGCGCAGATTCCTACGTGCATATATGGAAGGCGGAAAAGTCTTTTTCTCTGGCGACGGGCATTCGTCTGGAATACTCTCTTCTCTCAGCGGCTGTAACTGTCTGATTGATATCCCAGCTGGAACTCCCCGCCTTAAAGGCGGCGAAACGGTGGAGGTGATACTTTTTTGAATCAACAAATGAAAGAAAGCAAAACTAAGCAGAACATCGGTGCGGTGATTTTGGCGGGTGGCGCAAGCCGCAGAATGGGCTGTGACAAGGCAATGCTACGACTGGAAGGAAAGACCTTTCTAGAGCGCATCGCTTTACAATTGGACGATTTCGATGAAATGCTGCTCTCGGTTGACGATGCAGAGCACTATACCGACTGCCAACTACCGATGGTCGTGGATCAATTCCCTGAGCGCGGTCCTATCGGGGGGCTATATTCAGCGCTTAGAACCTGCCGGTCAGATTGGCTATTTGTGATAAGCTGCGATGTGCCCCTATTTAAGCGTGATCTGGCTGAATATCTAACTTCTTTCGTGACCGACGATTATGACGCTTATGTTATAGCTACCCGTGACGGATGGCTACAGCCCCTTTGTGCAGTGTACTCAAAATGGGCAGCCGATATTCTGGAGGCGCAAATAGGCAGCGGCAATCACAGCTTGATTGACGCATTAACGCAGATGCGGACAAAGGTTATTCCGTTGCGACACACGGCATATCCCGATGAGATGGTAAGAAATATTAATACCCCGGGGCAATACGCCGACCTGCGCCGCCAGATCCATGAACCTCCAGTAATTGCCGTGAGCGGAGTAAAGAATTCCGGCAAAACCACGTTATTGGAAGGCATTGTGCCGCTACTGCGAAACTGGGGACTTAAAGTGGCCGTAATCAAGCACGACGGACACGATTTTGATCCGGATGTACAAGGGACCGATAGCTATCGGTTACGAAAGGCTGGAGCCTATGGCGTGGCGGTTTACTCTGACCACCGCTATATGTTGACTTCCAAACAACCATATACCGGCCTTAAAGGTATTATAAAACAATTCAGAAATGTTGATTTAATCCTTGTGGAGGGTGGCAAACATACTGCTTTCCCTAAACTAGAAGTGGTTCGCTCCGCTATCTCAGAGGTTCCGGTATGTGCCTTAGATACTTTGCTGGCTCTATGTACTGATATGGATATTCAGCTTCTAGACATACCCACAGTGCGGATTGATGATTACAAAGCAATCGTTCACATCCTGCTGGATTATTTGCGAAAGGAAGATCATAAAACGGATCAACTTAAGACGATTCGGTTCTCATGAAAATGATTACCGAATCGTCTGTAAAATTATTCTTCAGTCATATTAATAGATGAATCAATACTTTATGGTCCAGAAAAATTTGTCATATTTCCGATATATCAATAACCGAAAGACTGGCTAAATCAGCGTTTTCAAGACTGGTTAACAAAGCATTGGCCGTATCCAGCGAAGTTACGCATGTAACGCCTGTTTCAATGGCATTTCTTCGGATCAGGAAACCATCCCTACTCTTATCCCTGCCCTGAGTCGGTGTATCAATGACTAAATCGACGTCACCTGCCAAGATCAAATCTATCACATTGGGAGATCCGGCAGAAATCTTTTTAATCACCGTTGCCCGCACGCCATTTTCATTAAGCACCCTGGCGGTAGACCTTGTCGCATAAATAGTATACCCTAAATCTGTAAAACGCTTAGCAATGGGCACCAGCTCCATTTTATCCGCATCCTTAACCGTGCAAATCATCTTTTTTGTCCTCGGCAAATTAATACCGGCACCTAAGAAGGATTTATATAAAGCTTCATTGAAGGTCTTGGCTATGCCCAGGACCTCTCCGGTAGACTTCATCTCCGGACCTAGGCTGATCTCTGCGCCTCTGAGCTTTTCAAAAGAGAATATCGGCTGTTTAATCGCAATGTAACCGGTATTCTTTTGAAGTCCGGGTTCATATCCTAATTCTCGGATTGTCTTGCCGACAATAACCTTAGATGCAATGTCTACAATCGGAATGCCTGTCACCTTGCTGATATAGGGAACCGTCCGACTAGACCTTGGGTTGACTTCAATAACATAGACATCATCCTCGTACACGATAAACTGAATATTCAATAAGCCTTTGATATTGAGCCCTTTAGCGAGTCTTAATGTATAATCTTCTAATTTCTTAATAATATCATCACTGATATGCTGTGCCGGATAAACTGAAATACTATCGCCGGAATGGATTCCTGCTCTTTCTATATGCTCCATGATTCCCGGAATCAAAACATCGTTGCCGTCGCAGACGCCATCTACTTCAATCTCTTTACCCATCAGGTACTTATCGACGAGAATTGGGTGTTCCTGGACTTCACGGTTGATAATATCCATAAATTCGACAATATCCCCATCACTGACCGCAATCTGCATGCCTTGACCGCCAAGCACATAAGAGGGTCTGACAAGTACCGGATAACCCAGCTCATTGGCTGCTTTAATTGCTTCTTCCGCAGTAAATACAGTCGTCCCCGCCGGTCTTGGAATACCGCATTGTTCAAGAACTTCATCAAAACGTTCCCGATCTTCGGCCGCATCGACATCCTCTGCTGACGTTCCTAGGATTGGCACACCCATGCTCTTTAAAGAATTGGTCAGCTTAATCGCTGTCTGCCCGCCAAATTGCACGACGGCGCCATCGGGATTTTCAAGGCGGACAATGTTTTCCACATCCTCTGGGGTCAGCGGTTCAAAATAGAGCTTATCAGCAATATCAAAATCTGTGCTTACCGTTTCCGGATTATTATTGACAATAATCGTTTCGTATCCACACTCGGACAGCGCCCAAACGCTGTGGACGGAACAGTAGTCGAACTCAATTCCCTGCCCGATCCTGATCGGGCCTGATCCCAATACCATTACTTTTTTGCGCATCCGATCCGTTTCAACTTCATTTTCACTGCCAAAGCATGAATAATAATAGGGTGTTTCGGATTCAAATTCAGCTGCACAGGTATCGACCATTTTAAAGGCGGCGATAATATTATATTTATAGCGCATATCCTTGATTTCCGATTCCTGCCGATGGGTAAATTCAGCAATAGCTTTATCCGGAAATTCCATGATTTTAGCTTTTAAAAGCAATTCCTCTGTCAGCTCTTCTGCTTTTAACCGCTTCTCCATATCCACAAGGCTTTTGATTTTATCTAAAAACCAAATATCAATCATGTTCATCTCATGGATGCGCTCAAGCGTATATCCCCGGCGAACGGCTTCGGCAATACAGAATAGTCTTCGATCGTCAATCAAATATAACTGCTCTTCTAATTCCGCATCTGTTAATTTCTCATAATCTCCATAATTCAGGCTGTTAATATTTTGTTCCAGCGAACGAAGAGCCTTCATTAATGCACCTTCAAAATTAGGGCAGATACTCATAACCTCTCCTGTTGCTTTCATCTGTGTTGTTAAAGTTCTCTTAGCGCTGATAAATTTGTCAAAGGGCCATTTGGGGATTTTAACAACAACATAATCAAGGGTCGGCTCGAAGCTCGCATAGGTTTTGCCTGTGACCGCATTCTTGATTTCATCTAAAGCATAGCCAAGGGCAATCTTGGCAGCTACCTTGGCAATGGGATAACCGGTCGCTTTAGATGCCAATGCCGATGATCTGCTGACACGAGGATTGACTTCAATAACACAATATTCAAAGGTATCTGGGTTTAGCGCAAACTGAACATTACAGCCACCTTGGATGTTGAGCTCCGTAATGATATTAAGAGATGATGTCCTTAACATCTGGTATTCTTTATCGCCCAAGGTCTGAGACGGCGCAACAACAACACTGTCGCCGGTATGAACCCCGACCGGGTCAATATTCTCCATATTACATACCGTAATACAATTGCCATAGCTATCCCTCATAACTTCATATTCGATTTCCTTCCAACCGCCAATATAGCGTTCCACCAACACCTGACCGACACGGCTTAAGCGAAGGCCATTAGTAGCTATATCCTTAAGCTCTTCCATGGAATAAGCGATTCCGCCACCGCTGCCGCCTAAGGTATAGGCTGGTCTTATCACTACCGGAAGACCAATCTTCGCGGCAAAATCATAGCAGCCCTTAAGCGTCGTGCACACTTCGCTTGGCGCACATGGCTCACCGATCTTTTCCATTGTTTCTTTAAACTCAAGGCGGTCTTCTGCCTTTTTAATGGTTAGCGATGAGGTTCCGATCATTTCAACCCGATTCTCCTCAAGAAATCCCGACTCAGAAAGCTCCATGGCGATATTCAATGCAGCCTGCCCCCCAAGTGTCGGCAAAATACTATCAGGCTCTTCTTTTAAAATAATCTTTTTAATAACCTCGATGTTCAAAGGCTCAATATAAACACGGTCGGCAATATTCTTATCTGTCATAATCGTCGCCGGATTAGAGTTGATTAAAACAACCTCGATGCCCTCCTCTTTCAGCGATCGGCACGCCTGCGTGCCTGCATAATCAAATTCCGCAGCTTGACCAATAATAATAGGACCCGAACCAATTACCAGAACTTTCTTAATATAATTCTTCTTAGGCATCTTTTGAAACCTCCATCATATTGATAAATTGATCGAAAAGAAATGCTGTATCCTGAGGACCGCCACAGGCTTCCGGGTGAAATTGTACGGTAAAGGCATTCTTTCCCAGATAATGCAGACCTTCTGTACTGGCGTCATTGGCATTGATAAAGCTGACTTCTGCCACCGATTTAGGTACGGTTCGATCAGCCACCACATAGCCGTGGTTTTGTGAAGAAATGTAAACACGTCCGGTGGACAAATCTTTGACCGGATGGTTCACTCCTCTGTGCCCCCACTTCATCTTCCTGGTATCGGCGCCATTGGCCAGCGCAAGCAGCTGATGTCCCAGGCATATGCCAAAGATTGGAACATCGCTTTCGAAAAGAACTTTGATTTCTTCAATAATTGTCTGACACTCTTTAGGATCTCCCGGACCATTAGATAGCATAATGCCATCAGGCTTCTGACTTAAGATCTCTTTAGCGCTGGTTAGCGCCGGGTAAATCGTCACCTCACAGCCCCGTTTTAAAAGCTCCTTCGAAATATTCCTTTTAGCACCTAAATCTAAAAGGGCCACTTTAAAACCATCGCCAGGAATCGTTGACTTTTGATCACATGTTACCCGCTCCACAACCTTTCTGGCCTTAAAAGCTTTGACCTTTTTGAGAACCTCTTCTAAAACAAAGCTTTCATTGGTGGTAATCATGCCATTCATCGTTCCCTGGCTTCTTAATACTTTCGTCAAAGCACGTGTATCGATTCCTTGAATACCAGGAATATCGTGCTCCTTTAAAAAGTTTTCTAAATTATTTTCACTTCTAAAATTACTTGGACAGCTAGATATCTCTCTGACAATAAAAGCATCTGGCCAAGGCCTATCTGATTCCATGTCTGCATAACAGACACCATAGTTTCCAATCAGAGGATAAGTCATAACCACTGCTTCTCCGATATATGACGGATCAGTCAGCACCTCCAGATAACCTGTCATCGATGTGTTAAATACTATCTCACTGATGACCTCCCTTACTCCCCCGATACTCTCGCCTTCAAAAATATGACCGTCTGCCAATATCAGAAATGCTTTCATTATATCACCTGTCCCTTCAAATAATCTTATAAATATTCACTATATCTGGAAATATATTGCATATTTACTTATTATGTGCATATTTTTTCAAAAAAAAAGAGGGATTTATACATTCGGATGTATAAATAGTCTTTCTTAATTGTTTACGTCTGTGACATTCTTAAACTTTCGAAATTATATCATACTTTTATGAAGATTACAACAGGTTAAGACACTAAATAAAATTTGTGTATACTAAAAATTAATATTTATGCTTCACTTAAAATTATTTGCCACATGACAGATCGCTATTCGATTTGCATGAAGGGGATTCAAGAAACATACTAAACGCTTTAAGTAATAATTCATTTTCCTGATGAGTCCTTACAGCCACTCGGAAGAAGCCTTTAGACAGGCCGTGATAATTACTGCAATCTCGAATCAATATCCTTTCTTCAAGGCACCATTTAAAAAGGTCCTTTGGACCGCCAAAAAAGACGTAATTGGCCTGCGAATCATACACATACAGCCCTAACTGCTTTAGCACCTGCATCATATATGGCCGCTCCTGCCTGATCAGCCTTTTAGCCGCCTCGACATATTGAACTTCACAAAGGGCGGCCACTCCTGCCATTTGTGCCGGAACAGATACATTCCATGGCTGTGTGACCTGATGCATTTTATCCAGCAAGGAGACATTGGCACTAAGGCCATAACCCAGCCTAAGGCCAGCCATGGCGTATCGTTTGGTAAATGCCTTTAATATAAACAGCTGCGGGAAGTCATTAAGAAATAATTTCATTGTATGCGCCTTAGGGCAGTCTAAAAAGTCAATAAAGCACTCATCTAACACAAATAATACCTGATGCTTATGGCAGGCCTTAAGTATTTCCATCAGCAAATCGTCAGGGCATAATAAACCGGTAGGATTATTGGGATTACAAAGAAATAAAATATCCAGTTCATCATTAATCTGGTTAAGAATCTCATTCCCGATGATGAAGTCATTCTTTTCTTCGATTTTGAAATATGTAATCATACAGGAAACGCTTTTTAAGGCCTTCTCGTATTCGGCAAAAGTTGGTATCGGCAATAGTGCCCTTTTTGGCTTCCTTGCTAATACCAATGTAAATAACAGCTCCGCAGCGCCATTTCCACATATGATTTGCGCAGATGGTATGCCTTCATAAGCCTCTATGGCACACCTTAGCTCCTGGCATTGGACATCTGGGTAATGCTTGATACTCTCAGCACTTTTAACAATCGCCTCGCTGACACTAGGCGGCGTTCCCAGAGGATTGCAGTTCGACGAAAAGTCAATGACATTCTGATGACGATATATGTCACCGCCATGGATGTGCTGTTTCATACAAATCTCCTTTACAGTCCTTGATCACCGTTCCGACTCCACATACCACACGATGCACCTGGCGGCTGTTGGCAGCAATTTGTGTACACAGCCTGCCGGTCATTTCTCTGAACTCCCGGTCAAAGGCATCAGCAGGAACAATGCCACAACCAAGTTCATTAGTAATCACGATCAAATCTGGATTTCGCTTCCGCAAATCTTCCGTCAAAGTGGAAAAATCATAATTTTCCTTTAGTCTTTGCCTTACCCATTCATGAAAATGGTCAATACATTTGCAGGAATAAATGGCCTCCGACCGGCACTCCCCGCCATTTAGCATCTGTTCTTTCGCTATTTTGAACTGTTTCTTCACATATGCCTTTTTCCCTTGGAAGGCTCCACCAATAACTAATATCATACCCTAGCTCCTTATCAAGACCTCACCGATAACGACCCCACCGGCTATTGTCAATTCACATATCATCAGAAAGTAACCCGCTAAGTCTCCCGTGATTCCGCCAAATTGTTTCTTTGACATATGATAATAATGTACCATCGTAAGCACCATCGCGGTAACGCCAAAGCCGCCTAAAACCGGATTGAAAAAGCACATAAGGATCCCCATTAGACCGGCAGTAATACCATTAGTCAGCCGCACAATCAATTTACTGGACGCTTTGGAAAATAGCGCAACTAGCCCAGTGTTCTTAGCCAATGGAAATGTCGCGACGGCAAAGCCGCTCAGCGCCCTCGATGCGATAAAGCCCAAGCAAACTATCGGCAAGCTGCTGATGCTTAATTCCATATAAATACCATAATAAAGTAAAAAATATAAGACCGCAGTGATCATTGCAAAGGCGCCTGCATGAGGATCCTTTAATATTTCCAGCTTTCGTTCTCTTTCCTGATGTGAGCCAAGTGCATCTGTGGTATCTAAAAGTCCGTCTAAATGGATCCCACCTGTAATGATAACCGGAATTAACAATAATACAATCCGGTGAAGCGGATCACCGATCGGCAGTCGGCTGCCATAATATCCCCATAGATAGCAGATTCCTCCAATGACTGCCCCGATCAGCGGAAAAAAGCACATTACGTAACACATATTTTCCTTAGACCAATCACGTTTTGGAGCGGGAATTTTTGAGTACATGGAAAAAGAAATCAGCAGGCTACTCCATATTTGTTTCATCTTGCATCTCCTTTATAACGATCGGCAAGCCATAGACCACTTCGATCACTGTAGTGGCTTGTTTCGCCAGCATCTGATTGATCTCGCCTAAATATTTTAAATATCTCCTTGTTTCCGAATCATATTGGATACCATCTGAAAAAACTTCATTGGTTACGACACACAATTTCTTTGCCGCAGCAGCTAAGTGGGCAATCCCATCAAGAACTGCCATAACAGTGTCTCCACCTGCGCCTGCTTCCATGTACATCTCATTTGCAACGAGATTTGATATGCATTCTAATAATACGAGGGCATCTTTCGTTATCTCAAGGCCTTTCAAATGATGGCAGCACTCAATCGTCTCAAATTGCTTATCCTGACGCATTCTTCGATGTCTTTCAATACGCTTCTGGCTTTCTTCATCAAACGGAAACATCGTTGCAATATAGATCCGCTTTCCGGCTCCTAAAGAAAGCATCAAATCCTCAGCGTAAGCAGATTTTCCGCTGCCGCTGCCTCCGGTAATTAATGTAATCATCTTAAACGCCCTCCCTAATCTAGGGGTACATATGCTTCTAAATCTATTTGTCCAAATGTGCTCATGCCCTGATAGACAGCCAGCGCTAAATCAATCAGAGGGAAAAACGCAACTGCTCCGGTTCCCTCGCCTAGGCACATATCGCACTGAAGGCAGGGTGATAACTCAAGCGCTTCTAAAACAAGCTGAGAAGCCGGTTCTTTTGACATATGGGATGCCAGCATATAATTCTTCACCTCCGGACAAATATTAGCGGCTGCTAAAGCGCCCACAGCTGAAATGAATCCGTCTACAACAACAGGTATGTTAAGAGCGGCGCCTCCTAAAAACAGACCGGCGATGCCGGCAATATCCAAACCGCCCACCTTTGCCAATACGTCAATAGCATCATTGGGATCAGGACGGTTAAGCTTAATCGCTTTTTCAATGACATCAACCTTCCTTCGAAGACCCTCACGAGAGAGCCCCGCACCCCTGCCCGTCACTATCTCTACCGGCTGATTAAGCAATACGGAAGCCATCGCACTGCTAGTGGTGGTGTTCCCGATGCCCATCTCTCCGGTCGCAATCATTTTATACCCTTTTTTCTTTAACTCCTCTACCATAGATATTCCCACCTCAATGGCAGAAATCGCCTCACTGCGGGTCATTGCCGGACCTTTCGCCATATTTTGGGTTCCATAAGCGATTTTCCGATTAATAATAGATGTATCGACAGCAATTCCAATGTCTACCGGAAATATGTCGGCATCTACGGTTTTACACATAATGGAGGCAGTCGCCTTTTCTTTTAAAAAGTTTTCCGATACCAGAGCCGTCACTTCCTGATCCGACTGAGTCACGCCCTCCTTAACCACACCGTTGTCAGCACACATAGGCACCAAGGCTTTCTTGATCGGCTGTATATGGTGATTTCCAGTCATGCCTGCAATTTTAATAATGATATCCTCCAGCTTACCAAGGCTATGTAGTGGCTTAGCAATACTGTCCCAGCGTTCTTTACAAATGTCCATCGATTGCTGATCAAGGGGCTTAATATTTGCCAATGTCTCCTCTATATTCATCACTTTCTCCTCTTAAATCTATACGATAAAAGCCCGTTGCCATAAGACAACGGATCTATATATCATTATATGATTTCTGGGGCACCATGTCAATTTGAAATTATCTCTATTTCACACTCTCTTGCATAGTCACGAGCCAAGTCAGTCATTATCGTATCAGGCTTCACGACGATACAAGTAATGCTATTTGTCGCAGCAGCTCTAATATCACTTTCCGTCACTACCCTTTTATAAAGCTCTATTTGACTACCGCTACTACCCGTCGGCTCATTTTCAGCCGCTGGACTAAGGAGTCTTGTAACAGGAGGTTGAGCGATAAGCATATTTTTAAGCTTGTCAAGGCCGCAAAATACGATTCCTGACTCTTTTAAAAAATTCAGCTTAGCTAACATCATTTTATAATAAGCATCAGGTGCCGTATCTTTATATTTAAAAAGCTCTATTTCCTCGTTAGGCACAAATATTTTTTTTCCCATTAATATCGCTTGAGCAACAAGTGCGCTGTATTTTGTATCAGACACACCTATGGCTATTTTAGCTAGAGAAGCACAAGTCAAATCAAATAAGATGACAGCATGATAATGGTCGATATTTATCTCTCTTTCATCTATCAAAGCAAACTCTATCTCAAAATCCTTTGATAATGCCCCATTTTCCAAAAGGGCTCTATTCTTATTCTGATTCGTCTTGGCCAGTACAATGATCTTATGTTTATTTGCCCCTATTCTATCTAAGACTTTCCTGGTAATATCATCCAATAAAGTATTAAAATCCATTACATACACCTTTCTTTCTGTTGCATCGCCTAGGAGACGGAAAACTTACTTGATGTGGTTAAAATAATTTGCCCCAGCACAAAGCCTTTAACACAGCCGGCGTTAGCTTCATCAAAGTCAACATGCATCCGATTCCGAAAGCTGTCACTTACCCGAACTAGTACTTTCCTGAAGATAATCGACCTTTCAGATAACAACTCTACACTTACGTATTGCTTATCCTTAAGATTTAGCTTTGCTGCTGAGTCCGGAGTCATATGGATATGATTTTTTGCTACAATGCATCCTTGCATAATGCTAATGCTCCCCTTTGTGCCAGTTAAGGTTATTGCAGCTGAACCCATGATATCTCCTGATTCACGCACAGGCGCATCTATTCCCAATTCAGCACAGTCTGTTTTTGACAGCTCCACCTGTGTGTACTCTCTGATCGGACCTAAGATAGCTACATTTTCTTTTTTACCTTTAGGGCCTACGAGTGTTACTCTCTCCTGTGAAAGGAACTGACCCGGCTGGGATAGCTCTCTTTTAGGAGAAAGGGTAGCTAAAGGACCGAATAGTCTCTCTAAATCTTGTTTACACAGGTGGACATGCCTTGCAGACACTTCCACCTGTACCAACCCGGCTCTTTCAATGGCTTCTATTACATTATCTATTATCTTGTTCATTATGCTATTCTCCTATCTGAACAGTATACTAGAATCAAAGAAATGTCTTTATTTTAAGCTGGGAAGAATAAATTCTACCTCTTCATGAGGTCTCGGAATAACATGTACGGAGATAAGCTCACCCGTTCGTTCAGCCGCCGCTGCCCCAGCATCTGTAGCGGCCTTTACCGCGCCTACATCACCACGAACCATGACTGTCACAAGTCCTCCGCCCACATGCTCTTTACCAATGAGCGTCACATTCGCGGCCTTTACCATGGCGTCAGCCGCCTCTATTGATGCGACCAATCCCTTCGTTTCAATCATTCCCAGTGCCTGATAATTTGCCATATCAATTGTCCTCCTTATTGATTTTAATTTTCGGTAATATAAACTCGACTTCTTCGTGCGGTCTTGGAATCACATGGACGGATATCAGCTCTCCGACTCGTTCGGCTGCTGCTGCTCCTGCATCTGTGGCGGCTTTTACTGCTCCCACATCACCGCGGACCATAACCGTCACAAGACCTCCGCCTACACGTTCTTTCCCGATAAGTGTTACATTTGCTGCCTTAACCATCGCATCAGATGCCTCGATCGCAGCCACTAGACCCTTCGTTTCAATCATTCCCAATGCCATTAATGTATTAGCCATTTTTTATTCCTCCTCTATTATATAGCCTTTAATCGCTCGATAATCTTTTCTACAATCATTTCCACATCTACTTCTTGCTCAATATCGGCACTCTTACAAATTCCTATTGTGCAGTCCGGTACTCGGGCTCTGATTTCTTCCATTTCTTTCAATCCATAAGCAACTTTTTTAAGATTCAGGAGATTCATCGGTCCAACGTTATCTGATGTCGCACTGCCTCCAAGCGCACCACAGCCTAAAGTCAGCGCAGGCATAAGTCCCGTACTGGCTCCAATACCGCCAAGAGCACTTGGTGTATTGACCACTATTCTAGACGCCGGTATCCTGACTGAAAAGTATTCAACAATACTTTCATCTTCGGTGTGGATAGCAAAAGTATGCCCTGCTCCTTCATAGCTTAGAATCTCACGGCACCTCGCACATACCTCTCGATAGTTATCTGCCGTATAAAATGCTAAGATTGGCGCAAGCTTTTCATTAGAATAAGGATGGCCCCTGCCAACTCCATCTTCTTCGGCAACAAGCACTTTCACATCAGCAGCGATCTTAAGTCCGGCGAGATCTGCTATCGTTTGAACTGTTTTTCCAACGATTAAAGGATTCATCGTCCCATCTCCTCTTAGGATAAAATGCCCCAACATCTCTCGCTCGGTGCTATTTAAGAAATACGCCCCCTGCCGCTCCATTTCACTCTGGACAGCATTACGCATATCATTATCACATATCACTGATTGTTCCGAAGCACAAATGGTGCCATTGTCAAATGTTTTTGAGGCTATAATTCGGCCAACTGCCTTTTTGATATCTGCTGTGCGTTCAATATATGCCGGTCCATTACCAGGACCCACTCCAATCGCCGGTGTGCCGGAAGAATAGGCGGCTCTGACCATCGCCGTGCCCCCAGTGGCCAATATCATCGCCGTATCTTGATGCTTCATCAAAGCGTCTGTAGCCTGTATCGTCGGAATAGTAATTGAAGATACAAGATTTTCATTGCCTCCGGCTTCTGCTATAGATTGGCGGATCACTTTTACCGTCTCATGAATGCACGCCTGAGCATTCGGGTGCGGCGAGAATACAATCGCATTTCCAGATTTGATTGCTATAATAGCTTTGTAAATAGCTGTAGAAGTTGGATTTGTGGATGGTATAAGCCCAGCAATCACACCAACCGGTGATGCAAAGGTTTTGATGCGATTATCTTCATCGCGGCTTATTTCCCCAATTGTACGCATCTCCTTAATCCGCTCGTACACTCCCCTACTGGCAAATACATTTTTGATCAATTTATCGTTAATATTTCCAAAGCCTGTCTCTTTACATGCCATTTCTGCAAGTCTATGGGCATTGCGTACACCAGCATCGGCAATAAATTTTGTAATCTTATCTACCGTCTCCTGATTACAGCAGGATAATTCGTGTTGTGCCTGCTTTGCTAGTTCAATTAACTCGCGCACCTCTTGCAGAGACAGCAAATCTTTGTCATAAAGCTGCATTTATTTCTTCTCCCCTTTCATAACTTTAAGTCTGTGCCACTAGCTTTGTTCTCAAGTATCATCTTGATAATATCCGCTATATGGGCGCCTGCCTCAACCGCCAATGTTCCCGATCCGTGGATGTTGGACACCACTGTCCGTCTTGCTTCCGGCATGCCGACGCTACATCTAAATCCGATGTAGGCTGACATTGATTCTGCTGTGATAAGACCCGGTCGTTCTCCGATAAGTACACACGTCACCTGAGCATCAATAATCTCTGATACTTCATCCATCACACCTACCCGCCCATATTTCACAAAAAACGGCTGGCCGTACTCAATATTGTGGCGTAAAAGACCTTGCTGTATAGCTGGAAGCAAATCTGCAACATTAGCTGCTACCGCTGCAGATGACAAACCGTCTGCTACAAATATCTGCACCGGAACTCCTTTTTTACATTTTTCTTCAATGATCTTTCTCCCCTCTTTCGTAAGCTTTTTCCCCAAATCCGGACGCGTGATATATATGTCCTTATTTTCACACTGGGTACTGATAGAGAACAGATTCATACTGTCAACAAGTTCCTGATCCACATCGCTAAATACGGCATCTTGTGCAGCTGAATGAGCAGCTTGAAATTGTAAGCAGGGAATTGTTTTGATCCTGGCGCCTGCCTTGCCGATACCCAATCTACAGGGAGCATTATATTTAAAATCGGCATACTCTTCCTTATGTAAAGCGTCCTGCACAAGATATTGACGACGAATGTCTACCGCTGTGACATCAGGAATATATCCTTCATCCAGCTCTACAATTTTGTCTTGCACATTTTGTTTCGCATCTTCGTCTGGCGGGCTTACCAAATCCATTTCGATTAGCACTTGCTCGATAATATTTCTCAGGGCATTCTGATCCAACTTTCACACCTCCTATTTTGACATGAATACCGATGCATCACCCGCTAAAGGGGTCAGCTTGCCGTTTTCAGAAAATCCCATCCGTTCAAGCCACCTATCAAACTCTGATATTGGCCTGAGACCGAATATCTCTCTTAAGGCCGCTGGGTCATGAAAGCTTGTGCACTGGTACATAAGCATACAGTCATCACCCTGAGGTACGCCAATAATATAATTGCAGCCTGCGGCAACAAGAAGTGTTGCCAAATTTTCAATATCATTCTGATCTGCTTTCATGTGATTGGTATAGCAAGCATCACAGCCCATTGGCACCCCTGTCAGCTTTCCCATAAAGTGATCCTCTAAACCAGCACGGATGACCTGTTTAGAATCATACAAATATTCTGGTCCAATAAAGCCGACAACTGTATTTACTAAAAACGGTTCATATTTCTTAGCCCAGCCATAGCACCTTGCTTCCATAGTAACCTGATCCCAACCATTATGTGAATCAGATGAAAGCTCCGAACCCTGGCCTGTCTCAAAATACATGACATTGGGACCTGTACATGTTCCCTTACTAAGAACCATCTGACGCCCCTGCTCTATCATGCTGGCAGTCAGACCAAAAGCTTCGTTGCCCTTTTGGGAGCCAGCTATTGATTGAAACATGAGATCCATAGGTGCATTAAATTTTTCTACCGCCTCTGTTTGAGTACTCACATGTGCGAGGACACAGATTTGGGTTGGGATCTCCCATTTATTTTTAAACTCGTGAAATTCTTTAAGTACCCTTGCCACCCTCTCAGCGGAATTGTCAACTGGGTTGAGTCCTAGAAGGGCATCTCCACATCCTAAGCTAAATCCCTCCATCGCAGAAGCAATAATGCCCTTAGGATCATCTGTGGTATGGTTGGGCTGCAAACGAGAGGAGAAAGTCCCAGGAATACCAATTGTTGTATTACAATGGGCTGTCACTGGTATTTTCTTGGCAGCATAGATGAGGTCAAGATTACTCATTAGCTTACATACCGCCGCAATAATCTCACTTGTAATCCCTTTTGATGCCCGACGAATATCCTCTGAGGTTGTTCTGGTATCCAGGAGCCACTCTCTAAATTCCGACACAGTCATATTTTTCATTCCATTGAATATAGTCTCATTGACACCATCTTGAATAATTCTGGTCACTTCGTCGTCTTCATAGGGAACTGCCGGTGTATTTCTCAAGTCGTTTAGCGTTATTTCCGCCAACACAGCTCTTGCCGCCACTCGCTCCTCCGCAGTTTCCGCCGCAATCTTAGCCAGCCTATCACCTGATTTTTCTTCATTCGCCTTGGCCATAACCTCACTCAAGGATTTAAACTGATAGACACGTCCAAATAGCTTCGTTCTAAGAATCACTTTTTTCACCTCTTATTTCCCTATTTTTATAAGAAATCATTGTTTAAAAAACTAAATATAACTTTGGTTCCATCTTCGCCTGATTCAATATCCAGGTCACCTTTAAGCTTATCCTGGACAAACGATTTTACAATGGAAAGCCCTAATCTGCTTTTATCTGCCTTAGTCAAGTCAAAACCTATGCCATTGTCAGTCAACTGTATCTTAGAATAGACTTCTCCTTTTTCAACGGTGATACGTACCACCCCTTCACTTCGACCGACAAACGCATATTTCAGTGCATTTTGCAGCAATTCATTAATAATCAAAGCAATAGTTGTCGCTAAATCTGAATCTATCTCAAAATCGTCACCTTCAAGCAAAATACTAATAACAAATCTATTTTCAGCAAAATAACGAATAGTATTATTTTTAATGTTGCTTATGACTCCGCCTATTTTAACGTTATCAACACCACTACTTGCCAAAAGCTCATGAGTTGATGCAATCGCCAGGATCCGGTTCAAGCTTTCACTCAGAACTTGCTGGGTCTCTTGACTTCCGGCATGCCTTCCTTGTATCCGCAATAGGCTCGCTATATTCTGCAGATTATTTTTGATTCGATGATGCATCTCCTTTATTGCCCATCTCTTGTCAATATAGTCAGTCAACCAATTGTTTCCATCTACCTGCCTTTCTACAACCAACACACCGATAACACGATGGCCGAAATGAATCGGCTCAACCAACTGGACGACCTGGATATTTTCTTGTCTGCCTGCTTTCATCTGTCTACTGCTGATTCCCAATCTGATCGATCTTATGACTGCCGGTTCATTTTCTTTTTTAATCAGCATTCCTACAAACGACGTATTGTAAGCAGAGAGAGAAGCAACCGGCTTGGCTTGAGCTACTACGATAGCTTCTCCATTCGTAGTCAGGCAATCTACGAAGGTGTCCGCATTTTCTATATTTGCTAATAGCTGCAATGTGCCGGCAATGCGCTCAAGCTTTTCGATTTCTGCTTCGGTAAGATCGGCATACTCATTACATAGGCTCCTAATCATACTTACTCCTTATCAAATAAGCTTAAATACTTCATAAGTATCTCGATACCTTCACCGGTCACACTGCTGGTTTCGAATATTTGCTCAACTCCCGCTAAACGTAAGTAATTCCTTGCGCAATCCAGACCTTCCTGATCAGCCAGATCACATTTTGTTATTACTCCGATCACCGGCTTTCCAAACATTGAAGAATAGGCAGGAGGAAACATAGTTCCATCATCCTTAGCACTCTGAATAAATAAAATCATATCTGCGTTTGTTGAAGACACCAATAGCGCACCTTGATAGGACCGATATTCCAGATATTCACCAGGTGTATCAATCATAGATTCACTAAACAGGCATACTGTTTGGGTTTTATGATATTTGAGTTCTTGGTTGTTCATTCGCTGGCAAAGTGTTGTTTTACCGGATGCGGATCGCCCAATCAGAATTATCCGCTTTTTATTATTTTTCATTTCCAACCTCTAATTCACGATTTATTGTCTTTTTAAGTCACCGGTAAAATTCAAGTTGCCTCAGGATCTGCTGATCGGTGCTTTAGCAAACCCCATTACTTCGCAAAGCAAACCCATGACTGCGACCAAAGCTGACTCAACTGCAGCGACATCACCTGATATAACAAGAGAGCCATTGAATCTGTCAACAAACTCAATCTTCACGGCTGCTGCCTTTGTGGCCACATCCGCTGCTATCATAGCGCCTTCGCTTGGCGTAATGGTAAATATGCCAATAGCTCCTTTAACATCAACCAGACCCATTTTGGGGTACAGGCTCGCATCGGGGCATGCTATTATATGGGCGAGCGTCACTTGTTTCCCCGGAACAAATTCCTGAATAATTCGTTTCTTTTCGTCTATTTGAATCATATCCATTAATTCCTTTCACCCCTACTTATCCAAATAACACGTTTGAATAAAACCCCTGCCGGATTCTTTCAAATCGGCAGGGAGCCTTCATCATTCTTACCACCAGCCGTTTAGCAAATATAAGCTAGGTATCCAAAGGCTGAATAAAAATCCGATTACCATCGATGCAATAGTTAGATTATTAAACCCTTTGCTCTTTGTAAACTTCTGCAGACCCATTGATATAAAGAACAAAAGCCAAAGCCAACCCCACATGATCCAGATGATTCCTAACAATATATCACCACTCATAAATGTCTGATATGCCGGCAGCGGTACATTGAGCACGACAAACAGGCACCACCAGCCAACTACTCGGCCATCAAAGTTTTTGATTCTCTGCAGACCGAGAAAAACATAAGTCATTGCAAATAATAGAACCTGCGCCGCCCACCAAAGAGCAGCTGTCGGATAATCACCTCCGGTTGGTCCTTTCCATTCCTTTACTATTCCTAATAAAATTAAAAACAGAAGGATTCCTCCGAATATCAAATTAAAGCAGCCATTTTCAACTCTTTCGCACTTGCCAAGGGCATATGCTATATTTACAAGAAAAACCGCTGCTACAATAAAGCACACTAATCCAAGTATCATAGATATCTCCTTTCTATCTAAATGAGCCCTCATAGTCTTTGATCATTATGTAGGCCTGTTCAAGATCCTCTATGTCTTTTACATGCACATCCAGCCTATATCTTGAGCTTAAATCTTTCTCTACAATATACGGCACCGTATCTTGCCACGTGGCTAGAATATTATGCTTATCCAATATGTCGATTGCTTCATCAGATATGGATATAGCAAATACTGCCCTCACATTACTATAAGCACACAATAATGCGGCAGCCCTGCCAACGATTCGATCACCGACAATTGCCCCCATAAGCATTGACGGCTTGCTTTCAATTGCCTCCAAAAGCGGTGCAACTCTGTGTTTATCAGAATAATGCAAAAGCTTAGTCTCATTCAGAATCACAAATGTCTTTTCACCATGAGTTAAAGCCACTCTGGCGCGGTTAACCGTTTTATATGTAATCTCATCCATCATATTAGTCCTCCAAATACACCTAAGAGCGCATTTAATTTTGCTTTATACGGGCGGCTATTGATGCATTTTAGCCATTGACCGCCCGCCGCACATCTCTAGAATTGGTTCTAAAGCTTGAAATTAGAACCAATAAGCGCATTAAAGAACTGGCACTTGTTATCAAACTTATCAATCTTTATATCCTTACAATACTCCTCAATGGTAATTGACTTGTCAAAGTCTATTTGAACCATAGACTTTCCAACCTTATCCAACATCACCTTTTTAGTGATGGGAAATCCAATATTCTCCTTTTGAAACAACCGAATAACATTATGATTGGCAGCTGTATAGAACTTTTGCATAGAATAACCTCCTATAGAATCTTTGATTATATGTTGACAAATTGCAATCTAGTTATCATGTATTAATGATATTTATTTGTATGCGGTGTACTTATCAAGCGTATCACCTTCTCCGGCAAAGTCCGGATGAGATGCCCCACGGTTCTTATAAGTCCATGCGAAATTACTTGTAACAGCTTCTTTGCGAATCTGATCAACTATCTGAGGATATATGTCTGCCTTAATCATCCATGGCAATCCCATCGGTGCCTCACAAATAATTGTTCCATCAGGGTTCAGGATCATACTGCGTCCAAAATAAGAATACCCTTCATCAACGCCAACTGAATTTGCCGTAACAACATACACCTGGTTACAATAGGCGCCTGCTTTATTTGTGATTTCCCAAGCGCGATCCCAAGGAGCCATATAATGAGACACACGAATAATAACATTCGCACCGTTACTCGCTGCTTCACGCCAAATCTCTGGATAGTCGCCATCGGCGCAGATAATCGTCGCAAGCTTAGAGCCCTTAGGACCATCAACAACCTTGCAATCCCAACCTGGATGAGTGGCTTCTCCAGGAATCCAAGGATTCATCTTTACATACTCATGAACAATCTCGCCCTGATCGTTTATGATAATGGCAGTATTACAGCCTTTTCTGCCACGAACTTCTCGGACAAGTGGGTTAAACACCCCAAAAACACCCAATTCTTTGCATTTGTCCTTCAGGCGCTGAATCTCAGGCCCATCCAAATCAACGAGAACATCATTCCAGATCGGTCCAAAGCCCTGTAATCCACATTCCATACTTACAAACAGGTCAACCCCCGGAAATCCAAAAGCAGCTTTGTCCATCCAATCAAGTATCTGATCAACATTCTTATTAACATCTTCCATGGTCTGCGCACTGATGGGCGGCACCTGGATACATACGGTACTCATAGCCTCAACTTCAAACTTCCCGCTTATTGCGTGTGTGCTTCCAATATTCATAAAATACCTCCTAAAAAATAGTTTTACGGTTTCTTGTGTAGCAATTTCTAGTGGTTTTTTTGTTTTTCTTTACTTGAAAATAACAAAAAAGTGCCTTGACATTTAGTCAAAGACACTTACATTGTATCCTCATGTACACTCTACTGCGCCGTAAAGCATATTTAATTTCTCAATTGAGTACTAGTACTGTTTTCAGTATATTCCACTTTCATTTTTTTGTCAATACTATTTTTTCTTTCTTTGTTTGGTAAATTTTTCTTTCTTTATTTGGTTATTGACAAGTGAAATCTTATCTGTATAATGTGTTGTATACGAAATACTAGGAGTGATTATTTTGGATAATAAAACTATATATGCTACTCTTGATCCTTCCAAGGTACCTGAATTAGTAGGTGAAGATGTCGCCAGAAGGCTTGCTAGTTGCCTTAATATTATCAACAATACAGTTTGGCCACTGTACCTTAGCGGTCCCTCCGGAGCCGGCAAGACACTTATGGCCATGAATATAGCCAAGCAGTACAGCCAGATACATTCCGTTCCCGCATATTATGTTCAACTCAGTCCGGAGATGACTAAGACCAGCCTGATTTTAGGACTACGTCTTATTGATGGCAGCCTTAAGGTCGTTGATGGCGTCGTTGCTCACAGTATGCAGACGGGAGGTATTATTGTAGTGGATGAAGCCGCCCACACAACTCATGAACTATTGCTGATGTTTAACAGTATTCTGGACCGAACCTCAGTAACATCGGTAGGCGACCGTATTATCTATGCTGCTGATACATTCAGAATTATCTTTTGCAGCAATGATAGTAGTTATGCCGGTAATATCCGATTACCCCAAAGCTTTGCCCAGCGACTAGTATCATTCCACTTCGACTATCCTTCTTTTGAATCGGAGTTTTTAATTACCCGCCAAATCGCTACTGACGAATGCAAACTTCCCCTGACTGTTCCCGACAGCGTAACCCGCTACATTGTCGCCACAATCCGGATGATTCGCAGTAACCAGTATCCGTTAAGCGCCCGTAACGCCGCTATTATCCTTGTTCTTTTGAATTTGGCTCATAACAATCATTCCCAAGAGCTTAGCAGCTACTTTACTAACAAAGACACTGCTGAAGCCAAACGTAAGTCTGCTGCATCACGTATTTTCCAACGTGATATCGAAATTTTAACCATGGAAGACCTGCTTGACGAATCGGTTAATGAGTTCCAGCGGTTTGTATCCAGTGTCGGTGTTAACGAATTCCGTCAGACCTTTTTATCCGGAGCCATGTACTATCTGGATGTAGATGGGTTGGAGCTCAATCAGGATACCGTTCGCAATACAATCGCCAACCTGGTCATTTGATCGAGAGAGGAGTGGTCTTTATTTATCTCAATCCATTACTATTGGTGCCCGATAAGAAGGTGCATATAGAAGATGATTATACATCTGACAGCAAAGATTCAACATATCTTGACATTGTCTGCGAGAAAGCCGAGGTGCGCTTTGAGCTCTATCTTAATATTAAGCGTATTTCCGCATTTTATCGCCAATTGGGAACAACCGATTTTAGTTTTGATGAATTTAAGTTTGCCTTTCTGACCAAAGAACTCTCATTCATCCGCTATGGTACAGTTGAGTATATGTCTCTTGAGCATATTGGCATGCCTTATGAAAAGAACCCAGTTTGGGAATACATTTTCAAATTATTGGAGATCCGTCGTTGTAATTACCTTCTCTCCTACGACTTTCCATCTTTTTCATATTATATTGATATTTACAACAAATGCATACGACAGACCATCTCAATGGAAATGATTAGAGAAGATATAGGGCAATTTCAACATATTCTTAGTGAGTTCGAGCAGATAAGAGATATGCTTGAGCAGCTTTATGCACTTGTAATACACCACCAAGAAAGCGAGCATGATCAGATCTGTTTGTATGCTCTCCCGTATGTGCTTGCCGCCACAAGAGGCAGCATACAAACAAGTGCCAGCGCTGCAAAGGCAATTTATAACTATATATTGTTGCCCAATAAGCTGCATAAGATCTTTCGTTTCCGATTCAGCGAGATAGTAACGGAGATTGAGGATGTCATTGAAGACCTTCAAGAGGAAGAACGCCCAATCATTCAGGCTGACGAAGCAGTCGGATTCTATCGTGATGTGCTAATCAAACGCAGGAATGAGATTAACAATATTCGAAATGTCTTTAAGCGCATCTTTAGTATGACCGAGCAGATTGAGGTTTATGACGGCGATATTGACCTGCGTAAGCAGCAACAGCTTTATCTTGATTCAATTACTGGCATTGAGGGTCGCACATATTTACAGCGTCGCTTCATCAATACCACTTTAGATGTGATCCTACTGAGGGACATCAGTTTTTCAACCGACCTGATTCGAGTGGAATATGCTGAGGCCATCATTGTCTTATTGGCAGCCTTAGAGGGCATCGCCACAGTACGTACTGCACAAATTGACTTTTCCGATGTGCCAAAGCTGAACAAGACCTTCAAGCAACCCATTAGCCAATCTTCTATCGCTCCTGATGCTTTCGGCGCCACCATCATGGAGGGGGCTCTTCATATGCTTGAACAGTTCACTTTCCATGCCTCTAAACGCCTTGTTTTTATTATTACAGACGGTCAGATAGAAAACTACGATCATTGCCAAGAACTAATGGAACAGTTGACCTTATTAAAGAATATACAATTCTTTATGATTAACATCACATCAGAAGCATATGGCGATGTTGCCGAGATTAATGTTCCAAACGCCTCTTGCAGCGTAAGCATGCTTGCAAAAGTTTTATATCAAATTTTAATAAAGGAGCTGGTACCATGAACTGTCCCCACGGCATGAACATCTATCCTGATAATCACTATGGCGTGACCCTATATTTTCATGAAAATGGCACTAAATGCCCATTGCTTAACAGCATGGATACAACCTGCGAGCATTTAGCCGACACGTACATTTCTGAATTTATTACTGCTGCTAATATTGATGATATTAACAGCAGTAGCCATCTTATGCGCATCGCCTACTCTGCGTATAAAGTGTCGATTTCTTCCAGATTCCACTACATAGAATTCTTAAGCAGACAAACTCCTGCTTTGTTCGCCAAAGGTTTTTGGCCTATTTACTATTCTTTGATCAGCGAAGATGACTACGCCATCAATGGCTTGTATCTTTTGGAACTGTATTATGCCTTCTGTGGCATAACGAAACGTATTACAGCCGTAAATCCGCAAGTAATCGAATCTGCATTATATCGCTTTTTATCCGGATTAGAGATACGCACTACTATTGCGGAAAATGCGATGACCCGTTCATACGCACATATGTTAAAAACTCAATATGCATACTACTCGGCCATAGCGGCGCAAAGCCCGGCAATGACCGAATGGAAGTCAGCTCATAAGGCTTTCAAAAACCTCTTGTGAGGGTCTTGGAATCACAACGCTCTCAACAAGCAGCTCCGTAGTGTCCTTAGCCGCTTCCAGTGCGGCCCTTACAGCTCCAACTTTACCGGTAAGTGTAACAAACCCCTTACCGCCAATCGCAAAACCGATTCTCACTTCAATCAGAGTTATATTTGCCGCCTTTACTGCCACATCGGCAGCAAATATTGCAGAGGCTATCGAATAAAACTCTAAAACACCGACAGCTTCCATGCTATCTACCTGATTTGTCATACAAATAGCAGGTATCAGTTGTGAGTGTATATTCGCAATGATGAGTTTGTCTACCATATACTCACCACTTTGTTGCTCTCCGACCGCCATTGATGCTTTGACATCACCTATTTGACCTGCCACAATAATCACATATTTTCCCGGGCAGACAGTAGATGCCCGTAAAAGCTCGACCTGGGCGGCTTTCACCATATAGTCACTAACTAAAACGCCTCTGGCAATGCTCACTAATTCAATCATCCCTATTGATTTTCCCATATCGCTCACCTCTCCTCTATTTGGATTTCTGCATATCGATCAGAACAATTTGTAATTAAGCCGGTTATGCTGGCATGTATATTTGCCGACAATCCGTTTTCCATAGCATTGCCAATAAGCTCTCCTTTTTTAACCTTATCACCAACTTTTCGCATTAATTTCGCCGGTTTTCCAATGTGCTGAGCCATCGGTATCCGTACCCTTGAAGGTGCGATTTCAGTACAGCCTTCTCGCAGCGTTTTGCCATAGTATTGCATCAAGCCAAGCCTTGCAACAAGACGCATGGTGGGTATTTTGTGAATATTTGCATTCTCACGGGCGCTCGGCGTCTGATTTCTCTCAACTTCAATGCTTCTGTTTCTAAGCTGCTCCTTTATGTACATATTGACCTGCCGCGGTGAAAGACCCATCGGACAGGAAAAAAGCTCACACGCACCACAATCGCAGCAGTTTGCCGCCTCACCAAAGCTTCTTTCATATTCTTGATTATCTTCCATACTCGGCTCACGCCAGAAACTTCTCATGATAAGATGAGGTCTTATCCGATGGCCGATAATGTATCTAGGACATAAATCAGTACACATCCTACATTGGATGCATGCACTTTTTGCCCTCAACCGAATACGAGACATCGGAACTTCCGGCAAGCTCACTAAATAATGATCTGTCGGCAAGACAATCATGTTACCTGTCGTCTTGGTAATGAACGATGAATCAATACTTTCACCCGTAAGCACTTTGCCCATCATCGGGCCGCCCAATATCACGGCATATTCATCAAGACATGGCTGCGCCGCATTGATGCACTCTCTGATCGGCGTTCCTAAAGGTGCCTTGACCATTATATGATCTTTGACCTCTCCGACCACAGAAAGATACTTCTCTGTTACCGGCACGCCTTCCATAGCGTCCGCTATTTTAAGAATAGTTCCCACATTATTTACAACCGCATTAACGTCCAAGGGAATCCCTCTCTCCGGAACGCTAACTCCACATACCTGCTGAACTATTGTCTGCTCATCTCCGGCAGGATAATAGCTATCCATCATAAATATCTCAACCTTTGATTCCAGTTTATCGATCGCCTTCTTAAGGGCATCAATCTCTGTTTCATAGTGTTTCTTTATGGCAATAACAATTCGCAAAGCTTTAATGCTCTCGGCGATCACCTCAATTGTCTCCACAATTCGGTGGGGAAAATTGCGGCATAAGTATTTATCTGTTTCAATGAGCGGTTCACACTCAGCAATATTAATGATGTAGCACCGAGCGGATGCATTTAACTTTACGTGGGTAGGGAAGCCCGCACCGCCTTCCCCAACAACGCCAGCTGCTTTGATCGCGTCTATTAATTGCATTATTTTCCACCGTACCTTTCTATTTCATTTTCTCATCTAATCAATTAAACATCACAGCTGATGGCAATCCCAGCAGGTGTTACCAAAAACGGATTTTCCGGTTTTACTGTCTTGATTCCTATCATGCTTGTTAAGACATCCTCTATACCTGTTAAGCAACAAGTTCCACCACAAAGATAAATCGTATTGGTAGTATCAATATCAATATACTTTTTCACAATAGAAGCCATTTTCTCGACGACGGCTTTCACCACCGGCATAATCTCACTGTGTTTTGAATAATCCTGTTTAATCACCTCAGCATCCTCGAATGATATGCCCCTATTTCCTGCCAGAACTAGCGTAAGATGAGTTCCGCCGGTCGGTTCATCTTCTGTCGCCTCCACCTGTCCATTCCTGAATATGGCAAGCCCGGTAGTTCCTCCCCCAATATCAACGATTACACCATCACTTATTCCATATATGGCATTTGCAGCTGTCGGTTCATCAAGAATGTTTTTCACTTCAAAACCTGCTCCCTCGGCCACATATTGGTGAGTACGTACACTGTTCTCAGTACCTGCAGGCATAGCGATTGCACATTGCAAAAGCGGTCTGTCTAGTCTCGCCTCCAGTTTGCTTTTAAGCCTTTTGACAATGTCAAGAGCGCCTATATAGTCCACCACGACACCATCTCTAAGAACACTGGCCGCCTGTTTTTCACACGCAATAGGATTATTGTGCTCATCCACAACGGTGAGAACAATATAAGCTGTTCCAAGATCTAACCCAACCTTTAGCTTATGACCCATAGGCGCAAATGTCTCCGATTCACTGGCCGCAACCAAGGCGATAAATTTGTTTACTTGTTCAAAATCCATATTTGCTCCTTCTCTACTTTTCTAGATTGCTTCCTCCTGCCAGTTAGCAGGATAAACGAAATATGCGTATCTGGTCTTCTCAGAGGTACGGAAATGAATACTGCTGCCCTTAGGAATATAAATGATATCCCCAGGACCTCCACAAATGACTCGTCCATCAATTTCTATTTCAAGATTCCCTTCCAGAACCAGATCATACTCATCATAGGTGAGTGTCCAGGCAAAGGATGTATGATCCAATTCCATAATTCCGGCACCCATGCGCGGTGCCTCCTCTAAGGTTATTATATCTTTAAGCTTAACCCCATCTTGTTCAAAAGGCTCACATTCTACTGTCGAAGTTCTAATACCAATAATACCACTGGGATCTACATGTTTTTCAAATCCGACCGCACTCCCCTCCATCATCGCTTCACGCAAAACCATTTCAGTTATTTCACGGATCAGTTTTTCACTAATTGTCATTTGATATCTCCTTATTTTATAGATTTCGCATCTAGCTCCAAATCATCAACAATCCCGACAATTGTAGCATCAACAGGTATACTACTGTCCTTTGTTACGCTCCTGGCGGAGCTCCCCCCGACAAATATGACCATCTCGCCAACACCTGCTCCAATGGTATCGACTGCTACGATAGGAACCCTGTCATATGAATTATCCAAAATATTCAACGGCTGAACCAAAAGTAGCTTATAGCCCTCTAAGCGCTCATCCTTGCGCGTCGCCCAAATCTTCCCAACTACTTTTCCTATTTTCATAATAACTCACATTCCTTCCTTATCTTTCTCTATTTATATTTTTCTGACAGTACCATACACATCATGATGTGGATGGCGCTGGAAAGCCGGTTGAGCTCTTCAACGATATCGTTCCTGATGAATTCATTTTCAACTAAAAAGGCTTCTACTGCCGCTGTCTCCGTTTCCCTAACAGCAGTGCGGAGGCGGTTTAAAAGGGCATATTCCTTTCCTAAGCTGCTATCAGGAAGAATCATCGGCTTTACACCATAATACTTCATAGAATTATGCGAGCGCTCCCTTAGCTGTGCATGAGTTAGTCCAATAATCGTATTGTTCTTATAAACTTTATCAAGGACCTCGCATCGCATCATTTCACGTAGAATATCCAGTATTGATTGAAGATCATTAACTAACCCCTCACTTCCGAAAGACTCTAAAATATCACATTGTGTTAAAACAATCAATGCTTGAAGACTATCTAGCTTGCCTCTGTACAAAATGCGAGGATGGTTTTTCGGTACTAGCATATTCTCATAAAGGTGCGTCATATGCTCCGGTTTTTCGTTATAGTAGATCCCAGACTCGTAATCTATAAATTCCGCCTTGACAGGCAAAGGCTCTTTAGCTATCTTTATTTTCTGCTGCTGCAAGTATTCCCTACCGGCAGGAGTGAGAATCTTCCCTTCAGGAATATAGTAGACTTCTGTCTCTAAAGCTTTAAGCTCCTCCCGCAGAATCGCTTCAGTTATCACTTTCAAACCATTCACCCCTCTTTTTTAGTGTCTGTCGCCAAAATTGCATTAATAAGTGCTCTTTTCTTTGCAAATCGAATATCTTGCTTTGTCATATTTTTAAGTTTTAGTTCTCTTGCCAAGGAACGAAGATTTACTACTGTCATATTTAACAGGCTTTCTTCTGTCCAAGCCGTTTCATCTTCCTTTGTCAGGTTATCTGACTTCGTTTCTCTTACTATTTTTTCCAATTCATTAGCCGGCCTAGGAATCACATGAACCGAAACAAGCCGTCCCACTTTGGACGCTGCGTCAGACGCTGCAAAAACAGCAGCCTTAACCGCCCCGACATCACCTGTTACCAAGACGGAAACCAATCCCCCGGTCACCTTCGTTACTTCCATAAGCTTGACATTCGCCGCCTTAAGGGCGCTGTCAAGTGCTTCGATGGCAGGAATAAAGCCATAAACCTCGATCATACCCAAAGCTTTCATAAGTACCTCCTCATTCGTTAACCTAAAAGGCAAATCATATCCTTTTATTCTCTCGGATTATCAGCTACAAATTCAACGGCGTCAGCAAATGCTTCACAGGCACTTTTGCAAGCAGACTGGCTTCCAGTCAGCAATGCTCCACCAAAGTTTGTTTCTGAAGGCGGTTCATATAATACGCACAGCCTCACATCTGCTGCCTTCAAGGCAGCATCAACACCATACAATGCTTCCAGCGGAGGGGCAATCAGATAGGCCAATGCGTCACCTTCATTAATTCCAGCTTCTTTAGAAAGATAAGAACCTGTTCTGGAAATACAATGAGCATAATAGACAATTGAATCGTCCTCGTTCGCCGAAACAAAGCAAGCACCATTTTCAACCATATCAATGCAGGCTGACAAACCACTTTTAACCTCAGCCGGATTGGAACCTGCCAAAATTCCTACAACCTCACCTGCAAGCTTTGTGCTTGCATTGGTGGCGCCTCCATAAAGACTTCTGGCATATACCACTTTGACATCAGCAGCTTTTGTAGCTTCGTCAAGGGCAGTATAAGTAACATCATCACAATCGGAGGTTATGATAGCGAGGGATCTTTGGTCTTGTTCCAGATTTAGTTCACTCGCTAAATCCGGAGAAACATTTGCAATAATTTTTGTGGCCAATACAACTGCTCTTACTGGATCTCTTTTCATCTACAAAAACCTCCTTAGGAATTAAAAATCAGTGTCTTTATAATAACCGGAACAACATGGCCCCCTGCAATCGGCTCGCCGATGTCGACATAATCCCCATTAAGGGCCCTGATGCCGTCAATACATAGAATATCTATCTCAGTTTTTGATAAAAGCTGCAAGGCGTTGCCGAGAACCTTAGCAATATCGCTTTCTATCACAATAATCAGAAGATATTGATTTTCCACCACCTCCTTTATACTCTTTAAAATAGTTTCTGCCAATGCTTGAATATCTCGGAAACTCGTATAGCTTTTTCCATTAAACGCAATTGCTACTTGTTCCTGATGTCCATCAGACATATAAAACGGCATTTGCTTTCGTATGGAAGCATAGAATTTTTTCAAAGAGTCCTCACAGTCCTCTTCCACTTTTAAAACCGGCACATTCTTAACTGGCAATCTTTTCCTAGAATAAGAAATCGTACTACCGCTGACTTCAGTGGTATGGGTTCCTGCCCCGACAACAGTGGCACGAATAGTTTCCGCTGCTTGATAATGCTTTATATGATTAAATGCCGGATACATGGCTATTGCTCTTCCTAAAAGAATTCCTATATCTCCAAAACCAAAGCAGTCTTCCCAGGTAGACTCGTTAATAAAGTCCGCCACTCCCCCTGAGAAAGTGACCGCCTCAACTGTCATCTCTAACGACAGACAATTTCCATTGTTTGTGTAAAGATTTTGATGGAATCCATCTGACTTTTCGAGACCGATTGCCTGTGCCAGCTGTGATGCCATTAACACACAGATGCGCTGTAATTTTATCTGATCTGCGATATCTCCGACAGAGATAGAAATACCGAAACCTTTTGCCAAATTGTTAATTTTATGAAAAACGTAGGTAATTTTCCCATCATTTATCTTGATCAGTCGCCCACCGATATCAAGACAAGCCGTTCCACAAATTTTTCCATTTTGATAAACGGCAATATTTGTTGTGCCGCCTCCGACATCCAGATTGGCAACTACCTTTTTAAGCCTTTCCGACAGACGGTCTGTGCCTGCCCCACGCGCTGCCAATACAGACTCAAGATCCGGACCTGCTGTAGCCACAACAAAATCACCCGCCATATTACTAAGCGCATCTAATACCTGATTAGCATTATTCTTCCGAGCAGTTTCACCGGTAATAATCACTGCCCCAGTCTTCACCTCATGGGGGGCAATACCTGCTTTTCGATACTCCATTGCAACAATATCCTTTATTTTTGTTACATCTATTTCTGTATTTGAAATCAGGGGGGTCATATAGATGTCACTACGATAAAACACTTCCTTGTCAACGATATCCAGTCTTGGAACTACATAGCTGCCAGCTTTGTTGTCTACTGTCAAATGACTAAAAATGAGTTGTGTCGTAGAGGTTCCAATGTCAATTCCCACACTGAGAATAATCTCCTTCATAAGCCTCACTTCCTCTAACATTGCATCATATCAGAAAATTTCTTACAGAACAGGGGGCTTCTCTGATAAGGTTAAACTGTTAATAAAACTAAATGTTACTTTCGTACCGCCACGGTCAGATTCAACATTTATATCTCCGCGAAGCTTGTCTTTCACCAAAGACTGTACGATTGAGAGTCCTAACTGATTCTTTCCAACTTTGTTTATATTAAAGCCATGACCATCATCAATGATCTGAATCTTCGAATAGAGCCCTCCCTTTTCTATGCTAATTCGAACGGTTCCTTTTTGCCGGTCACCAAAAGCGTATTCCAACGAATTCTGCAAAAGCTCATTAATAATAAGCGCTACCGAAGTAGCAATATCAGACTCCACTTCAAAATCTTCTCCCTCTAGCTGGACACTGATGTCAAAATTGGGTCTGTTAAAATAGTTGAGAATATTATTCATTATATTCAGAATAACGTCTTTGATTTTAACATAGTCCATACCACTATGAGCAAGAACCTCATGGGTTGTTGCAATGGATAAAATACGATTCATACTCTCGCTTAACATTTGGCTTGTCTCTTCGTTATCACTTCGCCTTACTTGAAGACGAAGAAGGCTGGCAATCGTCTGTAAATTATTTTTAATTCGATGGTGCATCTCCTTAATAGCTACCGATTTAAGGATTAACTCTTTCTCTCGTTCCCTAATGTCAGTTATATCTCTGATGACAACAGCAAAAGCCATATCCGGCTCATCAAGCCAAATATATTTGATACTTAAAAAGTATTTTCCCACCTCTGTCTCAGAATAGCCTTCTTCTTTCCTATATTCGGTGCCCGTCAACCGGATATTCTCATAATATTGACCTAGCACTCCCTTGATAAAACCTAACTGACCATACAAGCTCTCTGCAAAAGAATTACAGAAAGTAACAATGCCGCTTTGATTTACTATAATAATTGCTTCTTCTATACATTCCATCAGCCAGGCATTTTCCTCTGTATTACTGTTCAACATCTTAGCGAGTCTTTTGCTGTTCTGCTGGGAGAAGCAAAACCCCTCTTCTACAAATTGTTTTTCATCAATACGTTTCTCTATAATCAGCACCCCAATAACTCGTTCTTTATTACAGATCGGTTCTACTGTTTGAATAACCTGTGTCCGCTCTTGGGTAAGAGCCTTCATCTGCCTGGTAGCAATTCCTAGGCGAAAACTCCTGATTACTGCCGGTTCATTCTCTTGCCTCGCTAATAAGCCTATTACTGTGTTTTGATATGAAGACGGGAAATGTAAGGGCTTCGCCTCAGCGACCACGATCGCATCTCCTTCGATGGTGGGACAGTCTATAAAAGTGTCGGCACCTTCTACATTAGCTAAAATTTGTAATATTTCAGCTGTCTGTTCAATAGTCATAATTTCATCGTCAGAAAGATTTGTATGACGTTTACAAAGCTTATAAATAATACTCATTGATTATACCCTGCTTTTCATTGAGATGATTTCAGATATACGCCGCATAGAAAGAGATTTATCCAGGCTAAGCTTTCTAATATAGTCATAAGCCTGTTGTTCTGTCATGTTTTCTTGGAGCATAATATATCCCTTTGCTCTCTCTATAATCCCTCTACTTTCAAGACGCTCTGATACTTTCTCCATATCGCTCCTAAGTTTCTTCATTTTACGACTACGATCCACCGCTAATTCAATACTGGGAATTAAAGATTTTTCATCGATAGGTTTGACCAGATATCCGTCTGCTTCCACCGACTTAGCTTCATCAACAAACTTCCGATCGCTATAGGCAGTCATAAAAATCACTGAATCTGCCAATTTTTCATCTTGAATAAGCTGCGCTCCCGAAAGACCATCTAGAAAAGGCATCTTAATATCCATCAGCACTAAATCCGGAAGATACTCTCTGCACGACTCTACTGCCTCAAATCCATCGGATGCCTCAGCATCCACTATGTACCCTGCGTTCTCTAATAGCTCTCGTAAATCCATTCGGGTAATTGGTTCATCATCAGCAATAACTACGTGAAGTTTCTTCTTGTCCATATGCATCTATCTCCTCCCTTTATTTATCAATACGAGTATATATTTATATACAAGTATATTAAAAAGCTCTGCAAACATACATAATATGCTCCCAGAGCTTCATCACCCTATTTTCCACTGTCGCTTCGTCGCGCCAGTTATATTTATTTTATCAATTTCTATACAAAAAGTCAAATGGAAATTCATTTTAAAAATAATTCGTTGTTAAATCTGATTAATTTTTTACCAATTTCTTCATAAGTATCGACAAACTTATCATAGCCGGATACACCAAGCCCAATAGCGGCACGATAAATATCATGCGCCAAATGAATATACTGCCAATGCTAAAGAAGTCAGATAACAATAAAATACCCACAACAAAAATCAAAATCATGAGATAACACAATATCTTTCTTGCCTTATTAAGTGGGCTTGATACATAAAACAGAACCATAATGCTTATAAAGCCTGCTACAATCAAGTTATATGTCGATGTAATCGTGTCACTAAATCCAAGGAATACACTTAACAGTTGAATCAACAGCATGCTGACAACGATCGTTAATGCTCCCGGCAACGATATTCGCAGAACATGCTTTAAGAAGCCTGACTGAGTCACGGTTTCGGTCTGCTCTAATGCCAAGAAGAAGCTTGGGATACCAATCGCTGTTGTGCTAATCAGACTTAAATGAATTGGTATGAATGGATAGCTCCGCCCCAAAAGAATGAAAATAACACTTAAAAGCACAGAGTAGATTGTTTTTGTCAAATAAAGGGCGCTAACCCTTTCAATATTGGAAATAATCATCCGTCCCTCACGAACAATATCTTTCATGCAGGCAAAATCCGAATCAAGCAAAACAATATGAGACACCTGCTTAGCCGCATCGCTGCCGGCGGCCATAGCTATACCGCAATCCGCATCCTTAAGCGCCAAAACATCATTCACACCGTCACCCACCATGCCGACCACTCGCCCATCAGCCTGGTAAGCTTTGATAATCCGCTGCTTCTGCTCTGGCGTGACACGCCCGAACACGGTATAATCCCTGACTGCCTCTTTAAGATCCTCATTGTCGTCAGGCAATTCTCTTGCGTCAACATATCTCTCTCCGTTCTCAAGACCTGCCTGCACCGCAATATGAGATACTGTGGCAGGATTATCACCCGAAATAACCTTCACGGCAACATTCTGACTCGCAAAATATTCAAACGTACTCCTCGCTTCAGTACGGATACAGTCTGAAATAATAATCAGACCAATAGGGGTAACCTTCCCCACTGTATTGGTTTCACTTGAAATGCTTGTCGCCTCGCCCAGAAGCAGTACTCTTAATCCGTCCGAGGAATATCTTTCGATTTGCTGAAATAGCTCTTCATTATCCTTGACCAAGAATTCTGGGGCGCCAAGAACATACGAACCGTGCCCCACAAAGCTAATGGCTCTAAACTTTCTTTCGGATGAAAAGGGAATCAAATCACTAACTTTCCAGATATTTGACTCCTGAAAATAATCCATCAGAGCCGCCTGGGTATTATTCACGTCATCAAATGCAAAAGCTATTTCACCCATAATAGCATTTAAAGCTTCCACATCCTGATCGGCAAGCTTCACTACCTCGACAACTTCTAAATCCCCTGTCGTTATGGTACCGGTCTTGTCCGTACACAGGACATTCACCCTGGCCAATGCCTCAATAGCCTCCATCTCTTGAACCAGCGCCCGCTTTGATGCTAAGCGTCCAACGCCTAATATAAAGGAAACACTCGTCAAGAGCACCAAGCCTTCCGGTATCATGCCAATAATTCCGGCGACCGTATTCACCATGGCATCGGATAAACTGGTTCCATCTACTGAACGCTGGGATAGAAACAAAAGAATGCCGACCGGAATAATAATAAATCCAATGACCTTAATAATCCCTTTAATTGAATCCTGCATCTCTGATGAAGCGCGCTTTTTATCCCTAGCTTTATTGGCCAGCTGGGTCGCATAATTATCCTTACCAACATGGGTAATCCGTGCCGTGCCACTGCCAGACACCAGATAACTGCCAGAAAGCAACGTATCGCCCGGAAACTTCTTAACCGGCTTTGATTCACCTGTAAGCATTGATTCATTAACTTCTATACCGCCTGCCGATAAAACTACGCTATCGGCTCCAATCTGATTGCCTGCTTCCACCACAATGACATCATCAAGAACCAGCTGCTCGATCGGAATCTCGGCTCGAGCGCCTTCCCTGATGACCTTTGCCTTTGTGGCGGTAATAACCGATAATCCATCGACCAGCTTCTTAACCTTTAATTCCTGAATAATCCCGATGACGGAATTAACTATAATGACACCTAGGAAAGTAAGGTTTTTAAGCTGCCCTGATATAATAACAATCACGCCTAAAAATAAATTTAAAAAGTTGAAATAAGTCAGCGTATGTGTTTTAATGATTTCCTTGGTTGATTTTGATATATTGTTGTCCGTATGATTAATTTGACCTTTAGCGATCCGGTCATTGACTTCCTTCCTTGAAAGTCCAGTGTATTTATCGTCTGTCATTCATCATCTTCCTCAATTATTTTAAGTCGTAAGGCGTCGTCTGGTATACAAAGTAATTAAGCCAGTTGGAATAGACCCACTGGCTATGGGCGCGCCACTTGATCACAGGCTCATTAGAAGGATCGTCATCCTTAAAATATGCCTTTGGGATCTCTGGAGAAAGGCCTTTCTCGTAATCCCTTAAATACTCCTTTTTCAATGTGTCCGCATCATATTCGGAATGACCCATCACGAAGAATTGTGAGCCGCTTTCGTTACCGACAATATAAACGCCCGCCTCGTCAGACGCTGACATAATCTTTAACTCCGGAACCTTTTCGATGTCCTCAGCATGCACGCTTGTATTTCTTGAGTGGGGCGCATAAAAAGTCGTATCAAAGCCTCTGAATAGCCTGGACTTGGGATTCAGCAGATAATGCTTGAATACGCCTGAAAGCTTCTGATCTAATCGGTGCTTGGGAATTCCATAATGATAATAAAGTCCCGCCTGAGCCCCCCAGCAGATATGGAAGGTTGAATGCACATGTGTCTTAGACCACTCCATAATCTCACAAAGCTCTTCCCAGTACTCCACATCCTCAAATTCCATCAATTCAACAGGTGCGCCCGTGATAATCATTCCATCATACTTTTGCTCCTTAATATCGTCAAACGACTGGTAAAATGCCAGCATGTGCTCCTCTGTTATGTTCTTCGAGGTGTACGTAGAAATCTGGAGTAAATCCACCTCTATCTGCAGCGGCGTGTTCGACAAGCATCTAAGTATCTGTGTCTCAGTTTCTATTTTTGTCGGCATCAAATTAAGAATAACGATTCTAAGTGGGCGAATATCCTGGGTCAGCGCCCGATATTCTGTCATCACAAAGATATGCTCATCTTCTAAAATCTTACGTGCCGGTAAATCATCTTTAATTTTAATAGGCATAACAATCTCTCCTTAAAATCTGATAGCTCGAAGGTACTTCTTATTATATAGATAATATGCTAAAATAGCAACATCATACGCAACTATTTTATACTTATATAAGATATGGCGGCTAAGTTCTTCCTGATTGATATTATACATCATAACATCTTTTTTGAAGTTAGAACAGCACAAATAGAGTGCTAATTGACAAAATATATATATTTCCTTATACTTATTCAAGAACATCAAAGAAAGGAAGTTAAGATTTATGTCCAAACACGTAGCGCTCACTTGGCTGTTAATCATCACCTTGACCATCTGCCTACTATCCGGCTGCCAGAGAAAAGTCCATACCACCAGTCGAACTGATGAGGTTTTAGGCACGATCGTCAGTGCGACAGTCAATGGATCTATGGATGAAGCAACTTTGTCATCCGCATTGGATGCCGCATTTTTAAAGGCTTTTGAACTGGAGAATATATTTTCTGCCCACACCTTAGACAGCGAGCTGGCCAAAGTTAATGAATCCGCCTATGCTGCTCCGGTCAGAATATCTGATGCACTATACACCGTTTTAGAGCTTAGCTTATATTACGCCGAATTAAGCGATGGCGCTTTTGACCCGACCCTTTTTGATCTTATCAAGTTATGGGGGATTGGTACAGAGGATGCTGCTATTCCAGATGCTAAACGTTTGAAGAATTATGTCAATCGGCACAATTATAAAAATGTCATTTTAGATAAAAGTAATCAAACAGTTGCTTTTACTAATAATGAATTCTCGTTGGACTTAGGGGCAATCGCTAAGGGATATGTGGCAGATGAAATGAAACGTGTCTTAGAAGAGGAATATAACATAGAATCAGCAATGCTCAATCTTGGCGGAGACATTGTCACAATTGGCAACAAGACTGATGGTTCTTCATGGAATATTGGTATCGCCAACCCCAATAACCCGACTTCCTCGATAGCTTCTATTGAGATCAGCAATCAAACGATCGTCACCAGTGGAAATTACGAACGTTTTTTTGAGGAGGATGGTGTCTTATACCACCATATTCTAGATGGTTCTACAGGGTATCCAGCGAATAACGGGCTAATTGGCACAACAATTATTACAGATGCTGCTGTCATAGCCGATGCTTTATCAACCGCCACCTATGTTTCAGGGTTAGAGGCTTCAATGGCGTTAATAGAATCCCTTGATAATGTTGAAGCCATATTTATTACTAATGAGGGAGAAATATTAATGACTTCCGGAATCACCGAAAAAGTGAATATCTTGGACAGTGAATAGTTTAAAGCCCTCAATCTGGGCTTTAAACCTTATCATTATATAGTGACTTTCCATTAATTGTAACGATGTTCAGCATTTTCTTGCTGTTGTCTTTTTCAACCTGTCTTCTTTTCGGTTTAATTTCTCTTAAGTCCTTTAATATCATATTGTCAACATCGTACGAGTGTTTGAAATCCGCTTTCTTCATGGTCTGCCTTTCCCGTTCTTCCAAAAAGTTTTCCAGAGTTCCCCGTCTGACTTTTCTACTGCCTAACACAAGATATGGCAACTCACCATCGTTCATCAGCTTATAGACAGCATCGGTATTTGTTTTTAACACCTTTGCAATTTCTTTAACAGTATATAAACAATCTTCCATTCTGCTCCCTCCTCATCTTATGTAATTATATTATATATTATAACTTCTTTGTAAATGACAAAAAACACCCATATGGGTGAAACGAGAAAAAAAGAAATCTATTCCATTTTTAAAGCTTTTAAAAAATTTTTTCTCTCTTGAAGTTTGAATAGATGAGTGATATACTGAAAATATGAAAACAGGACTAAAATGATACAGTAAAGGTGGGGTATAAATGTTTCGAAACGCATATAAAAATGCCGTTATTCCTGCGAAAAATCATCGGCTTTTATTTAGGAACCGATTGGATAATTTATTGTCCGAAGCAGTAAAAAATTCTCTTGTAACAGTTATCGCAGGTGCCGGATACGGAAAGACTCAAGCCGTCTCCATGTTTCTGCGCCATAATAATTATAAAGCCTCTTGGATGCAACTTAGTAACTTAGATAATCTACCCATACGATTCTGGGAACGCTTTTTGTATGCGACGCCATTAAATGGGGAGGCAATTGAACGGCACCGGGATCATTTTCCCGAATCATTACTAGAGCTTAATCAGTTTCTGCATACCTTTACAGAAGGCATTCACAATAGAGAGCGTCTAGTCTTTGTTTTTGATGATCTTCATCTTATTCACAATGAATCGGTTATCAATTTTATTCATGCCCTTGTAGCAGCAAAAATTAACAACTTATGTATCGTATTAATGTCACGGACTAATATAAGCTTTAATAAAAAAATAAATAACTCGATCATAGAAAGTGATTTGCGCTTTACATTGGCAGAAACAAAAGAGTATTTAAAAATGCTGTCAATTACACTTTCCACATCCGAAATTAAGAAAATACAGGAATATACCGAAGGTTGGACATTTGCCATTTATCTCCTGACATTAGACCTGCAAAACAATAATAAATCGATGATCGACTCTCTTGCAAACATCAAATTATTTATTTTTCAAATGATTGAAACAGAAATTTTCTCCTCATATACCCATCAGTGGCAAAAACTACTGATAAAGCTATCTTTGCTTAATGAATTTCCGGCAGAGCTTCTTTATGAATTCACTGATAGTAAGAGGATTTATTCAGTCATAAAAACGCTCAATAAAAATATGTTTATTTATTACAATCCATATAATGAAAAATACTATTTCCATCAAATATTCCTTGATTTTCTTACAAAAAAGCAAGTGCGTCTTGAACCGCAGGTCATCTATAATGTTTACTTAACAGCTGCCTTGTGGTATAGCAAGCATGGAGCTAGCTACAACGCCATAACCTACTACGAAAAATGTAAGCATTATGATAAAATATGGAGCATTATATTAAGCATACAACCCCATCGGCATCCTAAAGACAAGGCTTCGTTCATTGTGCAAGTTTTGAGTGGTTTTCCAGAGAGATTTGTAAAGAAAAACCAACTTGTACGTGTTGTCTATGCCAGATATATGTTCAACAATTTAAATATCGAGCCGGCTGAGAAGGATCTTTTAGAATTAATTGCCGAGCTGAGTGCTTTGCCCAAAAACAAAACTAATTTGTCATTTCTCGGTGAAGCTTATATCGTATTAGGTCTCTTTAACTTATATAAGCATAACCGTGATTTTATCGAATACTTTAAAAAAGCTAACACGTGCTTGCCCGAAGGCAGTATGTTTAATTATAGCCAGGTTAGATTGCTTGACATCAATCATGCATTTGTGCCAGGCATCTTGGATTCAAAGTCAGTGAAACGACAGCTGAAGGATATTTCTGAAGCATTGCCATACATCTCGAAAGTAATGCACGGCTTTGGGTATGGTGTCGATTACGCTCTTTTGGCTGAATATTCTTTTTTTACTGGCAATTTAGTAAAAGCTCAGGAATACATATTTGAATCGATTTACCGCGCCCAGCAAAAGGCCCAGCACGATATTATCTGCAATGGTTATTCTTTGTTAATAAGAATCAATGCTGCCAAAGGCAACTACGAGGCTATCATGGAATTTATGAACCGGTTAAAAGAGTGTGTTCAAATTTCTTCGGCGGGGGCAAATATTTTGGATATTGCCGAAAGCTGGTTCTATCTCTTAGTTGGGCAATATGAAAATATCGCCGGTTGGATTTTAAGCGACACCTTGAATGACAAGATACTCCCTCCGATTAGTATTGGCAGAGACAGGATCCTCCGAGCATATTATTTTTTGGATAAAGGCAGATATGACGAACTACTGGCCTTTACAAAGCAGCTTGAGCATTTGTATCAGAACAGAGAATTATGGGTCGATTTAATATCTGTCAGGCTCCTTAAAGCCATTGCCCTTCGATACACCAATAATATGGCAAAGTGTGTGTCAACAGTCCAACTGCTATATAAAACCACTTCCGAAAACCATTTTATTATTCCGTTTGTCGAATTAGGAAAGCATACATGCATGATGTTTTCTCAACTCAAAAAAGTGGAGAATCATGGTATATCGGAAAAATGGCTGGACTTTATAATTTCCAAAGCAACTACATATACCAAACGGCAGGCTTATTTAAAATCAAAGCACAACTCCCGGAATTTATCAGATAATAGTATTCTTCTCACACAACGTGAAAAAGATATCCTAAAGGAGTTATGTCAGGGTCTCACAAGAGAAGAAATTTCCGACTGTCTTCATATCTCTGTCAATACAGTCAAAAGTATATTGAAAAATGTTTATAGCAAGCTTGGTGCGACTAACAGTGCTGATGCCGTAAGAATCGCTTTGCAAATGAACCTAATCTAAGCGTATTTTTCCCACTAATAAGAGCCATTGCACATCTTTCTGATGCAATGGCTCTTACATGAAGAAGTTTATAGATTCATCTGACAAAACTCCTGTAAAGCAATGCTGTCTTCTTCTTCGCTCTCGCCTTCAACAATAAAGGTCACCTCATCCTTATACTTAATTCCAAGTCTCATCAATGCGATAAGCTTCTTACCATCCGACATCCTATCACCACACTGCACAGTTATTTTACTGCCCAGCTTACTGGCAGTCTGTACCAAAGCACTTGCCGGTCGGGCATGAAGACCTAGCTGATCTTTAATTTCATATGTAATCACAACCATATCTGTCTTAGACACCTCCTTAGCGGCTATAAAACAGCCTTTATATTGTCATAGGCACGCTTTACCAGCCCAAGATTTGTGATTCCTGTTTCTTTATCAATGACAGAGGAGTATATATGAGGTATCACCCGCTCCATTCCCGCATCTACACAAGTCTTGACAATCTGTGCTACATTATCTGCATCAATACCGCCTGTTGGCTCAATGATCGGAATACCATGCTTGACGCAGGTATTTGCCAGAACCTTTAATTCCTCAATATGGCGAAGACCATGCATATTATAGAATTTGATGGAAGGAAGCTCTAGATCCTTCATCAAACAAACAGCGGTTTCTACATCAACAATTCCCTTTTCATTCAAGCTGCTGACCGGTCCGGTCGAAATCTGTACCTGTCCAACAACACCTGTTGGATGCATCATGCAGTTGGTTACTGTGTCCAAACAGCCCCTTCCTTTTAAGAGGCCTTCCGTATACATTGCCCCTGTAAAGGTTTGATTGACATGGCCTGGGTTAGTCAGAGAAGCCACCTCAGCAGCCATAGACCATTGCTTAGGGTCGCCGGCTCCTAAGCCGACTGATACGTTTGGCATATACCTAAGATACCTTTTGACTTCTGCCCTGCACTCATCAACGGTTTTATAGTTCTTTGATAATATACCGACTAATCCGTTCCCTTCCAAAACCTTCATGATATCAACCGCATTCTCCAGATTCTTTGCCAGCAAATTGATACAAAATTTGTCCTTATAAAAACTCAAACGATTATATTTCAATCTTTACCCTCCACATATTTCAATTCTTTCAAACGATCAACCATTATCTGCGCATCACCTTGCAGCATCGGCCTTGGATCAATATAGATAGTCCCTTCATTAGCATAATAATCCCTTGTATAGACTGCGGGGTTCCCTTCACGAAGCTTGATTACCATCTCCTCGGCTGTCAAAGGGCTTTTTTCAGGAATAACATCCAATCTGACACGATAGATATCTCTGCCTGCCTCATCCTTAGAAATACTTGCTTTAAGATAATCTAAATCATTAATCCCAGCAATTATTTCATTTACAATATCGATCTGATGCTGTCTTGTTTTAGACTCATCTTGTTTCACATAAAGCTCTAAGGCTTTTACGAGTCCCATAATACCTTCTTTCCCAACCTTTGCCGCACGACCAACGCCTTTATATTGCTTCTTACAATAGCTGACCATCTGTTTCTTCCCCGTAATAAAGCCTGAGGTAGGTCCTTGAATAGCTTTTGCGCCACTATAGATAACAAGATCGGCTCCCTTGCGCAGAAATAATCTTAAATCCTCCTCTGCCGCTGCATCGACAATGAGTGCGAGTCCGTGCTCATGGGCTATTTCAGCCATTTTCTCAATGGAAACAATGCCCTTTTGCACGCAATGATGCGATTTACAATAAAATAGTGCTGCCGTCTGTTTTGTTATTTTACCGCAGATATGTTCCTCCGTCACTTTATTTGCTTGACCTGCCTCGACTACCTTCCCGCCACCCATACGTATCATCTGAGTGATGCTGGCATTAAAATTGATGGCATGCCCCTTGGGGATGATGATTTCATTAGCCAGCCCCTCACTATCAGGCATTCTTTCAATAAGGTCAAGGTCATCCTTTGCTATACAGGCAGCAACGCTAATCATAATTCCTGCAGCTGCACATATAGTAACACAAGTGTCTTCTCCTCCGGTATGCTCACTGATCAACTCGCCGGCGCGGTCAATCAGTTCATCAATGACCACATAATTCTGGGCTGCCATAACAAGTGCTTTTCCCACCTCATCATGAATCGTTGATACGCCCAGTATTGTCATTCTGCCACTGGCATTGACCACCTTACGTATTCCATAATTTTCATATATCGTACTCATTATTTCTCCTTATATCCAAGGCAATCAAACCGGTATCGGAAAAATGACTGCCAATAACAGCGATCCTAAAATGGCGCCGCCAACAATTTCTTTTTTCATTTTAAAGAAGATGGCTGAACCAATCACTGCGCCGATCCCTGCCGGGATGCTATATTGAGCCGCCGAGATAATAATCAACGGGCCTAAATAGCGACCTACTGCATTACCAGCACCCATCATGATATTAGTTCCTGAAGCGGCCATGCTCTCAGGCATTGCCTTCTTAACAGCGATAATGACACTGCCGATAGCCAGCCCTATGCAAAGGCCTGCTAATAGTGCTAAAGCAAAATTCTTAACAACCACATCCCAACCCATTGATAAACAAAGGCCAACCATGCCGGTGCCAACGCCAGTCATCAGCGATCCGCCGATATCTAAGATACCTACTAATGGGCCTTCCAGTACACGGGCAAGCAAAAACCCTGCCGCAAAAAAGACGGCTGCCGAATAATCCCCTGTCTCCATGCCCAATCGAATCATTTCGGCTTGGGCAATTTCGTTGAAGAATCCAAAGCCATGAACGACAAACATATGGCTTCCTGCAAAAATCGCCGCACAAAGTATTCCTGTTAAAATCGGAAAAGTATAATTCTTAAGTAGTAAATCATTTATTTTTTTCATCGCTTTTTCTCCTAAATAAATACTAGTAATTTATCCCAAAATCCCCTGAAGTATCCGATCAATATGAACAATACCGCCACTACTGTAATCATAATCTTAACACTCTTTGAATAACCATTATCTGCGATCGACTGACCAATGATGATCCCAAGCACTGCGCCCGGCGTGGCATTTCCCATGATGAGAAAGGCTAATCCTGATAATGCCAGACCCCATGTGCCGGTTATTCTTCCGGCATCAAGTGCTGCCAATATAAAAATAATCGGCATAACTATGTCAATCATCAGTGCCGCTGCTGGCCCTAAAATCCCTTGTGCAATCTCTGATAGGCTTGTGGGAATGACACTTGCAATGGAGTTGAGCAGCGCCAAAGTAATCGCTCCAACAAAGGCTCCTGCCACTGCCATCTTCCCCGGACTATATAAAGTCTCTTCAACCTTCTTGTTTTTTACCAGCAAAGCGCCAGCCGACCAATTGGGAATAATACGATGCAAAACATCTTGCGTCAAGGCGCCGCTTCCGACAACTGCCCCTGCCGCATTAAAGAAAAACCCCAATCCAAATGAAAAATGTGCAATTGGATCCCCCTTACACGCATTTAGCTCTCCAAGTGTTCTAAATGCTCCCATTGCTTGAATTTCAGGTGCACGATACATTCTCGCTACACCGGCCGAAACCGCTGCTCCTCCCAAAGCACCAATAATGATAGATTTGATAATAATTAAAAGCATCTCTCTCCTCCTTATGCCAATCAATTTACATTGGTATGTATTTCATCTTCACAATGACTTTTAGCTTTACGTAATAATCCTGATTCTGTCTGGGCTTGAAATACCCAACTATTTTTTGTGCCTTTGTTTTTTCCTCCTCCTCCAATACCACCACTTCTTCAGGCTCCATATGTATGATGAGTCCATCGACTTTTGCATATGCCATTTTCTTTAAGGAGCCAAATGCTGATGCATATGCTAATTTTTTGTCTTTCCCATATGACTCTAATATGAATTCCATGTCCGCAGTAATCATCATTGACGTCTCCTTTTTACTCATCTGGTTTTCCATACACTTGGTAATAGGTTTCAACCAACCGTCGCCCTAGCTCTTCAACATCCATAAAGCCAAAGCCTAACACCTCATAGCCTTCTTTGATGGCCGTAACCCCTTCATCAATGGAGCGTAAATGGTGCTTTCCTTTATATCCATACTTATTAGATGCCATCAAGGCGCCTGCACCTCCACTGCCACAAAAGCTAATTCCAAAGTCGGCATTCTTCTCATTCATTATGTCACCCAGCTTCATATCTGCCGCCATGCCGGGGATAACATAAGCCTCACCTCCAGCAGCTATAATACCGGCTGCCACATTTTGACCTTTACCCATCCTTTCACCAATGACTACAACTACTTTTTTACTCATTTACATCTCCTCCTGCATCATTTCCAGCGCAGTTTGCACATGTATTGCCACTAAGACTATTTCCGCCCCATCTGGCTCTCCATAGGCTTCTTCTACTATTTTCAATAGTTTTCTGGTTATTGAAACTGTATCAGGCTCTAACTGAGATAGTACCTCAGCTCCCATACCTGTTACCTTTTCTCCTGTTTCCAATCGCATGAGCAAAGTTACCATATGTGCTAAAAAAGCAAGCAGGTTATCCTCTGCAAAGTGCACTTGATTTTCTTCTAAGAAAATATCAACTTCTGTAAGCGTCAGCGCATACCTTTCATGCTGTTCTTCTGTAAGCTTTAACTCTTGTCGTACTTTCTCCAACAAATTAGCATTAATCATGATTTCTCCTCCATCACTCCTTTTCCATCACTATTTTACCGCCAACAATGGTGTACCTTACATTGATTGACCGGGTCCCATGAAGTATGTTTTGATTTGAATCTGTAAAATCGAAGGTGCCTTCATCAACTGTGAATATTGTCAAGTCGCCCAGGGTGCCCTTCTTGATCCTCCCCAGGTTTTCAAGCCCTAAATAAGTGGCCGGCATCTGTGTCACCATGTTGATGCAAGTTTCAAGATTATATCCCAATGCCAGCATCTTATCCAAGGTTACACTAAGGCTAAACACAGGTCCTTGATAATTTAAGGAATGAAGATCTGTACTAACTATATCAGGATAAAACCCCAACTTTTTAGCTAAAGCTCCCACTTTAAAATTAAAGCTATCCTTGCCATGGCCCACATCAAAAAGCACCCTGCGGTTTCTTGCGGCTATTGCCTCCGGCTTTAGCTGTCCGTTCGTAAAGAGATTATTATCCTTTCCATGAAAAGCATGAGTAATAATATCTCCTTCCTCCATCAGGTCAAGCACTTCCAAAATCCCAGGTGGCGGATTTCCAATATGTACAATCAAGGGTAAATTAAGGCGCTTTGCCAGCGCTTTGCCTTCCTTAATAGATGTGATCCCCAATTGTCCTACACATGAACGGCTAGCTCTTGCTTTAATTGCGACAATATAATCTTTGAATTTCTCATATGTATTCGCAGCCAAATCCAAATCATACTTTTCCGGTTCATCTGCTTCCGGCGGTTCTTTAAGCCCCATCTTTGCATAATGCATTGCTGAATATACCCTAGTCTGGCTGACCTTGATATCTTGCTCAATAAAATCTTCGATGTTCGAAGGTCCTGCGCTCCCCGCATCAATGATGGTCGTAGTTCCCTTCCTCACGCCAATTTCATCAGCCTCTACTCCCAATGAAATCTTGCGATACACGTGAGCATGAGCATCGATAAAACCAGGAGAGACAAATTCACCACTTAGCAACAGCACCTTCATATCCTTTTCCGGTAAGATGCTCTCGGCAATCTTCTTAAAATGACCGTCTTCAATCAAAATGTCCTTTTTCGTAAACAGATAGCCGCTGGCAGAATCAATAAGACTGCCTCCTTTAATCAATAACCTTTCCTTCATATCTTTCACCCCCACGCACTGCCTAATCCTTTCATAGCAGATATCGCATAATAGCTGTGGCCTCACATCTTCCTACAGTATAGTTAAATATTTCTGATACATCATCTAAAAACGTTTCAACAATGGGACGGATTGGCTCTACGCTTTTCTCATCTAAGGCTCCTCCTTTTTCCTCATAGAAATCTTTATTCTCCCATCTGGAAACCGATATGACAATATGAATGGTCAGCCCCATTAGAGTGTCAATTTCAAAATTTTTATGGGTAACTTTTACAATCTTATTGAACATGTCTGAAAGCTTAACAATGACCATTGACACCTTATAAGCATACTCCTCTTCAATCAAATGAGCATTCTGAGCAGTAACAAAACCGGTACTTGCCTTCAAGAAATAATTGAGCTCACTTGACGCCATATTAAGCTTTGAAGTATCCAGATATTTAGCCATTATCCCGATAATAACGTCTTCCAAATAATTATCCTGCTCCTGGTGCTCATCAACCACCTTAATTGATATATTGCCCGAAGCATAGTCAATTATATTTCGAATATCCAGTCTGCTAATGATCGGACTAACGCAAAACACGGGGAGGGTTAAGTCCTGTAGTTCCACTGTGCTTATCACAAAATCGACATTGTCAAACAGCTCTTTATTTTGATTAATGTCATATACTGATACAATATTTTTGATTTTAATATTGGGAATGTTATTTTTGATTCGATTATATAAAGCCTTAGATAACCCCTTTCCCTCATTGCAAACGATTATCACCGTTTTTTCAGATTTCCCCTGATTATTGGTTTCATATGCTGCAATATGTACGGCAATAACCCCTATTTCTTCTTCAGTTAATGCTATCCCCTCTCTTGCTTCAAACACCTTAGCAAGCCTTGTAGCCTCTTCAAAAATCACTGGGTAGCCCGCTTTTGTCTGCACAAGCAGGGGATTGGATGTCGCGATTTTAAATTTCTTTTTTCTAATCAGGGAGAATAAATATTCATATAAATCATCATTAAGGTCTTGCATGTAGTGATTATCTATATAAATCACTTCGGAATCCATTAACTGCTGAAGCATTAAGTCAATGGTTCCCTCTAACTCAATTTTGCGATGTCCTCTATCTCTCTTGACAAAATCAACGTTACATCGGATCAGGGTTAAAATCATATAGGTGATCTCAATCTTGCTGTAGCTAATTCCATAATCATCCTCTAGCTGCTCACAAATCCCCCTAGCCAGTACAAACCACCTGGTCTCTTCACTTCGTTTGATTTCAACAATATTTTCTTTCTTAACAGTAAAACCTCTGATTACTTGCCTGACCATTACGACAATGCTGATAAACAGCACTAGAGAGTCGGCATCGGAAATCAATATGCCGTTTTCTTTTCTTAAAATGTTAAGCATGTCAAATATGGGTTCGACGTGAATCTCTTTGATATAAGCACACAGTAGCATGTAGTCTGTCGATTGCGTTTCATTTTCCTTAAACAATGCTGAGTAAAGCGTATTGTAATTATATACCCGGCTTTTCATCAAAACCTTAATCGCCGTTTCGATAATCTGGGTGCGTATTACAATCTCTTTGCCAGAAATCCAGTAGCCCGTGCCCTTCTTACTCATCATATTCAAATTAACCTTCTGGAATTTCTCTTCTACGTCCTTTAAATCACTAAGTATTGTCGCTCTGCTGACCATCAGGTCTTCCACTAAACTTTCGCTGGTTACGGCTTTGCCTGCAAAAATCAATTTATTGTAAATATATTCAAGTCGCTCTTGCTTGTTAAGAACCATACTCGTCACATCATTCTTATACAGCTCATTTAAAATAGCCTTCTTATGCTCCGCATCGGCTTCTAAATAAATATTTGTCTTGCTTTTTTTTAAGGCGCTCCCCTTCTCTTTAATCCAGGCATTAATGTAATCTATATCATAATGAATCATTCTTTCGCTGAGCTGATACTTGGCTGCCAATTTCTTAATTGTGATGTTCTCTTTGCTGTTAAGAATATAATATAGAATAGCCTCTTGACGTTTAGTCAAGTTATACATATCTTATTCCCATGCATATCGTAGAAATGGTTGAAAGAATCAATGCATGCATGGCTCCTTTTCTGATATTTTCTTTCAACCTTTATCTCCTTAAGTTCTTGCATCAATTTGCAGAATCCTTGACAGCTTTGTTACGGCAATCTTATTATAACCTTCATGCAATAGTTGAACAACATTAAAGACTTTCATGTTTTTTTGCAATTTTTGAATTTATGATGTCGCATTATAAGTTATTTCTTTTTTTGATGAAAGGAAATATACATTTTGCTTTCTTATTGACACAGGAGACGAATGTATATAAACTGTTACATAGAAAGGAGGTCGTTGTCAATAGGCGGACAACGCTCAACTTAAATTTATGAAACATTTTATAATTTTTTTATTAAAGCCCTTGTCTTTTTTGCCTGCACTTGCCATCATGTATATGATATTTACATTTTCAGCACAGGAGGGTGCGGTTTCTTCTAATTTAAGCTACAAGGTAAGCCATCAGATCGTAACCATCGGTAATCAGATCCTCGACCGGAATCTTTCTGACGGGCAGATCAATGATTATGCCGAAAGGATCCATGGCCCTGTCAGAAAACTGGCACATATGAGCGAATACTTTATTTTAGCTGTGGCTGTTGCCTTTCCTTTATATGTATATCGGCTGCGCGGATTTTTGCTGCTGCTTCTAGCCGGCTCACTATGCATCGGCTTTGCCTTTCTGGATGAATACCACCAATCCTTTGTCGGTGGGCGTTCCTCTTCACTAAGGGACGTCGCAATTGACGGCATTGGCATCTTTTTAGGCATCATGGTGGTCCGTATTGTATGCTGGTCGTTTTTGCCGCATTATAAAAAGCACAAAAAAAGGAATTATGTTTAAGGAGATTTCAGATGAATAAAAAGACAAAAATATGTATTCTCATCACTGTTATCCTTCTGTTAATAAGCCTCCTCTTTTGCTTTGTGATTTATCACCTTCCTTCAGATGCCGCTATGGCTAAAATCTATCAGAATGGCGAGGTGGTCTATTCAATTGATTTAAATAAAGTTGAAGAGCCTTACGAGATGACGTTTGAAGGAGATCATGGCAAGATAAATACCGTGCATATTAAACCTGGGGAAATCGCCATGATTCATGCCAACTGCCCAGATCAGCTTTGTGTGAAAATCGGCTATATCCATAATAATACCCTTCCTATCACCTGCCTTCCTAACCATGTGATGATCCACATTGAAAAAGGCTCAGACGAAATCGATGGATTAGCTTACTAAGGAGTTTAATAGTCAATGAAGAATATCAAACAAATCACTTTATTATCTATGTTTACAGCCATTGCGCTGACTATATTTGTTGTCGAATCGGCTATCCCGGTACCGGTTCCTATTCCTGGCGTCAAATTGGGTCTGGCGAATATTATTACGTTGATTTTACTTTTACATTGGGATTTTAAAAGCGCATTGGTTGTATTACTTATGCGTACTATTCTTGGCAGCATTTTTACGGGTCAGGTGACAGTATTTTTTTATAGCCTATCCGGCGGTTTGCTCTGTTTGATTGTAATGTATTTGATTAATAGGGTTCTTAAGCAGAAGCTAGTCTGGTTTACCAGTGTTATGGGCGCAATAGCCCATAACATCGGTCAGATTCTAGTTGCCTTGATCTTGCTTCGGTCGACGTATGTTTTATACTATTTGCCATTTTTGCTGGTTAGTGGCATTATTACTGGATTTTTTACGGGATTGTGTGCTGGGTTTTTAAGTAATCGACTGCCTTATTTTAAAAAGTTATCCTAGGAACATCATGAGCAATAGCCTATTATCTACCTATTATGAAACCGCACCGGTGAATATTTAAACACAAGCAACAAAGCCAACAGAATATATGCAATTGTTGAAACCAGCACTATCAGCGAAAAGAATGAAGGCGCAGTTCCTAATTGAAAGCTTGCCAAACACAGGATATAGATGACACCATTGATGATGCTGAATATTGGGCTTTTCACTGTCATGTCTGCTGTATATGGCTGGAAGAAATAGTATAGAAACAGGTAATGAACAGAAAAGAACACTCCCATTGAAATAATTGTTATCATATATAACAACATCTGTGGCACTTTCCAAGCCGTGCCAGTTATTATCGCAATCCCAACGGCACACAACGCCAACGTACTGCCTATCAATAAATTTGACTTAAGTAATGCTTTCAAACGAATCCTAAAATTCAGTAAGATAACTTCGGGTTTTCGATAAAAACCGTAATGAAGTAAAGAAGCATCACAGTTCGCATACATGGCTTTACAAACCTTCTGGCTGTTAGATGTCAACTGGTACATAATAAAAACGCAAAAAGGCAGTGTATTCGGAAGTTTTTGTGCCAATCCTCTGACGAATGAAGGTTCAAAATAGAAGGTAATAACTGCAATTAAAAAGAATCCTCCAATAATGGCTACTCGTCTGATCACAGGAATATACAGCATTCTTCGGTGGCGTCTGAAAAATATGGCATTAAGAAAATGATAAGCAGACAAATGACTAAACCTCTGATCATCTGATTGGGTTAAATCTTTATCCTTTAGCTTTACATCTGCTTTACGCGTCTCTGACATAGTCTTATTAAGTGCTATTATATCCTTGATTGAAACTGTTTCAGATGCCACCATCGGATAATAGGGATATCTGGCAATATAGTAAAACGAGCCGGCTCCCATCATCAGCACCAAGATAATCGCAGGCCACTGATACAACACTGACCATGCGTTAAGAGGAAAATCAAACATAAATTGCAAAGTTAACAAGCCCAAGGAAAGCACCATCACGCAGCTTACCCATAGAAGCTTTTTTTGTAGCACTATCTTTGTTTTATCAAATACGAATAAGCTTAATGCCTCACCAGCAATATGGCAAGCAATCAACATCCAAGCACAAATTAAACCTTCCATTATGCCATGCCTGAAAATTAATGTCAGCACCGGCAGCACCACAATAAATCCCGCCAAGTCCTTACCAGCAGCGAAGATGAAATCCCCCAGCAGATAGTAACGTGAATGAATCCGCATCAAGCGAATGCAGATGTACTTGTTCATACTATTGGTCAGCAGCACATTTTTAAATAGGGAACCGATGAAAAAGCTTAAAAGCACCAGGCTATTCATGCTGAGCTGATATATTTCTTCTATCGTGGCATCATTCGTTATTAGCGCTACTGGCAGGCAAACCATTACAAATAAATATATTGCCTTCCTAAAAAAAATAGCTAAAATTTTAAAGATTAATTTAGTCGTTGAAATGATTGATTTCGCACCTGCGCTTTTGTATAAGGTTTCCGGTATGTATTTACCCAAAAACGGTAATTTCTTCAAGTAGAAAATCAAACTGTTAAAACCGATTGCAACATCAATCTGATAGCAGGTTTTCACTGTACGGGCAAGCTTTCCATATTCAAATGTCTGACTCATTCTCCATTACCACCTTCGTTCAAAATAGAGAATATCTCTTCTTCAAAGGATTGACTGTGAATCCTTCCATAATCAACACTACTCAGCCGTCCTTGATTAAGCACTGCTATTTCGTCACAAAGATCCACTGCCAGCTGCAGAATATGGGTAGAAAATATGAGGATATGGTCTGCTTTCATTTCTTTTAATAGCTTCTTCATCTCCAAAGCCACAACGACATCAAAAGAAGTCAGCGGTTCATCTAGCAAAATGATCGGCGGCTTTGAGATGATAAAGCTTAGCATTTGCAGTTTATTTTTCATCCCGTGAGAATAACCATTGATAAGGCGATGTCTGTCCTCTTGCTCAAGCTTCACAATATCAAAGTATTCATCCGGATGCTTATCCTGCGATCCCTTAGGAAGATTAATATCCATCATGAATTTGACAAACTCATAGCCTGTTAAAAATTCCGGCAGCACCGGTGTTGAGAGAACATATCCAACATCTTCATCAGATAACGTTTTGGCAATATTATCCTTGATAAGTACAGCCTCCCCCTCATCACAATTCATTTCCTGACTCAGGCAATTAAATAACGTGGTTTTGCCCGCACCATTTCGCCCTAGCAGCCCATATATTTTCCCTTTTTCAAACCGGTAATCGATTCCTTTTAAAACCTGTTTTTTATCAAATGACTTTTTAATTCCTTTTAAATAAAGCTCCAATCCACTTCCCCCTTTTCTTAAGTTACCTAATTTTCATTTATAGGTATCATATCATAAGAGTCCATGTTCTGCTACACTTAATTGTCTACATCAATCATTTCTTGTACGGTTTCACGACTGATTTTACCTTCCATCGGGCCAAAGGCTGCGGCATTGAGCGCACCGGCCGAAGCAGCCATCTGCCCTGCTTCTTTAAGCGACTTTCCTTCTAATAAGCCACAAATAAACGCACCATCAAAACAATCTCCCGCACCTGTTGCATCTACTTGCTCAACCGGATATGCGCCCACATGTATGTGCTCAGTTCTTGTATAGAGATCGCAGCCTTTAGAGCCATCTTTTAAAGCCAACACCTCCAGATTCTGATTCTCAAAGCTTGCTTTTACCGCTTCCTCAACCGACTTTTTCCCTGTAATACTTAGAAGTTCCGAGACCCCTGGTAAAAAAACATTCGTATGCTTTAAGGCTTCGTTAACAATTTCAAATACGGATTCATCCGTCAATAATTCTTTACGGATATTCGGATCAAAAGACACTTTAGCCCCTTTGCTTATCGCCATCTTCATGGTTTTTAAAATCTCCTTGGCAAACGCTCTTTTTGCCATTAGCGAACAGCCCATAATATGAAAGTACTTAATGCCTTCAAACACTTCCTCTGATGGCACCTTAGCTTCTACCGCCGGTGTATTTCCCATATGGAAAATAAATTGTCTGGAGCCATCCGAGAAGTAGGTTACAAAAGCAACTCCAGTTGAACAAACTTCGCTTTCAAACACCTGAGTTATGTCCACCCCATCCGCTTTCATTCTGTCTAAAAGATTTCTCCCGAAATCATCCTTCCCCACTCCACCAATAATGCCTGCCCGATGACCTAGTCGTGCGACAGTATCAATAAAAATCGCCGGTGCTCCGCTTGGGAACGGTCCAAGGAAGACGCCTGGTTGATGCAATGGTACATCCTCTTTGGTTCTCATAATCTCGACTATCATTTCACCCATTATCCAAACCGCTGCCATCATATCCCTCCTGTTTTATAGAAATTTTTCTTTCAAGAACTCTAAAGAAGTTCTCAAATATTGTGTCAATTGTTCCTGTGTGGCTCCGTTGCTTAAATCTCTCCACACTTTAATGTCCCTTCCGACTTCACCGCCCGTAATCATAAACGGCTCCATCACGACACCTTTTTGATAACCAATGTCCTTCAATGCCTTGCCAATCCGATCCCAAGGAATCGAAGTTCCCATTCCCGGCAGTTTTCTGTTCGCTTCTCCAACATGGAAATGCCCCAGCATATCACCCGCCAAATGAATAGCTGCTACTGTGTCATCTTCTTCAATGTTCATATGGAAAGTGTCCAATAAGATATTAATGTGTGGACTTCCAATTTGGCGACAATATTCCTTGGCTTCAGCGCAATCGGTTAATATGAATGTTTCATATCTGTTTAATACCTCTAATGATATGTATACTTCCAGTTCTTCCGCAGTCTTAGCCAATGTTTTTAATGAGCTGATACTTCTCTCCCAAGCCGCTGTCTTATCCACATTAACAAAATCGCTTGGCCAAAATGAATATATTGCGCCAATCAGCTTACTGCTTCCTATTTTTTTCATATTTGCCATCACCGTCTGAAAAAAAGCAATTCCATCCCTTCTGATCGCTTCATCTGCACTGGCCAAATCATGCTCCCTTGCAGGTCCGCTATTTGCCACGAGCTGGACCCCTCTGTCCTGGCTGTCTCTCCTTAATTTCTTCAACTCCTGCTCATTCATATGGTGCAAATGATCAGCGCCGACTTCCAGCATATCGAAGCCAATATCAGCCACTTTATGAATCACTTTACTATAATCACAGTCCCATACATTGCTCCAATAGGAATAACTTGTTCCAAATTTCATGCTTACTCTCCTTTTTGCTTAATGCCCTTAATTGTGCTCGAGCACATTTTTAATTTAATCTTAACACTTCTTAAAAAAATACGCAATATGAAATATTTCACAGTTATCTTTTCTTAAACTAACAGCATTAAAATTATGCACGTACCTATTTTGTTCTATTCCACGTAGACAGAAATATTTTTTTATGGTAGCATATATATAGCTAATTATATTTAAACAAGGAGATATGTTATGGTTGTAACGATAAAAGAAATTGCCGAGTTAGCAAATGTTTCTCGAGCAACCGTAGATAAGGTTATTAACAATCGCCCTGGCGTGAAAAAAGAAACACGAAAGCGCATCGAAACCATCCTCGCCGAATTAAATTATCAACCTAATCTGCTGGGAAAAGCATTAGTTCATAGTAAGTCCCCTATTAAAATAGGTATTATATTGACCCCTGAGCACAACCCTTTTATCCAAACAATTCTTAAGGGGATACGAGATGGTGAAAAAGAATTTTCACATTTCGGTCTTTCGATAACTGTAAAGATGCTCACCACGCTTCAGCCCGCTGAATTAGTAAGCGTCTTGGGAGAGTTGGAAAACGCAGGTGTTGCGGGAATTGCTTTTATTCCACTGAGCGATGAGCAGGTGGTCTTGAAAGCAAATCAACTTGCGGAGAATGGCATCGCCATTCTCACATGGAATTCTAGATTGGAGGGCATTCATGGATTTCGTTATGTTGGGCAAGATCATGTAAAGGGCGGCAAGATCGCCGCCGGACTCATGGAAAAGCTACTGCCGAAAGGCGGGAATATCTGCATCATAACAAGCTCTAGGGAATTATCCTGTCATCAAGATAGATTAGAAGGTTTCACGGAAAGATTAAAAGAGTGTAAAAAACCCATCCATATCCTTGATATACGAGAAAATCAAGACAAAAGGGATGAGGCGTTTAAAATCACTTTGGAATACTGTAATTTATATTCGGATTTCCAAGGTATTTACCTCTCCGGAAGCGGCTGCGACGGCGCTGTTAATGCCCTTTCTCTCGCAGGTCGTCTGGATGGCGCCAGACTTATTTGCCACGATTTAGTTCCGGAAACCGAAAAACTGCTGAAGGAAGACGCATTAGACTTTGTCCTTAGTCAAAGTGCCAAGCTCCAGGGCTACCAACTTGTCAAAGAATTGTTTGAACATTTGATAAAGAGACAAAAGCCGTCGTCTGATTATTATGAGATCCCAGTCGAAATCATTACCAAGGACTTGCTATAGAGCTTGATTAGTGAAGAGCTCTATAGCACAAACAATGAAGAAAGAAACAGGGCATCAGAACAAAATTCCGACACCCCAAAAGATGTAAAACATTCTATATATTCAAATAATAATTAACCAAAGTATCTCTTTAACAATCCTTCAAAGGCTTTCCCATGTCTGGCTTCATCTCTGGCCATCTCATGTACAGTATCATGGATTGCATCAAGATTAGCTGCCTTAGCGCGCTTTGCCAAGTCGAACTTACCGGATGTCGCTCCATTTTCCGCATCTACACGCATCTCAAGATTCTTCTTAGTGCTATCAGTAATAACTTCACCTAACAATTCTGCAAACTTAGCGGCATGCTCTGCTTCTTCATAAGCTGCTTTCTCCCAATATAGCCCAATCTCCGGATAGCCTTCTCGATGAGCGACTCTTGCCATTGCAAGATACATTCCCACTTCTGAGCATTCACCTTCAAAATTAGCTCTTAAGTCAGCGATGATATCTTCACTGGCGCCTGAAGCCACGCCGACAACATGCTCTGCTTCCCAAACCTTTTCACCTGATTGCTCTTTAAACTTCTCTCTTGGTGCCTTACATACCGGACATGCTTCCGGTGCCTGATCGCCTTCATGAACATAACCACATACGGAACATACAAATTTCTTCATTATTCTCTCCTTTACTTTGATCATTAATATCAGTAACGATTCCTGATATTAATATATTACTCCTTTTTCTTACTCTTGTCAATACATTTAGAAATTTTTATTTGTTTCGATACACTCTTTACAAACACCAAAGAAATAGGCCTTATGTCCTTCTATTTGTCCATCAAAATTATTCGCGGCAACTATATTGATATGGTTTATATCGTGCATCTTAAGATCAATAACATGATGGCATTTCTTACAAATAAAATGATAGTGCTGAGAAGTATTAATATCAAATCTATCGCATTCTTCACCACATGACAGCTTAATAGCTTCTCCCTGCTCTACTAATAAAGCAAGGTTACGATATACTGTTCCCAAACTTATATGGGGATATACCTCTTTAATTGCAGAATAAACCATGTCAGCTGTCGGATGGTCTTTTCTCGACATTAAATATTCTTTAATTGATTCCCTTTGTCGACTGTACTTAATCATCTTTATCATACTTCCTTTTCAAATAACAGTAATTATTACTATAATAAGAGATTTTGATAAAAATGTCAAGCTTTTCAAGGAATTCTCACAAAAGCAGGCAAGCCTCTCACTTTGCCAAAAAGTGGAGGGCTTGCTTGCTTTGCTGCCATCTGGATAATGAACGCTTCTCTAGTATAGCTCAAATAATTCTTGAACCGTATGATGGGAAAGCTCCTGCTTAATAAATTCATTAATTTCAATACACTTACCTTTTGACAGCTTTTCCGATTCTCGAAACCCTTTATCCATATGGAAACAAATATCTATTTTTTCCATCGTATCAATAACTTCCAATAACGTTATCTCATCTACACCTCGATTCAATGAGAAGCCCCCGGCAACCTCACCTCTTCCTTGATGCGCAGATACGATATTGCCGCGTTCAAGCTGTTTTAGTAATTTCAATATGACTCCCTGTGAAATTTCTTCCTTTTCAGCCATTACTGCGGAAGTGATAATATTCCTGTCTTCTACATGAATTCTGCGTATGATTCGTAAAGCATAAAAAGTAGTCTGTTTAATTTTCATTTTCCCTTCCACCCTTAAGTTTTATTATGGTACTCACATCTTGTATTAATTTACTATCGTTGTATTATTATACAATTTTTATCCACTTGATTTCAATTTACAAATATTAAAAAGTGTCAAATACTAAACACTTCTTTAAATATGTCTTGTATTTAACACCAAAAGCTTAAAAAATCATCGAAGGAAAATTAATCAATAAGTTTTCCTTCGATGATTTCTCGCTCGATCATTCTTTGATTAGAGCTCCCCCTGAATAAAAGCTCCAAATCCTTTAACTCTTCGACAAATGGCCCGTCAATGAGCATGTCGGTGATGGACAATAATTGCTTAATGTACCTTTCCTTCCGACTCATCTCTATTAACTGTTCCAGCGTATAGCCTGAGAACAAAACAATTGTCTTCCCCAGAGCCTTTACCTTTTCACCAAGATGATATAACGGCTCCGGCTGGCAAAATGGCTCGCCACCTGAAAAGGTAATCCCGAGAAGCAGAGGGTTCTCTAAAAAACGCTTAAATATTTCATCAATCTCAATCTCATATCCACCATTAAAATCATGTGTCTGTGGATTGTGGCAACCGCGGCAGCCATGAGGACAGCCCTGGGTGAAAACCGTAAAGCGAAGGCCAGGACCATCAACTATGGACTCTTCAATGAGCCCGCTGACTCTTAGTCTAGATCCCATGCTTAACGCGTTCGCTCTCTTCGGAACGCTTCGCATTGTTAAAGCGCTCTGTTGTGCCCACCAGATAACCGGTGATCCGGCGAATACGTTCAAATCCTATATTCTCTCCCACTTCTTTTTGATTCGGCATAATCTGTACATTCATTATAATATTCTCTCCTTTATTCTAATAGTTAGGGACACCTGGATACCTCTTCTGCAATTCCCTTAGTTTCTCAACACTGATCGATTCCCCTGCCCGTCTTCCGCATCTTGGGCATACATCATCAATAACGCCGGTATAACCGCATACCGGATCTCTGTCGATCGGATGATTGACAGAGCCATAGCCGACTCCTTGAGCCTTCATATATCTAATAATCGCTTCAAAAGCCTCCACGTTCTTGCTCGTATCGCCATCCAACTCGACATAGCTGATATGCCCGGCATTCGTCAATGCATGATAAGGCGCTTCCAATAAGATCTTTTCATAGGCCTTAATCGGATAATAAACCGGCACATGGAAGGAGTTGGTATAATATTCCTTATCTGTAACGCCTTCTATCTTGCCATATTGACCCTGGTCAATTTTAACAAAACGACCGCTTAAGCCTTCGGCAGGAGTTGCCAACAAAGTGAAATTCAGACCCGTCTTCGAAGACTTCTCATCTACCTTCTTTCGCATAAAAGTAACAATATCTACTCCTAACGCCTGCGCTTTATCGCTTTCACCATGATGCTCACCGATAAGAGCCTTCAAGGTTTCAGCCAAACCAATGAAACCTACGCTTAAGGTTCCATGCTTAATAATCTCTTCTACGCTATCTTCCAAGCCTAGCATATCGGAGCCGATCCATATCCCCTGCCCCATTAAGAATGGATAATTACGAACCTTTTTCTTACATTGAATATGAAATCGATGTAATAACTGGCGGCAGACCAAATCGATCTTCTCCTCAAGGAGTTGGTAAAATCTTGCTATATCACCCTTAGCTTCGATTCCCAGCCTTGGCAGATTAATCGAAGTAAAGCTTAAGTTTCCGCGTCCGCAGGTGATCTCATTAGCCTTGTCATAACTATTCCCAAGAACTCTGGTGCGGCAGCCCATATAAGCTACTTCTGAATTGTAATCGCCTTCTTTATAGTACGGAATATTAAATGGGGCATCAAGAAAGCTAAAGTTGGGAAATAACCTTTTTGCTGAGGTCTCAATAGCTAGATGGAACAAATCATAGTTAATATCCCCAGGGCTAAAGTTGATGCCTTCCTTGACCTTAAATATCTGAACCGGGAATATTGGCGTCTCTCCATTACCTAAGCCTGCCTGTGTGGACAAAAGAAGATTCTTAACCACCATCCTGGCTTCCATTGAAGTGTCTGTTCCGTAATTAATCGAACTGAAAGGCACCTGCGCACCGGCTCTGGAATTCATTGTGTTCAAATTATGTATAAAAGCCTCCATCGCTTGATAGGTCTGTTTCTCAGTACTATTAAGCGCTTCTCTAGCAGCATACCTATGGGCTAAGATAAGCTCTTCGCCGCTTATTGGCGAAACCTTAACGGTCCTTAATGCTTCCTCATAAGCTGCGGCATCAGCCATGCGCACCGGTACGTCAACCTCCTCTCGCAAGGCAGTAACGATGGCATCTGCACCCATCTCATCAAGCTCAAACTTCACCTTCAGATACGTCTTAAACATCTTATAGTAATCCTTGCTGTAAGTTCTGGCAACACCCTTGGCCATCGCATAGTCAAAATTAGGCACGCTCTGCCCGCCATGCATCTCATTCTGATTAGCTTGAATAGCAATGCAGGCAAGCGCCGCATAGCTCCTAATGGAATTAGGCTCTCTTATGTATCCATGCCCTGTGGAAAAGCCATCCTTAAATAGCTTTATCAAGTCGATCTGACAGCATGTCTCAGTTAACATATAGAAATCCTTATCATGGATATGAATTTCTCCATTGTTATGGGCGGCAGCAATATCTTTAGGAAGAACATAATTATCTATAAAATACTTGGAGCCCTCTGAGCCGTACTTAAGCATCGTTCCCATCGCTGTGTCGGCATCAATATTAGCATTCTCCCGCTTTATATCCTCATCCTTTGCGTATGAATAGGTCAAGCGCGTATAAATATCCATCAAATCCGATTCCGATTGTCGTATCTTCGTATGTTCTGCTCGATAAAGAATATAAGCCTTAGCAGTTTTTACATAACCGAACTGAATCAAAATTTCTTCTACTATATCCTGCACCTGCTCCACATTCCATAACACATCTGGTCTTAATCTGCTGCAAACCTTCTCCGTTAGAAATAGCAAATCCGTAGGTGTCATTGCCTCGGCTTCAATTGCTTTATTAGCCTGGCTGATGGCATTCATGATCTTAACAGAATCAAATGCCACAACCTTGCCGTTCCTTTTCTGGATTTCTTCAATCATTCACCAGCTTCTCCTCTTCCATTAAACATATGTATAGTGTTCTCCTAAAAGGAAAAACACTATATATTGTGGTATATTATAAACCAACCCATAAAAAAAAGCAATAGACACATTTGACAAAAAACTCTTAATATAAACATGCTTTTTTCTAGTTGACTTACAGACTTTCCCAAAAAACATTTATTTCATTTTCAACGGTAAGAAGATTGACTTTTTTATAAGCCTCCCACTCTCTAGGAAACAGCTGCCGATAGCTTAAGTAGTTAAATCTCTCATCTAGCAGGGCAATGACCCCGCGATCCTTCTCGGTCCTAATAACTCTACCCCCAGCTTGTAATATTTTATTCATTCCCGGATAAAGATAAGCAAAATCAAAACCCATATTCTGTTTTAAATCAAAATATTCTTTAAGCAGCTCTCGCTCATAAGTGATCATGGGAAGCCCAGTGCCTACAACAATCGCACCGATCAGTCGGTCTTCCTTTAAATCTATCCCCTCTGAAAAAATACCGCCCAGAACACAAAACCCAATCATCGTCGTCTCGGTCTTGGCTTTGAAATTGTCAAGAAATTCTTCTCTGGCCTTTTCAGTCATGGCGTTTTCCTGTATAACAGTCCGTAGGCCATTCCCAGCCTTCACTAATTCTCTGTCTGTAAATATTTCATAAACACTGCGCATGAAAGTATACGATGGGAAAAACACCAGGTAATTTCCGTTTTTACCTCTGATGATTTTCCGGATGTATTCAGATATCATCACATACTCCTTCTCATTTCGCCGTGTAAACTTACTTGTCACATCTGAGGCAATTAACAGCAGCCGGTTCGATGTGTCAAAGGGTGAATCAACATAGAAATCATAATCTTCTTTAGCCGTAATGCTTAATAGCGATTTGTAGTAATTGACAGGAATTAGTGTTGCTGAGAAAAAAATAGTGCTTTTCCCCCACTCTAAACGCTCACATAAATCCTTAGAAGGATCCACGCAGAAAATCTTTACCATCAGCTCTTTCTTTGGCAGCCGCTGCATATAAGTTATGTAACGTTCATCCATCACTTCAAAGCCACGCACGAACTGTCTGGCTTCAAAATAGAGCTCCACGACTTTCTCTCTAACCTCTTGCGGATGATTTTCAGCAAGAAAGTTCTCCATTTCAGTAAGCATCTTCATTAAAAATGAAATCAAACCGTCAATATGTTCAATCTTTGCGCAGTCTTCTTCACATTCATCCCTTAAATCAATCATATATTTATGGCACTTTTCGATTCTAAGAGCCAGCTTTCTATCCATCGTCTTTACCAAGCGCTTAACTTCTAAGAAATGAGATTTATATAAAATGGCGCTATACATTTCCCGAGCTCGGTCAACGAGGTTATGAGCCTCATCAATAAGAAACACATAGTCTTCCTTTCGTTCTCCAAAGAAGCGCCGCAAATATACAATAGGGTCAAAGATATAATTATAGTCACATATCACCGTATCGCACCATAGGGCTATATCCAGCTGCATTTCATAAGGGCATACCCGGTGTGACAAGGCGTAAGCTTCAATTTTCTCTTTTGTAAAGGTCTCTTCATGGTTAATCATATCAAAAACAGCATCATTGACACGGTCAAAATGCCCCTTCGCTCTTTCACAACGCACAGGATTACAATCCGCCTCGTCAAACAGACATATTTTATCTTTTGCTGTCAATGTAATCACCTTGAACCTAAGACCCGCTTCGTTTAATATAGAAAACGTTTCTTCAGCCACCGTTCTGGTTATGGTTTTAGCCGTTAAATAAAAAATCCTATGGCACATATCTTCCCCCAGAGCTTTAATGGCAGGAAAAATAGTCGAAACGGTCTTTCCGGTTCCGGTCGGTGCTTCAACAAATAGCTTCTTACCACCAAGAATTGTCCGATACACGCCTGAAACCAGCTTCTTTTGGCTCGCTCTGTATTCAAAAGGAAACTTCACCTCACTAATTGAAGCATTCCGCTTTTCACACCACTTTATATGCCATCTGGCCCAAACAGCATATTGATTGACAATATCTAAAAACCACTGCTCAAGCTCTTCAAAGCTTTTCTTTTCCGTGAAGCGTTTGACTGCCTTGCTTTCGATATGGACGTAAGTCAATTGCACGTTCATTTCTGATAAAGCCTTCTCCTTTGCAACGATGTAGGCATAACATAAGGCCTGAGCAAAATGAACTTCGGTCGGCTCCTCAATATGAGCAAAATCTGTATAGGTTCCTTTAATTTCATCAATCGTATATTCTTCCCCACTAATAACGCCGTCGGCTCTTCCTTCTATACAAATAGTAAGCAGCTCATCGACAGCCACCTGAATCTTTAGCGGAACCTCTGCCTGATAATTGGATCCGCCTTCTCTTTGTATTCTTTTATGAACCTTATTACCCTCCTGCATGGCCTGGGCATCACGCAGCGTTCCTTTCTGATTGTCAATATCTCCTGATTTTAAGATAAATTCCACGAGATTACGCACAGAAATCCGAACAGAGTGTTTTTGATTAGACATAGAACCCTCTTTCTTAAAAAATCTATAATCCTATTGTACAACTGTTGTGTCTGATGTCAAGATGTATATGTTACAGCACGTCGGTAAATGGTAAAAACTTATTAAAAACAGTTGACGAATATCTTTTTTTTAGTTATGATACTTTTATTGCAGAAAGGAGTCTTCATAAATAATGGACTTATTTAAAGATATATTAAAAGGGGCAATCATCGGTGTCGCTAATATCATTCCCGGTGTCAGTGGTGGTACAATGGCCGTTTCAATGGGCATCTATGACCTCTTAATCTCCTCTATTACAGGTATTGTCAAGAACTTTAAGAAAAGCATTCGTGTATTAGCTCCAATCATCTTAGGTGCTGCTATTGGTATCATTGCACTTTCATATGTTATCACACCGTCCTTAGAAAGATACCCTTTACAGACCAGCTGCCTATTTATCGGTCTCATCCTAGGCGGTCTGCCAATCCTGACAAAGCATGTCAAAGGGGTTAAGGTTAAGCCTTCTCATATAATAGCTTTTATTCTATTATTTGTACTCGTCATCGCCATGGCTTTTATTAAGGGGGCGGAAAGTGGCGTGACCGATATCACTGTTGATCTTGGAGCGATGCTAACGTTGTTCTTCATCGGCATGGTCGCTTCAGCCACAATGATCATTCCCGGCGTCAGCGGTTCAATGGTTATGATGATTCTTGGTTTTTACAATATCATCATAACCAATATCAAAGCATTTATTGATGCACTGTTTAGCTTCGACCTTCCGGCATTGATTCATGGCTTTGGCATATTCATACCCTTTGGCATAGGTGTCCTGATCGGCATTGGTATTGTGGCAAAGATGATCGAACTATTATTTGCAAAACAGCCGACTCTTACATATTGCGGTATCCTTGGATTAGTCATTGCCTCGCCAATTGCCATCCTGTATAACATCGGCTTATCTTTGGTTAACGTAATAAGTGTGCTCGTAAGCATCATAACCTTTGCAATAGGCTTTGCTATTGCCTCCCTCCTTGGTAAAGAAGAATAGCAACACCTTACTAACAACGAAGAGAGTGCCAGGCTTCATTGAAGAAGCCGGCACTCTCTTCGCTATTGTCTGATCTACTTTGTAAGTATCTTCATGATCTTATTGCTTCTCTCCACAAATTTGGTCAAAGCTTCTGCCGGAAGCTGCTTGTGGCTTAATAACGCCAAATCATATAGCTGCTGGCAAATCAATTCGGTATTCTCACCTTCTGCATTATGAAGGATGTATTGGACCAACTCATTATTGGCATTCAAGATCAGCGTCTCGCCTTCTCCTGCGAACATGCCCATATCCATGCTGCCCATGTTATATGAACGCATCATATCCTGCATCCGCCTGCTGTCCTCTGAGAGGGTTATCATTGAGGCGGTTCCCTGGTTCTTAAGCTTCTCAACCTTAACCATCAGCTGCTCTTTACCGAGAGCCTTCTTAAATAATTCAGAAAGGGTAGTCGTCGACTCTTCTAAGGACTTATCATCCTCAGCAACCTCTTCCTTAAATATATCGGCCAAATCCGTATCAATGCGGTAGAACTTAACACCTTCCATAGATTGCTCCAGATTAGTTATAAAAGGCTGGTCGATATGATGCTTTAGGATTACGGCATCTAAGCCTTCTTCCTTGAACATATTAATATACTGGGACTGCTGCACCTCATCTGTTACATAAAACACCTGATTCTCATGCTTTTCCTTGCTATTCTCCAAATACTCATCAAGGGTTATATACTTCCCTTCGAGGTTTTTATAAATAATGAAATCCTTCATCTTTTCATTAAACTTCTGATCCTTGATACAGCCAAACTTGATGAATGGATTAATATCATCCCAATACTTATCATAGCTTTCACGGTCAGTCTTACACATGCCTGTCAGCTTGTCCGCTACCTTCTTGGTGATATAGTCTGAAATCTTCTTGACAAAGCCGTCATTCTGTAAAGCTGAGCGGGATACATTCAGGGGCAGATCCGGACAATCAATCACGCCCTTTAGGAGCATCAAAAATTCAGGAATGACCTCCTTGATATTGTCAGCAATAAATACCTGATTATTGTATAGCTTAATCGTGCCTTCAATGGATTCATATTCTGTATTAATCCTAGGGAAGTATAAAATTCCCTTTAAATTAAATGGGTAGTCCATGTTCAAATGGATCCAGAACAATGGCTCCTTATAGTCCATAAATACCTTGCGGTAGAAATCCTTATACTCTTCTTCAGTGCATTCATTGGGATGCTTGTTCCAAAGTGGATTTGTATCATTCAAAGGTACCGGACGCTTAAAGATCTTTGCCTTCTCAGTCGCCGGGGAGGTTTCCACGACCTCTTTCGTGCCATCCTCGTTCTCGATCTCTTCCGTCTTAGCCTCTTCGACGATTGTCTCAACAACGGTATCATCTTCTCTGACCTCGTCAGCATTAATTGTCTCATACTCCTGCTCGGCGTTCTCTTTAGACAGGTAAATCTCTACAGGCATGAAAGAACAATACTTATTAAGAACTTCCTTAATACGGTATTCGTTGGAAAACTCGACACTGTCTTCATTGAGGTATAAGGTGATCTCGGTACCCCTAGTCGCCCTGTCTCCTTCACCCATGGAATAATCGCTTTCTCCGTCACATTCCCAGTAAACCGGAGTCGCCCCCTCTTGATAAGAGAGCGTATTGATAGATACTTTATCCGAAACCATAAAAGCCGAATAAAATCCCAGACCGAAATGACCAATAATCTGGTCTTCGTTGGTCTTATCTTTATACTTTTCAAGGAAATCGGTTGCCCCGGAAAAAGCTATCTGGGTAATATATTCCTTGACTTCTTCAGTTGTCATGCCGATCCCATTATCAATAAACTTAATGGTCTTCTCCTCGGGATTAATAACGACATCAATCCTAAACTTCTCATCGTCATCAAATTGGCATTCCCCCATGATCTCCAGCTTCTTAACCTTAGTTATAGCATCACTGCTATTGGAGATCATCTCTCTAACAAAAATGTCATGATCGGAATACAACCACTTCTTAATAATCGGAAATAAATTTTCACTATTAATCGACAAACTGCCTTGTTCATTCATTGAACCTTTCATTATATCACTCCTATTCATTTCTTTACATGATATATATTTTAATACCTGCGTTACTGAATGTCAAGGGTAAATTAGCACTCATTTGAAATGAGTGCTAGTAATCGTGCTCAAATTCAATATTTTTCTGCTTTAAAAACTGTATAACCGTCTGATCCCACAGCTGCCCTAGGGTTTTATCCGGAATAAAGGAATTGAAAGAAACGCCTGAAATACATCTGACTTGTTGATTCTCATACTTTACATTCAAATATAAGCCGCCAATATCGCTTTCAGCTATTTGAATATGATTGTGGTCAATCAGCCATGCTCTGTTCTTCTTTGACAGCTCAAATATTATCTTAAACCGGACAGGCGGCTTCTTACCCTTAATCAATTGAAAAGCCAAAGGCTTCACCTCTGACCAGAGGCAATGTGTCCGACCTTCAAGGGCTTCTAACTCATCAGAAGTATAGTATTCTTCCTTCAAACGGCCCCCCACCTTAAATTGGGTAAATGTGGTTATCTCAGATTCTCCTACATAGAAACTATCGAAAGCATCCCCGATTAAAAGGGTATTCATAAACTCCTTCACATTAACAATGGATAGTGCAATCACGTGTATTCCTCCTGGGTCATTATTTCTATATTATAGCAAAGAAATTTCACAAATACAAACAGCAAAATAATATTTTCATTCTTTCAAAAAACATAAATGTAATATATACTTGACATTAGGCATATTATAGTGTATACTAAGACTAAGAAAGGAGTCATTGCATGAAAAACAAGAGAATGAAAATCGCTCGAATAGAAGCCGATATGAAGCAGGAGGACTTGGCTAAAGCCGTTGGTGTTACCCGCCAAACAATCGGGATGATCGAATCAGGCAACTATAATCCCACACTGAACCTTTGTATAGCGATTTGTAAGGCACTTGGCAAAACACTGAATGATTTATTTTGGGAGGAGTCAATATGAAAAGACAACAAATGCAAGATGAAAGAGTTTTGATGCAACGCCGTAAGATCAATAGTGAGGCGTACGGTATTTTAATAATTGCACTTCTCATTTCAATACTAGTGCAACAGTTCTTGTTAGATGCTCCGCTTGAACAATATGCTGCTGAGGCAATCTGTTTATACGGGATTTCTTTTTACGTAATCATACGATACATAACACTCGGTCTCAACATCTTCGGTGAAGGAAAACGGGCAAAAAGCATGCCATTGGTGAACTGTATCGTAATAGGGATTACGATGACAACAATTAGTGGCATTTTGAATTACTCAACATACGCAGAGCGCTTTCAGGAGGAGGGCATCGGACCTTTTATCGGCGAACTGGCCGTTTCTTTTATCAGTGCAAGCGGCACCGCTTTTATTGCACTATCGTTTATTAAATATCTGAATAAGAAAAAGCAAGAGAAAATCCAAAGGCAGTTAGATGAAGATGAATGATGGAAAATGTTGACGTGTCATGAAATATGAGATTTGACATATCTATTATTCTTAGCTATAATGAATATGTACCGCTAGGGGAGTCCCCGAGACTGAGAAATAGACCCTTTGCACCTGATCCGGATCATACCGGCGTAGGGAAGCGAATCCTAACTATTTATGCATTTATTTCTTATCCGAGGACCTCCATTATACTTTACCGTCTGTATTTAAGACGACAAATATGACAGGAGGTTTTTATGTTACAACAATTTTTTGAATCAACTTTAGGCATCACATTAACTGCAGTAATTATCTTACTCTCACTCTTAGCCGGTGTCGGATATTTGAAAAGCCGCAAGGGAAGTAATCTCTCCGGCAATCAGGCAACCAAAGCCATGGCATTTTCAGCAATAGCCATAACCCTTGGAACCGTACTAAGCTACATCACTATTATCAAATTGCCGCAGGGCGGCTCTGTCACCTTGCTAAGCATGTTTGTCGTATCCCTGATTGGTTATCTTTACGGTCCTGTTCAGGGAATTATCGGCGGGATCGCCTACGGACTGCTGCAATTGATTATAGACCCCTATGTCATCCACCCGTTACAGCTTATTTTAGACTATCCGCTGGCTTTTGGCATGCTGGGCTTGTCAGGATTTTTCAACAAACAAAAGAACGGTCTTTTATTTGGATATCTGCTAGGCGTGTCCGGAAGATTCATCTGCTCTTTTATATCGGGAATCGTCTTTTTTGGCGATTATGCGCAGGGAACCGGCATGTCCCCCATTCTATATTCCTTCGTTTATAACGGCTCTTATATGGGCACAGAGGCACTTATCACTTCTTTTGTCATACTGCTCGCACCAGTGAAAAATGCCATTCATACAATCAAGAATATGGCTATTACAAAAACTGTTACTCACAAATGATTAAAATGAGTAAAGGGCGGCACACATCATGCCACCCTTTACTCATTCTCACACGTTAATCGAAGCCTTTATGCCCAGTAATCCTGCATTCTTCTCAAGAATAGGTTCGATATCATTACTGATGAATTCCTCAACCTGCTGCGGTGCCCGTCCAATGAAATTCTTAGGCTTCATAATCGCCTCAAGCTGTGCCATCGTCATTCCAAAGGATTCATCTGCCGCAATTCTCTTAAGAAGATCATTGGGCTTGCCTTCCTCCTTAACCATGCGGCCTGCTTCCATCGAATGAATCCTTATTCTTTCATGAAGCTCCTGCCTGTCACCACCAGCCTTAACCGCCGCCATCATTATGTTTTCAGTAGCCATGAATGGCAGCTCAGTCATCAAATGCTTTTCAATAACTTTTGGATAAACCACCAGACCATCGGCCACATTCAAATATAAATCCAGAATCCCGTCAACCGCCAGAAACCCTTCTGCCATACTGATTCGCTTATTGGCCGAGTCATCTAAGGTTCTTTCAAACCACTGGGCTGCGGCCGTCATCGCCGGATTAAGCATATCGGATATCACATATCTTGACAGGGCGGCAATCCGCTCACTGCGCATTGGATTCCGCTTGTATGCCATAGCTGATGAACCAATCTGATTCTTTTCAAATGGCTCTTCTATTTCTTTTAAATGCTGCAGCAGCCTGATGTCATTGGAAAACTTATGAGCGCTTTGAGCTATGCCACCAAGAATATTCAACACCCTTGAGTCAAGCTTCCTGGAATAGGTTTGCCCGGAAACAGGGTAGCAATCCTCAAATCCCATTTTCTCAGCAATTCTCCTATCCGCTGCCTTACATTTTTCATGATCGCCATCGAATAATTCCAAAAAACTTGCCTGTGTGCCCGTCGTTCCTTTAGAGCCTAAAAGCTTTAACTGGGAAATGATATACTCAATATCTTCTAAATCCATCGTCAGCTCAAATAACCATAGTGTCGCCCTTTTCCCTACGGTCGTTGGCTGTGCCGGCTGAAAATGGGTAAAAGCAAGGGTCGGCAGATCTTTATACTTCATGGCAAACTCTGATAAGCAGGCAATGATATTAATCAGCTTCTTCTTCACTAAAAAAAGGGCCTTCCGCATAATAATAATGTCTGTATTGTCGCCCACATAACATGAAGTCGCACCTAAATGGATAATGCCCTTCGCCTTTTTACATTGCTCTCCATAAGCATATACATGTGACATGACATCATGCCGCACCTTGGCCTCACGTTCTTTTGCCACATCATAATTAATGCCATCCTTTGCTGCCCTTAATTCTTTTATTTGTTCATCTGTGATATCAAGACCCAGCTCCTGCTGCGTTTCGGCTAAAGCTATCCAAAGCCTGCGCCATGTCTTAAACTTCATGTCCGGTGAAAAAATATACTGCATATCTTTACTGGCATACCTTTCAGATAACGGACTTTGATATTTATCATTCATTTACAAAAACCTCCAACCTAACTTGATATTCACTATTTTACATGAAAGTACCCTTACTTGACAAGAGCATCTCTAAGACATTATTCAAAAGCTCCGCGAATATCCTGTTTTGGTGGCTCAACTGGATAACGTCCTGTAAAACAGGCATCGCAAAATGTGGTGTCACCGACTATTTCATAAAGGCATGAGGTATCTAGAAACCCCAACGAGTCGGCTCCAATCAATGTCTTAATCCCATCTATGGAATGTTGATTTGCAATGAGCTGGTTGACACTGGGAATATCTGTCCCAAAATAGCATGGATACTTAAATGGCGGCGAGCTTATTCTCATATGGACTTCTTTTGCCCCAGCCTCCTTTAACATTTGAACAATTCTGGCGCTGGTTGTTCCCCTTACTATGGAATCATCAAGCATCACCACCCGCTTCCCAGCAACGGCAGTCCTTAAAACATTCAGCTTAATCCGGACGCTTTGCTCTCTTAAGCCCTGCCCCGGCTTGATAAATGTCCGCCCCACGTAATTATTCTTGACAAATGCCTTCCCATAAGGGATGCCTGACGCCAGAGCGTAGCCCATGGCAGCTTCGGTACCTGATTCAGGCACCCCAACCACCAAATCTGCCTGGACAGGATGGGTTCTGGCCAAAATTCGACCGGCCATGATTCTGGATTCATAAACACTTATATTATCGATGATACTGTCCGGTCTGGCAAAATAAATATATTCAAAAATACATCTTGCCGGTTTTTTATCACAATACTGCGTCATTGATGTTAGTCCATTCTTGGTAATTGTCACAATCTCGCCTGGCTTAACATCTCTTATAAAGGTCGCGCCTACAGCGTCGAGAGCACAGGATTCGGAGGCCACCACATATGTACTTTCCCGTTTTCCTATACACAACGGCCTGAAGCCATAAGGATCTCTGGCGCAGGTGATCTTCCTCGGACTCATAACCAGCAGAGAATAAGCTCCCTTAATATGAAGCATTGCCTTAGCCACCGCCTCCTCGACAGACTTGCTCGTCACTCTCTCTTTTGCGACAAGATAGGCAATGACTTCTGAATCGATGGTGGTCTGGAAAATGGCACCGTTCTTCTCCAATTCTTCTCTTAAATTCATAGCATTAACTAAATTGCCGTTATGGGCAATAGCCAAGGTTCCTTTAAGATATTTAGTCACAAGCGGCTGTGCATTGACTCTGACACTACTGCCTGAGGTAGAATAGCGCACATGTCCAATGGCAATATCTCCATGAAGCTTATCCATATTCTCCGGTGTGAACACCTCATTAACCAGACCCATGTCCTTATAATAAGTAATCTCCCTATTCTGACTTACTGCAATACCACAGCTTTCCTGGCCGCGGTGCTGAAGCGCAAATAGCCCATAATATGCCCAGTCGGCAATATCTCCTCCGGCAAGATCATAGGCTCCAAAAACGCCACATTCTTCATGTAATTCGTTGTATACATCACCCATTGTATTAGCCTCTCTAAAACACTACCTCAGGAATCAAGTCCTAATCTATGATAAACCTCTTCATAAGCTTCCTTTTCACCGCCCATATCTCTTCTAAAACGGTCCTTGTCCAATTTCTCATGGGTATGGATATCCCAGAATCTGCATGTGTCCGGTGAGATTTCATCGGCAAGAATAATATTACCTTTATAGCGTCCAAACTCTAATTTGAAATCGACCAGCTCGATGCCGATACCGGCAAAGTATTCCTTTAATATGTCGTTGATCTTAAAAGCATAATCAGTAATTTTATCAATCTCCCCCCTCGCTGAGGCGCCGATCGCAATCGCATAATAATCATTGATCATCGGGTCTCCAAGAGCATCATCCTTATAGCTAAACTCAAGCGTCGGCTTAAGTAAATTAAATCCCTCTTCAATGGCAAGCTTCTTAGAAAAACTGCCTGCCGCAATATTGCGGATAATAACCTCTAAAGGAACAATTTCAACCTTTTTGACAATTGTCTCTCTGTCACTGATCTCTTCAATATAATGCGTGGGGATCCCTTTCTCTTCCAGCATCTTAAAGATGTGATTTGTCATTCGGTTATTGACAACACCTTTGCCAATAATTGTACCCTTCTTCTCTCCATTAAATGCGGTTGCATCATCTTTATATTCAACAATTAATGCATCCGCATCTGTGGTCTTATATACCTTCTTAGCTTTACCCTCATACAACAGCTTGAGTTTCTCCATTTCTTCACCTTTCCTTATCTTGTCTTATGATTCACTTTAACTTATAAGCACTTCTAATCAATACTGCAGGCTTCCACTTATCACTGATGATTCACCTACTCCGCATCCATATTCTACATCATATGGCAATTCAAATCAACAGAAATTTTTTTGCATTCAGAAAAAAAGTAGTTTGGTTTATAAAGAAAGTGCTTTATATTGATAAGTGTTACTTATTAATATAAAGTGCTGTTGCTCCATAGAAGTGATCATTCCTTTCTTAAAGTATTAGTGATTTGACAACAAGCTCACCAGTTCTTCTATGTTTGTTGTCGTTCGCAGTAAACGCTTTTTCTGTGGGTCATTAATCATCCATTTCGTAGTCCCCTTTCTGATCAATCAGTTCAATATTAAACAAAAGCTTCAGCCGCTTGATCGCAAGTGCCAAGGTGTTTTCTTCTTCAAAGCCAAGCAATAGGACTCTTTTAACTTCTTTGCAAAGATCCATTCGTTCCAAGTAATCCAAAAAATATATGACAACAGCACTCACCTCTCCATTCGTAAGTTCCCTGCGTAATACCTTCGATAAGGGTTCGGAGGCATATCTAACAGCCTCAAACATTTCCGCATTGTATTTATATAGTTTTTGAGTATAAGTTTCTTTATACATAGACCCGATATTTGCCCTAAAAATAATATTTGGAATTTCCTTTGTCAAGCCTTCAATATAAGATTTCCATTAAAATATTAATACATCGATGGTTAAGTATTTCATCTTTCTCGCCCCCATTATTTCATACTATTATATTAGTACAATATCACATTAATTTGAAATAGTGAACATTGTCATAATTATAAATCCGTAAAAAAATTGCACTATCCGCTAAATTGTGCTACACTTTTCTTAGCCTCCATCGATAATGGATGGGATATGATTTTCCAGAAAGGAATGATACAATGGCAAAACCATTTGAAGGGGACAAGGAAAAGCTGGCAAAGATGAATACCAAGCAAAGGTTTGATTACATATGGGGCTATTACAAATTTGGATTCATAGGAGTTGCGATCGGGATTATTATCATTTTTTCATTAATCCAAACAGTCAGGGCAAACAATCCGGATGCCATTTCTATTTTTATCGCTGATATGTATAATGAAGACTCTGAAAGCGCCCATACGTGGTTGAATGATGCCTTTAAAAAACGGTTAAGCTTTGATGAAGCTGCTAAGGATCCGATTGTGTTTGATAATACGATTTCTTTAACAGGCGATGATAGCACTATGGCGATGGCTTCTGTGCAAAAGCTAATGGCTGTTGTGATGAGCGGCAATATGGAGTTGATGATAACTTCTGTAGATAGCATTACGCTTTATGGAGAACAGGGAATGTTCATGAATCTTGAAGAGGTACTGCCAGAAGATTTATTTAATGAGCTTAAGGATGAAGGATTATTATTTACAGTTACACTTCTTCCATCTGAAGACGAAACGATGTCTGAGGATAAAACACCATCTGAAAACAACACCGGTGAAACCTATTATGGCGGCATTCGCTTAGACGGTAATGCCATGCTTGAGTCTGCAGGCTATCATACAGAGGGTTCAGCCATTGGATTTGTAAGCAATTCAAGCAAGCAAGAGGTTGCATTGGAATTTGTTAAAATGATTCTGGAAAAGTGATGCACAATTTTTTATGCAAATTTGATAAATTACTTTGACTATTCATGATTTTGGCATTATAATAGTAGTAAGTAATAAATAGAAACGAAAGGAAAAAAGAATATGTCTATTCCAAGATATCATTTAACAACTCGAGAGGAAGAACTTATGGAGATGTTGTGGGAAAGTGATAAACCGCTAACCAGCGTTGAAATGTTGGAGCTTTCAGATGGCTATTCCTGGAAGGACAACTATCTGCATATTATGCTCCGCTCATTATTAAAGAAGGAAGCAATTAGCGTTTGTGGCACTGTTCAGTATGGTACGCAATATGCGCGTCAATTTAAGCCCGCCATTACCAAAGAGGAATATGCGGCGAAGCTGCTCGCAGGTAAGGGACTGACTTCAAGCTCGATCGCAAAGGTTACCGCTGCCCTCGCAAAGGAAACTGGTGTAAAAGACACTGAAAAGCTTATTAAAGATTTAGAGGATTTTATTGATAATCTGAAGGAGAGCTAGATTGCAGCAATAGAAACATAGTTATGTAGAATATACCCTAGACGTAGTAATACTTATGTCTAGAGGTATTTTTTCTTTTTATCTATTTTTTATTACTTTAACAACATCCAAGCTCTGCACTATTCATCCTCCTTATTCCATTGGAATTCCACCGTAATGTAATAACTATAGTGCTTCCAAAATGTCAACACAAAATACGCATACGCAGAAAATATTTTTTAAAATGCTTGGCAGTAAGAATGAGGATATCTTCAAATTTAAAAGACAGGTATTTGATTAAAAATCAAACACCTGTCTCCTTCTCTTTTCCCCTATTCTAGTTATTCATATTCCTTCCCATTGAGCTTAGCTTCCCTATGTAGATCCTCCTCGCTCATATACTGGGCAAATGTCTTCTCCATCATGTAACATATAAGCCACGCTCCTAACGTTGGTACGATAAGAATAAGTATCCACATGAACCATATCGCAAATGCTGTTACTGCAAAAGTAAGCATGATCAATATGGTTCTGGGTAAGTGCCGTATCGCCATAAAAGCTGCATTCTTGGCAACAGTCTTCAAAGCAGCCTCAAACCTGGCAATATAAGCCAATACATAAAGCATCCATATGGATACCAAAATCAACATCGCCTTAAAAAACAAGTTAGCTGTCGAACCAAAGCTGCTCTCATTGGTCAGCACAAGCATAATCTCGCCGTCAAAGTACAAGACAAGCGCAACCACCACATAGATAAGCCACATAATCGTCGACTGCTTAAAAGATGTCTTAAAGCTGTGCCAAAACTGTTGGAACACATAACCTCTATTGTTGCGAATGACTTTATTCGTCGTATAGTAAAGCGCTGTTGTCGACGCTCCGATGGTAATCAGTGGTATTGAAAAAATCAACCATAGAAGGCTAAGATACGCACAATTGATAATTTTATTCAGACCTTGCATAAGAGGGCTGTCAATACTGAAAAAACTCATAAAATTCTCCTTTGTTTATTGATAAATTAATTATACCCTGTATTGTATGATTTTTCAACAAACTTAGGGGTTTTTTTCAAGAAAGCATTTTATTAAGTATCTGATTCACCATACCTGGATCCGCTTTACCTTTCATCGCCTTCATCGTCTGCCCAACTAAATAACCCATCGCCTTCGTTTTACCGGCCTTAATATCTTGTACCGATTTCTCATTTTCAGCCAATACTTTTTCAATGACCATCTGTAACTGCCCATCATCTGTTTCCATTTTCAATCCATGTTCTTCCACATACTGCTCTGGATTTATGTCCTCTGCGAAAACAACCTCAAATACCTTTTTGGCGACCGTTCTGTTAATGACGCCCGTATCTACTAAATCAATCAGCTGCGCCAGATTTTTACTGGAAAAACGAATTTCCTCCGCTTCCATCTCATTGACCTTAAGCAGACGCATTGTCTCAACCATGAGCCAGTTGGATACCTCCTTTGGCTTCTTACATAAACTGACCGCTTCTTCAAAAATATCAGCCATGACCTTTGAACCGGTAATAATTCCAGCATCATATTCAGGAATTTGATGCTCTTTGATGTATCTGCTCATTTTTTCATCTCTTAATTCCGGCTGTTGCTTTTTTATCTTCTTAATTAGCTCTTCACTAATAGAAACCGGAGGTAAATCCGGATCAGGAAAATAGCGGTAATCATGGGCATCTTCCTTTGTGCGCATGCCGAAGCTAGTATCTTTATTATCATCCCATCGCCTGGTTTCCTGGACGATAATTTTACCCTCGTCAAGTAATTCTATCTGTCTCTTCCGCTCACCCTCAATAGCTCTTGCGATAGCCTTGAAGGAGTTCATATTTTTCATCTCCGTGCGTGTTCCAAATGTCTCACTGCCTACTTCCCTGACCGACAAGTTGATATCCGCACGTAATGAGCCCTCCTGCATCTTACAGTCTGAAACTCCCAAATATTGTAAAATTAGTTTCAATTTTTCAAGATATGAGATGACCTCTTCGGTACTACGCATATCCGGCTCACTGACAATTTCTATTAAAGGAACACCACATCTGTTATAGTCCACAATGGTACAGTCTTCCCATTCATCATGAATAAGCTTACCGGCATCCTCTTCCATATGGATCTCATGAATTCCAATTTTCTTTCTGCCGCTTTTCGTCTCGATTTCAATAAACCCATCTCGGCAAATAGGCAGGTAAAGCTGCGAAATCTGATAAGCCTTTGGAAGATCAGGATAAAAATAGTTTTTCCTGTCGAACTTAGTGTATCGAGTAACATCACAATTAAGAGCAAGGCCCGCCTTAAGCGCATATTCTACGACCTGCTTATTTAATACGGGCAAGGTTCCGGGCATTCCTGAACACACCGGACAAACATGGGTATTAGGCTCTCCTCCAAATTCAGTGGTACAGCCGCAAAATATTTTTGATTTTGTATCAAGCTCGCAATGAACCTCTAGTCCAATCACGGTTTCATATAACTTCATCTCTTTAGCCCCTTTCTACAATACCGGTCTTACCGGCGGTCTTGTCTGTTCAAGAGCATATGCTCCCCTGATGATTGTCTTTTCATTAAATACATTGCCAATCATCTGAATGCCAATGGGTAAGCCTTTAGCATCTATTCCATAAGGAAGGCTAATAGCCGGCAGTCCTGCCAGATTGACTGAAACGGTGTAAATGTCTCCTAAATACATTTTAAGGGGGTCATCAAGGTTATGACCTGATTTCAATGCTGTTGTCGGTGCCGTAGGACCTAGAATTAAATCATATTTTTCAAAAGCCTGGTCAAAAGCTTTCTTAATCAAAGCTTTAACCTGCAATGCCTTAATATAGTAGGCGTCATAATAGCCTGTGCTTAGGACAAAGGAGCCGATCAGCAGCCGTCTCTTCACTTCCTGCCCAAAGCCTTCACTTCTTGTCTTTTTATAAAGCTCATTAAGGGTAGTAAATTCCTTTGAACGGTAGCCGTATTTAACACCGTCGTATCGGGAAAGATTTGAGCCGGCCTCCGCCGATGCTATAACGTAGTAGGTGGGTACTGCGTAATCCACTATATCCAGATCGAAAACCTCCACACTAGCGCCTTTTTCTTCTAATACTTTTCCTGCCCTGATAATGGCAGCCTTTATCTCGGGAGCTAATCCGCTCCCAATATAGCCGGCTGGAATGCCAATTCGCATGCCTTTGACATCATCAACAAGACCTTCGGTATAATTTTTTGACAGATTAGGTATACTTGTGCTGTCCTTGGCATCATACCCTGCAATAATCTCCAATAGTGAGGCGCAATCGGACACTGTCCTTCCCATTGGACCAATCTGATCTAAGGATGATGCATAGGCGATCAGACCAAACCTAGAAACAGTCCCATAGGTTGGCTTAATGCCTGTAACACCGCAAAAGGCGCTTGGCTGCCTAATCGAGCCGCCGGTATCTGAACCCAGCGCAATGTAAGCCTCTTCTGCTGCGACCGCAGCTGCGGAGCCACCGGATGAGCCACCCGGCACTCTCGTGATATCCCATGGATTTTTTGTTTCTCCATAGCAAGAAGTTTCCGTGGTACTGCCCATTGCAAATTCGTCCATATTAGTTTTTCCGATAACAATCGCGCCTGCTTCCTTTAATTTTTCAATGACTGTCGCATGGTAAACCGGCTCAAAATGCTTTAGCATCTTAGAAGCACAGGTCGCCTTAACATCTTTGACACAAATATTATCCTTGATAGCCACAGGCACACCTGCTATTGGCGAGCCTTTATACGCTCCTTCTTCAATCCTTTTTTGTACTATTTTGGCTTGCTCCAATGCTTGATCTGCACAGACAGTAATATAGCATTGATACTTAGGCTCCCTGGAGCTAATAATCGACAGCTGCTCTTCGACTGCCTGAACAGCCGTTACTTGACCTCTTCTTATCTCTTGACCCAGTTCAAGCGCCGATAACTTTGTTAATTCCATCATTTTAGCCTCCTATTCTACTGTTTTTGGAACCTTGAAACCGCCGTCCTTTTTCTCAGGGGCACCCGACAATATGATATCTCTTTGAGGACTGTTCGTTACAATATCTTCTCTAAATACATTGTCATAGGCAAACACATGGGACATCGGTTCGATACCTGTTGTATCAAGTTCATTCATACGATTGACATAATCAATTATTTTACTTAAATCTGCTTTCGCTAATGTCGCTTCCTCTTCATTTAGATCCAGCTTTGCTAATGAGGCTACATATTTAATTGTTTCATCGCTAATCATACAATCACTCCTTTTTAGTTTTAATTTATGGCTCGAGGCGGCTTAAATCTCTTGGAAACAAGGTGGTCTCCCTAACATTTTCTTCCTCAAGAAGCTTCATTGTCAGACGCTCAAGACCCATGCCAAGCCCTCCATGAGGAGGCATTCCATACTTATGAATCATTAAATAGCTCTCAAAATCCAAAGGGAACATATCCCTTTGAATGAGCTTGCTGCACTGCTCTTCGTATGAGTGTATGCGCTGCCCGCCGGTTGTCACTTCCAATCCTTTATATATTAAATCAAAGCTTAAGGTATAGATTGGATTCTCTGGGTCGTCCATCGCATAAAAGGGGCGTTTCTTTGATGGGTAATGAGTTACAAATACAAAATCACTGCCATATTCTTCTTTAAAGTACTCTCCCATCAATGCTTCCTCCTCCGGCTCAAGATCGTTTGGCGTTCTCATTTTCCGATGGTACTTTTGGGCTACTAACTGCTTTGCTTCATCAAAACGTACGACTGGAATTCTGTCGATTTGAGGCAACTTAATATTCAGGCGCTTTAAATCGGCATGATACTGAGTATCCAATAACTCAAAAATGTACTTAAACATCTTGGTTTCCATTTCCATAATATCTTCAAAGCCATCAATATAGCCCATTTCAAAGTCAAGGCTGGTATACTCATTAATGTGCCTGGCGGTATTGTGTTTTTCGGCTCTAAATACAGGGGCTGTTTCAAATACTCTGTCAAAAACACCTACCATCATTTGCTTATAGAGCTGAGGGCTCTGGGCTAAAAAGGCTTTTTTCCCAAAATACTCAAATTTAAAAACATTTGAACCGCCTTCAGCATTTCCAGCCACAATTTTGGGAGTATGGATTTCTGTAAAGCCTTGGGTCAACAAGAAGTCTCTAAAGCCTCTTACGATCCCCTCCTGAATCTTAAATTTCGAGCGCTCTCTAATATTCCTTAGAGCTATTGGACGTAACTCTAGCTTTGTCGCAAGCGATGTGTCGAGCTTCCATTTATGGATCGGCAGGGGCATCGGGGCTGCCGGTCGGGATAGCACTTCAATGTTAAGCAGATGTAGCTCAAACCCAAAAGGTGCCCTTATCTCTTGTTTGACCGTTCCCTGTACTTTTAATGTCATTCCTTCCTTAAAATCTTCGCAGGGCTGTAAATCAAAATCTTTGATGCATTGCACTAAGCCGTCTCTAGTCCTTAGCGTGATAAAGGTAAAATCGCTCATTTTTACAACCTTATGAATCGCTCCATTCATAACGATTACCTGTTCACTTAAACCACTCTTTAGAATGTCACTGACTTCTGAAACGATTCTTTCTTTCATACCACTTATAAATTCCATTATAGACCTCCTTGCTAAAAATACAACTCATTCCGAAAGCAAAAATCCCGTCCCGGAATATGAATATACTCCGGGACGGGATTTCTCCCGCGGTACCACCCGCATTGAGAATCTTATCAGTACAATGATTCTCCACTCTCCACTTAACGCGTGCCACGTATGAACCTACTCATCTCTTCGATCCATCAGCTCCGGAGTGTTCCTTCACCTGGCTCCATCTAATGATACTTTCAGTCTGTGGCATCATCTCCCTGTAGCGTCTCCATGGATTTGGTCTCCTTCTTAGCCTTTAAATTGCGCTTATGTAGCGCACATCCTAAAAGAAGACACACTACACCTGCGTGTCTTCTTTGACTTGTTTTGTATTATACCACGATTTCGAAAAATAATGCAACCTTTTTTTACTCAAGACTTGTAAAACTAATCCGACCCGTCTGTCGTCTCAGAAAGAACAGGGTCACTCTCCGCAGGTGACAAGATCAACGATCCATCAACACCACTTCGGTAAATATGATAATTATGCTGATTACCGTCGCCATCTACATAACTAATCAGCAGATTCGGCGTTCCCTCGGGGATCGTTGCGGTAATCAATATGGCATCTTCTGAAGTAAAGGTTTCTTTTGTATAATAAATCAATCCTTCCTCAAATACACCATCATTATAGTTTACGCCAATCAACCGAACATTCTTAAGTGTTCCGGTAGATGTAAAAACCATGCTTGTGCCACTGGCGTCTATGATAATCTCTTCATAATCACTGTAATCCTCAAGACTTTTCTCAGAAAGCAGCTGAAGCGAAGCGCCGCCCTCTGATGAGGCAGATGACGGTGGCGCACTTTCTGTCGTCGTATCATTTGGAGTTTCAGATGATGGTGCTTCACTGCCTTCATTAGCACCCGCAGTATCGGCAGATGTCTGATTATTGTCAGGTTCTTTCGTGCAGGCAGCAAATATCAGTAAGCACATGCTTAATAACACTATTATCTTAAAAAACACTCGCACCTTAGGTGTCGTTTTAAACATATAATCACTTCCTTTCCATGCCATTATACCACAACTGGCAGAGGTATCAAAGCGGATATTCTTACTTACTTTTTCTTCGAAACATTGTTTCGTCTCTTCCTCACTTTTTGCAAGATAAAATAACCGACTAAGGCTATAATTGCAAGAGAAATTATATACGGGATAAAAATAATCAGATTAACAAAAACATTTTGAATACCCAAACCGATATTAGACAGACTGTTAATAAACCCTTCTCTAATAACAGTGCCAATACTCCGCTCTTCTACCGGCGTCTCCTGTTTTACTTCATAAAGGCTTAATGTGACAGTGCCATATTCAATTAAATTATCATAGGTTCTAAGCTGAGATTCATAATAATCCAGCTGATATCTCACTTCGGATAGTCTGGCTTCTATTGACATTATGTCTGTGACCGTGTCGGCACTCTCAAGAATTTCAAGCAGTCTGTCATATTCCGTCTTAAGAGCGGTTTTATGACTTTCAACATCGGTATATTTAAGCGTTACATCATCTCTTTTTTCTTCTTTATGAGTTACGTTTCCTTCTGCCTCAATATCCTTCACGAAGGCATCAAGCTGTTCTACCGGCACTCTGATTGTTAATTCTGCGCTTCTAAGGTTATCGACTCCATAGCTTTTTCCATTGATTGAAGAGAGTTCAACATAACCGCCCATCTCATTAACAGTTGTCTGTATATGGCTGAGCAGATCATCAAAATCCAATGCCTCTGCTGCCAATGACCAAGATAAAATCAATTTTCTTCCCTGGGTCAACGCAGTTTCTGCATTTTGGGCAATTGATGCAGTCGTATCCTCATTAAGCATCTCGTCAGTTTTCGCAGCACCGCCCTCGTCATAACTTCGCTCTATATCCGCTGCTTGATCTGTGGTATAACCTTCTATTGCATTTTCCACGCTTGACATTGATTTATAGCCTTGTTCTCTTAACATCATCTGAAAGGCAATGATGATCAACAGGCACGCCGCCGCAATCCCCATAAGTGGGGCAGCTTTCCGAAAATTAAATCTTTGCCACATCTTATGAGGGCTTGCTTGCTTTTCATTTAGCTTCGGCTCAATACGTTCCCATAAATCGGGCGTTTCACTTATCTTAAATTGTGTATATTCAGATTCCAAAGAATTATGCCCCATATCCGCTCCTCCTTAACTTTGCTATCCCATTTTGATATTTCCAAGTCACTGTTCCCATGGGCATGTGTAAAATGCTCGCAATCTCTTTAAAAGTTAGCTGCCCAAGAATCTTAAGATTAATAATCTCTTCTTCTTTCTCGCTAAGCTCTGCTAAAGCTTCTTTAAAGGACAGCTTATCAATCACCTGACTTTCAGGTGATTCGATAGGCGCATTGTCTGTTTCTAAGTCATCTCCCACAAGAATCTCCTTGCGGTATTTACGCAGGAAATCAATCGCCATGTTATGAGCGATCGTCGTCAGCCATGCCTTATGCTTGTGTCCGCTTTGAAAGTTATCAGCCGTATCCCACAGTTTAATAAAAAACTCTGAAGTTACATCCTCGGCATCCTCTTTGTTACGAATAATGCTTAAGATAACGGAATAAATAAATGTAATATAATCATCATAGATTTCTTTAAGACCACCCTTATCACCTGCTTGCATCCGCTTAATGCAATGCATAAACTGCCGCTCAGTCACATTAATCCCTCACCTTCTCCAACTGCCTATATTATATATACGTTTAAACTACCACATTTTTATGGGTTTTAAATAATATTCATTATACGCAGTAACATATCTCCCATTCCGACACTATAGCCGCTGGCAGCAAGGATTCCATTTAGCATACCATCGGCTATTATAATCAGCGGAAGCCCCTCCCTGTTTATAACTCTTCTAAAACCCGCTTCGCTTCACGAACCTTATTCTCATCTGTCAACCATATCTCATACTCGTTCAATCCGAAAAGGCCCATATTGACTTCGTTCCTACGATAGGTCATCTGACTGTCGATAATCATTTTCCCTGACATATGATAAGCTCTCGCTTTGATCAGGGGATAGATTTCCTTAATGACATCAGCATTAATACCGCCAGCTACTAATATCTCTAATTCATCTTTGCCATATTCTACTAATTCCTTCAATAATTCCCAGCCGGCTATACAGGTGCCTTTCTGCCCTGATGTTAAAATAGTATGAATCCCCAATTCTTTTGCGGATTTCAGTGCCTGAAACGGATCCAGACAAACATCAAATGCTCTGTGCAGTGTCACCGACATCCCCTTTGCCGCCTTTATAATAGTCTCCATCTGCTCCATGTTAAGCATGCCGTCAGGCTTTAATATCCCCACTGCGATCCCCTTAGCACCCTCAGACAAAAACATTCTGACCTCTTCGCACATCGTATTCAACTCATATTCATTATAGCAAAAATCACCAAAACGTGGGCGGATCAGCACATGGATAGGAATATCCGTATACTTTCGTATTTCCCGAAAAAGCGGAATCCCAGGAGTTGTTCCTCCGATAACTAAGTCAGCGCATAGCTCCAATCTGTCCGCCCCGCCTCTGCTTGCCGCCAATGCTGATGCAACAGAGTCGACGCATACTTCTAATGTATGATTTTTCATTAAACCATGCCTTTCTTATAACATAAATTATAAATAGTAGTGACCCCAGCTCCAGTAGCGCCAACCGTCTGAAATTCGTAAACCGGCTTATCCACCCAAGCTGTTCCGGCAATATCCATATGCAGCCACGGCTTCTCTTGCGCAAAGAAGCGGATAAATAGTCCGGCTGTAATTGTCCCACAAACTTTATCGCCCAAGTTCTTTATGTCTGCTATTGTGCTTTTTATCATTTTCTCATGCTCTGGGTAAAATGGCAGCCTTAAATATTGCTCACCCGAGCTTATATATGCCCGGCTGAACTCATCGTAAAATTCCTGATCATCACTCATCACGCCGGCCACACTAAATCCAAGCATACTGACAACGCTTCCGGTCAGGGTTGCAATGTCAAGAACCTTGGACACATGCTCATTTTCCACGGCATAAGTGAGCGCATCAGCCAATATCAATCGGCCCTCTGCATCGGTATTGACCACTTCAATCGTCTTTTTCGAATAAGAAGTAATCACATCTCCCGGCAAGAGACTGCCTTGCGAAATTCTATTTTCACACATCGGTATAAAACCCATAACGTTTTTATCCACTCTGTTCTTTGCCAAAGCATACATAGCGCCTGCCACTGCAGCACCGCCGGCCATATCACCTTTCATGGCTTTTAACGAATTGGCTGGCTTTAAGCAATAACCGCCGGTGTCATAGGTCACACCCTTTCCTACTAATCCAAGAATCTCCTGACACTCTTTGAGTGGCAGATATTTAAGCACAAGAAAGCATGGTGGATATTCACTGCTTCCGCCAACACCTGTCAGTCCACCCATGCCCATCTTCTTTAATTGATCATAAGTATAGAGTTCATATTCTATCGGCACGTCTTTAATAAGCCGGATTATTTCATTTGCAAAGTCCATTGGCCTAAGCTTGTTTCCCGGCAGATTTACCATATCTCTTGTAAATACGACCCCCTCCATAAGAACAAGGCTCTCCCGGAACAATTCGCTAACTTGCTCCTTATCCTCTTCTTGATAACCAAACAATTCGAAGGTGCATTCTTCTGATTCACTCTCAATAAATCTTCTCTGCTGATAATTCCCCAGAACAATGCCCTCCACTATATCCCGAATACTGTCCGCCCCAGCAAGGCTCAGCAATTCAGAAATATTGATACCGGCACTTAAAACCTTATGCTTTCTTAATTCCTTGACTGTTTTTGCTAACAGCTCTTTCATCTGGATTCCCGATTCTATCCTGCTGCCATAACCGACTTGCATGCCGAGAGGCGAGAAGGAAACTTCCTCATTATTACAAAAATCCACAATATACTTCATCGTACTTTGATCTACTATCTTAATCATCTCAATAACCATGCCTTTCCTAATATCAGGCAATCTCCTGCGCTCTTGTATAAATATCAGCCATCTCAATCTCATCTGTTGTCCGCAGACCCTGTTCCATTGCTTTCTATTACTTCGAATTGTTTTATTTTGTTTCGTTTATTATTGTTTCAAGTCGTTCCTTCACCGTTTGAAGCATCTGCATATATTTTTCAAGCTTCTCCTTCTCTTCATTAACCTTCGCCTCCGGTGCCTTATTCACAAAATTAGGATTGTTCAGCATTCCTGTCGCCCTTAAAATCTCTTTACTAAGCTTTTCCTCTTCGTTTTTCAGCCTCGCCACTTCCTTTTCGACGTCAACTAATTCTGCAAATGGCATATAAATAACAGCTTCATGAATTACTGTCGAAACAGCATCCTCACTGATTCCAGCTTTATCTGCTTGAATTGATACTTCACTGGCATGACTCAAGGCCATAAAGAATACTTTTCCTGACTCGAATATATCTCGCACCTTTTCATTGTCTGATACAACAATGACTTTGACCTTCTTACTTGGCGCCACGTTCATCTGAGCACGTACGTTACGAATCCCACGGACAGCCTCTTTGATTGTTTCAACCGCCTCGCTGGTCTCGAGGAAATCCCAATCAGCCCTGTACTTAGGCCATTCTGAAATCATAATCGACTCCTCTTTAGACTGGATCGTCATGAAAATCTCTTCAGTAATAAAAGGCATATAAGGATGTAAAAGCTTTAATGCTGAAATCAAAACAGTCTTTAACGTCCATAATGCCGCCACCTTTGTTGTATCCGCATCATTATAAAGACGTGGCTTGACCATTTCAATATACCAGTCACAGAATTCTTCCCATATAAAATCATAAAGCTTCTGGCATGCAATGCCCAATTCATACTTGTCCATATTATTGGTCATTTCTTCTGCTAATGTATTGACCTTAGATAATATCCATTGATCCGCCCTTGTCAGCTCCTGCAAGTCGATCGACCCGATTGTTATGCCAGAAGCAGCAGCCTGGTCAAAATTCATCAGTATGAATCTTGAGGCATTCCACACCTTATTGGCAAAGTTTCTGCTGGCTTCGACTCGTTCCCAATAAAAACGCATATCATTTCCCGGCGCATTCCCGGTCACTAGGGTAAAACGCAGTGCATCCGCGCCATATTGATCAATCACATCTAGCGGATCAATACCATTTCCTAAAGATTTACTCATTTTACGACCTTTTGAATCTCTCACAAGACCATGAATCAATACAGTATTAAAAGGGAGCACTCCCGTATGCTCAATACCTGAGAATACCATTCGGATTACCCAGAAGAAAATAATATCATAGCCGGTCACCAGAACGCTGGTGGGGTAAAAATAGTCCATTTCTGCTGTCTTCTCAGGCCACCCCAATGTTGAAAAAGGCCATAAAGCTGAAGAGAACCATGTATCCAACGTATCTTCGTCCTGCACTATGTGCGTGCTCCCACAAGCCTGACATTTAGTTGGCGCATTTTCGCTTTTAGCAACGATGATCTCTTTACAATCCAAGCAATAATAAGCCGGTATCCGGTGTCCCCACCACAGCTGTCTGGATATGCACCAGTCTCTGATGTTTTCTAGCCAATGCAGATAGATCTTATCAAAGTGCTCAGGCACAAACTTTAACTCTCCTGTTTTCACGGCTTCGATGGCAGGCTTGGCCAGCTCTTTCATTTTAACAAACCACTGCTGCTTAATCAAAGGCTCAACGGTAGTATGGCAGCGATCATGAATACCGACATTATGGGCATGCTCCTCTATTTTAATTAGAAGTCCTAAGTCCTTAAGGTCATTAACAACAGCTTTTCTGGCGGCATATCTGTCCAGTCCGGAATACTTGCCGCCATTCTCATTGATCACAGCATCATCATTCATGATATTAATTTGAGGTAGATTGTGGCGCTGCCCAACTTCAAAGTCATTAGGGTCATGAGCCGGTGTAATCTTGACTGCTCCGGTACCAAACTCCATATCTACATAAGCGTCCGCAACAATCGGAATCTTACGGTTAAGAAGGGGAAGGATAACGTTTTTCCCAATCAGATACTGATACCTCTCATCATCAGGATGCACCGCCACTGCCGTATCGCCCAGCATTGTCTCCGGTCGTGTCGTCGCAATCTCTATCATCTCCCCAGAACCCTCGACAGGATAGTTGATATGCCAGAAATGCCCAGCCTGGTCTTCATGCTCCACCTCGGCATCAGAAATAGACGTCTGGCAAACCGGACACCAATTAATGATTCTTGAACCTTTATAAATATATCCTTTTTGATATAAATTGACAAAAACCTCTTCGACGGCTTTAGAACAGCCTTCATCCATCGTAAAGCGCTCTCTCTCCCAATCGCAGGAAAACCCCAGCCGTTTTAGCTGGCCAATGATACGCCCACCATATTCTTCCTTCCATTCCCATGCACGTTTTAAAAAGTTCTCACGACCTAGCGCCTCTTTATCAATGCCTTCCTTTTTCAGCGCCTCGATAATTTTAACCTCCGTAGCAATACTGGCATGATCTGTTCCCGGCTGCCACAGGGCATTATACCCTTGCATCCTTTTATAGCGAATTAAAATATCCTGCATTGTATTATCTAGGGCATGTCCCATGTGCAGCTGCCCCGTAATGTTAGGCGGTGGAATCACAATGGTAAATGGTTTCTTACTTTTATCCACGACGGCGTGGAAATAATTCTTATTCAACCACTTTTCATAAATCTTATTCTCTATGGACAGTGGGTTATAGTTCTTCTCTAAGCTCATCAAATCATTCCTTTCATGTGGTCAAAAAAAGCTTTCCCCCATAAAGGGAGAAAGCCAATCCCCTTCCAGCTATGTTATTATTCTTTTATCCATTTGTCAAGATCTTTAACGTTCATCACCTTTATACCACAGCTTTAATTCATCAATGTAGGCTCTGGCCTCCTGCAAGTAAGCATCACCATAAACACCTGAAAACCTCTTCATCGCATGATCATGCCATTGACTGTCGGGTTTAGAAGCTTCAATCATCCGGGTATATTCATCAAGAGCCGTCTTAATAAAGTTCTCTGACAAGTGATACTCCGTAGTTATATCAAAGAATCCTGTTTCATCATTTAACAGCTTTAAGGCCCACAAATGACTTTTAAGAGATTCTTTATTTTGATTCATAAGATAAGCCTTCTTAAATGCCTCTTTTGCCGCTTCGTAATTCATCATCTGGATATAGGCCACACCCAAATTATGATAGACATTTCCTTTAAATATCCTCGTTATATTGATGTCCTCATGATGCTCCATTTGATAAATAATGCTAGTGTAAACATTAATCGCTTCGGGGTATCTGGCATATTTGATATAATTATCTGCTTCTACCTTCCTAGATTCAATTGGATCCTGCAATTGGATTTCATCAATAATAAGCATCAGCTGATAGCATTCTTCTTCTGAATAGTATTCCACATATGTAAGCAGATAGCGCACCAGCTCTTTCAGGGAAGGCTCAGTCTTTTTCATATTCCGCAGGCTCTTAGAAAGCTTTTCTTCCAATACACACTTTTCCAGCCAATAAAACAATTCTTCGTCAAATACGTCTTCAGTTATGGCGTAAATATTGTTATAAATATAGTAGCATAATTCTTCTATAGTATACACCTTAACGCCGCTTATAGCGAAATAATAAGGCACCTTCTCAGGTAAGGACTTGCCAATAAGCAGACGCCCTATCTCCTCCTCTGTCTTTTGCCCCTCATATTCATCAATGTTAAGGCGTATCTTCCATACTTTATCGGTAGCTCTAAAAAGACTTCCAAAACCCGCATCCTTCATCACTATGTTTAAAACCTTAGAGCTTTCAAAACTCAAGGAAAATTGAATCCTAGTTGTTTTTGGCTCCCTGACGGGCAGCGATTCCAGCTTAAGAGGTATGCCAATTTCGTTTCCAGTCTTAACATCCCTGATATACAGATTCACAGTGTCTGCCTGATCAAGAATAAAGTCTAAGCCTTGATTGATGTTATACCAATAATCTCCTGCCTTTACCAATTCGTAAGTAACCTTTTCACGTCCACGGCTGCCGCATAAATAAACCCACTTAGACACAATATCATCATTAAGAATCATAAAGCCATTTTGCTTTTTTTCCTGTTTTTCTAAAAGGCTGCTATAGCATGCTCCTTTAGCATATAAGTTCTGGCCTTTGAAGACCCGCCGGTTCGTACACAAGGTCTTTAAAGACAGATTCATCCAGTCCTCCTCAAATCCTTCACCACATAAATAGACCGTGGAAACAATCTTTTGATTCATCACTTCTTTGACGACTTCTAAAAATCTTCGGTCAAGCTCCGGACCGGAGCAATACTTGTAATCCTCATAATTCAAATATGCGGATAAGGGAAAGGACGATGCCTCGACAATGATCGGGAGGTGCCTTCTGGATATAGTTAAATGATAGTAGATCAGCCCTTTTGAATCGTATTCAAACAAGCCCACATCATGGCGCCATAAATCTTTATTCTGGCTCAAGGCATAATATTCATAACTGGCAATGTGGCTCTGCACACTGATTTGACTTTCCTCAAAGCATGGCAGCTTATTAAGCGCCTTTAAATCCGTGACCAGCGTTTGACCTAACTCCGGAATCGTAAATGTTATCACGTCTACCTTATTTACCGGATAATAATTATTCAGCGAGGTCAATGATAATGCCACAAACTTCTCTATTAGCTCTCGTTTCTCATACTGCTCTCCATATACACATAGAAAAGGTGTCACTTCATATTCGGAAACAAAATTTTCAAACAGCCACCCTTCTTTTTCATTGGTATTTTGTAAGGCAGCCTCCCCAAAACTCCATTCCCCCGTCATTCTGTCTTTAAACAAAGCGGAGGGGATTTGATGAGAAATCTTATTTCCAGCCATACAGATAGATTCCGGCTCTTTCTTTTTCTCATTATAACAGCTTATTGTGGAATAATCGTCACATAAATCATAACCGATTATCAGATGTTTAATCTTCATGTTTCTTCCTGCCTTTACTGTAATATTGTAAATAACTCCCTACACATATATCGCTTCTGCTCAAAGTCTTCAATGGATTGCTTAAGTGCCTCTTCATCCTCGTCATTACAAAGCCAAATCATATGATTAAGCTTATCATAGCCCGTCGCCTTGCCTCTGCTCCATGATTTACTTTCACGTAATGTCTTACTTTCTGTAATTGTCTCAGAAAACTCATTTCTTTCTGAGATATAATACTGAACCTGCTCGTCGCTAAATAATATAAAGTCCTTGACAAATATCCCCCCGAAGACATTTCGCATATCCTCTTCGATAAAATTGTTAGTCTTCTTGCTTCCGTCATCAACCATATAGTTAATTCTTACGATGTTTTTGGGATTCGTGCTATATTGTACGTAAACCCTGTCTAATAATTCATGAGGCAAATTAACAACATCAATAAATTCTTTGAAAAATGGCAGTATTATTCCTTTATCCATAAAATAGCCGATCTCGGTTTTAATGAATTGCTTTTGTCCCGCCTCAAAATCTTTGAATCCCGAATAATACTTCAGTAACGCAAGGCTGCAGGCATCCCTGGACTTTTCCATCTGAGCCAGTTCAATCTCTATGTAGGAGAATAATTTAGCATCAATATCTTTTTCTTTGACCAGATAATTGTATGAATAATAGGCGAGAAAAGCACTAATGATTTTATCGTTGGGCTTCATTCGATAATATGAGGCAAATATCTGTACCACACTGCTGGTAAATGCCTCAGAAAATAAAATCTGACACAGCAGCCGCTCTTCTAACTCATAGGCATTCACCTCAAAGTCTCTGGCAGCTTTCCATATGCCAAATAAATCCTTCGTAGTGCCTAAGTAATGGCGAATCAAGTATTCCAAGATGACATCATCATATTTCCCACAGGCAAATGCATGATGTGACATTTCCACAAGGAAATCATCCTTTTGGTATCTTAAATCCCTGATAATCCTTGAGCACAAACGCATTAGCTTCTTATCCTGGATGTTATCATACCCATACCTAACGATTGCATCATATGCCCGGTCAAAAAGTCCCCTTTGGATAAAGTATTCGATAATGCCGCCTCGCTCGACTCCGTCTAACTTGCTAATATCAAGTTTCAACAAATACTTCTCCAAGGTCTCTCCCTCATAATTATCGTAATAAAAATCAATCAGGTTCTTTAAAATATTCTTATAATATTGATCTTTAATGTTTTGTAATCTTAAAGTGCGTTTGTAAATATCAATGGAAATCTCATCGATCTTTTGATATTTCATAGCCCTTTCACTTCGATTCAGTAAAATGTATGGCGCTCCCGGATTAAAATCAAAGCATGGCTTCATGTATTCTCGCTCATCCATCAGCTTAATAAGCTCATATTCAATTGAATCTATATAAAGGTTCTCATAGATATCCACAAAAATGAGATGATAATCATCCATATATATATCCACATAAGCCCTTTTATTGCTTAAGGGATAATATTGCTCGGCCTCCACCTCGCGATGGGAAACGATAACCCCTTTAATGCCTTCATGATGGCAAACCACCTGGTGTTTAAAGATCACATTCGGCAGCTGTTCAGCCACTTTATAATTGATTTTATCCACAGTAATGAAATGCTTGTATAAGACAACCAGATTCTTATTAATGTCACCAGCTTTAAGTCTTTCATGGGTAAAGGCCTTCATGATATTTTCATAATCCCTGTATATTTTAGACTGTGTGTCCTTATTTCTAACAACGTATGCATATAGCATGGCCTTATACCAGACGCTCAACTGATTATTATAGTTGAAATAAATCATCACGCCTACCGGCAGCGATTTGATGATCTCTCCTTCCAGAGAATACATGTAGTATTCGTATAATCTGGTCAGCTTTAATGAGGATTCCACACCAAGAGCATACCATTTATGATACTTAGTATCGATCTTCTCCCCACGAATCAACAAGCTGCATATGGCGCCTAAAATGCCCTTATGGGTATACGCATCACTCCGCTTAATCAAGACTCTTAATGCCAATGCGTTAAAGCCTTTGCCACGTCCGGCGAGTTCGGCATACTGATAAACAACGTCCTTTTCAATACAATCATACCGGGTTCCCCAAGCCACCAACTGGGTTTCAAAAGCACCGAACTCCCGCATCAAAGAAGGATCCTGGTTGACTGTTTTAATCGCTTCATAATAAAGGAGCGGGCTCTTGCTGCCATTATAAAAGGCCGCCTTGGTCATGATATATCGCCTGGAATTCAGGATCTTAGGATTCATGTCTAAAAGCATCCATAATAGCCGCCAATCATCGTAACGCTCGTAATACGTCTCTATTTTATCAAGTGCAAATTTCGTATAATTATCATCTTCCCGAAGTATTGAGGTGACGTACAAAAAGTAGCAGTAGTCCTTCACCGACTTATGCCTGATTTCTCTTCCATTAATATCATCAAGAATTTCCTTGGCGTGCTCTTTTTCTCCTGCCAATATCATATAATGGGCTTCATAAAGGCTGTAAATAACATCTTTACTGTTATTAAGACAGCCATCCACCGCTTCTAAGGTCTCTTTTCGCCAATCTTCAAAACATATCTGTTCCATACGTAACAGGAGGAAATTCTTGGATATTTCATAAATGCCCTCTTTTAAGGACTTGCGATCGTTTACATCATCCTTCTTATATCCCTTCCTGCAATGAATCGGGATTTCGATGGTCTTAGAAAATGTTTGCACGATAATCTTTCCATAGTTGCTTCCATATCTGAAATGCTTTGGATCAATAATATATTCAAGCTCATAATAGCTTCCCAGAAAATCTTCTGTGGTCAAGTCCTTCTTATATACACTTAGGAATTCCCCTTCAACAGAAATCGGAATCTTTTGATACCCCCAGCCGTCCTTCTCAATGACGATTCTATCACTGTACACTTCCTCAATATCCACGTGTTCGATCTCGCCTCGTGATATTTTAATTTCTAGCTTCTTCTTCTTTTTCAGCGTACACAAAAATTCTTCCAAGGCCTGATTCTTATTCTTGCTTTGAATCAGCTTGTCATAAATATGGGCATGCTTTTTATTGATGAGGAAGACTCTCTTAAAATGAGATGAGCGAAACAGCTTTACCGCCTCATGCCAATTCTCCTGCGCAAGATTCGTAAAGCCCGACAAATCTCTGATATTGCCGATACTTGTTGCCTGATAAGGGAGGCAAACCTTTACCGAAAAAGGCACTTCCACCTCTCCGCCGTTACTGATCACACTAAAATGACCTGTGATAACATCTCCTGGCTCTAAAAGACTTGAATTAAACTCATAATTGACCCGATTGTTAATTCCTATGACGCTGCCTTCTTTACAAACCATTAGCTTATTGGAAGAAAATATCATAGCCCTTATATCTATTCCATTAATGCTGTTGACATCAAAATAACCGGTAATTGTATTTCCCGATTCAACATCTAACTGTATCATCTCCTCAGAAACTACAATTTCCGGTCTTTCATATTCAAATATTCCTTTTGATAATAAATTAATTTTCTCTTTCAAGGGGCTCACCTACACTTCATATCTATAATCGTACAGTATCGTAAATGACATTTTACTTTATGCCTAGTAAGATTATAACATTATATGTGCAGGTCGTGCAACTGGGGATTTATAATATTGATTACCACGCTGCTAATGCGCCTGAGCGCCTACTATTGCCAATATGTAAAACATTGGTAATAAATCTTGGCAGATCAATAGATTGTCGGTAAGTCATTACCGTTTTGTTCTTCTCCAGCCGGTCAGACATCTCTAGCTCTGCATCCAGTAAGTCCCTTCCGTCTATATCATATGTTGATTTGATTGATTTATCGAAGACAAAGTAATTGCCGCTAGTATTCAATCTGTATAATTCTCGTTGGTAGTCTACAACAACTCCTATCTTAATTTCATTAATCACCATCTGTAAATATAAATCGTTTAAAATGCTATTAAAATCATCCTTCATCCAGCTGATATCACCGGATAGAAGTAAATCACATTGTTCCCTTGAAATGTATGTATAATTCTTCTGAATAATTCCTTCTCTAAAGCTTTTCTTCTCCAGCATGATAAGGTCAAGGCTTAGGTCTCTGATATTAATGGAGTAAGTATCACAATTACTTCTTCCTTTACCAGAAGTATTCAGGTAATTAATATCCTGATTAAAATAAATCTTTCTAATATAGAATTCTTTGCCCTTTTTATTAATCACGTTGGAGGAGATTTTCTCTTTAATGTTCTTGAAATCCATATAACTAATTATATTGCTTTCTTCACTATAAACCTCATAGCTTATCAATAGGGTTACCTCCTTCTAAAGAATTAACTTTATTTCATTAATCTTCACTTACTATTATATTCGGTAACTATGAATTTATGATGTCTATATTTTAAATTTTTTCTTAACTAATTATAAACAATTGAATATTGATTATCTAACAATAATCTCATGCCTGCCAGGGCCATTAGAAACCATTTTAATAGGTACTCCAAGTTCCTTCTCAATGAATTCAATATACTTTCTGCAGTTTAATGGAAGTTGGCTATATTCCTTAATCCCTCTGGTATCCACTCCCCATCCGGGCAAATATTCATAAACCGGCTTAGCCTTCTTTAACAGGTTAGTTGTCGGGAAATCCTTAGTAACCTTACCGTCAATCTCATATCCTACACAGACAGGTAATTTGTCTAAATATCCCAGCACATCGATGACTGTCAGAACCGCCTGCGTAGCTCCCTGCATACGGCATCCATAGCGGCTTGCTACCGCATCAAACCAGCCCATGCGCCTAGCGCGACCGGTAGTTGCGCCGTACTCTCCACTGTCACCACCGCGTTTTCTTAAGTCATCTGCATCATCTCCGAATATCTCTGATACAAATTCTCCTGCACCCACTGCACTTGAATAAGCCTTAACCACGGCAATGATCTCCTCGATCTCATAACACGGTATACCGGCGCCAATCGCACCATAAGCTGCCAGCGTTGAAGATGAGGTTACCATTGGATAAATACCAAAATCCGGATCCTTTAACGAGCCCAACTGGCCTTCTAACAAGATATCCTTCCCTTCCTTAATCGCATTGTGCAGATATAGCGAAACATCACAGACATATGGGCGTATCATTTCACGATAGCCTAAGAGCGTTTTAAAAATCTCTTCGGGATCAATCTTCTCTTTATCATAAAAATGTTCGATCAGCACATTCTTTGCTTCCAGAACACGATATACTTTTGTTCTTAATGCCTCTTCATCGTCAAAGAGTTCACATACCTGAAAACCGATTTTAGCATATTTATCAGAGTAAAAGGGCGCAATCCCAGACTTTGTAGAACCAAAGGATTGTTTGCCAAGCCTTTCTTCTTCGTATTGATCAAATAAAATATGATATGGCATCATAATCTGGGCTCTGTCCGAAACCAACACCTTTGGTTTAGGAACCCCTTTGCTTACTAAGGCGTTCATCTCCTCGATCAGGTAAGGTATATTCAACGCAACACCATTACCAATAATACTTGTTGTATGATCATAGAATACGCCTGAAGGTAGTAAATGAAGCGCAAACTTGCCATAATTATTGATAATCGTATGACCTGCATTGCTTCCCCCTTGAAACCTGACTATAATATCAGACTTCTCGGCAAGCATATCCGTAATCTTACCTTTACCCTCGTCTCCCCAGTTTGCACCAACAATTGCCTTAACCATAAAATCAGCTCCTCGTACGTTTTATTGTTTGGATAAGCATACCTTATTATTCTATGCTAAAAACATGCGCTTGTAAATACATATTGTAAAAATAACTAAATAAAACTAAAAGGTGCTAAAGAGTGATCAAATCTTAATCATTCTTCAACACCTTTTTGGTTAATTTCCTCTTATTTTCTTAAGCGCCTCCGTAAGCTTAGGTATGATAGCGCCGACATCTCCGACAATCCCCAGATCGGCAATGTCAAATATGGGGGCGGTATTATTCTTATTGATGGCGATAATCAATTCTGAATCCTCCATACCGGCAGCATGCTGGATAGCCCCTGAAATACCGCAGGCTATGTAGACATCAGGACGCACTGTTTTACCAGTCTGGCCGACCTGATGATCCCTGATAATCCAACCGGCGTCGACACAAGCTCTGGATGAAGAAATCTCTCCTCCTAATGTGGCCGCCAATTGCTTTAAAGCATCAAATCCTTCCGGACCGCCGATGCCACGTCCGCCTGATACCAGCACTTTCGCTTCTGTAATATCAGTAATCTTCTTCGTCTCTTTGACAACTTCACGAATCTTTAAGTTAACATCACTTTCGCTTAAGCCGGCATCAAAAACGATAACCTCACCAGTTTTAGCGGCGTCTTTTCGAAGCGCCTTCATAACGCCGGGGCGCACTGTCGCCATCTGCGGACGATGCTCCGGACAAATAATCGTTGCCATGATATTGCCGCCAAATGCCGGACGTGTCATCAGAAAGCCTTTTGTCTCTTCATCAATTTCAAGCTTTGTGCAATCGGCAGTAAGGCCGGTATGCGCTCTTGCAGACACTCTCGGCGCCAAATCTCTGCCGATCGCCGTGGCTCCATATAGTACGATCTCCGGTTCTTTTGCCTTAACGACAGCATACATCGCTTTAGCATAAGGCTCAGTTAAGTACTCATGAAGAGTCGGATGATCAACCGCAATGACTTGATCTGCTCCATAGTTAAACAATTCCTTTGCCGCATCTGTTATCCCATCTCCTAAAACCACTGCAACAACTTCCTGATCCAGCTTATCGGCCAGCTCTTTCGCTTTACCTATCAATTCGTAAGCAACCTTTTGGAAAACACCATCACGCTGCTCCGCATATACATATACATTTTTACTCATCATTCCACCTGCTCCTTGTTATAAGATGTATTTTTCCTGAAGTTTACTAATGATCAAATCAACCGCTTCATCTGCAGTGACATCCTCATGCAGAACGCCCGCTGACTTAACTGCCTTAGTAAAGGACTTTTTAACTCTGGTTGGCGATCCTTTCAAGCCAAGATTAGCAGGGTCTACATTATCTTTGACATCTTCATAGGACCATACCTTAACCTCTTTTTCACGGTAAGCATCATAGATGCCTCCAACGCTCATATACCTAGGTTCGGTTGTTTCACCCAAAGCCGTTAATAACAATGGAGTTTTAGCTTCAATGATGTGATAGCGATCTTCAAAATCTCTTTTAACCACCAATGTATCTCCTTCCATATCAACATTTGCCACATAGCTGATATGAGGGATTCCTAAATGCTCGGCAATCTGTGGTCCGACCTGTGCGGTATCACCATCGATCGCCTGTCTTCCGGCCACAATCAAATCATAAGGCATATTCTTAATGGCTGCTGCAATAGCGGAGGAAGTTGCCCAGGTATCTGAACCTGCGAACTCACGTCCCGACAGCAAAACAGCTTCATCACAGCCCATTGCCAAGGCTTCTCGCATTGCTACATCTGCCTGCATCGGTCCCATGGATAAAACCGTTATCTTAGCGCCTGTTTTTTCCTTTAATTGTAACGCAATCTCAATTCCCGCCTTATCATCAGGATTGATAATGCTTGGCACGCCGTCTCTGATCAGTGTCCCGGTCTTTGGATCCAGCTTCACCTCGGTTGTGTCCGGCACCTGCTTAATGCACACTACTATATTATTCATCGTCAATTTCTCCTTTTAAAAATCCTAATTAACTCCAAGATTTGCCGCAATTACCATCCGTTGTACTTCTGAAGTACCTTCGTAGATTTGGGTAATCTTCGCATCACGCATCATACGCTCAACTGGGTATTCTCTTGTATATCCATAACCGCCAAATAATTGAACCGCTTCAGTCGTCACTGCCATAGCTGCTTCAGCTGCGAATAGTTTGGCCAGAGCCGCATCCTTGGTATATGGCTGTTTTGCCTCTTTTTTGCAGGCTGCTTTATAAACCAGAAGCTTAGCCGCCTCCATCTGCGCATGCATATCAGCCAACTTAAACTGCGTATTCTGGAACTGTGAAATACGTCTGCCAAACTGCATCCTTTCTTTTGTATACTTTACCGTTTCATCAATAGCGCCCTCGCCGATACCTAACGCTTGAGCGGCAATACCGATACGTCCGCCATCTAAGGTCTTCATTGCAATGCCAAAGCCCCTTCCTTCAGCACCAAGAAGATTTTCCTTCGGCACGATGCAGTTCTCCATAATCAGCTCACAGGTAGAAGATCCTCTGATTCCCATCTTCTTCTCATGCTTTCCGACAGAAAATCCAGGGAAATCCTTTTCGATAATAAATGCTGAAATGCCACGGGTACCTTTAGATTTGTCAGTCATCGCAAAAATGATGAAAACATCTGCATATCCGGCATTAGTAATAAATATTTTACTGCCGTTTAGGACATAATGATCGCCTTCTAATACTGCCTTTGTCTGCTGTCCTGATGCATCTGTGCCGGCGCTCGGCTCAGTCAGTCCGAAAGCCCCTAACTTCTCACCCTTAGCAAGGGGGATTAAATACTTTTGTTTTTGTTCTTCGGTACCATTTTCATAAATTGGAGCTCCACAAAGTGAGGTGTGAGCCGACACAATAACGCCTGTGGTAGCACAAACTTTAGATAATTCTTCAACGCACATGGCGTAACCTAAGATATCTCCGCCCTGACCGCCATATTCTTTCGGGAATGGAATGCCCATCATTCCGTTCTTCGCCATCTTCTTTACTGTCTCAATAGGAAAACGTTCTTCCTCGTCAACCTCTTCCGCCAAAGGCTTTACTTCATTTTCCGCAAAACTGCGATACATCTCTTGCAATAAAAGATGCTCCTTAGACAAATTAAAATCCATTATTAATTATCCTCCTTAAATCCTCCAGTTCATCTTCGCCTATTTAGTATAATCGTAGAATCCCACGCCTGTTTTTCTTCCAAGGTTCCCGCCGCGAACCATTTGTCTTAACAATCTTGCCGGTCTGTACTTTGAATCGCATGTTTCTGTGTAGAAGGTATCCATGATATGCAAGCAGGTATCCAATCCAATCAAATCAGCTAACGCCAACGGACCCATCGGGTGATTGCAGCCTAACTTCATCGCCTTGTCGATATCCTCTACGGTAGCTAAGCCATCTTCTAATACAACAACAGCTTCATTAATCATCATAATTAAAATCTTGTTAACAACAAATCCGGGACCTTCTTTAACTTCGATCGGATCCTTACCTATAGTAACGGACAAATCATATATTGTCTTAAATGTTTCTTCTGAGGTATGGAGACCACGAATAACCTCAACAAGCTTCATCACTGTCGCAGGATTAAAGAAATGCATGCCGATAAACCGATCGGCTCTCTTTGTCGCCGAAGCAATCTCGGTAATGGAAATAGAGGATGTGTTGGTTGCGAAAACACACTCTGGCTTGCAGATTTCATCCAGCTGAGCAAACAAATCCTTCTTGATTTGCACATTTTCCACAATTGCTTCTAAGACCAAATCACAATCCTGTGCCGGCGTCAATTCAGTCGTTGTTGAAATCTTAGATAATATTGAATCCTTAGTGGCTTCATCTAACTTGCCCCTGCTAATTAAACGATCTAAGCCTTTACTTAGCTTCGCTATTGATTTTTCTAAAATCTCATCTGAAATATCTCTAAATACAACTTCACTTCCTGCTTTAGCAAAAACCTGTCCAATATCAAGTCCCATCTGTCCTGCGCCAATAATAAAAACCTTCTTCATGATAAATCCTCCTTAATATAATTATCTATTTTTAAATTTCTCAAGCTTTCTTTTATCGACAAATGCTGACATGGCATCCTTTTGATCTTCTGTTGCAAAGCATAATCCAAAAGCCTCTGCCTCAAAAGCAACGCCAGTATTCATATCTGTCTGCAATCCTCTGTTAATACAAGCCTTAGACTGCCTTACGGCGATCTGGGCATTCTTAGCAATAGCTTTTGCCATAGCTATAGCCTCATCCATCAACGTATCCACTGAAACCACTTGATTGACCAGGCCTATCTTATTCGCTTCTTCGGCACCAATAACTCTTGCGGTGAAAATCAACTCCTTTGCTCTAGCTGCGCCTACTATTCGGGCAAGGCGTTGGGTTCCCCCAAATCCGGGAGTGATTCCCAAACCAACTTCCGGCTGACCAAACTTGGCTTTCTCGCTGGCAATGCGGATATCACAGCTCATTGCCAGCTCGTTACCGCCACCTAAGGCGAAACCATTAACAGCTGCAATAACAGGCTTTAGGGAATTCTCAATCCTTAAAAACACTTCATTCCCATAAACAGCGAATGCTTTACCGGCGGTAGCGCCGAAATCTTTCATTTGCGAAATATCCGCTCCGGCTACAAAGGCTTTACCCGCTCCGGTAATAACAATAACATAAACATCTTCATCTGCATCTAGCTTGACGAACTCATCGTTCAGATCACGAAGCACTTCATCATTCAATGCATTCAAAGCCTGTGGCTTATTAATAGTCAAAATACCAATATTTTCCTTGACTTCACTTAAAACATTTGACATTTTTTTAACTTCCTTTCTTTTTATTTTTACTCCGAATAAATTAATATTACAGCATAAAGCAAAATTAGTAAAGGAAAAGTCCATATTCATTACACATTGTTTTTATAAAGAACAATGTATCGTTAATAGTTTGTCAATATATTTATGGAAATACAATATAAAACCATGCTAGAGTATTGTATATTTAGAGATTATTTAGAATTCTTGTCTAATTGTTTCGCTTCATTTTCTACAAATTTGATAAATGATTTCATTGCGTTTGATATATATTTATCTTCCTTAATGATCATCGCAATATTCCAAGGGAACTCCGGCTCTTTCAGGGTAAGAATACGGATATTCTGAGAATGAAATCGCGACAGTATCGGTCTTGGCAGAATCGACACCCCTTGGTTTAAGGACACCATCTCAGCCACAAAGTCCCATTGAGAGCTTTCAATAGCAATATTCGGCTCAAACCCTACGCTTCTGCAAAGATCTTTAATTCGATCATATAACATAAAAGTTTTTCCCAAGGAAATAAACGTCTCTTCCTTAAGCTCACTAAACTTAACCGCCTCCCTTTGCGCCAGAGGGTGGCTCTTATGGACAATCAAGGAGCAATCCGAACTAAACGCCGGCATAATCTTAAAACCTCCTGAGGAAAAAGGAAGGATAACAACGCCAATATCTATTTCGCCTTCCTCTACTCTGTGCTTCACGCTATTGGCTCCTTCTTCCAGAAGGTTTAAAGATATGTTCGGATATGTCGCACGAAACCTTTGAATCATTTCAGTGAAATATATCGTTCCGATAACCGGCGGAACGCCCACACTAATTCTTCCGGATTCCATTGTCAGACAATCATGAAGCTCTTCCATCAGGTCTTGCATATGCTTTAGCGCTACAGTTCCCTTCTCATATAACAGCTTTCCTTCGGTCGTCAGTTTGAACTTCCTGGATGTCCGGTCGATTAATTGATGATCAAGCTCTCTTTCCATGTTTTGAATTGTTTTGCTCAGTGCTGACTGGGTTATATATAGTTCGTTAGCAGCACTTGTGAAATTCTTATATTTCGCTACCGCAATAAAATAAGTTAATTGTTTGATAGTCATATGTCACCTTTCACTTCTCCAGTAAACAAACGTAATCTTTCAGATGCTAAAACTTCTTCTATTATATAATGATCTATAAGATTTCACAATAGCTACTTTCACGCTTATACGATGCCCACAGTTCCCATCAATATCACTACCACCGTTGCCACAAGAGGTATGACACATGTGATGATGCCAATATCTCCATAGGAATCTTTGTGCTTCATTTCGGTTACAGCTAAGAGTGTAATAACAGCTCCACAGTGCGGAAGAGAATCCAATCCGCCGGAAGCAATTGATGCAATCCGGTGAAACGCCTCAGGATTAATATTCATTTGATTCGCGATTTCCATGTACTGAGTTCCCAACGCCCCCAAGGCGATGCCCATTCCGCCTGATGAAGAGCCGGTTGCTCCAGCCAGTATAGTGACGGCAATAGCCAATGAAATCATCGGACTGCCCTCAAGACCAAGTAATATTGAAGATAGTACCGCAAATCCCGGAACAGCTTTAACAATAGCTCCAAATCCCACTGCCGCTGCTGTATTGACAATGGCCTGTACAGAACCGCTGGCACCTTCATTAAAAGCCGTTATAAAGTCTTTGGCTTTGGTTATATTCAGCAGGATCACACAAGCAATGCCTGCTAAGAGGGCTACAACAATATGGCTTTTGAAGACATTTAATGTTATCACAACTGTAACCAGAGGAATCAATGACAGATAGGGATTAGGCAAATCTGCTTTATCTATAATTTTAAATTTCTTGGGTTCATCGAATACTTCTCCAGCATTGGCTAATTTTCTCTGTCTCCACGATAAATAGGCATATCCCGATACAAACATAATGATTGATGCCGTGATTCCAAGGATAGTCCCTGCCATCGCATCTGTTCCAAAATACTCCTGCGGGATAATGTTATTTAATTGTGGCGTTCCCGGCATTGCGGTCATCGTAAAGGTAAAGGATCCTAAAGCAATCGAACCGGGTATTAATCTCCTTGGGATATTTGCCCCACGGAACAGCTCAATGGCCAAAGGATAAATCGCAAATACGACAACAAATAAACTGACCCCTCCATAAGTTAAAACGGCACAGCTTATAACAACTGCTAAAACAGCCCTTTTTGTTCCAATCATTTTGATAAGTATGCCCGCCACAGAGCTTGCGGCTCCGGTTATTTCCATTAATTTTCCGAATACAGCTCCTAGCATGAACATCGGGAAATACGAACCGACAAAGTTAACTAAGCCGGTCATATATGTTTCTGTGTAAGCCGGTAATAGCTCCAATCCTCCAATAGCTGCCACTACCAATGCTGAAACCGGTGCGACCCAAATAATCGAATAACCTTTATATGCCAAAAACACTAATAATAATAAACCAATCATGATGCCAATCATAATGTTCCCCTTCCCCTTACTGCGTTTTCATGCTTCAACCCTAAAACTATGTCCTCAAAAATCCGACTGTCCATTTGCTTTAAATCCTTGGATATAATCGGTTCAAACTCCATCCTATCTAAAATGTGTTCTTTAAGATCTATACCGGGAGCTATTTCAATTAATTCAAGCCCCTCTTGAGTCAATTGAAAAACGGCCCTCTCTGTAACATAAAGCACTAATTGCCCTGTTTGATTGGCATAGTCTCCGCTAAATGTAATCTGTTCGACCTGATGGATAAACTTAATATATTGACCATCTTCGATAATGTTTAACTGCTTGTCTTTAATTTCGATATTTGACTTCCCGGCAGTAAAGGTTCCGCAGAAAATAACGTGCTTGGTATTCTGGGTGATATTAACAAAGCCGCCGCATCCGACCATGCGCCCGTTAAATTTACTGACATTTATATTTCCATGCCGATCTGCCTGAGCCAATCCTAAAAATGCCGTATCAAGTCCGCCACCATCATAATAGTCAAAGATATTCGGCTGTCCAATAATCGCTTCAGCATTAACCGCGCCGCCCAGATTATGTTTAGCCCCTGGAACTCCGCCGACAGATCCTGCTTCAATAGTCATCGTCAAACGATCATCTATCCCCTCTTCAAGCGCAACTAGGGCAATCCCTTCGGGAACTCCGATTCCTAAATTAATTATAGTATCCAGCCCTAATTCCATTGCACACCGCTTTGCAATAATTTTCCGAATATTCATCGGCATCGCTTCAATCCGGTTCATTGGAACTTTGATCTCTCCAGTAAATGCCGGGTCATACGCCGTTCCGATATTCATTCGATGATTTTCTTGATCAGCAATCACAATATAATCAACCATAATGCCTGGAATCCTGACATCAAGAGGATTTAATGTTCCTCTTTTGGTAACTCGTTCAACCTGGGCAATGACAATTCCCCCTGAATTCTTTGCAGACTGGGCAATATGCATTGTTTCTAAAGCCACACCTTCCTTTTCAATTGTAATATTTCCAAATTCATCCGCCGTTGTTCCCCGAATCAAGGCAACCTGAACCGGCATTGACTTATAAAACAATTTATCATTCCCACCTACCTGAATAATCTCAACTAAGTCTTCTCTGGCAGAGGCATTCATCTTACCACCTTCCACGCATGAATCGGCAAATGTTTTAAGTCCTACATGCGTAATCACGCCTGGCTTGCCCCCGGCAATTTCTCGAAACAAATGCGTAATGACTCCCTGAGGAAAATTATATGCCTCAACCATATCTTCATTAATCATCTGACTAAGCTTCTTGGCAAGACCTACATGGCCGCCAATAACCCGCTTAATCATCCCCTCATGAGCAAAATGGTCTAATCCAAAATTGCTTTTACCACTATCGCCACAGCCCGAAGCAAATAGTAATGTCAGCTCCTTTGGCGCTGTCTCCTTTAAAAATCTGGCTTCTATTGCTTGAGCTATCTCTTCGGCAAAGCCGTATCCAAATCCAAAGCCATTAATCCCGATGGTGTCTCCATCCATAATTAAGGCAGCTGCCCTATCCCCACTTATAATCTTCGACATTATGCTCCTCCTCTCGTTATTTCGGTGGTATTACCGTCGCAATACCCTCAATAGCGACATCACCGTTTGGGTTCAGGCAAATGGTTCTTAATTTGACGATATTAAATTTAGATTTTTCAATAATCTCAATAACCTCTATTTTCACTGTAATTCTATCGTTGATTTTAATCGGTTGTTTAAAGGATAGCTCCTGTCCAAGATATGTCGTTCCAGGTCCCGGAAGGTGCATGCCAATAGCACCTGAAATGACTCCAGCACCAATCATTCCATGTGCAATTCTTTCTTTAAAAATTGTTGTTTTAGCATAATCATCATCAAGATGCAGCGGATTCTTATCTCCGGTAACCTCTGCAAAGTTAAACACATCAGCATCACTTATTACTTTACTGAATTCATAAGACTGCCCTATAAATAGTTTTTCATTATTGTTCTCCATAATCGCTTTCCTTTCTTTAAACAAAAAAGCTGGCGCCAGCAAATATGGATATATCCACCTTGTCTAATAGATATATTATATCGTATAGGGCAGACTCGGTAAAATGGATAAAATACATACCCATTATGAGAAAAAGTTATAGTAAAAGCACATATCCGTTATACAAAACAGAGCACCCATTGATTTCCCAATAGACCTAAGAATGCCGTAAGCTTTATCTATAAAAGCTTACGGCAGATGCTGCTTATTATTATATTCTATTGAATGCTAAATTCAAGTAAATACCCGTCTTCCACTTGCATCCTTGACTTCCATATCCTCCCGATATTTAGCAACAGTACGTCTAGATATAGTGATTCCCTGTTCATTTAATAATTCTGTAATCACCCTATCGCTATAAGGCTTTTGCTTATCCTCCTTTGCAATGAGGGTGCGAATTCTAGTTTTGATTTCTTCCGGCGTGACCTTACCCCCCACTCCCTTGGATTCGATGCCTTTAGAAAACAAGTAATTCATTGGGTAAATCCCCCACGAGCATTGGATATACTTATCCCTGGCGGCACGGCTGACCGTTGATTCGTGGATTCCCACTACCTCCGCAATATCTGACAGCTTCATCGGCTTTAAGTTCCCCGGTCCCTTAGCAAAAAAAGCTTCTTGATGATCTATGATAGCTTTCGTCACTTGGAGAAGCGTATTGTTTCTTTGAGAAATACAGTTTTGAATCCATTCCGCCTGCTTAACCTTATCGGCTACATAGCTTTTAGCCTCTGCCTGTGAGTCATCTTTAAGAATCTTCAAATAATAATCATTAATCATTATCTTTGGGTAAGTGTATTCGTTTAATAAAATCTCATAATACCCGCTTAGCTTTACAATTGTCACATCAGGAATAATATACTTTAGATGCTCTCTTGAACTAAAGCAATTACCAGGCTTTGGATTCAACAGTTTAATCGCTTCACAAGCCTCAACAACATCATCAAGAGGCACTTTAAGCTTCTTAGCGATAGTGTGAAGCTGGTTCTTCCCTACTAGCTCCAGATAATCTGTAATAATCGTCCTGGTAAGCAAGTCTCCTGCTTTCAAACGATCCAGCTGTATCAGCAGGCATTCCTGCAAATTGCGGGCACAAACCCCAGCCGGCTCCAATCCCTGAAGTGTTTTTAAAAGCGACGCCGCTTCTTCTATAGATATGGAAAAGCGGATGCATATATCCTCAAGGCTATCTTCTAAATACCCCTTGGAATCCAGGCAATGGATCATGTAATCTACAACTTCATACTCCTTTGCTGTAAAATCGGTAATGATTAATTGAGAATATAGGTATTCTGCTAAGTCCTCATCCATATCCTTGCAGAAATTCCACATATCCTTTTGCCCGCCCTCATCATTGTATTCCCGTGAGTAATAGACACGATTCTGCTCATCACTGGACTTCAGCCATTCTAGCTTCCTCCTTAAATCAGCCGCTTTATCCAAGGTTTGATAATCATCTTCGATATCAATTATCGGATTCTCGACCGACAGCTCTTTTATGTAAACATCTAATTCTTGGGAACTCATCTGCAGAATTTCTGTTGATTGTATCATCCGTTGGGATAGCGCAAGATTTTGCGACATTTCCATTTTTAATTCCATATGATCTACCACTTTCTTTATTAATTCATCCAGATACTTCTTTTCTATTATACACTAAAACTATAATTTTTTCATCACAAAACAAAAAAAAGGTTACTAAAAGGTTACTACTGGACTTTTTCTATATATCTATTATATAATTTACTCATCATACAAATCATAGGAGATATTCTATATGGAAATTTCAAGAAAATTCTTTGGAAAAACTAAAGACGGCTTCAATGTTTATGCTTTTACTTTAAAAAATAGCTTGGGGAATTATATAACCCTCCTTAATTATGGAGCAACGGTTCAATCCATTGTCATTAAGGACGCTTCCGGTGCCGGCAGAGACATCTGCCTTGGCTATGACACGTTAAACGCTTATGAAAATAATGACGGATATTTAGGCGCCTGTATCGGCAGAGTCGGAAATCGGATCGGCAAAGGTATCTTCACTCTAAACAATATTTCTTACCAGCTGGCAAAAAATGATGGTGACAATCATCTTCACGGCGGTAATAAAGGCTTTGACAAATATGTATTCGATGTCAGCACTTTTGGCAATGCCATTACCTTTTCAAGAGTGTCACCAGATGGCGAGGAGAATTACCCGGGAAGTTTAAAGGTTTCAGTAACCTACACATTCAATGACGATAATCAGTTTATTTTGGATTACCATGCCGTCAGTGACAAAGATACGATTGTCAATCTGACGAATCATACCTATTTTAATTTATCCGGTGAGGGCGACAACGATATCTCAGACCATTTATTACAACTTAATGCAGCTTACTTTACCGCTAATGATCAAGCCTGTCTCCCTACCGGTGAGATTCTCCCAGTTAGTGGCTCCGCATTAGATTTTAGGCTTCCTAAAACCATTGGTCAAGACATCAACCTTAACGAGCAGCAGTTAATCAATGCCGGCGGATATGACCACAATTATGTTCTTGATGGTCAAGGAATGCGTCAGATTGCTGCCGTCTCATCTCCAAAGACACATTTATCCTTAAAGGTTTATACTGATAAGCCAGGCGTGCAGTTTTATAGCGGCAATTTCTTAACGAAGCGAACCGGCAAATCAGGCTCTTCCTATATGAAACGTTCCGGTTTTTGCCTTGAAACCCAGTATTTCCCCAATGCCTTGGCCTGTCCTGATTTCCCCTCCCCAATATTAAGGACCGGCGAAGAATACCACTTTACAACAATTTATGAATTCAGCAATTAATGATGCCATTGTAACAACAAGCTCCCGTTTGGTGATCCAAAACGGGAGCTTGTTGTTCATTCTAAGGCACTAACAAATATCTTTTATTACCTTGGCTAAATCATTCAAGCCTTCTAAAGCGATACTAATTCCTCTTTCAAGCAGCTTAATGCCTTCTCTGATACAGCCCTCTTCAATAGCCTCTAAGCCTTTACATAACACCTCGATACTTTTCTCAAGGCTACAAATGGCTTCATCAACCAGTCGTTCTGTTTTGCATCCGACTTCAATACAACCGTTGTCAAATCTTGAGGACAAGTTTTTTATAGCTTTCTCAAGATTGCAAATGCCCCTTTTGACACATTGTATTCCGTCACAAAGACAGCCTCTTTCGATCTGATTTATGCCACCTTTAACATCTTTAATTCCACATTCTGCGACTTGAAAATCAAACTCTATTTCCTGACAGCCATTCCTGCTCTCATCTTTGAATCTTGAGCAGTCCTTTTTACAATTATCTTTATCTCTTCCTCTATCTTTACAGCTATCACTACAGCCGCAATTACAGTTACGTCCAAATTGATTATTACACATAATTACTCTCCTTCATATTTTTCCTTAATTAAGGTATACTACAATATATGTTAGAGTCGGCAATATGTGTCATTATTTTCAATTATTTGACAGAATGATTCGCAACTGTTTTTACTAATTCTTTTACTTTTGTATATATCCCTTTGGCATCTAAGCCATACTTTTCAATTAGTTGAACTGCCGGTCCGGATTCTCCGTAAACATCATTCACACCAATCTTAAGCACCCTAGTGGGCGCCTTTGCGCTTAGTGCATCACATACCGCACTGCCCAAGCCGCCGATAACCGAATGCTCTTCCACGGTGACAACCTTGCCAGTTTCCTTTGCCGCAGCAACCACCAAGTCCTCGTCAAGAGGTTTAATGGTATGGATATTAATAACCTTCGCCGAAATCCCATCCGCTTCAAGCTTCTTAGCCGCTTCTAAAGACTCATTGACACAAAGCCCTGTGGCAATAATCGCTACGTCTGTTCCTTCTCTTAACACAACGCCCTTGCCAAGCTCAAATTGATAATCTTCATTATCATTAATGATAGGCACCGCAAGACGGCCAAATCTTAGATATACCGGTCCCTGATGTTCATAAGCTGCTTGCACAGCTGCCTTTGCCTCTATGTCATCAGCCGGATTAATGACCACCATGCCCGGTATCGTGCGCATTAAGGCAATGTCCTCATTACACTGATGGGATGCGCCATCCTCGCCGACAGAAATTCCGGCATGGGTAGCTCCGATCTTAACATTCAGCTTCGGATAGCCAATACTGTTTCTTACCTGCTCAAATGCTCTTCCTGCCGCAAACATAGCGAAGGTACTTGCAAAAGGCACCTTTCCTGTAGTCGCAAGACCAGCGGCGATTCCCATCATATTGCATTCTGCGATCCCGCAGTCAATATGACGGTCGGCGAACTCTTTCTTAAAGATTCCGGTTTTCGTAGCCGCTGCCAAATCAGCATCCAGCACAATTAAATTGTCATGTTTTTTTCCCAATTCGACAAGCGCATTACCATAGCTTTCTCTCGTCGCAATCTTCTTTATTTCTGACATAACGCAGCACCTACCTTCCTCAAATCCTCCATTGCCGTTTGGTATTGTTCGGCATTAGGAGCAGCACCATGCCAGCTGGCCTGATTCTCCATAAAGGAAACATCCTTACCTTTAATGCTTTTAGCAATAATAGCTGTAGGCATGCCTTTCGTTTCTCGGGCTTCCTTAAATGCTGCTGCTAATTGCTCAAAGTCATGGGCATCTGTGTTGATGACATGGAAGTTGAAAGCTTCAAACTTCTTATCTATTGGGTAAGGTGAACATATATCAGCAATATTCCCGTCAATCTGAAGGCCATTATTATCTACTATAGCAACAAGATTATCTAAACCTTTGGCGCCGGCAAACATAGCGGCTTCCCAGATCTGTCCTTCCTGGATCTCGCCATCTCCAAGCAAAGAATAAACACGGTAATCTTTTGAGCTTAACTTAGCTGAAAGCGCCATGCCTACCGCCGCAGACAGACCTTGCCCTAAAGATCCGCTAGACATGTCAACCCCTGGAATATGCTTCATATCGGGATGGCCCTGCAAATAAGATCCGACGTGGCGCAGGGTTTTAAGATCCTCTACCGGAAAATAACCGCGATTAGCCAAGGTGGCGTAAAGACCGGGTGCCACATGCCCTTTCGAAAGCACAAAACGATCCCGATCTTCGTTATCAGGATCCTTAGGATCTATATTCATCTCCACATAGTAAAGATAAGTAAATATCTCCGTTGCCGATAAGGATCCGCCAGGATGCCCTGACTTCGCATGATAGACCGCCGTCACGATGCCTTCCCTGATTCGATTGGCTATTCTTTGAAGTTCCAAATTATTCATTATCTTAACTCTCCTATTATTCACCAAATACGGCTTTGTAATCTGCCTGAAATTTTTCAATTCCCTGCTCTGTTAACGGATGTTTGGTCATTTGCTCAATAACGCTATATGGCACAGTGGCAATATCGGCGCCTGCCAGCGCACAATCAATGACATGTATTGGATGACGTACACTTGCTGCGATGATTTCCGTGTCGATACCATGTAATGTAAAAATTTCAGCAATTGTCTCAATCAAATCAATGCCTGGCGTGGAAATATCGTCTAAACGACCTAAGAAAGGAGAAACATACGTTGCCCCTGCTCGGGCTGCCAGCAAGGCCTGATTCGCACTAAATACCAAAGTCACATTCGTCTTAATATCTTCAGCTGCCAGCACTTTTGTTGCCTTTAATCCTTCAACAGTCATCGGGATTTTAACCACCATATTAGGGTGAATCTTAGCAATCTCCCGGCCTTCCTTAACCATCCCCTCGGCATCTACTGTTGTAGCCTTGACCTCACCGCTGATCGCACCATCGACAATAGATGCGATCTCTGCGATAACCTCTTCAAACACCCTTCCCTCTTTCGCAATGAGAGATGGATTTGTTGTGACACCACATATGACACCCATGTCATTGGCCTTTTTAATATCTTCTACCTTTGCAGTATCGATAAAGAATTTCATTTCAGCTACCTCCTAAAGTTTTATTGTTTTTTTGTATCTATTTTACAATGTTTTCAACAATTTTGCAAGTTTGCAGGTTGAGTTTTGTCATTATTCCTGTCCATAATATGCATTAGCACCGTGTTTTCTAAAGTAGTGCTTGTCAAGCAAAAACTGATCAACACGTAAAGCCCTGGTATTTAACGTCATGGTATTATATGCCATCTCGGCAACCTTATCAAGGACTACCGCATTATAAACAGCATCAGCAGGTGACTTGCCCCAAGCGAACGGACCATGGCTTTTAACAACTATTCCGGGGATATCTAAAGGGTTGTGGCTGCCAATTGTCTCAACAATCACATTGCCTGTGTTTAACTCATAAGCTTCCTGTATTTCTTCCTCTGTCAAGGACCTTGTACAAGGTATGTCCCCATAAAAATAATCCGCATGCGTCGTGCCAAATGCCGGTATGCTCATTCCTGCCTGGGCAAACGTGACGCCCCAGGTCGAATGAGTGTGGACCACCCCGCCTAATTCAGGATAAGCTTTATATAAAACCAGATGTGTCGATGTATCGGAGGATGGTTTGTATTTACCCTCCACCCGGTTGCCAGAAAAATCAACGACCACCATATCCTCTGGCGTCATTTTGTCATAATCTACACCGCTGGGCTTTATGACGATCAGCCCTTTCTCTTTGTCTATGCCACTAACATTCCCCCAAGTATAAATCACCATACCTTTATCAACCAAATCCATATTGGCTTCAAATACTTCCTGTTTAAGCTTTTCTAACATATTGATTACCACCTTCTTATTTAAATGTCACAGCGTTCCATCTTAATTCGTTTTTAAAATCACGGATCTTAGTATCTTTATCAATAATAACACTCTCAATATCCATTGCCGCTGCCCAGTCAACCATCTGCTCTGTAGTCAAATCATAAGTAAATGCAGTGTGGTGCGCACCTCCGGCTAAAATCCAAGCTTCAGCCCCTGTAGTTAAATCAGGCATTGGTTTCCAGAAGGCCGATGCCACCGGAAGCTTAGGCATTGGAATATTCTGTTTCATGCATTCCACCTCGTTAATAATCAGGCGGAAACGATTTCCTAAGTCGATCAGCGATACCGCTATGCCAATTCCCGGCTTAGAAGTAAATACTAAACGGGCAGGATCCTCTCTATTGCCCATCGTTAACGGATTGACTTTAATAGCCGGCTTCACATCAGAAATGGTCGGGCATACTTCCAACATATGCGCTTGTAGGATACCTTCCTTACTGGGCACTAAGTTATAGGTGTAATCCTCCATAAATGAAGTTCCCTTAGCATCTTTACTGCCTTCTGTCATTACTTTCATCAGGCGTACCATTGCCGCTGTTTTCCAGTCACCTTCACCGCCAAAACCATAACCCTTCGCCATCAGCCGCTGGATCGCCAGTCCTGGAAGCTGCTGTAACCCTGAAAGCATCTCAAAATTGGTCACAATCGCATGATAATTCTTCTCAGTTAAAAACCTTTCAAAACCAATTTCAATAGCCGCCTGAACCTCAACATGCTTTCTGAATTCTGCCGGATCTCTGCCATCTAATATAATGTCGTATGTATCATAGTACTCATCAACTAAGGCATTCTTTTCTCCTGCGGAGACAGCCTTGACATATTCTGCAATATCAGTGATATTATAGGCATCTACTTCCCACCCGAACTTAATATGGGCTTCAACCTTATCACCTTCCGTTACAGCGACATTTCTCATATTATCGCCAACCCGAAGCACCCTTAAATAACTGCTTTCCATAATCCCGATCGCACTTCTCATCCAGCCGGCAATGCGATTAAGTACACTTTTAGTCTCCCAATAGCCGACAATAACTTTTCTTTCAATCCCCATTCGGCTGACAATATGTCCATATTCTCGATCACCATGCGCTGCCTGATTGGTGTTCATGAAATCCATATCGATAGTCTCATAAGGGATCTCCTGATTAAACTGGGTGTGAAAATGAAGTAGCGGCTTTCGATATTCCTGCAGTCCTAAAATCCATGATTTTGCGGGTGAGAACGTATGCATCCAGGTGATAACGCCAGCACATTCATCATCATTATTGGCATCATTAAAGGTCTTTCTAATCGAAGCATTGTTAAGCAAAATAGGCTTTAGCTCAATCTCAAAAGGTAAAATCCCCGAACGGTTCATACCTTCTACCATAACTTTTGAATGCTCCTTAACTTCCCTTAAGGTTTCCTCGCCATAAAGATCTTGTGTTCCTGTTGCAAACCAAAACTTATAACTCTTCATCTAAATTCCTCCTTCAATTCAACTCTCTATAATATAGCTATATATTACAACTTGTACCCTCATTCAAACAAGTTGTTTTTGTTGAATCTCTGATGATCAATTTTGGTTCAATGACTTGTACCGGTTCACTATACTTTTGTTCTTTTCCTCTGATCTTCTCCATGAGCATATCCGCTGCCATCTCCCCTAATAACTTGATAAATCGTCGTCAATTTTACAGGCGCATTTTTCGCAATAAAGGAATCATCATGACCGACAATAGAGATATCTAAAGGAACCTTTATCCCGGCAGCAGTTAACACATTTAAAACATCTAAAGCGACTTGATCATTATAACATACGATCCCATCTATTAATCTTCCTTCTGATATCATATAATGGATCATCGTTGCCGGTTTGCTTCTCCTGTCCTCCGTATGGAACCATATAATGTCATCCGGATCATAAGGGATGCCCGACTCCTTCAATGCTTTTACAAAGCCTTTATAGCGTTCATTGCCCTGATAATCATCCATTTTAAAAATGCCGATCAAATGTCTAAGTCCCAATTCAATCAGATGCTTTGCGGCCATATAGCCCCCTAGCTTATCATTCATGACCACCGCCGGCTCGTCTCTCATCTGTAGATACCGCCCCTGGATAAAGACAATGGGAATATGCCGCACTGCAAATTCAAAATACAAGTCTTCGTTTTTACATAAAACTTCACTTCTGCTCGGTTCGATGATCAAGCCATCTATATCCTTCGTCAGCATATCCTCCAGGCAAATAGCCTCTTTCTTCTGACTATTGCCGGTATTCTTTAAAATAATGCTGTACCCGTTGCTAGTAAGCACTTCATCGATACCTTTAATAACCTGTGGAAAAATATAATCAGAAATATAGGTGGTAATAACGCCAATGTTGCTGCTGCTTTTCTTAGTCTTGTGCTGATCCACTAAATAGGTTCCTTTGCCATGCATCGATACGAGATAACCCTGATCTGACAAAATAGATATTGCTTTGCGGATCGTATGGCGGCTGACCCCATATTGCACCGATAATTGATTCTCTGACGGAAGCTTACCACCTGGCATAATCTCCCCGACAGCAATCATTTCTTTAATATTAGCCACTATCTTTAAATACTTTGTACTTACCTGCAATTCCATGAGCCCCACCTGCCTCTTCGCCATTTCTCGCATTACATTAACTTTCCACTAATTTAAATTATAGCATAGTTCTTGCTTTTTTCCAAATACAGCACTATAATTGTGTTAACAGATTTAATTATTACGTAATTAAGGAGGTTCACACATGTCTCAAGATAATACCCACGCTACAATTCACAGCAAGAAAACTGCTCTTGGCATTGAATTCGGCTCTACACGCATAAAGGCTGTACTCATTGACGAGAATCATACTCCAATTGCCTCAGGCAGCCACAATTGGGAAAACCGCCTAGAGGATGGTGTCTGGACGTATCACTTGGATGATGTCTTTAAAGGTCTTCAAGACTGTTACCAAAGTCTTGCGGAAGAAGTCAAGGAAAAATATGGCATATTATTAGAGGAGGTAGGTGCCATTGGATTTAGCGGCATGATGCACGGTTATATGGCTTTTGACCGGAACGGCTCACTTCTGGCTCCTTTTAGAACATGGCGCAACACGATGACCTCGAAGGCAACAAAGGAACTGACTGCGCTGTTTAATTTTAACATCCCACATCGATGGAGCATCGCTCATTTATACCAATCAATTCTTGATAACGAAGAGCATGTCAAAGAAATCGACTTCATCACTACACTGGCAGGATATGTGCATTGGCAGCTTACCGGAGAGAAAGCCATCGGTATCGACGATGCCTCAGGGATGTTCCCTATAGACAGTAAGATCAATAACTTTGATGCTGGCATGATAGCACAATTTGATGAGAAGATTGCCCCCCTTTCATACTCATGGAAGCTAGGTGATGTGCTTCCCCGTGTCATGACTGCCGGTGAGCAAGCCGGTGTATTAACCGCCAAAGGCGCCCGGCTAATCGATCCTACCGGAACGCTAAAGCCTGGTATTTTACTGTGCCCGCCTGAGGGCGATGCCGGAACGGGCATGGTGGCTACTAATGCGGTTGCGCCGCGCACAGGCAATATCTCTGCCGGCACCTCCATCTTTTCAATGATCGTGTTGGAAAAAGCACTCAGCAAAGTATATTCAGAAATAGATATGGTGACAACTCCCGAAGGCCACCCAGTGGCAATGGTTCATTGTAATAATTGCACCTCAGAAGTCAACGCATGGGCGAATTTATTCCGTGAGTTTGCAGATAGCGCCGGCATACCTATAAGTAATGACGATTTGTACGGACTGCTATTTCGTAAGGCATTAGAAGGCGATGCTGATTGCGACGATGTTCTATGCTGTGGCTATCTTGCCGGGGAGCCTATTACCAATTTGGAAGAGGGGCGTCCATTGCTTGTACGTCAGCCCCACAGCCGCTTGACGCTAAGCAACTTTATGCGGTCACAATTATTTTCTACAGTTGCCACGCTAAGGATCGGGATGGATATTTTATTTCAATCTGAAAAAGTACACCTTGACAAATTAATTGCCCATGGCGGCCTATTTCGAACACCGGAGGTCGGACAGCGTGTTCTGGCGGCATCTATGGGGGTTCCTGTTTCAGTAATGGAAACAGCAGGCGAAGGAGGTGCTTGGGGAATAGCCATATTGGCAGCTTATATGATGAACAGGTCAAAGGATGAGACACTGAATGACTACTTGTCCGCTCATGTATTTAAAGACATGCCATGTGTCGAAATCACTCCATCTCCCGAAGACTTAGAAGGCTTCAATGCTTATATGAAGCGCTACCGTCAAATGCTTTTAGTCGAAGGGGCGGCAGTTACGAGCCTGCGCTGAATCAAAATAATAGGGCTGTTATTTGATCTGCCCCCTGTCAAGTAGACAGGTAAAATAAATTAAAATGTCAAGATGATGCGACCTCAATGGGGTCGCATTTCTTAGTCCAATAACCCTTCTTCGCCACTGGCATCATATTTTCTTACCCATGAATAGATCTGACCGTAAGAAACATCGTATCTTAGGGCAGTTTCTTTATAATCTCTATTATGCTCAATACAATATCT